>Ga0181526_10003333_pt1 | contig 13155 bp, 14 predicted proteins | sample PEATcosm2014_Bin_35_FD_119750 | JGI IMG/M metagenome (GOLD analysis project Ga0181526, IMG submission 119750) | Peatland microbial communities from MTU Mesocosm Facility, Houghton, MI, USA - PEATcosm2014_Bin06_30_metaG | ecosystem: Environmental > Terrestrial > Soil > Wetlands > Peat | place...
ATTCACCGGGCGGCGCCCGAGTTCGTCGACCAATCAACCGAAGCCGAGATCCTGATCACCGGCATCAAGGTGGTCGATCTGCTGGCGCCTTATGCGCGCGGCGGCAAGATCGGCCTCTTCGGCGGCGCCGGCGTGGGCAAGACCGTCATCATCATGGAGCTCATCAACAACATCGCCAAGGCGCATGGCGGCTATTCGGTCTTCGCCGGCGTCGGCGAGCGCACGCGCGAGGGCAACGATCTCTATCACGAGATGATCGAATCGAAGGTCATCATCCCCGACGGGCCGGGCTCCAAGGCGGCGCTGGTCTATGGCCAGATGAACGAGCCGCCGGGCGCGCGCGCGCGCGTGGGGCTGACCGGCCTGACGGTGGCCGAATATTTCCGCGACGAGGAAGGCCAGGACGTGCTGTTCTTCGTCGACAACATCTTCCGCTTCACCCAGGCGGGTTCCGAGGTCTCGGCGCTGTTGGGGCGCATCCCCTCGGCGGTGGGATACCAACCCACCTTGGCCACGGACATGGGCACGCTGCAGGAGCGCATCACCACCACCAAGAAGGGCTCGATCACCTCGGTCCAGGCGATCTACGTGCCCGCCGACGATCTGACCGATCCGGCGCCGGCCACGTCCTTCGCGCACCTTGACGCCACAACCGTGTTGTCCCGGCAGATCGCCGAGCTGGGAATCTATCCGGCGGTCGATCCGCTCGATTCGACGTCGCGCATGCTCGATCCGCGCGTGGTTGGAGAGGAGCATTACCAAGTGGCGCGCGACGTGCAGCGCGTGTTGCAAACCTACAAGTCGTTGCAGGACATCATCGCCATCCTGGGCATGGACGAGCTCTCCGAAGAGGACCGGCTCACCGTCGCGCGCGCGCGCAAGATTCAGCGTTTCTTAAGCCAGCCCTTCCACGTCGCCGAGGTCTTCACCGGCACGCCGGGCGTGTTCGTCAAGCTCGAGGACACCATCAAGGCCTTCAAGGCGATCGTCGCCGGCGATTATGACGATTTGCCGGAGAGCGCCTTCTACATGGTCGGCACCATCGAGGAGGCGGTGGAGAAGGCGAAGAAGATGGCGGCGGAGGCGGCGTAAGGCCAATGGCCGACAAGGTCAAATTCGAGCTGGTCTCGCCGGAAAAGCTGTTGCTCTCCGAGGAGGTCGCCATGGTGGTGGTGCCGGGCACCGAGGGCAATTTCGGCGTGCTGCCGGGCCACGCGCTGCTCATCTCCACGGTGCGGCCGGGCATCATCGATGTCTACGGCTCGGATCAGCGCGCGGTGACGCAACGCCTGTTCGTCTCGGGGGGATTTGCCGAGGTTTCGCCCGAGCGCTGCACCGTGCTGGCCGACGAAGCCATGCCGGTCAAGGATATCGATCGCGCCGCGGTCGAGGGCGTGGCCAAGGCCCTCGAAGGCGAGGTGGCGGGGTTGAAGGACGAAGTTGCCCGGGCCGCGGCCGAGGAAAAGTCCGAGCTGCTCGCCCGCCTCCGGGCATCGGAGCGGCGCCTGGCCGCATCCCGCGCCAAACTCGAGGCGCTCAAGGCCCTCCCGCACTAGGCCTGTTTTCGTTTCAAGGCCGGCCTATCCCTGCGGTGCATGGTTAATTTATACTGCCGCTGCGATGGATCACTGGAAACTCGCCGATATTCCCTGGAAGAGATTCGAGCCCGGCAAGGTCGATCCCGAGTTCGTGCGACTCGTCAAGGCGGCAAGCCTGGTCGAGCACAATGGCGGCGACTACAGCCAATATCTTAACAGCGTCTTCGCCGGCGACCCGGAGTTCCAGGAAGCCGCCAGGCTTTGGGGCGCGGAAGAGGTCCAGCACGGCCAGGCGCTCGGCCGCTGGGCCGAACTGGCCGATCCCGGCTTCGACCACAAGGCGGCTTGCGCGCGCTTCCGCGAGGGCTATCACGTTCCCCTGCGCCCGCAGGGCTCGGTGCGCGGCTCGCGTTCGGGCGAGCTGATCGCGCGCTGCATGGTCGAGACCGGCACCAGCTCCTATTACACCGCGCTGGCCGAGGCGTCGCAGGAGCCGGTGCTGAAGGAAATCTGCCGGCATATCGCCGCCGACGAACTGCGTCATTACAAGCTGTTCTATACCCACTTGAAACGCTATCTCGAGATCGAGAAGCCCAAGCTGTGGCGGCGTTTGCTGGTCGCGCTCATCCGCATCGTCGAATCCGAGGATGACGAGTTGGCTTTCGCCTATCACGTCGCCAACGAGCGCGAGGACGCGATCTATTATCGCCGCCGCGCGGTTCATGCCTATCTGCGGCGCGCCTATGCGGTCTATCGCCGTCCTCATGTCGAGCGCGGCATGGCGATGATCTTCAAGGCGGTGGGATTGAAGCCCAACGGCCGGCTCGAAAGCACCGCCGCGCGCATTGCCTGGTGGACGATGAGGCTCCGCGCCTTCGCGCTCGAACAGGGCGGGCTTATCCCACCGCGCGGCTACCGGACAGAAAAGGCGCGAATTCCGCCAACAGGTCGCGATAGAGCGATTGCTTGAAGTCGACCGCGAGGCGCGGCAATTCGCGCGCCTCGACCCATTTCCAGGCGTCGAATTCCGGCGTATGCGCGGCGAGGTCGATGTCGTCCTCGCTGCCGGTGAAGCGCATGGCAAACCATTTCTGCGCCTGGCCCTTGAAACGCCCGCCCCACAGGGTCTTCTGTAATTCCGGCGGAAAATCATAGACGTGCCAATTGACGCTCTCGGCCAGAAGCAGCGCCTGGTTGGTGCCGATCTCCTCCTTCAATTCCCGCCGCGCCGCCTCGAGCGGTTTCTCGCCCTTGTCGATCCCGCCTTGCGGCATCTGCCAAGCGTCGCTTGTGCCGATGCGCCGGGCGACGAAGACAAGCCCGCTTCTGTCGAGCAACATCACCCCGGTGCCGGTCCGGTAACCGGCCGGCGGGCCGTCCCTCACTCCGCCGCCTTGGTGGAGCCGAACAGCGTCACGCCGCGCAGCATGTCGACCGCGCGGGCGAGCTGATAGTCGTCGGTCGAGCCGAAGGTGCTGGGGTTGGAGCTGTCGGCGGGCGCGGCGTTATCGTTGTCCGATGGCTTGGCCGGTGCCGGCGGCGAATTCGCCGCGCCCGCATCGGTGTTCTTGAGCGCGCCCTTCAGATCGGCTTCGTGGGTGGTCTGGCCGGTGGCGATCTTCTCGATCTTGGCCGGCTCGACCGTGATGTCGGGCTCGATGCCCTTGGCCTGGATCGAGCGTCCCGAGGGCGTGTAATAGCGCGCCGTGGTGAGGCGGATGGCGCCGTGGCCGGGCAGCTGGATGATGGTCTGCACCGAGCCCTTGCCGAAGGAACTGGTGCCCAACAGCACGGCGCGGTGATGGTCTTGAAGCGCGCCGGCCACGATCTCCGACGCCGATGCGGACCCCCCGTTGATGAGAACGATCATGGGCAGGCCCTTGGTGAGGTCGCCGCCGGCCTTGGCGTCGAAGCGTTGCGCGTCCTCGGGATGGCGGCCGCGGGTGGAAACGATCTCGCCCTTGTCGAGGAAGTCGTTCGACACCGCGATCGCCTGGTCGAGCAGACCGCCGGGGTTGTTCCGGAGGTCGAGCACGATGCCGGCGAGCTTGTCGCCCGCCTTGGCCTTGAGCGATTTCATCGCCGCCCGGACGCCGCTATCGGCCTGTTCGTTGAAGCTGGTGATGCGGATATAGCCGATGTCGTTGCCGATGAGTTGCGACTTGACCGATGCGACCTTGATGATCGCCCGCTTGAGCGTGATGGTGAAGGGCTGCGTGCTGCCGCGCCGGATCACCAGCTTAATGTCGCTGTTCACCGGCCCGCGCATTTTCTCGACCGCGTCGTTGAGGCTCATGCCGGCAACCGGCTCGCCGTCGATGGCGACGATCAAATCGCCGGGTTTGATCCCGGCCTTGGCGGCGGGCGTGTCGTCGATGGGCGAGACCACCTTCACCAGCCCGTTTTCCATCGTCACCTCGATGCCCAGGCCGCCGAATTCGCCCTGAACTTGCACCTGCATGTCGCCGTAGCTCTTGGGGTTCATGTAGCTCGAATGCGGATCGAGCGCGCTCAGCATGCCGTTGATCGCCGCTTCGATCAGTTGCTGGTCGGTCACCGGCTCGACGTAATCGGCGCGCACGCGCTCGAACACCTCGCCAAACAGATCGAGCTGCTTGTAAGTCTCGGAATTGGCGGCGGGGACCTGGTTCTGCGGCTGGTCGGCGGCGCCGGCCTGGAGCGGGAGTAACCAGAGGAGGGTGGCGGCCAAGGCCGCTGCAACACGGGAACGCATTATCCATTTACCTTTTCATCGCGGATTGCCAGCCACGGCAACGGGTTGATCGGTTGGCCGTCGTGTCGAAGCTCGAGATAGAGGCGGGGTTTTTGACTGCCTTGAGACATGACACCCACCGGCTCGCCGGCTACCAGCCACTGACCGACGCTTGCATCGACCCGGTCGAGGCCCGCCAGAAGCGAATGATACCCGTCGCCATGACCTATGATCAATATTTGCCCGTAACCCTTGAACGGTCCGGCGAACAGCACCTTGCCGTCGAACGGGGCCACCACTTGCGCGCCGGAGCGGGTTTCGAAGGTCAGGCCCTTGCTGGGGGCGGCTCCCGCTTGCATGACATCGCCGAAATGTACGACCAGGATTCCGCTCGCCGGCGCCGCCATATGCCCCATGGCCTGGGAAATGGGCCTTATGTCGCGCGGCCGCGTCGGGTCCGGGGTCGCGGGCGGCGGGGCATTCATCGCCAAGTTTTGGGCCGGGGTTTCGCCGGCCTGCGGGCGCGAAGCCGCGCGGGCGGCCTGCGCGTCGCGCGCCGCGCGCTCATCTTCGAGGCGGGCGATCAAATCTTTGAGATCGCTTGCCTTGGCGGCCAAGGCGGCCTGGCGCTTGCCGCTTTCCGCCGCGCCCTGGCGGGTTTGGGCGAGCAGCGCCTGCTTCTGGGCGATCAGGCCGGAGATCTGATTCTGCTCGCGCGCCAGCCCCGCGCGCTCGGCGCGCGCGCGCCCCTCGGTGGACGATATCTCGGCGCGCAACGCCCGGAGCGAGGATATCTGGGAGCCCAGGTCGCGGGCGCGCTGCTCGAGCGGCGGCAAGGCGCGGCCCATCAGGATTCCGCCCCGGACCGAATTGACCGGCGTGTCGGGCGAGAAGGCCAGCGCTTCGGGCGGATCGCGGGCCAGCAGCGCCAGCGCCATCAGCAGCCTTGCCTCGTCGGCGCGGCGTTGCTCGAGTTCGCGCGCCTTGCGTTTTTCATCGGCGCCGAGCAAGGCCAGCCGCGCGTCAAGCCCGTCGAGAACGGCCTCGTGCGCCTGCGCCGCCGCCGCCGCCTTGACCTCGCTGTCGCGCAGCGTTTGCAGCTCGGAGGCCAGCGCGTCGGCCTGTTTGGCCAATTCCTGTTGCTTCTGGCGGCTCTGCTCGAGCTGCTTTTCGACGTCCTGCAGTTTCTTCTGCGGCGAATCCTGGGCAAACGCTTGCGGCAGGAAGAGCAGCCCCGCCAGCAGCAGGACGGGGAATGTCAGGCGAAGTTCAGGCCGAGGCACGCGCTGCGGCGCGGAGCAGGGCCTGCCCAGTCATGGCCTGGGGCTGTGGCAGTCCCAGCAGCGCCAAAAGCGTCGGCGCGATGTCGGCGAGCTTGCCGTCGCGCAAGCCGGTTATGCCGGCGGGCGGGTTGACCAGCAGCAGCGGCACCGGATTGGTGGTGTGCGCGGTGTGCGGCTGGCCGGTTTTGGGATCGCGCATCATCTCGGCATTGCCGTGATCGGCGGTGATGAGCAGGCAGCCGCCGGCGTGGGTCACCGCCTCCGCCAGCCGCCCCAGGCAGGCATCGACCGTCTCCACCGCCTTGACCGTGGCGGCGAGGTCGCCGGTATGCCCGACCATGTCGGCATTGGCATAATTGACCACGATGACGTCGAAGCTTCCCCGGCCGATCGCCTCGACCAGCCGGTCGGTCACCTCGATGGCCGACATTTCGGGCTTCAAATCGTAAGTGGCCACCTTGGGCGAGGGAACGAGAATCCGGCTTTCGCCCGGAAATTCCGCCTCGCACCCGCCGTTGAAGAAGAAGGTGACGTGCGCGTATTTCTCGGTCTCGGCGATGCGCAGCTGTTTCAATCCCGCCCGCGCAATTACCTCCCCGAAGGTGTCGGCGAGATCCTCGGGCGGGAACAGCGTCTTGAGAAAGGGATTGAGCGCGTCCGAATACTCGGTCAATCCCAGCGATGCCGCGAATTTCACCACGCGCGGGCGTTGGAAGCCCGGGAATTTCGGGTCCAGCAAGGAGGCCAAGAGTTGGCGCACGCGGTCGGCGCGGAAATTGGCGCAAACCAGGCCGTCGCCGTCCTTCATCCCGGCGTAATTTCCGATGATGGTGGGCAGGACGAATTCGTCGCTCTTGCCTTGGGTGTAGGATTGCTCGATGGCACCCTTGGCGCTGGCCGCCTTCTCGCCTTCGGCGTCGACCAGGCAGCGATAGGCTTTTTCCAGGCGATCCCAGCGTTTGTCGCGGTCCATGGCGTAATAACGGCCGCTGATGGAGGCGATCGTGACGCCCTGGATGCCCTTGATCGCGGCCTCGAACGCGGCGAGGCACGACAAGGCGCTCTTGGGCGGGGTGTCGCGGCCGTCGAGGAAGGCATGGACCTTGACCGCGATCCCGCCTTCCGCCAGCAGCCTGGCCAGCGCCGCGATATGCGCCTGGTGCGAATGGACGCCGCCCGGCGACATCAGGCCCATAAGATGAGCCGCGCCGCCGCTCTGCTTCAGGCGGGCGATGAAATCCTTGAGCGCGGGGTTCTCGGCCAATTCGCCCGATTGGATCGCCGCGTCGATGCGCGGCAGATCCTGCATCACCACGCGGCCGGCGCCGATATTGGTGTGGCCGACCTCGGAATTGCCCATCTGCTTGTCCGGCAAGCCGACGAAATGCTCGCTCGCCTGCATGTGCGAATGCGGCGACTGGGCCAAAAACCGGTCCCAGTTCGGCGTCTTGGCGGCGAGGATGGCGTTGTCGGCGGCGTCTTCATGCTCGCCCCAGCCGTCGAGAATGCAGAGCACGACCGGGCGCGGGCGATTCGGGCTTTTCATGGGGTTTATATAAAGGATGGGCCGCGCGAAGGGTAGGGGGCGCCGCCGCGTCATTCCCTGTGATAAGGGTGGCCCGCGAGCAGGGTTTCGGCGCGGTAGATTTGCTCCAGCAGCATGCCGCGCGCCAGGAAATGCGGCCAGGTGGCGGGCCCCAAGGACAGCACCAGCGCGGCCTCGCGCTTGACGCTTTCGCTCAGTCCCTCGGCGCCGCCGATGAGAAAGGCCAGATCGCGCGCGCCGCCGTCGCGCCATCGGCCGAGCAGCCGGGAAAATTCCAGGCTCGTCAACGCCTTGCCGCGCTCGTCCAGCGCCACCAGCACCGCGTTTTTCGGGCAGGATTCGAGCAGCAAGGCGCCCTCGTGTTCCCTCAATTCAGGCGGCGGGAGCTTGCGTTTGGCGGCGATTTCGCGGATTTCCAGTGGCCAGCCTATACGTCCGGCATAGTATTGCTCGAGGTTTTTCAGAGGTCCCGCCTTGAGTTTACCCACGGCGACGAGGTGGATACGCAAGAAACCTCAGCGTCCCGAGGCGACAGGATCGGCGAAATCCTCGCCCCACATCTTCTCGAGGTTGTAGCGCGTGCGACTCTCGGGCCGGAAGAGATGAACCACGATATCGCCGAGGTCGATCAGCACCCAATCGCTGTGCGGCAGCCCCTCGACCGAGGCGCGGCGCGGCCCAAACGCCCCGAACGCCTCGATCAGCCTTTCGGCCAGCGCCGCGATCTGGCGCTGCGAGCGCCCGCTGGCGATCAGCATGTAATCGGCGATGCTCGACTTGCCGCGCAGATCGATCACCACCGGTGCCTCGGCCTGGCCGTCCGCGAGCGCGGTTTCGATCAGCTTCAGCAGCGCCACGACCGGGCCGGAATCCGGCTTTGGCCGCGTGAACTGTTTCGGTTTTACAGGATGAGGTTTCTTGGCTTTGACGGATTTGCTGCGCGGTATGGCGGTTACCCTTTCTTTTTCCGATTCGTTTTCTGGGACTTCTTACGCGGGGATTTGGCCGGTTTCTTTGCCGTTTCCTGACGCTTTTGTTTCGGCGGTATCCGGGACGCGGGCTTCTTGCTGGTGACGCGCAGCTCGGTGGCCGAACTCGAATCGTATTTGGCCCAGAGGAAAACCCAGGCGGGCGGCTTCATCCGCGCCAGGCCGCGCGCGGCGCTGGCGTCGAGACGCGCATGGGCGAAGCGGTTGGCGGCGAGTTCGGCCAGCGCCGCGCGGCAATAGCCCGGCCGCGCCAGCACGGCGATCGGCACAAGCGCGTAGATCTCGCGCCACTGCTTCCAATGCCTGATCTGCGCCAGATTATCGGCTCCCATCAGCCAGACGAACCGCGTGCGCGGGAAAACGGCGCCGAGCGCCTCGAGCGTGTCGATGGTGTAATGCGTGCCCAGCCGGTTTTCGATGTCGAGCACGCGGATGCGCGGATGATGCGCGAAAGCCGAAGCATCCCTGAGCCGCGCCGCAAAGGGCGCCATGCCCTTGACCGGCTTCAACGGGTTCTGCTCGGCCACCAGCCACCACACCTCGTCGAGCTTGAGGCGTTTCAGCGCCTCGATGCTGACATGGCGGTGGCCCTCATGGGCGGGGTTGAAGGAGCCGCCCAACAGGCCGACATAGCGGGACGGCGGCCGGCCGATGCGGAGCGCGCGTGGGTTCAGGGGCGCACCTGGCCGTCGCCGCGCACGACATATTTGAAGCTGGTGAGCTGTTCGGCGCCGACCGGCCCGCGCGGCGGCAGCCTGCCGGTGGAGATGCCGATCTCGGCGCCCATGCCGAACTCGCCGCCGTCGGCGAACTGGGTCGAGGCGTTTAGCAGCACGATGGCGCTGTCGACCTGATCGAGAAACTTCTCGGCGGCGGCCTTGTCTTCGGTCACGATCGCGTCGGTGTGGTGCGAGCCGTAATGGTTGATGTGGCGGATGGCCTCGTCCAGCCCATCCACCACCTTCACCGCCAGGATGGCGTCGAGATATTCGGTGAACCAGTCCTTCTCGGATGCCGGCTTGGCCTGCCGGTCGAGCGCGCGCACGGAATCGTCGCCCCTGATCTCGCAGCCCGCCTTGTGCAAATCGGCCAGGATGGGCGGCAACAGGGTCTTGGCAACAACGCGGTCGACCAGCAAGGTCTCGGCCGCGCCGCACACGCCGGTGCGCCGCATCTTGGCGTTCAACACGATCTTGCGCGCTTTCTCCGGGTCGGCCTTGGCGCCGATATAGACGTGGCACACGCCTTCGAGATGCGCGATCACCGGCAGACGGCTTTCGCGCTGCACCCGCTCGATCAGCGAGCGCCCGCCGCGCGGCACGATCACGTCGATCTGGTCGCTGGTGAGCATCATGCCCACGGCGGCGCGGTCGGTGGTGGGCACCAGCTGCACCGCCGCCTTGGGGAGGCCGGCGGCTTCGAGCCCGGCTTCGAGGCAAGCAACGATCGCCTGCGAGGAATGGAAGCTCTCCGAGCCGCCGCGCAGGATGGCGGCGTTGCCGGCGCGGATGCACAACCCCCCGGCGTCGGCCGTCACGTTGGGGCGCGATTCATAGATGATGCCGATGACCCCCAGCGGCACGCGCACGCGCGAGATCGACAGGCCGTTGGGCCGTTTCCATTCGGCCAGCACCGTGCCGACCGGGTCGGGCAGGGCGGCCACGTCTTCGAGACCCTTGGCCATGGCCTCGACGCGGCTTTCGTCCAGCATCAGCCGGTCGGTCAAGGCGGGAGACAGCTTGGCGCTTTTGGCGGCTTCGAGGTCCAACCGGTTGGCGGCGAGGATCGCCTTGCTTTGCCGGCGGATCGCTTCGCCCGCGTGCTTCAAGGCTTGGCTGCGCGCATCGGGCTGGGCGCGGGCGAGCGTCGCCGCCGCCGCGCGCGCGGCCTGGCACAGGCCGCGCATTTCGGCTTCGAGCCCGGCTTCCGCCTTTCTCTCCGCCACTTTCATGTCAGCACCAGATCGTCGCGATGAATCATCTCGTCGCGGCCACGGTAGCCGAGGATGGCCTCGATTTCACCGCTTTTATGGCCGGCGATGGCGCTTGCGTCCTCGCTCGAATAGGCCGACAGGCCGCGCGCCAGCTCCTTGCCGTCCTTGGTCCGTACCACCACCGCGTCGCCGCGCTCGAAGCTGCCTTCGACCGACTTGACGCCGGCCGGCAGCAGGCTGGTGCCGCGCTTCAGCGCCGCCGCCGCGCCGTCATCCACCACCATCGCGCCCGAAAGATTGACCGCGCCCGCGATCCAGCGCTTGCGCGCGGTCAAAGGCTCGGCCGAGGGGATGAACCAGGTGACGCGCGCGCCGTGGTCGATGGCGGCGAGGGGATGGAGGTCCTTGCCCTTGGCGATCGCCATGCGGCAGCCGGCGGCGAGCGCGATGCGCGCCGCGGCGAGCTTGGTGACCATGCCGCCCGAACTCGCCCCCGGCGGCGCCCGTTCCGCCATGGCGTCGATCTCGGCGGTCATCTCGCGGATTTCGGGAATGTGCCGGGCCTTGGGATCGCGGCGCGGATCGGCGGCATAAAGCCCGTCGACGTCGGAAAGCAGCACCAGCGTGTCGGCGCTGATCATCTGCGCCACCCGCGCGGCGAGCCGGTCATTGTCGCCGAAACGTATTTCGGCGGTGGCCACGGTGTCGTTCTCGTTGATGACCGGCAGCGCCTTCAGCTTCAGCAATTCTTCGATGGTCGCGCGCGCGTTCAAGTGGCGGCGGCGTGCCTCGGTGTCGTCGGGGGTGAGCAGGATCTGCGCCACGGTGACGCCGTGCCGCGCGGCCGCGTCCTGATAGGCATGGGCCAGGCGCAGCTGCCCGGCCGAGGCCGCGGCCTGTTTCTCCTCCAGCCGGAGCGCACCGGCGGCCAAGCCCAGCGGACGCCGCCCCACCGCCACCGCGCCCGAGGTGACGATCAGCACCTGCTGGCCGCGCTTGCGGCAGGCGATCACGTCCTCAAGAAGCGCATCGAGCCAGGGGCGCTTGATTTCGCCGGTCGATTCGTCGACCAGCAGGGACGAGCCGATCTTGACGATCAGGCGGCGGGACGAGGCGACGGTTTGGCTCATGACACCGCTTCCTTGGCGCGGGAAACGATCCCTTCCGCCTTGCGCGCCTTGCGGATGATCTTCAAAAGCGCGGCCATGGCCTCGGGCACGCCGTCGCCCGACACGCCCGACATCACCACGACAGTGCCGGCGCCGGCGCGTTTGAGCGCCTGGCGCTTCTTCGCCATGTCCTTGGGATCGACCGCGTCCGATTTGTTGAGCGCCGTGATCTCGGGCTTGCGGGTGAGACCGGCGCCATAGGCCTTGAGTTCGCCGCGGATGGTCTTCCAGGCGCCGGCCACGTCGTCCAAGGTCGCGTCGACCAGATGCAGGATCACGGCGCAGCGTTCGACATGGCCGAGGAAACGGTGGCCCAGCCCCACGCCCTCGCTCGCGCCCTCGATCAAGCCGGGCAGATCGGCGAGCACGAATTCCTCGTCGCGGGACCGCACCACGCCCAATTGCGGCTTCAAGGTGGTAAAGGGATAGTCGGCGATCTTGGGCTTGGCCTTCGACACCGCGGCCAAGAGCGTCGATTTCCCGGCATTGGGCAGGCCCACCAGCCCGGCATCGGCGATCAGCTTCAAGCGCAGCCAGACCCAGCGTTCGGCGCCGGGCCAACCCTTGCCGGCGCGGCGTGGCGAGCGGTTGGTGGCGCTCTTGTAATGGGTGTTGCCGAAACCGCCGTCGCCGCCTTTCAGCAGCACATGGCGCTCGCCGGGTTTGCGCAAATCCAGCAGCACGGTTTCGTTGTCTTCGTCGAGGATTTCGGTGCCCGCCGGCATGCGCAGCACGATCGAATTGCCGTCGGCGCCGGAGCGGTTGGCGCCCGCGCCGGGGCGGCCGGGGCTCGCCTTGAAATGCTGCTGGTAGCGGTAATCGATCAGGGTGTTGAGATTGGCGACGCATTCGATCACCACGTCGCCGCCGCGCCCGCCATTGCCGCCGTCGGGCCCGCCATATTCGATGAATTTCTCGCGGCGGAAGCTCGCGGCGCCGGGGCCGCCGTTGCCGCTCTTGAGGAAGATTTTTGCTTGATCGAGGAATTTCATGGCCGGATGCCTTGGCCGGGACCGGGGACACGAAAAAGGGGGAATGCAGACATTCCCCCTTCGCGTCTCACGCCTTGGTCTCGCGCGCTTTGGGGTTAATCCGCGGCCTCCGGCGGAGCGGCCGTGACGGAGATATAGGTGCGGCCGCCGCTGGTGGTGTGGAACTGCACCGCGCCCTCGGTCAGGGCGAAGAGGGTATGGTCGCGCCCGATGCCGACATTGCGGCCGGGATGGAATTTGGTGCCGCGCTGGCGCACCAGGATGTTGCCGGGTATCACGGCTTCGCCGCCGGCGCATTTGAGGCCGAGGCGGCGGCCTTGGGAATCGCGCCCGTTGCGCGAGGAACCGCCTGCTTTCTTATGCGCCATCGCTAATCTCCTTGGCTCAGCCGGCGCGGATGCCGGTGATGCGCAGCACGGTCAGCGCCTGGCGGTGGCCGCGCTTCCGGCGGTAATTGTGGCGGCGCTTCTTCTTGAAGATCAGCACCTTGTCGTCGAGCTTCTGTTCCAGCACCTGGGCGGTGACCGAGGCGCCCGAGATGAGCGGCGCGCCCGCCTGGGCCTGTTTGCCCTCGTCGCCGACCATCAGCACTTCGTCCAAGGTCACGGACGAGCCGGGCTCGGCCGCGAGCTTCTCGACGAAGATCACGTCGTCCTTGGCGACTCGATATTGTTTTCCGCCGGTGCGGATGACAGCGTACATGGGGCTCGTCTTGCGCTCTGGAAAATCGAACGGACGGCCTTTGCCGTCCGTGCGCGCGATAATAGCCGCAAAGCGCTTCCTGTCAACGGTTTTGCGCCCCTCGCGGCGGGTTTGTCGAGGGATTGCCGGGGGTTAGGCGGGTTGCGGGCGGGACGGCGCTTGGGCTAGGCTCCGCGCCCCTGACTGAGGCCATCGCGCCGGAGAGGTGCCAGAGCGGTCGATCGGGGCGGTCTCGAAAACCGTTGTACCCTCACGGGTACCGTGGGTTCGAATCCCACCCTCTCCGCCAG
>Ga0181526_10003336_pt1 | contig 13151 bp, 10 predicted proteins | sample PEATcosm2014_Bin_35_FD_119750 | JGI IMG/M metagenome (GOLD analysis project Ga0181526, IMG submission 119750) | Peatland microbial communities from MTU Mesocosm Facility, Houghton, MI, USA - PEATcosm2014_Bin06_30_metaG | ecosystem: Environmental > Terrestrial > Soil > Wetlands > Peat | place...
AGGCGAGCTCGCGCCAGGAGTACCTCGATATCTGCGGCCGCAAGGACGAGGACTTCGAGGTTCTGGTGCGCGAGCTCATGCAGCGCATGATCGAGGAGTCCGGCGAGCGGCACCTCGATGCCGACGGCGTGGCCCTTGGACTCATGGGCGTGCTGGAGGTGATGTGGCAGAACATCGCGTTCCAGCGGGAGTCGAACATCGACCGTCGCGCCCAGAAGCGGCGTGCCTTCAACTATCTGCGCTCGATCTTCCCGCGCCAGTTCGTGCATGCGGGCGGCTCGGCGGAGGCTGCGCGACTGCTGCCGGCCGCGGATCTTGCCGCCACGGCTGCATCTGCACCGGCACGGCTGCCGCCCTGGGCCTACTCCGACACGGCGCTGTTTGCCGCCGAGCGCGAGCTGCTGTTCCGGCCCGCCTGGCAGATCGCCGGACATGTCGCGCAGCTCGCGCGGCCCGGGGATTATCTGGCGCTCGAGCTCGCCAACGAGCGCGCGCTGCTGCTGCGGGATGAGACCGGCTCGATCCGTGCCTTCCACAATACCTGTCGCCGCCGCCCGCACGCCCTGCTGAGTGCGCGCGCAGGTACCCTCAATGGCAGCATCGAGTGTGTCGCGCACGCTCTGCAGTACGGCTATGACGGCGGCCGGCGCCGCGGCGAGACGCCCGGGGATCTGGCCACGCTCGCGGTCGCCGAGCGGGGCGGACTGTTGTTCGTGCACCGTGAGGACGGACGCGAGCTGCCGGCCGAGCCGCTCGGAACGTGGGGCGCGCTCGAGAGCTTCGCCGAGCTGATTGAGCGCGGCGTGCACGAGCATGACCTGGCCGCGGACTGGAAACTCATGGTCGAGCAGTGGCTCGAATCGGCGCTGGCCGAGCATCCGGTGGGAACGCTGGCCGGATTGGCGCCCACGCCGCACGTGGCGCTCGGGAGCGGCTCCGGCTCGATTGCCTGGCAAGCGAACCTGGCTGCCGACGCATCGGGTTGGACGGCCGGACACTATGCGCGTCAGGCGCGATCCTGCGGCGCGGCAGTCTGGCGACGCCTGTTTCTGCCGCCCAACGAGCTGCTCGAGTTGCGACCCGACGGCGCCTCCGTGCTGCAGGTGATTCCCGAAGCGCCCGGCCGATGCCGCATCCGGCGCTTCGATTTTGCCCTTGCCGCGCCGACGCGTGCGCAGCGCGTGCTCGGCTATCTGGGTCAACGGCTTCTGCGGCAATGGCTCAGGCAGGATTGTGAGCTGGCCTCCTCGATTCAATCGGGCCTCGAGGGCTCGAGCTACGAGGCGATCGAGGCCGGCCCGGTCCCGCCCGCTCTGAGCGCCTTCCGTGCTTCGATCCTTAGGCTGCTGTCGGGCGCGCTTGCGCCCTCGAACGAGCCGCCCCCGGGCTGACGGTCACGCCGCCATCGGATCGGTGCGGCTCTAAGCGAAGTGCGCCGGGGCGCGCGAATGACGCGCTTCCGGGATCCGATCACGCAGCAGCTCGTGGAATGCCCACATGCAGCTCTCCAGGCGTGACAGGGGCCCGGGCTCGTAGCTGCTCGAGGCGAGACCGCGCTGCACGCGATGACACAGGAACTCGTCCTCGCGCTGCACCTGGCGATTGATGCGCGCATTCAGATAGCGCACGACGCGCATTTCGCGCCGTGCGTCGGGCAGCCCAAAGGTGCCGCCGCGAATGATGCAATGGCCGGGGCCGTTCGGCAGCACCTGGAAGAAGTCCATCTGATCCGGGAACACGTCGATGCCGAGGTTGGGCAGCATGCTGTAGAAGGTCCAGCGGCGCCGCAGCGGCTCGGGCAGGTGGGTCGAGACGGGCGCGACGAATTTCTGGTAGAGCCGCTCGCCCCAGCGGCTCGAGGGCTGCTCGCGCATGTGGCTGGCGCCGCGCGCGACACCGGTGCCGAGGGTCTTGGCGTCGTCGTAGTCGGGCGTGAACATGCGGGCGAGACCCGGGTGTCCAATCGGAACGTGATAGGACTCGAGGTAGTTGTCCATGGCGACCTTCCAGTCCACCGGCCACTCTTCCCGGTAGAGCGGCGCCAGCGGCACCATCTCCTCGAAGCGGTATGGCGCAAAATCCTCGAGAAACTCGCCCCAGAGCGACTGCAGCGGCGCCGGATCGCCGCTCAGAGCGACGAACACGAAGCCGAAGGCGATCTCGGTGCGCACGGGGCGCAACCCGAATTGCGCGCGATCGAGAGGCGGAAAGGTGTCACGCCGCGTCATGGCCTGCAGCTCGCCCGAGAGCTTGTACGACCAGCCGTGATAGGGACAGGTGATGGCGCCGGGGCAATGACCGGCGCCATCGAGCAGACGGGAGGAGCGGTGGCGGCAGACATTGTGGAAGGCCTGAATCTCGCGCTTGGAATCGCGCACGACGACCACGCTTTCGGGCCCCAGATCGAAGGTCATGTAGTCGCCCGGTTTTGGAATCGAATTCACGTGACCGACGATCTGCCAGCTTGGTTTGAGCACGCGATCGATTTCCAGCCGCGTCATCTCCGGATGGTTGTACACCCACGCCGGCAGCGCCCTGGCGATGGGTGTCAGGGTCGATTCGGTCGCAGAGAGGGCTGGGGCATTCATCGGCGCTCCTTGAGCCCGGCATCAGCCGGCCAGAGGGGCCGGCCAGCGGGCCGGCGAGAATTTATATGGTTATATAATCTACCCCCTCTGGCTCGCTGCCGGCAAGCCGATTCGGTGGTGCAGACACCAGAAAATAGGCACTTTTTGCGCCTCTGATGCCGCGTTGCAACGTCGCCGCAGAACTTATATGATCATATAGACAATCGCCAGCGGGGAATGGTACGGTTCTGGTCCGGTTTACGGGGGAGCGCGGCCATGACCAGAAAACTCACCAAGAGCCACGAACAGTTTCAGCGCGCCGTCAAACGCCTTCCGCTTGGCGTCGCGTCCAACTTTCGCTACTGGGGCGAGGACCGCACTATCTATGTAAAGTCCGGCCGCGGCGCGCGCATCGTCGACCTCGATGACAACGTCTACGTCGACTACCGCATGGGCTACGGCCCGGCCATCCTCGGCTATGCAGACCCGCGCGTCGATGAAGCCGCGCGCGCCGGGATGGAGGTCGGCGGTGTGTTTGCACTCTCGACCGAGCGCGAGCTGGCCGTGGCCGATCGCATCGCGCGCATGGTGCCAGCCGCCGAGCTCGTGCGCTTCTCCAATTCCGGCACCGAAGCGGTCATGGCCGCACTGCGCCTTGCGCGCGCCTACACCGGCAAGGACGATTACGTCATCCTCGAAGGCAGCTACCACGGCCTGTTCGATGCGGCGATGTGGTACACGCCGATGGACAAGTGGAGTCAGGTCGGCGATCCACAGGTGGTGCCCTACAGCGAGGGCATCCCGTTGAGCACTCGCAGCTTCGCGCACTTCGTGCAGGCCAACGATGCCAACCAGCTCGAGGACGTCTTCAAGCGCCATGCGGGCCGGATTGCATGTCTGCTGATCGAGCCGATCATGGGCAACTGTTTGGGGATCGCCGCCGAGCCCGAGTACGTGCGCGCGGCACGCGCGCTGTGCGATCGCTACGGCGTCGTGCTGATCATCGATGAGGTCAAGACCGGCTTTCGCGTCGCGCGCGGCGGAGTACAGGAGCTCTATGGCGTGACGGCCGACCTGTGCACCTTCGCCAAGGCAGTGGCGAACGGCTATCCGATCTCGGTGCTCGCAGGCCGCGAGGCCATCATGCGCAAGATCGGCAAGGGCGTCGCGCATGGCGGAACGTACACCGCGCACTCGGTGTCGCTGGCGGCGGCCGAGAAGACGCTCGACATCCTCGAGAACACCGATGCGCTCGAGCGCATCGCGCAGTACGGCACGCGGCTGCGGCAGGGCATGCATGCGATCCTCACGGCGCGCGGCATTCCGCACAGCTTCGTGGGTCACCCTTCCATGAGCGGGCTCTACTTTGCGCACGACCCGCCGCGCACGTATCGGGACTGGAAGAGCAGCGACTACGCCTTCTATGACGCGACCGCTCGCGTTCTGCACGATGAGGGCGTGCTGTGCGAGCCCGACTCACGCGAGCCGTGGTTCGTGAGCGCCGCGCACGACGACTCGTGCCTCAAGGACACGCTCGCGGGCTTCGAGATCGCAATCGATGCCACGCTGCGCTCGGTCGGGATCTCGCGCAAGATGCCGGCCTGAGCGGCCGGACGCAGCGCCAGCCGTGAGCACGGGGGACAATCGCCACGATGCGATCGTCGTGGGCGCGGGTCACAATGGCCTGGTCGCGGCCTGCTACCTGGCGCGTGCGGGGCTGCGCGTGCTCGTGCTCGAGCGCATGCCCTGGGTCGGCGGCGCGGCGGTGAGCCGGCGCCTGTATCAGGATTTCACCTACTCGAACTGCTCCTACGTCTGCAGCCTTTTGCGGCCGGAAATCATGCGCGAGCTCGAGCTGCCGCGCTTCGGCCTGCAGATCATCCCGTACGACGGCGGCTGCACGATGATGCGCGACGGCGGTCATCTGTCCCTTTACGACAACCACGATGCGCTGCGTCGTGAGATTGCGCGCCATTCGCGCCGCGACGCCGAGGCCTATGACCGCTATGTGCGCGATGTGCTGCGCCAGTGCCGCTTCATCCGGCCGCTGCTCATGCGCACGCCGCCCGATCCCACCTCGTTCCGCCCCCGCGACATCCGCGAGCTGCTGCATCTCGGGCGGCATTTCCACGGGCTCGGCGAGGCGCGCATGTACGACACGCTGCGCTTCTGGACCATGAGCTGTGCGGATTTTCTGGACGAGTACTTCGAGAGCGCAATCGTCAAGGCGCACATGGCCGGCAGCTCGATCATCGGCACGGCGCTGGGCCCGCGCTCGCCCGGCACCGCCTATGTGCTGCTGCATCACTACATGGGCGGCATCGATGGCACTGTGGGCGCCTGGGGCTTCGCGCGCGGCGGCATGGGGGCGGTGTCGGGCGCGCTCGCGGACTCGTTGCGTGCCAGCGGCGGTACCATCCGCACCGGCGCTGCGGTCGATCAGATACTGGTCGAGCGCGGCCGCGCGGTCGGCGTCGTGCTCGAGGGCGGCGAGGAGCTGCGGGCGAAGATCGTGGTCTCGAACCTCGACGTCAAGCGCACCTTTCTCGAGAGCATGGACCCGAAGGATCTGCCGGTTGAGTTCGTGCAGCAGGTGCGGCGCTTCAAGATCCGGGGCTCCTCCGGCAAGCTCAATATCGCTCTGGACGGGCTGCCGCAGTTCCCGGCAATTCCTGAGGGCTCGCCGAGCCTGCGCGGCGACCTGCACGTTACTGACACCATCGAGATGATGGAACGCGCCTACGACGACTGGAAGGAGGGGCGCTGGTCGCGCGCACCCTACATCGACATGCTGATCCCCTCGCAGATCGATCCGAGCATGGCGCCGGACGGCAAGCATTACATGTCGGTATTCGTGCAGTACTGCCCGTACGCGCTCGCCGAAGGGGAATGGAACGCCGAGCGTCGCGAGGCCTTCGGGCGCACGGTCATCGACACCATCGCGCAGCACAGCCCCAACTTCAAATCCCTGATCCTGCACGCCGAGGTGCGCACGCCCGCTGATATCGAGCGCGAGGTGGGCCTGACCGAGGGGAATATATTTCAGGGCGAGCTCACCTTTGATCAGCTGCTCTTCAACCGGCCGGTGCCGGGATATGCGCAGTACCGCGCGCCCGTGCGCGGCATGTACATGTGCGGCTCGAGCACCCACCCGGGCGGCGGGGTCATGGGCGCACCGGGGGCCAACGCGGCGCGCACCATTCTCGAGGATCTCGGGAGGACGCATTGAGCGGCAGCGCCGAGTACGACTGCATCGTGATCGGCGCGGGCCACAACGGGCTCGTGTGCGCCTCGTATCTGGCACGCGCCGGCCGATCGGTGCTGGTGCTCGAGGCCGCATCCGAGGTCGGCGGCGCCGCGATCACGCGCGAGTTCGCGCCCGGGTTTCGCGTCTCGGCCGGCGCTCATCTGCTGCAGCTCATGCCGCGCGCGATGATGGCCGAGCTCGCGCTCGAATCGCATGGGTTCAAGCTTGCGGCCGAGGATCTGCCGACGGTGGCACTCTCGCCCGAGGGCGCGCCGCTCACGCTCGCAGCGCGCGGGCTGGTCAGGCTGTCGCAGGCCGAGCAGGACGCCTACATGGCCTTGACAGCACAGCTGCAGCGCTTCGCGCGTGCGCTGGCGCCGGTGCTGAACGCCGCTCCGCCACGGCTCGGCACTTCTGATCGCGCCGATCGCCTCCGTCTCCTCAAGCTCGGCTGGCAGGTCCGCCGCCTCGGCCGCCGCGACATGCGCGAGTTGCTGCGCATCGGCGGCATGTGTGTCTACGACCTGCTGCAGGAGAACCTCACCAGTCCGCTGCTGCAGGGTGCGCTCGGATTCGATGCGGTGCTGGGCAGCAATTTTGGGCCGCGCGCACCCGGCTCGGTGTTCACGCTGCTCTATCGGCTCGCCGCTGCCGCCAATGCCGATCGCTCAGCGCCGGCCTTGCCGCAGGGCGGGCTCGGCGCGCTCTCGAACGCGCTGGCCGGCGCCGCGCGCAGCGCGGGTGTCACCATCCGCACCGATGCGCCCGTGCGCCGCATTCGTGTCGAGGGCGATCGCGCGGTCGGCGTCACGCTCGCCTCGGGCGAGTCGATCGGCGCCGGGCTCGTGGTCTCAAACGCCGATCCGAAAACGACTTTTCTCGGTCTGCTCGGCAGCGAACATCTGGACGCCGGATTCGTGCGGCGCGTGGCGCACCTGCGCAGCAACGGTCTTGCCGCCAAGCTGCACCTGGCGCTCGATCGGCTGCCCCGGTTCAAGGGACTCGAGGAGGCGAAGCTCGGTGCGCGACTGCTGATCGCGCCGTCGCTGGATTACATCGAGCGCGCTTTCAATCACAGCAAGTACGGCGAGTACTCGGCGGCGCCAGCCATTGAGTTGACGCTGCCCAGTGTGCGCGATGCGCAGCTGGCACCCGCAGGGGCGCACGTGCTCTCCGCGGTAGTGCAGTATGTGCCGTACGCGCTCGCCGGCGGCTGGGCGCCGGCGCGGCAGCCTCTCATCGACGCCATCCTGGACCAGCTCGAGCTCTACGCACCCGGACTGCGCCGCTCGGTAACGGCCGCAGAGCTGCTGACGCCCGCGGACATCGAGCGGGAGTTCCGCATGGTCGGCGGCCACTGGCACCACGGCGAGCTCGCGCTCGATCAATTTCTGATGGTGCGGCCCGTGCCGGGTGCAACGCAGTACGCGACTCCGCTTCCCGGCTTGTATCTGTGCGGTGCCGGCGCGCACCCGGGGGGCGGGGTCATGGGAACCGCCGGCCGTAATGCGGCGCGCGTCATCCTGGCGCGGGCGGCGTAAGAGGCCGCATGAGCCAGACAGCATTGTTTCGCGAACCGCTGCTGCACACGCCGTTTCATGCGCGTGCGCGCCAGTTGAGCCAGCTCGACAGTTTCATCCCCTGGAACGGCTACACCACGGTCGACGTCTTCACCACCGTCGAGCACGAGTATTTTGCGATCCGCAACGCGAGCACCCTCTACGACCTCTCGCCGATGGCGAAGTACCGCATCGCCGGACCGGATGCGCTGCGGTTCCTCAATCGGCTCGTCACGCGCGACCTCGCCAAGCTCAAACCCGACCGCGTCGCCTACGTGGTGTGGTGCAACGACGAGGGACACCTGATCGACGACGGTACGGTATTCAGACTGGGCGAGTCCGACTACCGCCTCTGCGCGCAGGAGCGGCAGCTCGATTGGCTGCTCGATTCGGCCATAGGCTTCGACGTCGAGATCCTCGATGTCACCGAGGCTTTCGCCGGACTTGCACTGCAGGGGCCCACCTCCTGCGCGGTGCTCAAGGCCGCGGGCCTCGGAGGGGTAGAGCGCCTGAAGCCCTTCGACATCGGCTATTTTCAGCTCGGCGGCATCGCGCTCACGGTGTCGAGGACGGGTTTCACCGGGGATCTGGGTTACGAGCTCTGGATGGATCCACGCGACGCCGAGAGCGTGTGGGACCGACTCATGGCTGCCGGTCGCTCGCGCGGCATCCGCCCGCTCGGCTCCCGGGCGCTCAACATCGCGCGCATCGAGGCAGGATTCCTGCTGCCCAATGTCGATTTCCTGTCGGCCGAGCGCACGCTGCGCGTGGGACGAGAGCGCTCACCCTTCGAGCTCGGACTCGACTGGCTGCTCGATTTTCGCAAGGGTCATTTCACGGGACGGCGCGCGTTGCTGGCCGAGCAACGGAGCGGAATCGCCCGGCGGCTGGTCGGACTCGACATCGAAGGCAACAAACCGGCGCACAATGCGCTGGTTTATTCTGCGCGCGCAGGTCGCAGGGAAATCGGCTCCGTGACTTCCGCCACGTGGTCGCCGACGTGCAAGCGCAATATCGCGTACGCGCTGCTGGAGGCGCCGTACGTGCGGGTCGGGACGGAAGTCTGGGTGGAGATCTACGTGAACAGCGAGCTGACCTGGGAACGCCGCATGCGTGCCGCGCGGGTGGTCGACAAACCCTTCTATGCGCCTGAGCGGCGCCGCGCCAGCCCACCGGCGGACTTCTGACATGCCGACGCACGCGACGCAGCAGAAAGCCAACGCGGACCGTCCCTGGCTCGATCCGGACGCCAAGCCGCAGCTCGTGATCGAGAACATCAGCAAGAGCTACGGCGATTTTGCGGCGGTCGACGGGGTGAGCCTGCGCATTTTCAAGGGCGAGATCTTTGCGCTGGTCGGCGCCTCGGGATGCGGCAAGACCACGCTGCTGCGCATGCTCGCGGGATTCGTCGCGCAGAGCGCGGGCAATATCCTGATCGACGGCGTGGAGATGAGCGGCGTGCCGCCGCACCTGCGCCCCGTCAACATGATGTTCCAGTCCTACGCGCTGTTTCCCCACATGACGGTCGAGCAGAACGTGGGCTATGGGCTGCGACGCATGCAGCTCGAACGCTCCGAGAAGCAGCAGCGTGTCCAAAAGGCGCTCGAGATGGTGCAGCTCGGCGGACACGGCAGTCGCAAGCCGCACCAGCTCTCCGGCGGCCAGCGCCAGCGGGTCGCGCTCGCGCGGGCGCTCATTCGCCGACCCAAGGTGCTGCTGCTCGATGAGCCGCTCTCGGCACTGGACAAGAAGCTGCGCGAGCGTACGCAGTTCGAGCTCATGGATCTGCAGTACCAGCTCGGCACGACCTTCATCGTCGTGACGCACGATCAGGACGAGGCCATGGCGCTGGCCTCGCGCATCGCGGTCATGGATCGCGGACGCGTCGTGCAGGTCGGCACGCCATCGGAGATCTACGAGTTCCCGCAGAGCCGTTTCGTGGCTGATTTCGTCGGCACGACGAATCTGTTCGAGGGCGATGTCGCGCACTGCGAGCCCGGCCTGATCACGGTGAACTGCCCCGAGACCGGCTGCACGCTGATGGTGGACGATGTCGGCCGATTCAGCACCGGGCAGCGCGTCTGGGTGGCACTGCGACCCGAGAAGATCCGTCTGACCAAGCAGCCCATCAGCGGCGCGCGCGTCAATCAGCTTCGGGGCACGGTCTGGGAGCTCGGCTATCTGGGCAATCGATCCACTTACCAGATCAAGACCGCGACCGGAAAGATCATCACGGTGTTTGCGCAGAACGAGCGGCGGACCTCGGAGTGGGCGATCGACTGGAGCGATGAGGTGTACGTGAGCTGGGACGCCGGCGCCGCACTGCTGCTGCATTCCTGAGTATTGAACCACGGTTCAATCTGTACCATGTCGGTGCGCGAAGCATCCGGCTGCTCCATTTTTGCTCAAGCTATTAATAAAAAAGGATTAATTCAACACCAGGGACGGTCGCAGGAGCCGGCGATACGAGCAAGCGGCACAGTGCGCGGCGCTTGACAATAGGATTGCACGCTCGTTCAATCAGGATCGTGCCGACACCGCCCAAGGCGACGCCGCCTCTGCGACGACCCGAGCCGCTTCGGGTCGGCATCATTTTGGCCAACAACTTCACGCTCTCCGCGTTCGCGCTGTTCGTCGATCATCTGCGCCTCGCGGCCGACGAGGGCGACCGCAGCCGTCCCGTGCACGTGCAGTGGTCGACGATGTCCAGCCGTACCGAACCGGTGCGCGCGAGCTGCGGCGTTACGATCTCCCCGACGGCATCGCTCACCGACCCCGCCGGGCTCGACTACATCGCGGTGGTCGGCGGGCTGCTGCATGGCGGTCCGCAGATCGACCAGGCGACGACGCAGTACCTGCGCGACGCCGCCTCCATCGGGATCCCTCTGATCGGGCTCTGCACCGGCAGCTTCATTCTCTGCCGCAGCGGCCTCATGCGCGGCCGGCGCTGCTGCGTGAGCTGGTATCACTATCAGGATTTCGTCGACGAGTTTCCCGATCACGAAGTGGTGGCCGATCGGCTGTTCATCGCCGATCGCGATCGCATCACCTGCGCCGGCGGTGCGGGCACGGCGGATCTTGCAACCTTCATCCTCGAGCTGCACCTGGGCCGGGCGGTGGCGCAGAAGGCCAACCAGGTGCTGCTGTTCGACCGCGCGCGCGCGGGCAACGACGCACAGCCGCACCCGCCGTTATTCGAGAACGTGTCCGATGAGCGCGTGCGGCGCGCGCTGCTGCTCATGGAGCAGAACCTGGCGCGTCCGGTCGCGATCGGCTACGTCGCCAAGCAGCTCGGATTGTCGGTGCGGCAGTTCGAGCGACTGTGCCGCAGCGCGCTCGGCACCGGCCCGGCCTCACTGTACCGGCGCATCCGCATGCGCTACGCGCAATGGCTCATCAACAACACTGACCGCTCGATGACCACGATCGCGCTCGAGGCGGGGTTTGCCGATGGCGCGCATTTTTCCCGCCAATACAAAGAAACCTACGGGTTGTCGCCGTCGTTGCGCCGCAAGCAGGGTGTGACCGCTGCCGAGGGCGATCGCGCGTGCACGCGCGTGTTCGACTGAGCCGCCGGAGCTCGGGCGCGGCGCGCGGATCGAGGGTGGCCGCGTCCGAAGGTGTGTATGAACTGGAGAGATTACTTTCGTTGATGAAAGTAATCTCTCCAGTTCATACACACCATCCGCGGGCTGCCAGACTTTTCGCGCTGTCGCCCCCGAGCTCCGGCGGCTCAGCCTATGACGCGGGCCACGCATGATCGAGCTGCGCGCGCACGGCCTGCAGCGCGCCCTCGGTATCGCCGGCCACCTGCAGTTCAGCGAAGCGCAGCACGGTCAGCTCGTGTTCGACCATGAAGCGGACGAGCGCCCTGTCGCCGGCTGGCGCCGCTGACTCCAGCGCGCGGTATCGCGCCAGATAGGGTTGTACGAGCTCCGCCAGCTCGAGCATCGCCTGAGACCAGGGGAGATTCTTCAGCGTTTGGGCGACCTCGCTGCCGGCGGCGCGCATGGATTCGTCCTCCACCAGCGTCAGCCCCAGACGCCAGAGGAAGGGGCGCAGGCGAACCTTCGCCTCGCCCTCGAGTTGCAGCAGCAGCGCCATGCCGTAGGCATGCTCGCGCGGGCAGTTGGCGAGCAGCGTCGAGAACAGTCCTTCGCCGACGATCTCGGCCTGGTAGAGCTCGGTGACGCCGGCGCGGTATTGATCCGGATCCATGGCATACCGATTCTATCCGGGCAGGCGAACATCGTGCTCGCCGTCCGCGTGCTTGGGCAGATCATCGTGCAGTGCGTAGTAGTCGCCCTTGAAGGGGACGTAGATATGCGCGGCTTCCTTGATGCCCGTGGGGTCGTCGAGCGTGCCGGCCAGAATGGAGACGTGCGTGCCGCTGTTCGGCCGCCAGAACAGATTCGACCCGCACTCGCCGCAGAATCCCCGGCTCGCCTCCGCAGATGAGATGTACCAGCGAAGCGTCGCGGATCGGGTGATGGCGAGGTCCGGCACGGCGCATGCGGTCGCTGCCACGAAGTGTCCGGTGAGGCGACGGCACATCTTGCAGTGGCAGTACACGACGTCGCGCAATGGACCATTGACCGTGAATTCGACACCGCCGCACTGGCAGCGGCCCTTCGCCCTGGACATAAGAGATCCCCCGGTGGCTGCGAGCGCACTCTAGCGCGGCGGCCGCCGCCGGCAGCGCCCGGATGGCGTCTATCCTGTCGCTTTCGGGCAAGTACACGTCGTTTTTTCGATAATTCGCGCGGTGCTGCCCATTTATGATTGCAGCCTGATAATGCCGACGTAAATCGCCGCGGGGGCTGGGAAAATAACGGAGAGCGCGCATGTCGGAACAGGCAGCGGATGAATTCGATCTGGCCTCGCTCAACGATGAGGAACTCACCGAGCAGGTCCACGATGATCTCTACAACGGTCTGAAGAGCGAAGTCGAGGAAGCGACGCGGATCTTTCTCAAGCGTGGATGGGGCGCCGAGCGCGTCCTCAACGAAGCGCTGGTCGAAGGCATGCGCATCGTCGGCATCGACTTTCGTGACGGCATCCTGTTCGTGCCGGAGGTGCTGCTTGCCGCCAATGCCATGAAGGCAGGCATGGAGATCCTGCGGCCGCTGCTGGCCGAGTCGGGCGTGGAGCCGATCGGCAAGATCGTGATCGGAACCGTCAAGGGCGATATTCACGACATCGGCAAGAATCTGGTCTCGATGATGCTCGAGGGGGCGGGCTTCGAGGTCATCGATCTGGGCATCAATAATCCAGTCGACAAATATCTCGATGCGCTCGAGAAGCACAAGCCGGACATTCTGGGCATGTCGGCGTTGCTGACCACGACCATGCCTTACATGAAAGTGGTCATCGACACGCTGAAAGAACGCGGCATCCGCGACGACTACATCGTGCTCGTGGGCGGTGCGCCGCTCAACGAGGAATTCGGCAAGGCTGTCGGTGCCGACGCGTACTGCCGGGACGCGGCCATCGCCGTCGAGACAGCCAAAGGTCTCATCGCGAAGCGTCGAGCGCTGGCATTGGCGACCACCGCCTGAGGCTGCACCATGGCGCGGACGGCCCAGGGCGTTCTGATCATCGCCTGCGGCGCGCTGGCGCGGGACATCGCGGCGCTGCGTCGTGCGAACGGCTGGACGCAGATGGACGTGACCTGCCTGCCCCCCGAGTTGCATAACCGTCCGGAGAGAATTCCGGCAGCGGTGCGGGAGCAGATTCGCGCCGCGCGCGCGCGCTATCGAACCATCTTCGTCGCCTACG
>Ga0181526_10003343_pt1 | contig 13135 bp, 7 predicted proteins | sample PEATcosm2014_Bin_35_FD_119750 | JGI IMG/M metagenome (GOLD analysis project Ga0181526, IMG submission 119750) | Peatland microbial communities from MTU Mesocosm Facility, Houghton, MI, USA - PEATcosm2014_Bin06_30_metaG | ecosystem: Environmental > Terrestrial > Soil > Wetlands > Peat | place...
CGGAGCTGAGGGCTTCGAGGACGGCGCCCTGGCTCACGTTTTCAGCGGCGCCAGGATTGATGACCTGGCTGCCGATGTCGCCGACGACCCACACCTTTTCAACCTTCACTTGTTTCTGTGCATTCAGGTTTAGCTGAACAACTTCCGCGAAATGGCCGCGATGAGAAAACTGGAAGGCCACGCCCATGGCGGAGCCGGGAGGAAGTTTTTGTGTGCCCCAGCCAGATCGTGCGGCGACTTCTTTCAGAACGCCGGTCATGCGAGCAGCGTCGAGTTCCGGGCCTTCGGATTTTGTGGCGGGATTGTCGATGCGGGGGAGAGCGAGAAGGTCGAGACGGAATTGCAGGGGGTCCTTCCCTGCTGCGTGAGCGAGTTCGTCGATGAAGGATTGGAAGACCCACGAGAAGGCGTTGCTGCGCGGGGCGCGAAGAGCGTAGGTGGGAACACCGAGAGGCATGAGCGAGGCGCCAAAGAGAAAGTTGGGAACGAAGGTGCCAGGAAATTCGTTGGGAGGAATGTTGGCCGAGGGAGCGAATTTATCGCCTTCACCAAAGCTAAGGAAATGATTCTGCCAGGCGATGAGATTGCAGGAAGAGTCGAGTCCGCCTTTAAGAGCGTGGTAACCGGCAGGGCGATAGTGATCGTGGTGAAAATCGTCTTCGCGGGTCCAAAGGAGTTTGATAGGGACGCCGACTTCTTTAGCAATGGCGGCGGATTCAATCATGTAGTCGTTCGTGAGACGCCGGCCGAAACCCCCACCGGCGCGCATCATGTGGACGGTGATATCGGAAGACGGAATGTTGAGGACTTTGGCGACGAGTTGGCGGCCGCTTTCGGGAGTTTGCGAAGGAGACCAGAATTCGAGCTTGCCATCATGGAAATGAGCAAGGCAATTTTGCGGCTCCATGGGGGCGTGGGCGAGAAAAGGGTAGGCGTAGAAAGCCTCGACGGTTTTTGCGGCGGATTTGAGGGCGGCTTCGGTATCGCCATCCTTGCGCAGAGTGATCGAGGGTGTTTGCGTGGAGAGCTCGCGGGCGCGCTTGAGAAAACCTTCGCTACTTTGCTGTGCGGTGGGCCCTTCGTCCCAAGTGACTTTGAGTTTGTCGCGGGCGGATTTGGCTTGCCACCAGGTGTCGGCGACGATGGCGACGCCGGGCATCAGGCCGAGAATGTCCGTGGTGCCGGGAATGGGAATGACCTGACGGACGCCGGGGAGTTTTTTGATTTCGTCGAGATTGGCGCTGACGAATTTACCGGCGAAGACGGGACATTTTTCGTAGACGGCCCAGAGCATGTTGGGGACGCGCTGGTCGATGCTGTAGAGATGCTTGCCGGTGACGATAGCGACGTTGTCCACGCCGGGAGTGGTGTGGCCGATGATTCTGTATTCCTTGGGATTTTTGAGTGTGACGGATTTCAGGTCGGGAGGAGCGAGAGTGGCGGCTTTTGCGGCGAGGGAGCCGTAGGTCGCGGCGCGATTCGTGGAGGCATGGAGAACGCGGCCGGAGGAAGTGCGGCATTCAGATTCGGGGACGGACCAGGTTTGCGCTGCAGCGGTGACGAAGAGTTGGCGGCAGGCGGCACCGACACGGCGGAGAGGATCCCAGTTGGTGGGAGTGGCCGTGCTACCACCTGCGACCTGGCGGCCGAACTTGGACTCGTCGAGATCGGCTTGCTGGATGCGAACCTCTTTCCAATCGACGTCGAGCTCTTCGGCGATGAGCATGGGCATAGAGTTTTTGACGCCCTGGCCGACCTCGGGATTTTTGGCGGTGATGGTGACGATGTTGTCCGGGGAGATGTGGACGAAGGCAGAGGCGATGAAATTTTGAGTGGAGGGAGGAGCTTGGGCAAAATCGAGAGGATCGAAATAAAAAGAGAGGAGCAGGCCGCCGGTGGCAGCGGTGGAAATTTTGAGGAAGCAGCGGCGATCGAGAGTGGTGGCTAGCATGGGGACACCCTTATGACGCGAGAGGGGGCTTGGGAGTTTCGGGGGAATTGTACTGCGGAGGGAGGGAGAATTGTACCCAGAGGGGTGCGGGGGTGCGGGGGGTGGGAGACAAGACGCAGGGGGTGAGATCCTTCAGCCTCGCAGAAGGCGCGGGGCTTCAGGATGACAGGTTATTTTTAGTCGTTCGGAAGTGGAGGAATGGGGGCCTTCCTAGTGCATTGCGCCAACCGGGGGAGATTCATCCCGCTGCGCCCGAGGGATGGGGCAGAGTTGACGTTTCGGGGGGCGGAGTAACTGATTGGGGGAGTACCACTGGTCTATGTACAGAGTGGCGGCATCGGAGTAGGTTGCCGATAAGGCCAGGTTTGCGATTGAGACGGAGAACTATGAGGTTCAGGCGCCGTGTGTGCTGCCCTGTTTTGGTGGTATTGAGTGTAGCCGGGGGAGTGTGGGCGCAGAGTCCGGACGCCGCTGCCGCAGCTACGCGGAATACTACGAATTCGGTGCCTAAGCCGGCCCGGAAACCGGATCAGGTGATTACGAACGATTCGATCGCGTTGCTTGCGGTGCGGCGGGCTGCGCCGGTGATTGTGGCACCAGCGGCGGAGGCAACGAAGAAGGATGAAGCTGCGGCGGCGGACGAAGCGGCCAAAAAGGCGGCGGAGATTGCGTCGGTCGAGAAACAGATCAAAGACAAACAGCAGAGGATTACGTTGTTGATGCGGTTGTTTGTGGATGATGAGCAGACGTTTTTGCGGGATCCGGCGAATACGCAGGCGGATCCGGCGGCGGTGGAGCGGCGGCAGTATGAGCAGGATGAGTTGCGGTGGGAGACGGCGGAATTGGCGAAATTAAAGGCGAGGTGGGAGGAGTTGCGGACGAGTCAGGCGGCGGCCGAGAGTCAATAATCGGGAGTGGGGAGTTGATTTTGGATGTGAGACGGCGCGAGTGGATCGCGCCGTTTTTGTTTTGGGACGGTGGGAGAAGGACAGCAGTAACCCAAGACGGCGGCGTAAAGCCGCCGCTACTTGCACAAAAGGCGTGCGATGGAGGCCCCAGTAGCAGGCAAGGATGCCGGTGCTACCGTGGCGGAGGATTGCGCGAGGATGGGGTCCAGCAGAGCTGGACCCCTACACGGAGTTGTTCGAGTGAAAACGCAGCGGCCTGAAGGGGGATGCGCTACTAACCGTTGGCGGATCTGGCGTAGACGGTGTGATCGTTGGCGTGGGCTTTGGCGGCTTCAGTGGCGTGGTGTGTGGCGTGATGAAGGTGGCCGTGTGCGATTTGAGCGTGGTGAGCGGCGAGATGATGATCCCCGTTTTCGTGGTGGCGCGCGGCTTCGCGATTATGGTGGGCTGCATGGTCATGGTGTTCGGCTGCTTTATGGTGATGTTCGGCTGCTAGCTTGGACATAGGTCCTCCTTAAGGAAAGCGTCGTGCGGGCGGGCAGAGGTAGGTTGAAGGGGTGTGTTTACGGGGAGATTACGGCGGTTTTACAGTTGTCGGGCACTTGGGTTGAGTTTTTTCGCTTCTCTCAGGAGTGACAGTGAGGTCTTGTTGAGAGAGAGTCCCAACGAGTTGAGGAACGCCGAGCTGGAAGCTAGGGTCCCTCCGCCGTGTGGCGCGTCGCGCTGGGAACCGCGCGGGAGGAAAAGACGGGTCACTTCGGTCGGGATGACCTGTTTTCTTGTTGGTGGCAAGACGCAGAGAGGACCGATCTGAACATCGCCACTACACAAGAAAGAGAACCCAAGACGGGATAAAGCCGCCGCTACACGGGGAATTGCGGTTAGGAGGTGAGACGCTGGGGTTGAGATCCTTCGAGAGTTGCCCAAGAGCTGATCGGGAGATCAGCGTTCCCGGAAACCCAAGAGCACGGGCTAAAGCCTATGCTACTGAGGGCAAGCGGTCATTAGTGATTGCGGGTGGATTCGATCCAGTAGACGCCGGCTAGAGCGAGGGCGCCGCCGAGGAGTTCGAGGTAGGAGCCGCGTTCGCCCAGGAAGAGGATGCTTAGGGCGGAGGCGGAGACGGGGAGCAGGTAAGAGAAGGAAGCGAGTTGGGAGGCTTCGAGATAGCGAAGAAGCCAGAAATAGAAGAGGTAGGCGAGAACGGAGCTGAAGAGTCCCGTGAATGCCACACAGGCCCAGGCTTGCCAAGGGATGAAGCGCCAGGTCTGGAGGAAGTGGATGGAGACGGCTTGCTGAAGGGCGATGGGGAGAACGATAAGCGCGCCGAAGATGAAATTCCAGGTGGTCATGGTGAGAGCGTCGTACTTTGCGGCGACGCGTTTGCCGAGGACCACGTACATGGAGAAGCCGAGGGAGCCACACACGGTGATGGCGTCACCGAGAAGCGTGGGCGAACGGTGAGCCATGCCGGTGGAGGAAGCGAGGATCGCGACACCGGTGAAGGCAATGGCCATGCCGACGGCTTTGCGCCAGGTGAGGCGCTCGAGACGGAGGAGTACGGCGAGGGTGAGCGTATAGATGGGAGCCATGCCGACGATGATGGAGGAGTGGGTGACGCTGGTGTAACGAAGGCCTAGGGTAAAACAGAATTGGTTAATGGTGACGCCGAAGAGGCCGAGGTAGGCGAATGTGAAAAAGTCGTGCAGAAGCGGCGAGTGACGAGTGGCGAGTGGCGAATGGGATTCGCGAAACATCGGGAGACGGCGGCAGAGAGGGGCGATGGCTAACATGAAGAAGCCAGCGGCTACGATACGGAACGAGGCGAAGGTAAGGGCGGGAAGATGACGGAGACCGACTTTGACAACGAGGAAATTGATGGCCCAGATGGCCATGAGTAGAGAGATGGAGACGGCGATGGCGGCGCGAGAGGGGGCGCGGCCGTTGGGGGATTCTATGAACACGGACGGCGAATAGGCGAAGGAGCCATTGTCTTTATTATACGTGGAGATGGCGGAGCGAAGTAACGATTCGGATAGCAGAGATCAGAGATTAGATATCAGGAGGCTAAAACGCGCGAAAGAAAAAGCCGGGCCATTTGGGTCGGGATGACAGGATTCCTTGTTTGGAGGCAAAACGCGACGAGCGAAGAGGGATTCCTCACTTCGCGGACTCCGTTCGGGATGACGGGTGATGTGTTTGTGTGGATTGGAGGAAAGGCAAGAAATCCCATGACGGCAGCGTACAGCGGCCGCTACACGGCGAATCTGGGTTGGGAGTCAAGAGGCGAGGGTTGAGATCCTTCACGCAAAAGACGCGCTCAGGATGACAGGCATTATTTTGGGGTTAGGTGGAATTGGATTCTGAGAGAGAGAGTACCCAGCCTTCGCACAGGCGCGAAGGGTAGAGCAGCCTCAAGTGTGGTTGTGAGGTGAGGGGATCAAGTTAGATGGTCTTGGCGGACGGTTAGGGAGGCTATGCGATCTAGACGGGGAACGAAGCCAATGCCGGGGGACTGCGGGACCTGGATTGTGCCGTTGGGGGTTACGGTTACTTCGGGGGAGATTACGTCTTCATGCCAGTAACGCTTGCTGGCGGTGACATCGCCGGGGAGAGAGAAATTGGGGAGAGTGGACATGGCGATGTTATGGGCGCGGCCGATGCCGGATTCGAGCATGCCGCCACACCAGACCGGGATGGAGTTTTTTTGGCAGAGATCGTGGATGCGTTTGGCTTGAAGGAGTCCGCCGACGCGGCCGAGCTTGATGTTGATGATTTTGCAGGCGCCGAGGGAGATGGCGGCTTCGGCTTGTTCGTAGGTGTGGATGCACTCGTCGAGGCAAATGGGAGTTTGAAGATCTTTTTGGATTTCGACGTGGCCGAAGAGATCGTCCCAGCCGAGGGGCTGTTCGATCATCATCAGGTAATAGGCATCGAGTTGTTTGAGAAGTTGGAGATCTTGGAGGCGATAAGCAGAATTGGCGTCGACCATTAACTTGATGCGAGGGAATTCCTGGCGAAGGCGCTGGACGGGGGCGAGATCTTTACCGGGCTTGATCTTGATTTTGATGCGCTGGTAACCGGCGGCGAGTTCTTTTCTTACGGTGGCAGAGAGTTCGTCGAGAGAATCTTTGATGCCGATGGAGACGCCACAGGGAATTTCCTGGCGCTCGCCACCGATTAATTTCCAGAGAGAAATATTTTTGAGTTTTGCTTCCGCGTCCCAGATGGCGGTTTCGACGGTGGCTTTGGCCATGTTGTGTCCGCGGACTTGTTCGAGGAGAGGCCAGACATCTGCGGCAGAGGTTAGTTCCCTGCCTTTGAGGCTCGGCCAAAGATAATTTTTGAGGATGTGCCAGGCGGTGTCGGTATCTTCGGGGCAATAGTAAGGGGTTTCGCCGGCGGTGCATTCGCCCCAGCCGGAGACGTTGTCGGCGTGGATTTCGGCGAGGATGATGCGGCGCTCGGAGACGCGATCCATGCTGGTTTCGAAGGGAGCGATGAGTTTGAGATGGATTTCGCGAAGAGTCAGAGAATGGAGGTGCATGGGAATAATACGTTATCAGTTTTGTGGGAAAAGAAAAGTGAGGAGGGCGGGAAGGACGGGCTAATTCGGTCGGGATAACGGGTGTTTGATTGGAGGCAGGACGCGGGGGTTGCAATCCCTCGCGCAAAAGCCGCGCTCAGGATGACGCTACACGATTATGAGTCGCGGTGGCAGAACTCACGTTTCAAAAGTCGGAGTAAGGGGAGAGGCAATAGTCTACGCCGGAGGGAGTGAAGCGTACGCCGATTACGGCATAACCCTTGGAGAACCAAGTGGTGAATTCGGAGCGGATGCGGGATTGCAGATCGATCCGTGGAGCATCGCTTGGGCTCACGGACTGGCCTTGCGCTTCGCGAGTGGTGCGCACAGGAAAATCCTCAGGAGTGACGACCTGCTTGGAGAGTACGGAATTGGGGAGATGGATGTGGGCGGGACAGTCGCGAGGAGCGGGAACCAGGTCGTTGATGGCGGCGACTACGCGAGGGGAATCGAGATGCCATTCGACCAGGAGGCGGTCGGTGGGCATGCCGCGATGGAGGGGGCTGGTGGTAATGCCATAGAAATTGGGGATGTAACGGCGCGAGATGGCGCCGAGACGGTTGAGGTTGAAGTGCGCGTTTTTGGTCTCGAGGGGATCGAACGTCCACTCGATGAGACGAATGCCACGGCGGAGGGCGTCTTCGCGTTGAAAGAGTTTGAGTTGACGGCCGATGCGGCGATCGCGATGGGAAGGGAGAACGGCGGCCATGTGGGAATGGAAATAGGGGGTGTGATCGTGAAGCCCGACGAAGGCTTTGCTGAAGCCGACCATGAGGTCACCATCGAAAGCGCCGAGAACCTGGCCACCGGTGTGGTCGGCGATGACGTAGGTGACGTGGGGTTCGGTGTCGAGTTCGGCGTCGGCCCAAACTTCGCGGGCGATTTGAACGCAACGGTGGAATTCGTCGAGAGAGTGGAGAGGACGGATGGCGATGTCTACGGGCATGATTGTTGTCCGATATACGTTAGCAGCTTTTGGATTTGGGTGAAAAGTGGGAGGAGAGCCGGGCCAGTTCGGTCGATAGGACATTTTTTTTGGAGGTTAGACGCAGGGGTGGCCGACCTAAAGGTCGGGCAGTACACAAGAAAGAGAACCCATGACGGCGGCGTAAAGCCGCCGGACCACGGGCAATTGCGGTTAGGAGACAAGACGCTGGGGTTGAGATCCTTCGTTTCGCTCAGGAGGACAGTCGCTTTTTTGGTGGTGGGAGGAAGGCCTCACCCCTGAAGGGGTGAGCTACAGGAGTTGAGGAAAATTATTTGGAGCTAGTGGGGAGTTGTTCGAGGAGTTTGGCTTGGTCCCAGAGAGATTCCATTTGGAGGCGAGGGATTTGCGCGAGGGTAGTTCCCTGTTCGCGGGCGAGATGTTCCATGGTGTGAAAGCGGCGAGAGAATTTGGAGCAGGTTTTTTTGAGGGCGATTTCGGGATCGACGTGGAGGAAGCGGGCGAGATTGACGGCGACGAAGAGGATGTCGCCCAGTTCGGACTCGACCGTGGAGGTAGAGGAAGAAAGCTGATCTCTCGCCGCGCTCGAGATAACAGTGTTTCTGCTGGATGGAGATTGTGGCGGGGGTTTTGTTTGGGAGGAGGAAGCCGCAGGGGTCGAGGACTCGCCCTGCGTTGCCGAATTGGCTAGGACGGTTTGGAGTTCTTGAGTTTCTTCCTGAAGTTTGGCGAAGATGCCGTCCGCATCGGGCCAGTCGAAGCCAACGCGGGCGGCTTTGCGAGTGAGTTGGAGGGCTTCGAGGAGAGCCGGGAGAGTGCGGGGGACACCGTCTAGATAGGAGGGTGAAGAGGTGAAGGAGGAAGACGTAGTGGAGGAAAGTTTTGCGGGCTTCTCTTCTTTTGCCTCCCTCGTTTCTTTTGCTTCCTTCACATCTTTTTGTTTGGCTTGGCGCTCCTGGGACTTGATGATTTCCCAGTTGCGGAGGACATCGGCAGCGGTCTTGGCGCGGGTGGTGCCGAAGACGTGGGGGTGGCGACGAATCATTTTTTCGTAGATTTCACGGACGACGTCGGTGATGTCGAAGCGGCCTTCTTCGTGGGCGATTTGTGCGTGGAAGAGGACTTGGAGGAGTAGATCGCCAAGCTCTTCGGCGAATTTAGCGTCGTCGGTGGAGTCGAGGGCGTCGAGAACTTCGTAGGCTTCTTCGATGAGGTAGGTGCGGAGGGTAGCGTGAGTTTGTTCGCGGTCCCAGGGGCAGCCTTTGGGAGCGCGTAGGCGAGCCATGACCGCGACGAGTTTTTGGAAATCGGGGCCGACGGTGGGGGGAGTGAACGGTTTTTCTATGCGTTGAGTGCGGGGCTTGGATGATTTGCGTTGGGATTTTTTTGTGGGCATCAAGAAATTAGATTACGGGGAGAGGGGGCGATTTACAAGGAGGCGGAGAAGAAATTGGCCAATCTCAAGGCCGGCCACTGCAGAAGAAAGAGAACCCAAGACGGGGGCGTAAAGCCGCCGCTACTGTCGGGATGACAGCTTCTCTTGTGAGGGAGCGGTGGGCGAGCGAGGTACACCGTAAGCCCATCGTGACCTGGCGCAGGAAAAAAAACCGCCGCTCCTTTGTGGGCGGGGAGCGGCGGTTTGTCGGGGGGGTTGAGGGGAGCTCAAGCTGGATTTTCCGCAGCGTCTGGGTGGCGAAGAGAGCTAGTGAGGGCGGAGAGGAGGAATCGCCGGACCAGAATGCTGCTGCGTATAGGAGAGCAATTGGGCGTCCAAAGCGGGAGGCCGGGAAGGCGATGAGAAGTGATTCAGAGGGGATGAGTTAGCTGTGGCTTGAAATGGCGGGGGATGGGCGAGATGTGCAAAGGAGTTCCCTAGGGATGGCAGAAAGGAGGAGGTAAATGCACACTTGCGTAAAAGTTAGGGGAGAAGCGGAGTGAGGTGGGCACTTGCAATTGGGGGGAGAAGAGATAGGCTGCAAGGATTGGGCAAGAAAGAGACCGCGAGACAGGGAGATCAGGATGAGAGCTTCTAGGGGATGGAGAGTGTTGGCGGTGGTGGGGCTGGCAATGTGGACGGCGGGTGCGTGGGGACAGGGTGAGTTGGGAGTGAAGAGATTGCGGTGCGAGTGGAAGGTGGACCCGGTGATTGATGTGGCGAAGCCGCGGTTCAGTTGGGAGTTGCAGACGGCGGAAAAGAATGTGATGCAGACGAGTTACGACGTGCAGGTGGCGCGATCGGAAGAGGAGTTGGGGCGAGGGAAATTTGTTTGGGATAGCGGGGTGGTGAAATCGGATGCCTCGGTGGAAGTGGAGTATGCGGGGCCGGCGTTGGAGAGTGAGCGGATCTATTTTTGGCGGGTGCGGGTTTCAGATAACCAGGGCCACACGGGCACGTGGAGCAAAACAGCGAGATTTGAGATGGGATTGCTTAGTGGTGCGGATTGGAAGGCGCGGTGGATTACACCCGACTTGGCAGAGGACACGACGAAATCGAATCCGGCGCCGCTGCTGCGCCGAGAATTCACCGTGAATGGGAAGAAGAAAATCGAGAGGGCGAGATTATATGCGACGGCTGAGGGATTGTATGAGATGGAGCTGAACGGGAAGAGAGTGGGGGACCAATATTTCACGCCAGGATGGACGGCCTACGATTTTCGTTTCCAGTACCAGACCTACGACGTGGCGGGGATGGTGAAGAGCGGAACGAATTGCCTGGGAGCGATGCTGGGAGACGGATGGTTCCGCGGGCACATGGCGTTTGACGGAAGAAAAAACAACTACGGGACGAAAGTGGCGCTGCTGGCGCAGTTGGTGATTACGTTCACGGATGGGACGCAGGAAATTGTCGCGAGCGAAGGGAGCTGGAAGGCGGCGACGGGAGCGGTGCTGGTGTCCGATATTTATGACGGGGAGACATACGACGCGCGGCTGGAGAAGAAGGGGTGGAGCGCGGCCGGATACGACGATAAAGAATGGAAGGGCGTGACGGTGGTGGAAGCGCCGAAGGCCAAATTGGTGGCCGCGGCGGGGCCGGCGGTGAAAGAGGTGGAAGAGATCAAGGCAGTGAAGGTGTTGCGGACTCCGGCGGGAGACACCGTGGTGGATATGGGGCAGAACATGGTGGGATGGGTGAAGTTTCGCGTGACGGCTCCGGCCGGAACGACGATTACCTTGCGGCATGCGGAGGTGTTGGATAAAGCGGGAAATTTTTATACCGAGAACTTGCGCGATGCGAAGCAGACCATACGGTATACGGCTTGTGGATGTGGCGAAGATGCGTTCGAGCCGCACTTCACGTTTCAGGGATTCCGGTATGTGGCGGTAAGCGGGTGGCCGGGAGAAGTAAAGCCGGAAGATTTTACGGGAGTGGTGGTGCATTCGGCGATGGAGAGGACGGGACATTTTGAAAGCTCGAGTTCCCTGCTGAACCAGTTGGAACACAACATCCTTTGGGGACAGAAGGGGAACTTCCTGGATGTGCCGACGGATTGCCCGCAAAGAGATGAACGGCTGGGCTGGACGGGGGATGCGCAGGTGTTTTCGCCGACGGCGTCGTTTAATTTCGAGACTGTAGCATTTTACGAGAAGTGGTTGAAGGATCTGGCGCTGGACCAGCAGGACGATGGAGCGGTTCCGCACGTGATTCCGAATATTTTGTCGCACACGACGAGGAAGGGAGATTCGGCGTCGTCGGGATGGGCAGATGTGTCGACGGTGGTGCCGTGGACGGTGTATCAGGCGTTTGGGGATAAGCGGGTGTTGGAGGAGCAGTATCCGAGCATGAAGGCCTGGGTGGAGTATATGCGGAAGCAAGCTGCTGACAATTATTTGTACAACACGGGATTTACATTCGGGGATTGGCTGGCGTTTGCGACGACGGATTCGGATTATCCGGGAGCGACTACGGATAAGGACTTTATTCAGACGGCGTATTTTGCGCATTCGACGGAATTGCTGGCGAAGACGGCGACGGTGCTGGGGAAAAAGGAAGATGCGGCGGAGTATGAGGAGTTGGAGAAAAAAATTAAGGCAGCGTTTCTGAGGGAGTTTGTTACGCCGAATGGGAGGCTGAGTTCGAATACGCAGACGGCGTACGTGCTGGCGCTGACGTTCAATTTGCTGCCGGAGTCGATGAGGGCGGAAGCGGCGGATCGGCTGGCGGCGGATGTGAAGAAATTCGGGCATTTGACGACGGGATTTTTGGGGACGTCGAACTTGTGCTGGGCGCTGAGCGATTCCGGGCATATGGATGAGGCGTTCATGCTGCTGAATCGGACGGAGTACCCGTCGTGGTTATATCCGGTGACGAAAGGGGCGACTACGATTTGGGAAAGGTGAGACGGAATTAAGGAAGATGGGAGTTTTCAGGATGCGGGGATGAATTCGTTCAACCATTACGCGTATGGAGCGATCGGGATGTGGATGTACAGCGTGGTCGCGGGGATTGGCATCGATGAGACGCGGCCAGGCTATAAACATATTTTGATTGCACCGCGGCCAGGGGGAGGGTTGACGTACGCGCGGGCGTCGGTGGAGAGCGAGTATGGGAAGGTGGCGTCGGGATGGGAGATTTCAGACGGACGATTCGTTTTGAAGATTGAGGTGCCGGCGAATACGACGGCCACGGTTCGATTGCCGAGTGGAAAAGTGGAGGAGGTGGGGTCGGGAAGTTGGGGGTTTGAGGAAAAGAGGTAAAGGAAGTAAGGAAAGAAAAGGCGGGCAACGCCCGGCGCGCTGAGAGGCGCGCGGAAGAAAAGGCCGGGCCACTTCGGTCGGGATGACGTGTTTTCTTTTTTGGAGGCAAGACGGGCGGGCGGCCGATCTAAAGATCGGCCAGTACACAAGAAAGAGAACGCAAGACGGCGGCGTAAAGCCGCCGCTACGCGAGATTTGGAGAATTGGTAGAGGAGGAAGAGATGAGAGGACGGGTGAGCGGGATTGCGGTGATAGGGATGATTGTGGCGATGCTGATTGCGGGGGCGGGGGTTTGGGCGCAGGAAAAGGCGGCGACCGCGGATATGGGGAAGCCACTTCGGGTGGTGATTGCAGGGTTGGTGCATGGTCATGCGGAGGGATTTTTTTCGGCGGCTGTGAAGAGGGCGGATATTCAAATTGTCGGGATTTCGGAGGCGGACCGCACGTTGTTTGATCAGTACGCAAAGAAGTATGGGTTGGATGCGAAGTTGTATCACGCGGATTTGGACGAGATGTTGACGGCGACGAAACCGCAGGCCGTGCTGGTGTACACAGATACCTTTGCTCACCGGAAGGTAGTGGAGGTCTGCGCGAAGCATGGCGTTGCGGTGATGATGGAGAAGCCGCTGGCGGTGAGTGAAGAGGATGCACACGCGATTGCGAAAGCGGCTGCGGCGGGGAAGATTCCGGTGCTCGTGAATTATTTTACGACGTGGGAGCCGAGTCGACATGGAGCGTACGAGGTGGTACGCCAGGGAACCATTGGAGAAGTGCGGAAGATGGTCGCGCACGACGGGCACATGGGGCCGAAGGAGATCGGCGTGGGGCCGGAATTTTTGGGATGGCTGACGGACCCGAAGTTGAATGGCGGCGGGGCTCTGTATGACTTTGGCTGCTACGGCGTGGATTTTATGACATGGGTGATGGGAGGAGAGAGGCCGTTGACAGTGACGGCGGTGACACAGACGATCAAGCCGCATGTGTATCCGAAGGTGGAGGATGAGGCGACGATTATTCTGACCTACCCGAAGGCCCAGGGGATTGTGCAG
>Ga0181526_10003346_pt1 | contig 13130 bp, 11 predicted proteins | sample PEATcosm2014_Bin_35_FD_119750 | JGI IMG/M metagenome (GOLD analysis project Ga0181526, IMG submission 119750) | Peatland microbial communities from MTU Mesocosm Facility, Houghton, MI, USA - PEATcosm2014_Bin06_30_metaG | ecosystem: Environmental > Terrestrial > Soil > Wetlands > Peat | place...
CGGCGGATCGTCGTTTATCGAAAAGAAGGCTTCGAACGTCAAAAACATACAGGGAGGGGCACCGGTCGGCGATGGGCTCGTTGTGATCTCCTGGTAAACGAAACCTCGCATACGATAGCGTAGTTCGGAGCAACGTTCGCCTTGGAGTCCGGCCGCGTGTGGTCGTCGATCGGCGTCGCGTTGTTGGCGCTTGGCCTATTAATAAGAGCGGCTTTATACTTTCCGCTCGCGATGTTTCAAATCGACTCGGATGCCGTGCTATCGGGCTTATGCGCGTTTCGCATCGCCGATGGTCGGTACCCGATATTTTTCCCGGGCGGTTACCGCTTGAGCGCCGCGAGTTGTTACGTCGCTGCCGGCTACTTCCATGCGTTCGGGCCGCACCGCACCGGCTTGGCCTTGACCGGACTCACGTGGGGTGCGCTCTATCTCATCTTTACGTTGCTGTTTCTCCGAGCGATACTTGGACGCAAAACCGCATGCTTGGCATTTCTTTTTGCGATCGTGCCTTCGGAGCAGTTCATGACCGTTACCTATGCTCCGTGGGCATACGGTGAGATCATGGCCTCGTGCGCTGCGACGCTGTGGCTGGCGGCGTTGTGGCGAGATAAAGCTGCGCCTTGGCAAGTCCTTTGCTTCGGGCTCTCCGTGGGGCTTGGCATCTGGTTTTCGCTGGAGACGCTTATGGTCGCGCTGCCCGCGATTGGTTGGATTGCTCTAAAGCGACACCGTGTAATGCTTAGCGAAGCCGTCCCAGCTCTTTTTGGCACACTCGTTGGGGCGATGCCGTTTCTGGCGGGGAACGTGATTCACGGTTTTCCGTCGTTCACTGCGAACTGGGCCTCACGCCCGGCTCCAGGCATCGCTCAAGCCTGGGACAACTTCGTTTGGCTCGTGACCTACATGCTCCCAAAGCTTCTGTTTCGATCCTCGGGGTGGTGGTCGGAAACGACCCTCCTCATCGTCGCCTACGTGCTCACTGCAGCCGGTTTTTTCAGGAGCCCTTACCGTTCGCGCGACGTGGGGTTGCTGCTGCTCTTCGTCCTGGGCGCCTGCGCGATCATCTTTAGCTCTTCGCAGGCGGGGACGGGCCGCGGATGGACGGTCCGGTATATCGCGCCGCTGTACGTCGTCGTGCCGCTATTTTGCGCTCTGGGGATCGAGACGCTGTGGAGCTGGAGCAAGGCGCTGGCCGTTGCGGTCGTCGCCGCCCTGCTGATTCCCAACCTGTTCCTCTATGGTCTGCCCGGCAGCCCCCTGCGTGCCGAGCTTACAACCGAACTATCAAATGAGCTGCATCTGTGCGACGTGCTGGCACGACGCCACATCCAGTTGGTTTACGGCGACTACTTCTGGGTTTATGATCTGAACTTCGATAGCCACGAACGAATCGCGGGAATCCCGTCCGCACCGGTCGTGGACTATATGAACTACGCAGATAGGCTCGGCACATCGCCCGTTCGGTGGGCGCTGTTGGGAGGCTTAGACGAAGTGCAGCGTTTCGCGCGCGCACGTCGCGCACGCGGAACGCTGACCACCGACGGCGACCTCTGGCTCTTTATTGCAGAACGCCCCGCTCCAAATGCAGCAAACCTATTGCTAGCGCTGCGACGTACGCAGCGCTAGGACTCTTACGGCTCGAGTTCGTGAACGGTGTTCGAATTCGTATCGGTAAAAAAGAGCACCGTATTGGAATCGTTCGACCCGCGGGCCGCAAGCCCGTAAACGCCTTGCGTCGAGCTGGTGTCCACCACTTCCGTGTCGAGCACCTGACCGCTGGGAGTCAGCTCGACGAGCGTATTGGCCGTCCCCTGCGTGTTGGCGACGACGAGATTGCCGTTGGGAAGCAACGCGGATGCCATCGGTGCGTTCAGCGGCGATCCGCTGTAAACGAGCGTCGCGCAGGTAGTCTTGGGATACTTGCACTGGAATGTTTTTCCGTCGGACCCGACGACGATCTCGTCCTTATCCAACAGCTTGCTCGAGTTCGAGAAAGCTACGATCGTATTGGTTACGCCGTCAACGATGTAGAGGGTATCGCTGTCAGGATCGTACTGCAATCCCGTGGGCCCCAGTCCTTTGCTCACCGCGAAGCCTTTGGCCACTTGCGTTGCCAGCCCGTTTCCATAGAACCCGATGCTGATGCTCACGATCCCTCCGCCCAACGTCGTGCCGCCATAGATGTATAGCGGAGAAAAGTTCTGCGGCGGATCGGAGGAGGCGTCCGAGATCGGATCGGTGATCGTTTTACCGCTGTAAGTTTTCGCCAATCCTCCGTTCTTGTTGATGACGGCAATCTTGCCGCTGGAAAGCCCTGCGCCGTACACCGTGGCGTCGTGGGCACTGATCGCGTCTCCGTCGCAGCCTTTAATCGCATCGTTTTGGAAAAAGCGCACCGGCGATGAGCTTGGCGCCGGGTCGAGGGCTTCCATGGTGGTTCCGTTGCCGTCCACTCCGTTCGAGTCCTCAAAGTTGCAGACGAGAAGTTCGTTCTTCGTCAGCACCCCATGGCATTTGCAGGGGACGACCGAAATCGCGCGCGGTCCCTGGTCGCCATTCTTGGCATCGACGGTCGATCCGATAACGACGTTCTTCGTGAGCTTCTTCAGAATCGACGTTGTATCGGCCGGCCGGCCGCCGTGCGAGGCGGCGCTCGACATTTGCCGCGCCGGATTTACTCCGTCGCTTGGTGGGACCGCGTGTGCTCCACAGGCCGACGCTGCCAGGAGTATCACTGCTGCCGGTATTACAAATCGAAAAAGGCGAAGCGCCATGTTACAACCTCCATTGGGAGCGATTTGACGATGATGCACAAAGGCGACCGGCGTTGTCCCGTGACCTTCTCAGGGAAGGTACTACCACCTACCCCGACGTCGACCCTCTCCGGTTAGAGTTCCGAGCACCCTGCCGGCGTTGCTATTTGTGTCGCAATACAAGCGTGCGGCTCGGGTCGCTACGCTGTGCGGCAAGGACTCAGCATGCTATCAGAGAAGGGCTTGGTATAACCGCCGCCAGTACGATTCGGGAGAAAACCGCCATGCGAAGAGTTGGTTCGACTTTATGTATCATCATTCTGGCGGGCTGCGTGCGCATGCCCGCGACTTCGTCGCTCCCCGCGTCGAGTCAGCCAACGACCAGCGGGCCCAAGTTCCAGCAGATCTTCGTGTTCAAGCAACAACACCAGGGAATAATCCCCGCCGGCGGGATCCTGGGCGTAAGCGGCACGCTCTACGGCGCGACGAACTTCGGTGGAGTTCCCAACAAAGAGTGCTACCCGGGGCATGGATGCGGGACCGTTTACTCAATCGGCACGCCAGGCTCGGAGACCGTCCTTTACCGCTTTCCTGGCGGCAAGAACGGTGCACGGCCGTATGCCGGACTGGCTAATATCGGCGGCACGCTTTACGGAACCACGCAGGAAGGCGGCAAGTACAACAAAGGAACGGTTTATGCCCTCACAGCGTCGGGGTCCGAGAGCGTGCTCTACGAGTTCGACGGAAAAGATGGGAACGACCCGCGCGCGAGTCTGACGAGCGTTAACGGCACGCTCTACGGCACAACGTATTACGGCGGCTCAACGGAAACCGGCACGGTCTTCTCGATCACCCCTTCCGGCACCGAAGCGGTGCTCCACAGTTTTACGGGCGGAACGGATGGTGCGCTGCCGCTGGGGAGTGTGATCGAAGTCAACAACATGCTCTACGGCACGACGTCCTCGGGCGGCGCGAACAACTACGGAGCGATCTTTACGGTCAGTCCCGGCGGTTCGAATTACAGCGTGCTCTATAGCTTCACGGGCGGAGCCGACGGAGCTTATCCTTTCGCGGGGCTGGCGGAGCTGAGCGGAACGCTCTATGGAACCACGCAGAAAGGCGGCGCAAACAAAAAGGGAACCGTCTTCGCAATCACGCCGTCGGGATCGGAGAGCGTGATCCACAGTTTCGGCGGGAAAAATGACGGCGCATTGCCTTTTGGGGGTCTCACGGTCTTGAGCGGCCAGCTTTACGGCACCACGGCCTACGGCGGCTCGAAAAACGAAGGCACGATCTACACGATATCGCCGTCGGGCTCAGAAAGCGTGCTTCATAGTTTCCCGGGTGGACCCGGCGGCCGGGTCCCTTATGCGACTCTTAGCACCATGGGCGGATCGCTCTACGGCACGACGGTATGGGGCGGCCGCAGCGGCGCCGGGGTCGGGACCGTATTCGAGTACACCCCTTAACCGGGGACGGCGCGAGCCGGGGGCACTAAGGGAGCACCTCATAGTAGGCGCTCATGCCGGCGTCCATGTGGTCGGCGACGTGGCAATGGAACAACCACGTGCCGGGGTCGTCGGGCACCATTTCGACGGTCGTCATCTGCGCCGGCATCAAGGTGATAACGTCGGTGCGTTGTCCGCTCCACAGCACGGTGTTACCATGCCAATGGGGCGTGTGGAAATCGAAGCCATTGCCAACGTCGATCACGTACCAGCGCACGCGTTGTCCTTTTTCCATCGTGATTTTCGGTCCATTTGCATAAATGTAGCCGTTGATCGCAAACTTGAAGTTCCCGTCGGCAAATCCTAGTCCAGTCAACGTCGGCGCACCGTTCGAGTCGACTCCGATGAACTCCGATCGCTTCGACTTCTTGAGCGCCGGCTCGTACGCGGCGACGTTCCAGTTATAATACCAGCTTTGGTTCTCATTGAAGACGCGATAGAGCGTGACGACTTCGCGATCGACGTCTTTGGGCGTTCCGTCCGGTCGTGCCATGCCGCGAGCGGTAACGACGATCGCTCCGACCAGCCCGGAGTCCACGTCCTTTTGTTCGTCAACGTGCGAGTGGTAGAGCCACACGACCGAGCTTAGGTCGTTGGGGCCCGGCCCGGCACGCTCCGGAACTTGCCACGTGTAAGTATACGTTTGCCCGGGCGCGACGGCGCCGCTCATCTTGTCGGCCGCGGGGCTTCCGTCGTTATATGCCATCCCCTCTGAGTTCTTCGCGTAAAACACTCCGTGCGGATGGATGCTATACGGGCGCGACGCTTGATTCTTGAAGACCACCTTGATAACGTCGCCGACTTCGGCATGAATGATCGGGCCGAGAATGCCAAGGTACGCATCGCTTGGCAATCTCGGTTTGAGCGTTTGAAAAGTGCCGTCAGTGTATTCGCGGTAGACCGCTTTGCGATAAACGCTGCCGATGTGGTCCGAGTCGTGGACCGCATACGGGCGCTCCATCTCGTCGAACGGCTTGCCAGTGACCTGGTCGATCCCGCTTGGGGCGTAGTTCCACGTGACCTCGTCGGCCGCGATGTAATACGTTCGGACCGTACCATCGGCCAAAGCTGCAGCCGGTGCGGCAAGACAAAACGCCATGGCAGCCGCGGCGATACTAAGAGAGCGCATATTGACGGACTCCTTTTGCTAAAGAGAATCCGCAAGTCGGCCCCTACCTCCTTCCTTGCCGACCGGGCGCCCCGATTTTAAGCCGACACCATCGCGAAAAATGCGTCGGCGCGCGGGTCCGCGCAACGAAGGTCTCTCCCGCAATATAGTGGTTCGCGCCAAGCGCAGAACGCCTCCGCGAAAGCTTCGTAGGCGTTCGTCCTCGCGTACTCCGTAATCGGGTTGACCGGACCAACCCAGCCCAGGATTTCGTGCAGGGCATGCCCGAGCTCGTGCTTGATCGTCCAGATGTTCGCCGCGCGCTCGGTGGGCAGGACGATCGTCGTTCGTCTGCGATCGGCCGGCAAATGCTTTTGGGTGTAAAGATAGTCGCAGTACGCTATATCGCGAAGGCTCCGCCCGTCGTCACTCGTCTCGATGGACGTTAACCCCGCCCACACGGGATCGACGCCGCATAAAAAGTCGACACGTTCGAGCCGTTTGCGGATGGACATGGGCAGGGCATCGAACGCACCTACGATCGCGTTGTGAAATACCGGCGAACCATAACGCCTCACAACTAAGTAACGTGGCGTGGAGGCGCAACGTTCCCCGAACGCCTCACTCGGCAGTATTAGAGGACTCTTAGAGCGTATCGGCGAGCAGGTGACGCACCAACGCCGCATGACCCACGCATCGGCCGCGCTGCTCGCCGCGGCGCTGCTGGCCGCGTCCCCGGCAGCTTCACCTTCGCCGGCGCCCGATGCGGCAGCCCGAGTTTCGGCAGCCCGGAGCACGATTTCGATTTCTGGCGGAAGACTCGCAGGTCCCGGAGCGGGCGTGTTGCGCGATGCTTTAGCCGGCGCGCAATTCGTGATGCTTGGCGAAGATCACGGAACGCGCGAGATCGCGCAGTTTTCTGGTGCCCTTTTCGAGACGCTCGCGCCGCGCGGGTTTGACACCGTCGCAATCGAGACGGGACCGGTGCTCGCTGCCAAAATGCGTGGCTGGCTCGCGTCTTCGGGCGAGCGGCCGCAGTACGCGACGTTCGAAAGCGCTCACGGTGGAGCCACGGCGTTCTACGGCTGGCAAGACGAGTATGCTTTCCTGGCAGGCGCAACTCGCGCAACCCGCGGCGCGCTGCGGCTCTGGGGTCTCGATCAAGAGCTCATGGGCGCGTCGAAGCTCCTGCTCGAATCGATCCTCGCGCAACGCCCGGGGCCGCACTCCACCGCGCTGATCCGCGCGATGCTCGCGCAGGATGCCGCCGACTACGCCAAAGCGGCGCAGAGCGGCGACCCGGGCCAGATGTTCTTGCTTCAAGTCGATCCCAGCTCGCTGCACGCGCTCGAGGCATCGCTCAAGCAAGACGGCAACGCTCGTTCGCAACAGCTCGTTGCGGGTTTGATCGCGACGCGCAACATCTATGCAAACTGTTGCAACTCGCTCGCCGCGCAGTCCAATCGAGATCGCGCCCTCCTCATGAAACAGACGCAGGTCGCGTATCTCAACGCGGCCGGCGCCTACGCACGGCCGCCCAAGATCTTCTTCAAATTCGGCGGCGAGCATCTCTACCGCGGGCTCAACCCGTTGAGCAATCTCGACCTCGGAAACTACGTCAGCGAAATCGCTGACGGACTTGGGCTGCGCTGCGTCAACATCCTAGTCTTGGGGACCGAGGGCAAACAGAGCAGGTTCGCCGGGATCGGCAAACCCTGGGCTGACGCGAGCTATAAGCTCGGCGACGAAGACCACGACATCTTCGCTTTCCTCACGCCATTCGTCCACGCGACGGGCACGTCGCCGGCGCTCTACGACCTTCGCCTGCTCCGCAAGAACTTCTCCGCAGCCGGGATCGCCGACAAGGAGTACGCACGGATGGTCTACGGCTACGACTTTCTATTGCTTATCCCGAATACGACCGCCGATCCGCCGATCGCTCAAAACGCGTTTTAGGGAAAGCGCGGCGCGCTTTACCGTGGTCGGAGCACGAGCGTGGCGGTCGCATTCTTCGCGACCGCGGCGGCGCCGAACGGAAGCGGTTGCAGATCGCCGGCAACCCAGGCGCGCGTGAGATCGGTGTAGTGTGACGAGCCCGGTTCCCCCGACTCGCCGCTGGGAATCGCAATCCCGCCGCGATCCCAATCGCCGACGTCCCACACGGCTCGCAAGCTCTGCGCAAATCCCGGCTCCTGCAGGCGAATTGTGTACTCGTCTCCCGCACCGGGCAGCCACGCACCATTTAGAAAGGCGAAGTTCATCGGCGCCAGCGGATGCTCGATACGCATGCCCCCGGCCTCACGCCACGCGCGGCGCTGTTCGAACGCAAAAGAAAACCACCCCTCCAGGTCCGATTCTAGGTCGCGCGCCGCAGCGTCGTCGACGCCGCGCAGCTCCTCGAGCCTCGCGCTAAACTCGGGCGCATCTCCGAGCACCGACCCCCGAAGTATGTGCTCGAGCGCGGCCGCCCGCGAATCCGGTTCGAAGCGTCCGTCCCATCGCCCGAGCACCGCGAGCACGTCCGCTCTGGGTTCCTGCTCGGGATGCGCGCGGGCAAATCGCACCACGTCGCGCGCGATCTCTAGATCGATCGGCGACAGCGTGTCGAGCTGCATCCGCGCAAAATACGCGGCGTCGTACCTTGGACGCCCATGGAGCAACTGCGCGATACGATAAGCGCGGTACGGCGGTTCGAACTGAGCAGACAGGCGGAATGGATAGTCGGGCGCATACGCCTTATTATTTGCAGAGACCAAGATCGAGTCGCCGGCCGGATCCTCTCGTGGAAGCTGCGCGAACGGGATCGGCGGGAAGCTCGCAAGCAAATCGCGCGCCGGGTGGACGTAACGCCCCCACGCCGAATCGTCGGGGACGAGCCCCGCGACGTGATAGGCGACCCGCCCGCTGCGATCGGCGAGAATGAAGTTCTGCGGCGACCCGCGGTAGTTCGCGATTATCCGTAATGCGGTATTGATATCCGGCGCGCGATCTAGCGCCAGCACCGTCGCAATCGTAGAATGCTTCTCCGCGTAGATCGGCCAACGCACGAGGGCAACCGCCGAGCTCGAATGGTCGTTCGGTACGGAGAAGTCGCCCGGCGTGCGATAGTACGACGCGCTTACGTCGCGCGCAAAGCGCACGCGAAACCGCTCCGTCACCCAAAATCTTCGGTTGAGATGACCGGCCTGAAATACGCTGATCGTCGCCATCTCGGCATTCGTCAACGCCCACGCGAGACGCGCGTTGTGCCCGAGAACGACGCCCGGAATTCCGGGAATCGTCGCGCCCGCCGCGTGCATTTGCGGCGATTCGACGTCGACGACGTACCAGATGCCGGGAATCGTCAAGATCAAGTGTGGGTCATTTGCAAGCAGCGCATGCCCGTCGACGGTCCGTCCCGAACCCGCGGCCCAAGCGTTGCTGCCGATTGCGTTGCGCTGCGGCCGCACGGAAACTTCCGCTGCGTTGCAGTCGCTCGGACGAGCGGGCGCAGGCCGCGCGTTCCGCGCACCGTCGATCGTGACGTCGTACCGAGCGTCCGACAGCGGGAAGAGCGTATCGAAGCAGCGAGGCCCGCGCTCCCGCCAAACGGCATCGCGCGCGAATACGTCGTGCCACGAATCGGCGAGTTCGAGCGAGACGACGATGGAGACTGCTAGGGAATCCTTCGGCGTCCACGGCGCGGGCTGGTACAGCAGCATGCGGAACTCGACGGGCAGCGGTTGCGACGCCGCGGCCGCATTAACCCCTTCGCTAAATGCAACGATCGCAGCGCGATCGTTCGGTGCAAGCGCCCGCAGCTGGCGCTCGGCGATGCCGTCGATATCTACCGCTCGCTGCGCTTTGTCCATTCCGAGCGCTTTGGTACCAAATACTTCGGCGAGCCGGCCGTACGCGTAGCGACGGCTCAAGTCCATCTGGAAGAGCCGGTCCGAGCCCTGCGCGTAGCCCTCGGCAAAGTAGAGATCGTGGTCGTTTGCGGCTCTGATATGCGGGATGTCACGCCGGTCGCGCACGATCGTGACGGGAGCGTCGAGTCCCCTCACGCCGACGGTGCCGCGCGTCACAGCGGTGGCGTGCAGTCCCCGCTCGACCGTCGCGGCATATGCGCTCGCGATCCCGAGCAAGCAGACGGCGAACGCCAACGCGTGCCGCTTCAGCGCAGCGGCGATTGCCGCGGGCGGAGTTGGGTCGGCGCTTCGGATTAATCGAGGGTCGGGCCGCTCGAAGAAACCCACCTTCATTCAGCGTCCGGTAGCGCCGGCCCGTGACCGGCTGAGGAACCTAGGACTTCGTGCAGGTCTCCTTGACGTTGACGACGCGACCGCTCGTTTCGGTGAACGACGTGGTCATCGTCTTCTTCGTGTCGCTCACTTTGACATAGACGAGCGGCGCGTACGAAGCGATGTCCGGCGCCTTCGTCTGGATCGCGTACGTCCAGGTTTTCTTCATGCCTGTCGCCATCGGAGCCGTAGCCACGCTGTAGCCTCCCGTGTCGCCGGTCGTTATCATAACCCAGCGCTTCGCTTGCGCATCGTACGTGATTTTGGCTTGGCTGTGGAAATCTCTCGGAATCCAGGACGCCTTGTGCGTCGTGTCGTCGCGCACGATCCAATAGCCGCTCGGGTCCATTGAGAAGACCTGCGTGACGCTGAACGGTCCCGGCCGGCGAGAACTCAAATCGGAGCATTGCCAAGTGCCGATCAAGTAGTTGAGCCCGGACATATCGGGCTTAGGAGTCATGGGAACCGGCGTTCCTTCTACCTTCGCCGTGGCGCCAAAGGCGGTTGCCCCGGTCGCCATGAGCAGCACGGCCAGCGCGGCGTAGACTCGGTTAGAAACTTTCATAGTGTAGGACCCTCCATTCGGCCGGCCCCTTCGTAGCCAAGCGGCCGCCTCCTATCGCGGTTTGATTCTTTGAGAACCCTAGGCGGCGCTGTAGGCGTTCGAGGCAGTGTACGCGATGAACAACGCAATGGCAAACACGATGAGGATCCCAAACGCGATCGCGCGGTTTGTCCGGCCCGAGTGGGCCTGAAACCAACCGTTGAACGTTCCGAGCGCGCCGCAGAGTATGATGAGCACGAACACGACGTTGAGCCGCCCGACAAAGGCGGCCGCTCCGGGAGCGGTCTGACCCGCCATGAGGCGATCGACCCAGATCCAGACCGCCGAGACGAATACAACCAAAAAGACGCCAGCGCCAAACGCGACCCAGCCTCGGCGCTTCGCGCTCTCCAGAGTCTTGAGCCGCGTGCGGCACTTCGTACACTTCTCGGTATCGCTGCTGGGATTATTGCAGCGCGGACAAAACATCATGATTTGCGCAAGATTCGTCCGGTTTCGACGACCTCGAAGGCCGCGCCGGGGATGTTCTTGAGCTGATCGAGATCGCTGTCGTTCCAGCACGACGATTGACGACCGCCTTCGCCCGCGAAGTACCAGTTCGAGCCGTTCTGCGCGACGAACATCCCGTATTTTTTCATCGCGACGGCGATCACGTGCGCCTGCCCATTGATGTGCGAGATATCGTACGATGCCTTCATCCGCAAGCGCAACCCCATCGGCGCCAGGTCCTTAGCCCGTCTGTCGCTGGCATAGTGGGTCGCGGGATGAATATACCCCGCCTGCGTTTCCTCGAAGGTCACCTGCAATGCATGGTTGATGACTCCTGTCCTGACCTCGGCGCACTTCACCAGAGCGGGTATGATTGGCAGCCCCGCGGCATCCGCGGAGGTCCAGCCGTTTGGACGCAGCTTGTTGGTATCGAGTGCAAAGATCGCGCCCGAGCCGGCCCGCCAACTCTTTCCGTGGCCGATCGGATAGGCGTCAAACATCTCGTAGAGCTTGCACGTGCCTTGTTGCAGAACCAACACGTGGCGATCGCCGGTCGAGTGGGGCCCGCCTTCGATCTGCGCGTTGCGCGGGATTGGATACGGCCCGGGATTGCTCTGTGACCGGTAGTGAAAGCGCACCGGCACCTTCTTCTGCGTGCGGCTCACGACGTTGATCGGAAAGCCCCAGTGTGGATTTTGGCCGAAATCGGGATGAAGGTTGCCGGGCAGTGCGGCGATGTAGCGCGCCGAAAGCGGATCGACGGGATACTTCGAGATGTCGGTGTTCCACTGGTTGTTTTCGGGAAAGATTCGGCAGCCTCCGACGACCGGCACACGCTCAGCCGTAACCTGCCCCTGCGCGTCAATCGGCGCTCCGCCCGTCGCACTCGGCAGGCCCAAACGGCCGCACGAAACCAGCGGCGAAGCCGCGAGAACTAACGCCAGAATGCGCCGCTTCATAGCATCCTCCGCGCTGACGGCTCGAGCCGCTCATTTGCGAGTGGGCGACGTTCGGTCGCGTCGCCCACTCGTGCAAGTTCAGTTAGAGACCGGCGATACCGTTGGGCGTGCCCCAACCCGACGGTCCCGAGTATTGTCCGAACTGCTTGGTTCCGGCATCGCACAGATACGTGCCCTGCAAGCTCGTGGGACAACCCCCAAGTTCTCCATCCTTGATGTAGTGAAAATCTTTCCGGAGTTCGTCCTTCTTCAGCTTCCAGAGCTTTTCGCCGCCGTATTCGCTTTTGGAGTTCCCAGCTAAGGCGAACATGCCGGCCACTAGCGGTGAGGACACGCTCGTCCCGCCGACCGTAAACCAGCCGGAGTTGCCATACGTGTCGTACTCTGCGGCGTTCCATGCGACCGCCGAAACGTCGTTACCTGTTCGCAAAGTACAACCTTTGTCGTGTTGCCACGAAGGCTTGTTCACAACGGAGCAGCCGCCGCCGCTGTCGGGCCAGACGGTTTCGATGAACTTCGACCCGCTGCTGACATTGAGAAACGTGCCGCCGACGGAAACGACGGTTTGATAATCGGCCGGATCCTGCATCCCGTAACCGCCGTCACCGGCGCTCGCGAGATACGTTATTCCCTTCGTAGCAAACGCGCCCCCGGACGAAGATCCCGCGCCACCGCCCCAGCTGTTGCTGACGATGCCGGCGCCTAATTTCACGGCTTCGATCTCTGCATCGTAGAGATTGGTTCCGCTATTGTCGTCGGATTCAATCAGATAGATCGTGCACTTCGGACAGCTTGCCGAAACCATTTCAATGTCGAGGTCTTCCTCAACTCCCCAACCCGAGCTACCCTGCGGGTAGTTCTTCGTCTGGCCGAGCTGGTTATATTTGGTAAAATTCGCCTTTCCGAGGCCGAACTCGGTGCGGTAGGCGGCTAGGTCCGTCGCGGCGTTCGGGTTGTCAAACGCGTCGACGATCGCGACGACCTGACCTGCCCCATCCTTCGTAGACGGCAGGTTGTAGCGCGCCTCGAAATTTGCGGGAGTCAACCCTTCGACGTTGGGGCCGGCACCGGTCTTGGACTCGATCAAGACGTCGCAGTGCATATATCCCAGCGGGGCGTCGGGGCAAGCCCGGTGCGCGAGGTGCTTCGCCTGCCATTGCGGCATGGACCCAGTCGAAACGCTTGATTGGCTTGGCGACGACGGCACGTTCGAAGTGCCGCCGGCGCTACATGCCGCGGCAGCGAGTACCGCCAGCATCGGCAAAAAGAATCTGATTTGGCTTTTCACGGGAGCTCCTTTTATTCGTTTAGTGTCCGAGGTATCGGCCCACTTCGACACGAGCCTGCTTCCCAACTCCAGAGTCCCGGCGATCCTTCAGATCGCGCCGCAGGCGCAAGCGTCGATGCGCTTTTTGAGAAAGCGCTGCTCCACCGGGTTGCGAGCCAGCGCAAGCGCGGTCGCAAA
>Ga0181526_10003352_pt1 | contig 13119 bp, 20 predicted proteins | sample PEATcosm2014_Bin_35_FD_119750 | JGI IMG/M metagenome (GOLD analysis project Ga0181526, IMG submission 119750) | Peatland microbial communities from MTU Mesocosm Facility, Houghton, MI, USA - PEATcosm2014_Bin06_30_metaG | ecosystem: Environmental > Terrestrial > Soil > Wetlands > Peat | place...
CTGGCCTTCCTTGACCAGCGGGGGTCCATCGATGCGGAAGGTGTGCTTGCGCACCGTGGTTTGCTTGCGGCTGTTCTCCAGATCGGAGAGGTTTAACCAGATTTGATATTTGCCTCCGCCGTTGTTTTTCGCAACCCAGTCGCGGTCGATGGGAAAGCGGATGATGGGCTTGATGTATTTGCCTTCGCCGTCCGCGTTCTTGATCATCAACCCGCCGTCGTCTTCGTGGCGGTACAGGTACATGCTCAAGCGGCCCTGCCACCATGCGTCGGGGAAATTGGCGATCATCTGAAAGAAATCTTCGGTGGAGAGGATCTTGCGAAACATCTCCGGATTGTCGATGGCCTCCAGCTCGTAGGCGGAGCGCTGGCTTTCCGGCACTTCGCTGAATGGGACCAGAACTTCGGGAAGGGAAGCGGGTTCACGTTCGGTTCGGGCGGTGGCGGTCTTGCGCGACATGATTTTCTCCGTAGATCGAATTTGTACTCAAATAGAAAAACCCTCGGCGCGCATATAAGAAAAATCTTATACAGGCGATGCCGGGGGTCGGGGCGTTCCGATGAGTCCGGGTGCGGCTATGAGTTTTTATGGTGGTGGGCCGCGCAAACCTTTAGGGTTCTAGCGGCCCGTGTTTTCCGTTCCCATCCCGAGAAGCGGAAACTTGGTCCTTGATGCTTCTAAGAAAAATAGCGTTTTCTGCCAATAAGCGAGATTCCAAACTGTGCCGTGGATCGTCGGCAATCCTGACAAGCGTCTCGAATTGGTCGAGCCTTCCCCGCGTGGTCAGAGGCCGGCACTCGCGCGCACCATAATCGCGCGCACCATATTCTTTATGAACTTCGTTTTGCGCCGTCTCCCATAAATGCTTGGCTGAGCTGCGGACTGCCTCCCACGACTGAGCGGATGCGTATCGGTTTGCGTTTGCGGTCCAGTATTCTTCGAAGGTCATCGGGTCACCTGGGGCGCGCATGCTGGGTTTCAAAATCAGCCTGCTCAACTTCTTCTTTTGTTGCGGTCTTTGGCTTCATCGAGCGCCGCATTCCAGCACAATGCAAAATCGTCACGGTCGATCAGTCGTGTCGTCGGCAGCATGGAGTGCTTGCCCCACCACTGCTCGAATCTCATGGGGTCACCCGCAAGCTTTCCAATTCGCTCACGCCGATCTGCCCCTCTTCGTGGGGATCGTTGGGATCGTCGCCTACGCTGGTGTGTGTCTTGGCGCGGCGGATGGCTTCGTCCAGTGCGGCATTCCAGCACGCGGCGCAAGTTTGCCGCAAGCATTGTTCGTAACGTTGTGCCGCAGAGCTTTCGCGCGGTCCAGGTGACAAGATCGTATCGTGGCCGATAGTGGACCACCACTGCTCGAAGGTCATCGGGGCACCTCCGCGCGGAGATTTTCCAACCACGGTTCCCGCACGCCGCGGATTTCCACTTCGTGCAGCGCGCCGTTCCACACTCGCGCCGCTTCTCCTTTTGCGACCTGGGCGAGTTCTGGCGGGAAATTGACCGGGAGTTTAGCTTCCACTTCGCGGGCGTACCAGTTATCAAAGGCGGTCATTGGGGCCTGCCCTCTGCGGCTGGCGGCCTGAGTAACGCGATGATGCGCTGCGCGTCGGCGTCTTCGAGTGTGACCATGCCGGCGTCGGTGGTGAAAAAGAATTTGCCATCCGGGCCAAGCGCGAGACAGGCAACGTGCTGGACCTGGTCGTTTGGTCCGGGAATTCGCACGGGGAGCATGACCGGCGGTTTATCTAGCGTCTCGCGCCATGCTTCAATTCCGGCGGTTGATCGGGTCAACAGTTCGTCGCGTTTTGCGAGCTCTAAATCTTCGCGCATTATGGCCGTCTGCTCGGCGAGTTGGGCGGCGATCTCGCGCAAGAAAAATGAAACTGTAAATTCGAAGACAGGCAACTGCTTCGAAATTGTTTCCGCGCGGATTTCGTCTGTGGTCACGGCTTTACCATTTCCAACCGACCTGCAAGAGAAGCCAAACAGCGTGCGCCACTCTTCCTAAGCCAATGATAGCGAGTGGAGTGCTGCTGATTACTAAAAAGGGCAAGAATTTACTTGACTCGCCCACCTGTGGGCGAGGCAACTATATTCTTGCCCTAAAAAGGCCTTCCTCACGGCTTCACCCTCGCGACCAACCGCTCCACCATCTCGGCCACTTGCTCGGGCGATGGGTCGGGCGCATTAGCCACTCCCTGCACTCCTCGGAGCGCGGCCACAATTCGCGCATAGGCTACGACTTGCCGCATGCCGTCCGGCGTCTTGGCGAAGCTGCCTAAACTTTCGACGCACAGCCCAACCAATCCCCGCGCAGTTTTCTTGAATGCGTCGTTGCGCAAGTAGACGGGGATTTTCTGGGAGTTCTGATCCCAGAGGCGGTCAAACCAGTCGGGGGCGGGGGTGAGGTCGCTCCTGCTCATCCGGTGATAATCCTCTGTCCGCGTCCATCAAGAATAACCATTGCGTGCGCGGTTTCGGGTACGGTCTCCCATGACAGGCAACGCGGCTTAAGAACGCAACGGGCTAGCTCCTGCGAGTGGAGCCGATAGGGGTACTCGAAATCAGGATTCAATTTTCCGATGTAACGCCATGCGTCTTCCGGCTCAAGCTCGCGATACAGAGCAAGCGCAACGATGGGATCGGCAAAGCGGTGAATAGGGCGCTCGTAGACGATATGGGTGCCAACTGTGAAATTGAAAAGGCTGGCCCACCATAGCGGATGTGCAAACGGTAAAAGCTTGCCTTCGCTTTCAAATAAAATCACGGCAATATTACGGATGTCCAACGCGCGCCCAGCTGGCAAGGTGCAATCGAACCATGTCTCTCCGGAATCTGCACGAACTTGTGCTGTCCGGAAAAGCATGTCGTCACGAGCCGCGACTAGTTGGGCGATAAAAGTCATGCCTGGGCCAACAACGATGGCGGCTTGATGATCTGCACTTCGGCGGTTTCGGCGGCCTCACGGATCGCCCGCGCAAAAGCTTTGGCATTGTCGATCGGCAGAAAGACTGACTGCGACAAAGCGCCAGTCTGAAGATTGAGCTGCACGAAAATCTGCTGCCCGAGCTGAATCCATCCGGCCTGATAGGCGATGCTTACGTTCTGTGGGACGGGTTGGTCTGGGGCGCTCATTCAACCTCGATCGCGTTCAATTTTCGCAGCTCGCCATCTACAAAGTGACCCTCGACTCCAAGGAGCGCGGTCCCCAGACGAAACAATTTAGCATTTTCGGCCAAGGCTCGGCGCACGCTGGCCACGCGCGCATTGGTGACGTGGGGCGTCTCGGGCTCGTCGTTCTTCGCAAGCTGCAGAACCCGCTTGGTTTCGAAGGTGAATTCTACTTCGTGCGCCGCCGTGGGCAGAATCCGGATGCGAGCCAGCACGCTGCCGGTGAAGCCGGGCCGGGCTTCCTGGCAAAACTTCTCCTCGATCTTCTCGGTGGAGATTTCGACCTGGTTCGCAACCGGGTGCATGGCCTGATCATGCACGAAAAACCGTGCAACTGCAATTATTTGTCGGTATACGTGCGGAAGAGCACGGTAAGTGCTCGGTTAGTGCGCAGTGAAGCTAGGGTAAGTTAAGCTACGCTACCGCCGCTTTTCTCCTCGACTTACCTACAGTACAACCCTGATATTCGTGAGCGTTGAACATGCCTTCGGGCGTGTTTTTTCGGGGAATCCCCTCCGCAAATTGCGTCGATAGCGGGATTCCCCTCAAATTTGGCCCTCCGCGACGATTTGGGGCATGGTTCATACGGCGTTTCGGGGGATTCGCCTGACAGAGCCCTTTTTCCAAGGTCGCGCGCGGGGGTCCAAACTTGAGGCAAGAGTGTGATTTCAAAATCACACATTACCAGCACCAGCATACTATGCGTTCTTCTCTCCAATCCGGCGCTGCCTACAACTACCCTCCAGCAGCTTCGGAATGGATCCCCGGTGGCGATGCCGGCGTTTCGGCCACCATCGCGAAAATGAGAAACCTGGTCCATGGGCCGCAAGGGGTGCGCTCGTTTCTGGTGAAGCAGTATGCCTATGACGCGGTGCGCGGGGTGGAGCGCGGACAAACGGAAATCGACGCGGTGTTCGATCGCGTCATGCAGGATATCGAATTCCGCGGCGAGCACGGCGAGACCTTGCAAAGTCCAGAGGCAACGATTCGGCTGGGGGCTGGGGATTGCGACGATCACAGTTCCTTGCTGGCGGCGCTCTATCAATCGCTCGGGTTTGAAACGCGCTTCAAAACCGTAGCTCTGTTGCATTCGCCGGATGAGTACTCGCACGTTTACGTGGAAGTCAACAACAAAGGCCACTGGCTCCCGGCCGATTCCACCATCCAAGCAAGCTATCCCGGATGGGAACCTGACAACGTGGCGCGCTCGGAAAGCTATGGCAGCAACGGCGTGAGCCTGCTGGGGCTGGGCCTGCTGGCTCTGGGGTGCCTCCTGTGATCGCCAGCACTCAGCAACGGTCACGACGGCTGGGGTTGCGTGGGGCGTCGGCGCGCATGAACGGCATTGTTGCGCAGCGGCTTGGGGCGCTCGGCTATTCCTATGCGCCAGATGGGACGGTAGTCTTCGCGCCCGGGGAGGAGCAAGTCGCGACAGGGTATTCCACGGGGACTGTCTTTTCGAGTGGCGCGGGGCTTCCGGCTTCGTCTGGTGGCGGCTTGACTCCGACCGAAGCGGCGCTGGTTTCGCAAGGGATCACGGTCGGCGGCAAGGTGGCAACGCAGGCTATCGTCGGCACTCCGACCATGACCTATAACCCGTTAACCGGGCAGTACACGGCCACGGGTGGGGCCACGCTGCCAAGCACGCTGGGGCTGACTACGACGCTCACAGAATATCTGCCGTACCTTTTGCTGGCTGGTGGTTTGTTTCTCGTGCTGTCCATGAGGCGCTGATGAAATGGCGATTGTTCGCGGGGCACAACTCGGACATTTGCGGGGTCGAAGGCGAAGCCTCGGCGAGCCCTGGAAGCGCTACACCGAGCAAGTGGTGGAGCGCATGGGCAGCGGACGCTACACGATTTATTTGCGCGAGCAGCCCGGTTATCCGCTGCCTGACGGCCTGGGGGCGATTACTTCCCAGGAAGGCGGACTGCTCTCTGCTGGTGCTGGCATTGCAACTACAGCAACAGTTTCTTCGGTGGCTGCCGGTACTGCTCTCGGTTCCTGGGCTGGGCCCATTGGCGCCGGGGTTGGCGCTCTGGTCGGGATCATTGCTGGACTTTTTGCGGCGTCCGCAGCCCGAGCGAAGGGGGCCACGGAAGAAAACGACGCCGTCAATGAATACCTCCCGGCCTGGGATCAAGGCATGCAGGAGATTTTTCAAGCGGCGAATGCCGGCACGATCACAGGCGCGGACGCGGCTTCCTTGGTGCCTTCGCTCATGTCTTCCTGGTGGCAGGCGGCGGCTCAGTTTCACGGGCTGCCGGGCGTGGCCGACAATTCTGGCGGCGGGGCGAGTTGCGGAAGCTATACGTCCGGAGTCACAACCCGCTGCTCTCCTGGTCATCCGTGCGGGAAGAGTTGCACGGCGTTTTGCTGTGTGGGCTGCAACGATCTTTGGCCATCAAGCTTGGATGCGATCGCGATTCTCAGCAGTGCGAGCGGTGGCGTACTCAACACTTGCACGGTTTACGGCTCCGGGTATGGAGCGACACAGCGCAGCGGCTACAGCCTGACGTACACTCCGCCGAAAACTACGGCGGCGACAACGACGGCGAGCGGCGTGACGGTGACAGGAACAGCGGCGGCGGCAACGCCCACGATTCTTGGGTTGCCCTGGTACGTGGCGCTGGGAGCGGCGGCGTTGGCGGCTTACGAGTTTTTGTAGCGAAAGGTTTTTATGATCGCTTCAACACAGCACGCGCGGGGCCGGATGCGCGGACGCAGGGCGAGCACGGGCTTTGGCATTGTGTCCACCGAAGTCAACGGCGCGCTGACTTACGGCAGTCCGGTGATTTCGCGTGGACCAATCGCAGTACGTGAACCCGTGCGGCCCGTGGGCCCGTCGTATCCGGTGGGCCCGGTCGATCCGGTTTATAGCGGCGGACCAACGCAGTGGGGCGGCAATCCTCCGCAAGCTGGCGGTTGGCCCGGGTCTGGTTACGGTGGCGGGTACGGGTACAGCAGTTACCAGAATCCGAACAATCCGACATCGCAAAACAACCTGGCGCAACTGGCGGAACTTTATAACAGCAATCCAAGTTCCTTGACCCAGCAGCAGTGGCAGCAACTGCAGGCGGCTGGCGTGATTGCGCCTACGGTGCCATATTCGAATGCGAGCCTGGTTAGCGGAACATCGAGCGCGATCGATCCGGCGACCGGAATTTCGTATGCAACCGAATTAGCTGAGATGCAAGCGTCGGGCTTGACCACAACCACGACTGCGGCGAGCGCGTCCAGCATCATGGGCATCGATCCGACGAACGGTGCAACAACGATCTTTGGAATCGATTGGTACTACCTGGCGGCCGGGCTGGTGCTGGTCTATGTGATGACGGGCAAGAGGCGCTAAATGTATTTCCAAACAAGAAAACCGTACCCGCTCGGCTCCTACGTGGCGGTGTCCAATCCGGGCTTTCCCGATCCGAGCGCGTTTCCAGATATGCAGGCGGGGTTGGCCGCGGCGAAGTGTTCCGGGAAGTGCGGCTGCTCGCGGGGAAGGCGATGCAAGGGACGGCGGGCATTTGCGGGGCTAGGGCAGGATAGTGACTTGTATACAGGCCTGACTCCCTCTGGCGATGTGGATACCGCATGGATGGCTGCTGGCACGGCAAGCAACCCCACTCCCGCGCCTGGCTATGGACCGTCGCTGGTTTCGCCGGGGCCTGATTATTATCCGGCGGGATCTTCTGGGAGCGCTGGGCCTTACGCAACAGCTGCGAATTTATCGCCAGCGTACTCAACCTATGCTGGCGCTCCGAGCGCTAGCACGCCAAGTTTGAATTTGACTTTTGGTTCCGCGCCCGCTCCGAGTTCAAGCTTTTTGGGCCTAAGTATGACGGAGATTTTGCTGGGCGGCTTGGGCGTCGTCGCGGTTGTGATGCTGTCGGGAAAAAGGCGGTGAGCCATGTATGTGCGCGGCAATCTCGGGCAGGACGATAGCGGCGATCAATTCTCGATCAACATTCCGCAGACCACGTTCACGCTGCCCACGCTTCCGGCTGGCTACAGCAATACCGGCACATTTACCGGGCTACCGGTGGCGGTGGAGATTGGGCTTGGGCTGGCGGCGGCTTTTCTTTTGTTCCGGGTCACACAGAAGACCACGCGGCGGGTGAGCGCGGGCGTGCGGGCGGCGCGGCGTGCAAAATGATTCTCGGCACAGCACAGCGGCGAAGATTCGGACAGGTTGAGCCTTCCGTCTGGGATGTAGCTAACGGGATGGTTGCGGCCTCCAATCCTGGGCCCACGCTGAATTTTACCAACGCAGTCACGGGACAACTTACTCCGGATCAAGTGCAATTTTTGCAGGCGCAAGGCGATGCGGAAATCGCGCAAGTGCAGGCCAATGCGGATTATTACTATGGGGTTGGTTCTCCACCATCGCTCGCGGTTGCGGATGTTGTGCCGGGCCAGATCGACGCGTACAACGCATCGGTCGCGGCGGCTAATCCGGCGCCATTCAGCTTGGCCAATCTTTTTTCTCCGGCTGGCGGGAGTACGTCACCATGGCTCTGGATTGCGCTTGCGGCGGTTGGCGTCTGGGCGGTGAGTCGATGAAGTCACTTTGCAAATGGGCGCTCTGTGCTCTGTACTCTTTGCATCCGCGGCTGTATGGGCGGGAGATTCCGTGGGGCGAGAGGTTGGCCCACTAAGGAGCTTTTTTATGCAACCTGTTCGAATGGCTCTCGCGCATTCCGCTGGCGATTACTGCGAGACTCTCCGCAAGCGCATCGCTGCGGCAAAACAATTGACTGATGCACTTTACTCTTGGATGACCGTTGACCTGGAAGCGCAGTTGTCATCTATGGGCGCAATTCAAGATGATCCGGCGGAGCGGCTCGTCTACGTGCAAACGAATCTCGAATCAGCCCGAGAGCGCTTGCGTAGCGCTGAAGAGGCAGTAGGAAAGATGAAAAAGATTCAGCCCGAAACCTGCGGCATTTTCGAATTAACGCTAGTCGCTCCGGTACGCGAAGAGGTCGAGCAACTCGAAAAAGCCCTTAGCGAGTTAACGCAGAAGATGCAAGCCGCATAAACCATGAGAACGCGGCGCAAAAAGAATCTGTACTTCGGCTTTGGCCCGGCTTCGAAACAGGAGCGGGAGCGGCAACGCAGCTATGTGCGGCCATCGGGCGGTGCGCGCAAAACAAAACCGATGCGACATCGAAGCGCGGCGCGGGGATCTGGCCTGAGTAAAGAACGGTCTGATGTGGCCCTGGCGCTCGAAGGGCAAGGCTACAAAAAAGCTGAGGCGCAAAAGAAAGCGGCGGCGGCCACGGGCGGCGATTTTAGTTCCTTGTTCCGCTCGGCGCTCAAGAAGAATCCGCATCGCGTGTTTCCGGGTGATCTGACAGCTCCTGAAGTTTTGGCGCTGCAAAAACTGGCGAGAGGTGGACAGATGGCAACGAAGAAACGAAGACAGCGCAAAAAGAAGAACCCACGAAAGGGCGTGATGCCTCCCGGCCTGCGGAAGTATTGGGCCAAGAAGCGCGCCAAAAAGAAGAATCCCGCCAAGAAGAAGCGCAAGCTGCGGCCGCGTCAGGCGTACACGAAGAAAACCAAGAAGCGTCGCCGGCGCAAACTCGGGTTCAAACTTTACCCGGTCGTGCGCGGCGGCAAGACGGTTTGGGTGTCGGTTCCGCCGAAGGAACGCAATCCGCGCAAAAAATCGCGGCGGCGCAGACGAAGACCGGCGGCGAAGCGGCGCGGCACAGTAAAACTCACTCCTCCGCGCGGCCTCGGACCCAAGGGCTTGCGGCAGTACGTGGCACTGGCGCGCAAGGCTTACCCGAACAGTCCGGTGCGCATCGTCAAGTAAAACGTGACCCATGTTTCCAGTCATCGAATTTCGGGAGCGGCACACCGGTAAGGTTCTTACCGGCGGGCCGCTCTACGAATTTCTGCGACTCACGCACAGCATGCAAACGGACGATACTTTTCTGACGTTCGCTGAATTGCGCATCTTCCTGGACAACAAAGAACTCCTGCCAAGCGATGGCGGCCATGCGTAAGCGATTGCTGGCAAGTCTAATTGGAATAATTTTTATTATTTGTATGATTCCGATTGCGCACGGGCAAACCTCGTTTTTTAACAACCTCAACACGGTCACGTCGGGCTGGCAAACTTGCCAGTACACCACTCCTCCGCCGACATTCTGCGCTGGCGGGACTGGCATCCCAACCGGCTTCACGCAAAACTTTGGAATTACCTCGCCGCCGTTGATTGACAGCAATTCGATGCAACTCGCGCTGAGTGGGCCGGCGGATACAAACGGCGGTTATTACTACAACACCGGCGCATCGGATACGACCGTCAACTTGCAACTCAACATGTATTTTTACGCGGCGTCCATCGCAAACCTGCAGGCGCTCGAAAACGATCAGTATCAATACCTCGACGCACCGCATGGCGGAGTGGGCAGCAATACGCGGCTTTATTGGGGAACACAGTGTGTCATCGGCAGCGTGTGGGATGTTTGGGATTCTTCCGGCATCGGCTGGGTGAGCACCGGGAAGGCTTGCAGCCTCACGGCTGGCACGACACACCATCTCGTGGTTCAGGTGCACCGCATCGCCGGAGACACGTCCTGCACCGGCGGCTATCCGTGCATGTACTACGACATTATTTTGGACGGCACGCTAATTGCCAATAATCAGAAAACCAATGCTGGAGCGCTCCCTGCTGGATATTCTGAAAACACTGGGATGATGCTGCAGATTGACACCAACTCAAGCTGCGGGTCTGGCTGCACGGCGCCAATTCTTTATGACAAAGTGAACGAAACCCTACTATCGAATGGCGGGCCGTGCGTTACTGGGGCAGGCGCGATCATCTCGACGCTGCCGGCTGGTGTTACCTCGTGCTGGTTCATGAGTCCTGCGGCGGGCAGCGATTCCAATGATGGCCTAACCGAGTCAACCCCATTTCAAAACGCGCCGTGCGCGGCGAATGCGACCTCGAACGCGGCGGCGGCTTGCGTCTCCAATCCGGGCACGGGCTGGATTTTCAAGGGCGGCGAAACTGTAACCTCGGCATCTTTTCCGATCAACGTTCCATTTGGCGGGACAAGCGGCGCTCCGACCTATTGGGGGTATGATCCCGGCTGGTATGCGGGCGGCTCCTGGTCGCAGTATATTCTTAACTTCGGCGGCAGCGCTGGTTACAACGCATCCACGCAAGCGCCCATCAACGACATTACCCACCACGCGAGTTATTTCACGATGGATGGGTTTCAAGCGACCAACTTTTATTTCGGCATCAACTGCTCAAACGGCGGCCCTGAATATTGCAGCATCATCAGCCAGTACGCCTACTCGGGCTCAGATGTGGGCTGGGAGATTCGCAACGGGGAAGTGGATTCCTGGAGTCATTGCGCGGCCACAACTTCAGGCTGCGTTGACCCGGCCAACAACACGGCTTTCATCTGGGCGGCGCAAGAGGCGGCGGCAAGCGGTACTTCGAGTATCCATGACATAGCCTTTATCGGCGCGAATTCTTCCCATGACTGCTGCGGGGTGGCGGCTGCTCCAATCCTCTACCATCTTTACGTGACGGGCGTCGATAACTGGATTTTTGGCGAACGGCTGCGCGTGCATGACAACGCGGTAAGTGATTTCGTTTACACCTTTCAGACCTCGGTACAGGATGGGCAAAATCCACCCCACGGCAACTGTGAGCATTTTTTTGGCAGTTCTTCGTCTGCCTTGGTCATGCTCAATTACAACAATTACATTGCCTGCTGGCAGGGCGGCGGACCTTGGACGGTTTCGACGGCGTACAGCGCGATCAATCAAGTCATCACGCCAACCTCGAACAATGCGGCGGGAAATTCTTTTCGCGCAACGACGTTCGGAACAAGCGGGAGCACACAACCAAACTGGACAAGCTCTTGCGGATCTCTCGGCAATACCTGCTCTGGCGATGGCGGCGTGACCTGGACCAATCTCGGAAACGGCGTTTCAACCGCAGACGAGATGATGCTGGTGGAGGAGAACGCGGCGTATCTTTACGACTTCAACAACGTGCGCACGATGGATGGGCACGGCACGATGTTCGAACTGGCGAACAACGGTTCGGGTGGCGGCAACTACACTTTTTTTAACGACACAAGCGAGTGCGGCGTGGACGCGACTCCGGGCGGCAATTGCTTCCACTACAAGAACGGCACGCCAACAGTCACCGGCTTTAATAACTTTTTTGTGACCAGCGGGACGCCGATCACGCCTTGCTCGAGTTGCTGGGTTGCAACTTTTACCCCGTCCACCACTGCTGGCGCGGTCATCTCGGCACCCATTGGGACGGGTAACGGTATCGGCAACCTTAACATTACCGAAACCTACCCTTTCGCACCTTTAGACTCCTCCGCTGCAACCACTATCGGCACGGGCGGCAGCGTCCTGACTTACTGCTCTACCATAGCTGCCATCTACGCGGCTGCGGGGGCAGCCTGTTTAAGCGATACCACTCTGGGGGTGACCTATCCGGGCACACTGTCGGTGAGCTACCCAGCCCGTGTTCCTCTGACTCGCAATGTCACAAATCCTACGAACGGCGCATACCAGTTCTACTATCCCAATTATTCAAACGCCTCGCAGAGCACCGCCGTGGTGCAGTTACCCAATCCGATTCCATCGGTTGGCGGCCTGATCGGGGCGGGAACTTGCGTTACGCCTTCTGACTTCGGCTTGCCGATCTGCCGCTTGACGGACTCACTCTGGGATCCGCAGCAGACGACCGACAACGCTTTCATTCTGGCGGGTAATGACGAGCGCAAAACGAGTTGCCCCAACTCGTCCGATCAGGCGTTTGCGTTCTTTGCCAATCCCGATTCTCGCGGATACGTGGGTTACGTGAGCCCGGCTTCGGGAACGATGACACACGTCTACAGTGCTAATCCGACCTACAGCGCTCGTGGAGGATTCAGTATCAACGCTTCCGATGGGGCATGGAGTTGGAATTGTGCGACCACACCCAATCTGCTTTATGTAAAGAACACGGTTGCAAGCCCCCTTAGTATCGGCATCCAGACTTATGACTTCACCAGCTACTTCACGTCTCCCACCACAGGTGCCCCGGTAATCTCAACCTACGTGGACTTCCGGCAGGGGCAAACTGGATCGTGGGGCACAACGTCGGCAAACGCGCTCGCAACCGGAACTTATACCTACTACAATCCCGGCGCAAATTGGTCTGAGATGTTCGGTCCGAGCAAATCCCCAGCGGACGGGGCGATTACGATGGCGCTCGCCCTGCAACAGCCTCTATCGTCGACCGGTGCTGGCGCGGACACGATCAGTGTCACCAACGGCAGCAACGCTTTCACCATTTCAGGACCTACCTGTCTCGATACCGGCGGCGAACTGACTCACGCATGGATAACCGTCGGCGGCGCGCAATATGCGATTGCCACGCTCGCGGCTTGCAGTGGCGGCACGCAGTCGGGCACCTTTACCACGAATTACACGGGCACGACGGCCTCTGGAGTCAGCGTCTCGGTCCAAGCGGATCAGGATTCCGGCTACGACATCGTGATCTACAAGCCGGGGCTGGGATTCGCCCACATCAACACGGCGACTGGCGTGGTCACCAGCGATTTCGGGATGTCGGGGACGATCAACATCCCGGAACGCTTCTACCTGCACGGCCATCGGGCATGGCCGTCCGGTCAGTTCATCTTCATGTCGTCGGATGTTTGCGTCGCAGGCTACTCCTGCACGACGAGCATGGGATATTTGTGGGACACGACCAGCTTGAATGTTTATATTCTGTGCTCGGGCGCGAATGGCTGCGGCGGCCATAACGCGGATGGCTTCACTCACATCGTGAACGCGGGCGCACCGAACGGGCAACTCAACATCCGTCCGATTCCGGGAACTAATAATCCATACACGGCGATTATCCCGTATCCCCCGATGACCTCTGGCGGATTCGGGGCTTGC
>Ga0181526_10003355_pt1 | contig 13103 bp, 9 predicted proteins | sample PEATcosm2014_Bin_35_FD_119750 | JGI IMG/M metagenome (GOLD analysis project Ga0181526, IMG submission 119750) | Peatland microbial communities from MTU Mesocosm Facility, Houghton, MI, USA - PEATcosm2014_Bin06_30_metaG | ecosystem: Environmental > Terrestrial > Soil > Wetlands > Peat | place...
CAGGCTTAGATCGGTATAGAACCGCGCAGTGACTGGGTTATAGTTCCCCGTGCCGAGATGACAGTAGCGCCGCGTCACTCCATCTTCGTCGCGACGGACAAGCATGGCGAGCTTGCAATGAGTTTTGAGACCGACGACGCCATGAAACACCTGCACGCCCGCGTCTTCCATACTGCGCGCCCACCTGATATTCGAGGCCTCGTCAAAGCGTGCCATGAGCTCGACGACAAGGGTGGCTTCTTTAGTGGCGGCGGCCTCGATCATGGCCTTGAAGACGGGTGAATCTTCGCTGGTGCGATAAAGGGTCTGCTTCATGGTGACGACAGCGGGATCCTTCGCGCCCTGCCCAATGAATTCGACGACAGGATCGTAGGAGTCGTAGGGATGATGCAGCAGGATGTCGTGGTGGCGGAGCTCGTCGAAAATATCGACAGACTTGCGGCTCAGGTGCAGAGGCTTGGGAGTGAATGGCGGAAACTTCAGCTCAGGCCGGCGCACATCGTTGTAGAGAAACATGAGGCGTGAGAGATTGACGGGACCATCGCCGCGGAAGACCTGGTTGTCGTCAAGTTCGAAGTTGACGCGGAGCCGCTCGACAATCTCGGGATCTGCTCCGGATTCAATTTCAAGGCGTACGGCATCGCCTTTGCGGCGATTGTGCAATTCGACACGAATGGTCTCGAGCAGCGAGCGCGCCTCTTCCTCTTCGAAATAGAGGTTGGAGTTGCGCGTGACGCGGAAGGCAGTGTGGGCAAGAACCTCGTAGCCGCGATACATGCCGGAAAGGTTTTGGGCGATAAGGTCCTGGAGCAACAGGTAATCGTATCCCTCGGCTGAGGGAAGACGAACGAAGCGGGATAAGGCGCGCGGCACAGTGACGACGCCGAGGACCTGGGGGCCGGAGCTCTTCCGTTTGCGGCGGAGCAGCAAAGCGAGGCAGAGAGCCTTGTTGAGAACCCGGGGAAAAGGATGGGATGGATCGATGGCAATGGGGGTGAGAAGGGGATCGACTTCGCGCTGAAAGTAGTTTTGTGCGAAGGCGCGCGCTTCTTCGTTCAGCTCGTTCCACTCGAGCAGGCGGACGCCCTGTTTGCGCAACTCCGGGAGCAGGTGTTCGTTCCAGCAGCGGTATTGGGTGTCGACGAAGCTGTGGATTTCGACGGTGAGCTGGGCAAGCGATTCGTCAGGTCGCAGACCGTCGTAACCTGGCTCGCGGTAGCCGTCCTCAATGCGCTGCATGAGGCCGGCCTGGCGGATTTCGACATACTCGTCGAGGTTGGAGCCGGTGATGGCGAGAAATTTAACGCGCTCGAGCACAGGATTGGCGGGGTCCTCGGCTTCTTCAAGGACGCGTCGATTGAACTGCATCCAGGAGAAATCCCTGCCGTTAAACATTTTCTGCTTTTGTGCCGTGCGTGCCATGGAATCCGTCCACTGCTGTGTTGGCAAGTCTAAAGCATTTTCGCCAGGGGGGCACATGGGCGCCAGCCCGAGGGACAGAGCCTATTCCATTCCATTGATATAGGAAGCGGGCGGCGCGGGATGTTAAGCCTTCGCAAAAAGCATTGCGTGCAGCGGTTCCTTGAGCCTTCGCGTTCCTGGAACGAGGGCTACTGCACCTTCCCGGCGGCGCTTTCGAGGACGACGTTGGAGAGGACGCCGGTGTCAGACTTGTCGGGCAGGTGGGAGCAGAAACCGATTCCGGCGTAGAAGGGCTCGTCGAAGTGGATTTGGATGGACGGGCCGAACTGATGCATGGATTCGCCCTGCAGGCTGACGAAAATGGCCACCGAGTCGCCGTGCTTCTCGATCCCGACGCGCTTGGCGAGGACGCCATTGAGCCCGCCGCCAAAGCGGTACTGCATGTCGGTGATCATTGCCCCTTTTTCGGCGCGCTGGGCGAGGTGGATCATCCCGGTGCCATGTTCGCCGAGCATTGCCTCTTTCGAGTCGTCGTCGAGAGACTGTCGAAGGATGAGGACGACTTTTCGGTCGTTGTAGCCATTCGGGTCGGGGAAGGTCGCGTCGGCGGCGAGGGAGACATCGCGCGACATCTTCTTCCACAGGAAGCGAAACTCGTCGCGGGTGTACCAGATGTTGTAGCCGGCAGAGTGGATGGTGTAGGCGTTCGACGCGGGGTCGTAGCTGGCGCTGCCGGGGACGACGGCGGAGCCAACGTCCGACTGGCCGTCAAAGATTCCGATGGGCGTGTTGAAGGTGGTTGTTGCACGATGAAAGTCGGCTGGAGGCGGAACCTGCTTGTGGGTTGCGGAGCCGGGCTGCGCCCAGTCAGGCACAGATGGAATGGCAATCTGGCCGCGGGCGCAAGAAGCAGCCGAAAGAGCCAAGGCGAGCAAGGTTGCGGGAAGAATTCTTAGATCGCAGCGAAGAACACCCGTTTCCATAGGCAAGCAATGTATCAGATGAGGACAGGGAACGATTGGATCGCGGATTGCGTCTTTGAACCACGGGAGAAGTTCAAGCACAGCTCCCGTATTGACCTTTATAGGTTGATGGGTTGAGGATAGGTGTGGGCCAACCTGCTGTATCCCATTCCCAAAAATTGAGAGGAGTCTTGCCATGCCCCAGGAACAAGTTTCTGTCTCCGAAAGCCTGATTCCCCCGCAGCCGATGCCTTGCGGCGCCTCCGCCTTCACGGGCCAGCTTCTCGGGCTACTGGATGGGCAACCCAAAGATGAAGCGACAGTGAAAGAAGCGTTCGCGGGAATGGATAGCATGTTCGACGTGATTGCGGCGGGGCTCTACAGCATGGCTTCCATGCTTGTGGGCGAGGGCGAAGAGAGCGTGCGTTTGGTCGAGACGGCGGTGGCGACAGCGGAAGTTTCCGCCTGCGACGATGCCGCGCAAGCGCGAAAGAGCAGCAGAGTTGCACTGTGCGGTGCAGCTCTCGATGTGTTGGATCGGCGCGTTCCGGGATGTTTGGCATCGCCCAGGGGTTTGGCGCCGACCAAGACCTGTATTCAGGATGATGATCTCGATACGGGCGTGGTCTCGAGCGAAGAACTGGCAAAGCTGATTGCTGGAAGGGAGAAAGATCGCGTGCGCAGCTGGCTGACGAGACTCCCGGCGACATTTAGGATGGTGTTTGTGCTGCGGGCGGTGGCGGGGTTTACTTCGCCTGAAACGGCGGAGCTACTGGTGGCCCATGGAGGACCGGCTGCGGCAGGGTGGACTGCGGCGGATGTGCGTGAGGTGTTCCGCCAGGCCCTGTGCTCGCTGGCGTCGCAGGTGATTCAGGCGACGAATTCGCGATAGCCACGACCGCCTTTCGATAACCAAAACTGCTGTTCTGGTTAAGACCACTGCCAGCAGATTTCGGAGAATGCGCCGGGATGCGGGCGATTCTCGTCGGCGAAGTGTGTTCCCGAGTACACCCGGCGGCGTCTTTTGTTCGATACACTAGATTAAGAAGCCGGTTGCCCGCTTTTGGCATCCATATGTGGTGAAAACACTTTCCGGCAGAAGCTCTCTGCGGTGACTCGAAGACGAACGTAAGATGCCCGCACAACATTCAAGGAAAAAATCGGGAAAGCTCTGTGCCTGCACGGTGCTTGCGGCGGGGTTCGCAATTGGGATGCAGGTCCGCGGGTATGCGCAGGCACTGCCATCGCAGGCGCTCGGGCAGTCCTCGGGGCCGACGGCGCAAAGCTATCAGGGCTCCATCTCGACGGGAGAAGTTTCGCCGCAGCCCCTCGATCTCACGCTCGATGACGCCATGCAGCGAGGCCTTAGGAACAACCTCGGCATAATTCTGAACGGGACACAAGTGGCGGGCGCGCGCGGCCAAAGGCTGAGCGAGCTGCAAGGGCTGCTGCCCGAAGTCGACTTCAAGGCGCAAGAAAGCGTGGAACAGGTCGATTTGGCGGCTGAGGGCTTGCGGATTCCAGGATTTCCCACGATTATTGGACCCTTCGGCTTTACGGATTTGCGGGCGTCGCTCACATGGTCGCTAGTGGACGTGACTTCGCTGCGCAACTATCTCGCGGCCCGGCACAGTTTTACATCGGCGCAACTATCTGCCCAGGACGCGCGCGACCTGGTGGTGCTCACGGTGGGCAACGCCTACCTGCTGGTGATCGCCGACCAAACCCGCGTGAGCAGCGAGGAAGCGCAGGTGGCGACTTCCAAGATTTCGCTCAACCAGGCGGAGGCCAATCATCAGGCGGGGACAGCGCCGCTGCTGGACGAATTGCGCGCACGTGTGGATTATCAGACGCTGGAGCAGCAATTGATTGTTGCCCAAAACGGCCTGGAGAAGGATAAGCTGGCGCTGGCCCGTGTGATCGGCCTGCCGCTGGCGCAGAAGTTCAACCTCGTCGACACCGCGCCTTATGCGGCCTTCGATCTGATCGACGTTGACGCGGCGATTCGCGACGCCCATGCCAATCGCAAGGATCTGGCGGCCATGGTAGAGAAGACAAAGGCGGTTGAGGAGCAGAGGAAGTCGGCGACAGCGGAGCGGCTGCCCAAGATCGCGTTTGCCGGTGATTATGGCGATATCGGCGTGAATGTGCGGCACTCGCATGGAACCGGCGACGCGCAGGGTACGTTGTCTGCGCCGCTCTTCAAGGAATATGGGTTGCGGGGCGATGCGCAGGTCGCGCAATCGCAACTGGACACGCAGAAGGCCCAGCTGAGCGACCTGAATGCGCAGGTGGATGCGGATGTTCGCGACGCGCTGCTGGACATTGCTTCGGCACAGAAGCAGGTAGAGGTAACGCGATCGAGTGTGGATTTGTCCAACGAGGCGCTGAGCGAAGCGCAACAGCGCTACGCGAACGGCGTAAGTGACAACCTGGCCGTGAGCCAGGCGGAGCAATCCGTCGCGCAGGCAAACGATCAGTATGTCGCCAGCCTTTATCGGCACAACGTGGCCAAGTTGAGCCTGGCGCGAGCCTTGGGTGCGGCGCAGAACTACAAGAACTATTTGGGAGGAAAGTAGCGTGGCGGAAACAACCACAACAACGGTCCGACGCGAGACAGACGAGAGCACAGAAACCGTGCAGCCGCAGTCGCGGCGCAGGGGCATCATCATCATCGTGGTTGTGCTTCTCGTGGTGGTGGGTGCGGGGCTCTGGTGGCGGTCCACCTTCAGCGAGGACACGGACGACGCACAGGTGAACGGGCACCTGATCCAGATCAGCCCGCGCATCGGTGGACAAGTGCAGAAAGTCGACGTCAACGAAAATCAAGTGGTGAATGCGGGCGACGAAATCGCGCAGCTTGACCCGAGAGACTACCAGGTCGCGGTTGAAAACGCAGAGGCTGCACTGGCGAGCGCACAGGCTGCGGCGGTGGCGGCGCAGGTGAATGTGCCCCTCACATCCATCAACACCGGCAGCAATTTGAGTTCGGCAGCATCCGACGTGAGCGGCGCGCACGCTTCAGTGGAGCAGGCCCAACAACAACTGCAGTCCGCGCAGGCGCGCGTGGCCCAGGCCGACGCGAACAACATCAAGGCGCAGGCGGATCTCGCCCGCTACAGGCCGTTGGTTGAAAAGGACGTGATCAGCAAGCAGCAATTTGACGCTGCTGTGGCTGCAGCCGACGCGGCAAAGGCAGCTCTGAACGATGCCCAGGCAGCCCAGCAGGGCGCGGCAGACGGAATTCGCGTCGCTGCGGATCGCGAAAAGCAGGCAACAGCTTTGTACAGGTACGCCCAAACAGGCCCACAGCAGGTCGCCGCACAAAACGCCCATGCCAGGCAGGCGGAGGCGCAGGTGAAGCAGGCGCAGGCGCAACTGGACCAGGCAAGGCTGAACCTGAGCTACACCAAGATTGTCGCGCCGGTGGCGGGCATCGTGACACGCAAGAGCGTGGAACTGAACCAGAACGTCAGCGTGGGACAGAACCTGTTAACGCTGGTCTCGCTCGAAGATATCTGGGTGACGGCGAACTTCAAGGAGACGCAGCTGCGTCACATGGCCAATGACCAAGCCGTGGAGATCCACGTTGACTCGACGGGAAGGGACTACAAGGGGAAGTTGACTCAAGTTGGCGGCGCAACGGGGTCGGTGCTCTCGCTATTTCCGCCTGAGAATGCAACAGGGAACTACGTGAAGGTGGTGCAGCGCATTCCTGTCCGCATTGACTTCACTGATCTGCAGAATGAGGACCCGCACCACTTACTGCGCCCCGGAATGTCGGTGGAGCCGAAGGTGCGCGTGAAGTAGAAGTCCGGTCGGGAAGACTACTTCGCTGGCTGTTGTCCCGTAGGCACCACAGACAAACGAGTCATCACCGTAAGGCCGGGAAAATGTGTCTTTCGCTGGATCTTGTAGACGGGAGTTGGCCTGTCGGATCCAATCTTGCGTCCGAGCACTTCCACGGCTTTCTCCACTCGAATTCTGCGAAGGTGCAGCTGCTCGATCTTTCCGAAGATCTCTTTCAGTTCCTCGGAGGCTTCGGCGAAGGCTGCGCGATATGCTTCTTTATTGTTTATCTCGGTATTGTTTATGTCGTTGTTCATGATCTGCCCCACACACATAGTTTGATGCAGCTGGCGCTTGAACGTGATTGCACGATGGTTGTATCGCGATACAACTGTCCGGCTAAGGAATGTTGATGCGCAGCAGCAGCGCACTGCAATGCGGTTCGGAGTGACCCATTCGGGTGACGAAAGCTGCTGGCAACCGGAACGACTGGCATAGCCATTAGACTGGTGTTAGTTACCGATGAAAGACGCGATCCACGTTTCGAAGGAGAACTACCTCAAGGCGATTCTCGAGGCCGAGGCGGAGGGCCATGCCGTAATACCGGCGACACTTGCCCACTGGCTTGAGGTTTCGCCACCCGCAGTGACCATGGCGCTGAAACGGCTGAAGCGCGACGGCTGCGTCGAAGTGGGGGAGGACGGAATTGTCCGCCTCACTGCAACTGGACGCGAGACTGCCTACCGCACAGCGCTGCGGCATCACCTGATCGAACGGATGCTGAGCGAAGTTTTTGGAATGGAATGGTACGAGATTCACGAAGAGGCAGAGCGGTTGGAGCATGCGGTTTCTCCCGCATTTGAAGCTAAATTGAAAGAAAAGCTTGGCGAGGGTGGCGCATGTCCGCACGGAAACGCGGTGTTGCCGGCAAGCCCTCCCGAGCGCAAGCAGCGAGGCGAATTGCCCTTGTCAGAGGCGGCAGAGGGCCAGCGCTACACCGTGATCAGCCTGCAGGAGCGGGATCCCAAGCTGCTGCTGTTTTTGCATCATATGGGTATCGGGCCCAGCCGGAATTTGCGGGTGATAAAACAGAATTACGACCAAACTGTTTCAATTGAACTACCTGCAGGAGTTTCGATCCTCGGCCGGCCGGCTGCGGAAGCGGTGTGGTTACGACCGGATGTGAATGCTAATTCGGCGTAATAAAATTCATTAACTATAATTAACAAGCTGTGGCATACTAACGGGGAATCTGACGGACCGGGCCACTTCCTTTCCCTATGGCTTCTGATCTTCAAACGAGTGCGGCGCTCACCGAGCCCTCCTTACCCGAGGTGCATTCGAGTGTCAGTGTGTCGCATTCGCCTCTTTATTGGAGGCGACTGCTTGGGTTCCTGGGGCCGGGATTCCTGATTTCGGTCGGCTACATGGATCCCGGCAATTGGGCGACGGACATTGCCGGGGGCTCGCGCTTCGGTTACACGCTGCTTTTCGTCATCATGCTCTCGAACCTGATGGCCATCCTGCTGCAGAGTCTCTCGCTCAAGCTGGGCGTGGCCACGGAACGCGACCTGGCGCAGTTATGTCACGATAATTACGGGCCCAGGGTAAGCTTTGCGCTGTGGGTCGGAGCCGAGATCGCGATCGCCGCTTGCGACTTGGCTGAAGTGATCGGCTCGGCCATCGCTCTGAACCTGCTCTTCCACATTCCGCTCTTTTACGGAGTGCTGATCACCGGGCTTGATGTATTGCTGATTTTGCTGCTGCAACGATGGGGCTTCCGCTACATTGAGGCGCTGGTCATCGCGCTCATTGGAACCATTCTGGGAATGTTCAGCGTCCAGGTGTTTCTGTCGCGACCCGAGTACGGACCGCTGCTGCACAGTCTATTCATTCCATCGCCTTCGATCGTGACCAATCCCGCAATGCTTTACATTGCAATCGGGATTCTTGGTGCGACGGTGATGCCGCACAATCTCTACCTGCACTCCTCGATTGTGCAAAGCCGCCGCTACAAACGCACGCCGGAGGGCAAGCGCGAAGCCATTCACTTGGCCAATGTGGATTCGGCGCTGGCACTGACTGTAGCGCTGTTCGTGAACGCGGGAATCCTGATTGTGGCGGCAGCGGTTTTTCATCGCAGCGGCCACCTTGAGGTGGCAGCGATCGAGGACGCCTACAAGTTGCTGAGCCCGCTGTTGGGCGCGGCAGGCGCGAGCACGCTGTTTGCGGTGGCGCTGCTCGCGTCGGGGCAGAACTCTTCGATCACAGGCACGCTTGCCGGCCAGGTGGTGATGGAGGGCTTCATCCATCTGAAAGTGTCGCCGTGGCTGCGCCGGCTCATCACGCGCAGCCTAGCGATTATTCCAACGATCATTGTGGTTGCAGTGAACGGCGAGCAGGGGACCGAAAAGCTGCTTATCTTGAGCCAGGTGATTCTTTCGCTGCAACTCAGTTTTGCCGTGGTGCCGCTGGTGTTGTTTACGGGCAGCCGAAAGAAGATGGGTGAGTTTGTGAACGGCCGCGGCTTGCAGGTGGTTGCCTGGTCGACGGCTGTTGTCATCGCAGGGCTGAACGCGTGGCTCCTGATTCAGACCGCAATAGGCGGCTGATTTTCCCATTCCGCGTTTCTCCTTGGAGGACGAAAATGCAACGCTCGCGAAGACTTTCGCACATCCTCCATTCTTTGCTGCTATTAACTATGATTAATGCGCGGATATTAGTCGCGCAGAGCGGCACCTCGAGCGCCATTTCCGGCACTGTAATGGATGGGACAGGGGCAGTGATTGCCAACGCCTCGGTCGTGGCGACCGACGTAGATACGAAAGCCGTGCGCGCGGAAAAATCCAACAGGGAGGGGCGATTTCTTTTTTCACAGGTGAATCCCGGGAGTTACACCGTAGCGGTAAGCGCGCCCGAGTTTGCGCGGCAGACCTCGAAGCCCATTTCCGTCGAGGTGGGGCGTACGGTGACGTTGAACTTCAACCTCACGCCGTCTGCGACTGCGGAGACGATCGAAGTCACAGCGGACCAGACTTTGTTGAGCCTGGAGAATCCAAACACCACTTCGACGCTGGAGGCCAAGACGATTGTGAATCTGCCGAATCCGGGACAGGACCTGACCTTCATCGTGCAGTTTTCACCGGGAGCGCTGATGAATACAGCAGGCTCGTCGAATGACGCCAAGGCTGCCGGCGGGTACGGCAACGTGGAGTTCAACGGGTTGCCGGCGACCTCGAACGGCTACATCCTCGACGGTTACGACAGCAACGATCCATGGCTTGGTTTAAACATCGGGCTTTCAACCAATCTCGTCATCGGCCTGGATGCGGTGGAGCAGGCTACGGTGAATACAAATTCCTACTCTGTGGATCAGGGAAGATATGGCGCCTCGCAGGTGAATTACTTCACCAAGTCGGGAACCAACAAGTTTCACGGCGACGTGTATGAGACCTGGAACGGGTCGCTGTTCAATGCAGAAAACTATTTTCTGCACGCCAACGACACAGAGGGAAACATTGCGAAGAAGCCGCGCTCGACGGTGAATGAGTTTGGTGGAAGCGTAGGCGGCCCAATTCGGCGCGACCGGCTGTTCTTCTTTCTGCACCTCGAAGGGATCCGCATTGCATTGCCGCTGGTTTCACAGGCCGTTGTGCCGTCGCCGGCTTATCAGCAGTATGTGCTGCGCCAGTTGCCGATGGGAGGGACGGATCCGATTACTGGGGCCGCATTGCCGGCCGAGCCGGGAGAGACAGCTTTTTATCAATCGATGTTCAATCTCTATCGCAACACAGAGGGAACGCCGGTGGCAGTGAACTCGTGCCCGCTGGATGCAGGCGGCGCGTTGTTGCCCAGCACCCAGACCAATGGCAGCGGATGCGCCAACCAGCAACAAGAGTCGCTGAACAACACCGACTACGAGAATCTGGTCGTCGTCAAGATCGATCACACGATTGATGCGCACAACAGCGTCTGGTACCGCTTTCAGCAGGACACGGGCCTGCAAGCCGCTTATACCGATCCCATCAATCCCATCTTCAATTCGTACTCGCCGCAGCCGCAGCGCACGCTGGTGGCCGGGTACACGCATATCTTCAGACCCAATCTCGTCAACCAGTTCAACCCTGGCGCAAGCTGGTATGCCAGCATCTTTGAGCCGAATAATTTTGCGCAGGTCCAGCAGACATTCCCCGTCGTGTTGGAGGCAGGCAGCGCGAACGCGCCCTTCACCACCGTAGGCGGCAACGACAATACCTATCCGCAAGGCCGCAAGGTTACGCAATGGCAGATCAACGACAACCTGGACTGGACGCGCGGCAAACAAAGTTATCGATTCGGCATCAACACGCGGCGCATCGACGTGAGCGATTACGATCTGGGCGAAGGAACGGTGCCCACGGCGCTCTACAACGACCTGGCGCAATTCACCTACGGCGCGGCCTACACCGAGAGCCGCACGTTTCCTATTGCGCTGAAAGAACCGGTGGCCGCCGGCAATCTTGATCTGTACGCGATGGACACTTTCAAGCCGGCGGCGCGCGCCACACTCACCGCGGGGATGCGGGCGACGTGGGATACCAATCCCGTGAACCAGCAGAGACTTTTTGCACGGCCCGCAGGATCGTTTCTGGATTTATCCCATGATGCGGCCCAGCCGCTGAATCAAGCCATCGAGGCAAATGTGCACGAGCTCTTTCCTGCCACACCGCTTGTTGTGTGGCAGCCGCGCGTTTCAGCGGCGTACGAAGTAACACGTGGTACGGTGGTCCACGCGGGTTTCGGCGTCTTCAACGACATCATTCCGGCGCAGATTGCCGACCTGGCAGCGACCAACGCGCCGTATGCCCCGACCTTCGTCGGCGGCATTGGCGGGCAGGTGGGTGGCACGGCGGTTGCGCCCGGAGTGGCCGGAAGCGCGGATGACGCAACGGCCAATGCCAACCGCAGCTTCCAGTCAGTCTTTAACTCGAGCGCTGCGCCGTGCGCTGGAATTGCGGCCAATGCGCCCGTGTGTCCCTTGGCAGTGAGTCTGAATACATTTTCCACGGGCACTCTGAAGACGCCCTACTACTACCAGTACAACCTGGGTGTCGAACAGCAGCTGAGTGCGCACGGTTCGGCACGCCTCGATTATGTAGGCACGCGAGGAGTGCATGAGCCTTACCAGGTAGAGTTAAACGGCTACCAGACGGTCTGCGATGGATGCTTTGCGCCTTATCCCTACAGCCGGCCCCTCGATCAACGATTCGGCAGCGTCAACGAGTTTCGCACGGATGCGGACAGCAGCTACTCCGGATTGCAGACCAGCGTGAACGAGCAGATTGGCGGTCTGATGCTACGCGCAAACTATACGCTCAGTCATTGCCTCGACGAGGTGTCGAACGGCGGCCTGCTCTCGTTTTCTGCGCAGGGAATTCTGTCGCCGCTGCCAGGTGAATTAAACCGCCAATATGGCGACTGCGACTACGATGTGCGCCACAACGTGTCGGCGTTTGGCGTCTACCAGGTTCCCTTTGATTCTGCGCATGGACTGCTGCGTGCGCTATTTCGCGGCTGGTCGCTTTCCGAAACGGCATTCTTCCACTCCGGGCTTCCGTTCACGGTTCTTAGCCAGCCCTACACGGCTGGGGGCAGCGGCGTCTTTCAGGCGAGTGGGCCGCAATTTGCGCGCAAAGTTGCGGGCGTGCCGGTCTACCGGAGGGCGGCTTATGACGGCGTAACCGTGTCGGGAACTCGGCAATGGCTGAATCCCGATGCTTTCATCTCTGTCGTTGATCCCACTACAGGAGCTTGCACGGGAGGCGATTCAGCAGCAAATTGCCAATTCGGGGATTCAGGACGCAACACGGTACGCGGTCCACATTTCACGGATTCGGACATCTACGTGACGCGAAAATTTCCGATTAGAGAGGGGGTATCTCTGCGCTTCGACGTGCAGATGTTCAACGCCTTCAATCATCCGAACTTTGCGTTGCCCAGTAATGTGGAAGCCGGTGTACCGGGCGATTACATCCCGGCGAAATTCGGAACGCTGGAAAGCACGATCTCGCCGCCAACAGGGCTGCTGGGCGTGGGCCTGGGCGGCGACAGCTCGCCGCGCATGATCGCATTTCAGGCCAGAATCGAGTTTTGAATCCGAGCGTGATGCAGTCATCATGGTGAACGAGGCAAGCTGTCGCAACGCTATCCGCGATTGAGATCGTTCAGGGTGTGATGGTTTGGATGAAATCCTGCGCGGTGCCATACGAGGGATCGACGAAGGTGACGTCCGACGGGTCGCGACGCGGCGTATCGACGGAGAAGATGATCAGCGGCCCTTCGACGATTTCGGGAATCGCATGTACCGTGTTGCGGCGAAAGAAGAGCAGCTGGCCGGGACCAAGCTCGACCGGCTCGCCGCCGTCGACGATGAACTTGGCGCGGCCTTGAATCACCTGTAAGTACTCGTCGCATGTCTTGTGATAGTGCGCCGGCGCAGGCCGGTAAATGCGAAAGAGCCGCGAGCTGGCAGAGGGCTCGTCGGTAAGCCGTATATCGAGCAGCATGGGCTTGGCGGTGGGTGGAAATTTGGCAGCGAGCGCCTGGAGATCGAAGGTGGACGTCGCTGCGGTGGCGCTTGCGGCCTTTGCTTGATTCATGAAGGACTCCCTCAATCGCGGCGGTGGACGTGCCGACGGCGGCGGCTGATAGCCGTCGCCAGTTCGCCGCTGGCTGCCGCTATAGCATAGATGACATGCGAGTGTTGTCGGCCGCGGAAATGCAGGCGTGCGATCGAGTCACTACAGAGCGGTTCGGCGTACCGTCGTTGAAGCTGATGCGCGCAGCGTCGGCTGCCGTGGCGGGATTCGCGCGTGAACAGTTTCCCAAAGTGCAGCGGGCAACGGTTTTATGTGGTCGCGGCAACAACGGCGGCGACGGCATGATGACGGC
>Ga0181526_10003357_pt1 | contig 13098 bp, 10 predicted proteins | sample PEATcosm2014_Bin_35_FD_119750 | JGI IMG/M metagenome (GOLD analysis project Ga0181526, IMG submission 119750) | Peatland microbial communities from MTU Mesocosm Facility, Houghton, MI, USA - PEATcosm2014_Bin06_30_metaG | ecosystem: Environmental > Terrestrial > Soil > Wetlands > Peat | place...
CGGTGATCAGAAATCCGGCCACGCCGTAAGCCACGTCGCGCGCATGCGGCAGGTTGTACTTCATGCCGGGCAGCGCGCGGAAGCCCAGGAATATTGCCAGCGCCAGCAGGATCGAGACGCCATAAGCCACGCTGTGCAGGAAGCCTTGAGCGGGCTTGGGAATCAGGTGTTCTCCGAGCGAGAATTCCAGAGGCAGCCAGAGCATTAATATGATGACGAGATCGAGCCAGGAGGGCCGCTTCACCAGCGCCGGACCTTGGACGAAGGCCACCAGCGCCGGCGCGAAGGTGTACCCCAGCAGCAGCAGGGCCAGCGAAATGCTGAAGGCATCGGCGGCCGCCGCGATCCCGCAGAAGAGCAGCGTGAGCGCGGCCGGTGCCGCGAACAGCAGGGCCGGGCGGGACTCCAGTTGCGCGCGCATGCGCCTCTGCACCGTTGGGACGAGCAGGCCCAGAATGGCCAGCAGCAGGAGCGCGAGTACCAGCGTATGCATCGGAGAACCCCGGGGTAGCGTCCGTTACTTTAGAGTTACAGAGATGGCCCGCGCGTTTCAAGTGGGGGTGTCGTGGAGCGCCTTGGGCTAAAGATGTTACGATGGCAAAGTAGCCGCAAGGGGCGGTTAGCTCAGTTGGTTAGAGCGCCTGCCTTACAAGCAGGAGGTCCGCGGTTCGAGCCCGCGACCGCCCACCATGCCACCCCTCCTAGACTTCGGGCGCCAACCTTTTCACTACCTGACCGAACTGCCGCAACATCCTCAGCAACTGGCCGCCAACCTTGGCGGAGCGGAGGACGGACGCGCCCGTGGCCAGCATACGCAATTCTGCGCTTCTAATATGCAATATTGCGTATAATGGATGGGAGGATATTATGGCGAGCGTTGTGGTGTGTGCCGAACCCAACAGTTGGCGACAGGCGGGCCGTTTTGCGGCCACGGCCCTCGGCGACGCGGAGCTGAGAAGTTTTGAGGACCTGCGGCGGCGAGCGCCACTTCACCCCATACTCGTGTACTTGACCCACCCCGACTATGATAGTCTCCGCTCGCTTCTCAAAATTCTGAAGCCGGCAACTCCCGATGTAGTGATCTATTACGCAACTCACCTTGCGCCTGAGCAGGCCGCACTCCTCGGTAAACTGGTCGGTGAAACGCGTCCCCATCATACGAGCGTCGTGTTTGACGCGAAAGTCGCGGCGTCGTCGGTGTTGGGGCATTCGCGACCTTCGAGCAAAAGGAACGGTGCTGCGTCTTCGGCGAATCGCACCCGTCAGTTGCGTGATCGATTTGGACTGACCCAAACGGAATTGGCTCACGCCCTCGGTGTCAGTCTGCGGACGGTGCAAAACTGGGAGCGGGCCGGAGCAGCGGCGCGGCCGCGTCAACTCCGGGATCTTGAAGAGTTGTGGGCCATTCTGAAGGAGTCGATCAAAAGCTCGGACATTCCGGCTTGGCTGCGCTCGGAGAGCGATGCCTTCGCCGGACTGCTCCCGATCCAACTCCTGAAAGACGGGAAAGCCCGCGATATCATCGTCGAATTTCGCCGCCTTCAGGCCGGAGAACCGGCTTGAGGCCGGGATATGCCGCGCGTAAGCAGCTCGCATCGTCGATCGCGCGCGCCGCTCCCCTCAGGGGCGATCTCTTCAGGTCTGTAGCGTTCCGATACTTTCATCCCGACGACGTGATCAGTGGCGAAGGGACTCGGTTGAATGGCGGCCGTTTTGTGCCGGTGGGGGTGAAAGCCGTCTATGCGAGTCTCGCAGAAGAGACCCCCTTAGAGAAGTCAGGGCTCGCAAAAGCCTGTTGGGCGGTCGAAGCCAGATCGAAGTAGGCGAGTATCCCCGGATGACATATCTTCTCAGTGTGGCGACGCATCGAAATCTCGATCTTGCCGCGACGCTTCCATCGGAGTTGGCAAAGGTCGTTCGGCTGTGTCTTCGTGGGCCGGGATATTCTGCCTCGCAGGAATTGGCCGCGATCTGGATCGCGGAGGGTATTGACAGTGTTGTTTTTCCGTCCGCGACCGGCGCCGGCCGAAACGTCGCGATCTATCTGGCGAACGCTGGAGCTGGTAGCATAGCCGTGCGCAATCGCGACGAGGTTTTGGCCACCCTTCGCCGGCCGCGTGCCGGGAATCGCGGCCGTTAGGACTTGCTTCGGACCGGCCGGCGGTCCCTGCCAGGACTCTTCGGCCGTGCGCTCCGAACAACCTGCTCTAGGCACGCCAGGAGGTCCGCGGTTCGAGCCCGGGACCGCCCACCACTTTTTTGGAAGCCCGGTCCGCTTGATCGGCTCGACCCGGCATCTCCTTTCAGCCAGTTCCGTATCCGAATAGCCGGTTCCGGTGGCGACCACCTTCCGGGTTTCTGCGAGGACTCGCGGAGGCTTTTGCAGGAGTGCGTCTCACCCAGCCCAAGCCTTCGTTTGCCGCAGTGGATGTAAGCTTTCCATAAAGCCTCTAAACCTAACAAAACAACGCGACACTACGCTGTTTGGCAGCCGTGCGACCTATTGCCTTTAGCGCGTCCGATTGTGCCGAAATTTTCAACTTGATTTAGGCAGATTTAAAGGTATCATAGCTAAAACGGTCATGAGCATTGCCGGGCGCGCCTCGCTTGCGTACCTGGCAAGGGAAGCGGTTTTGCGGCTTACAGTGGCAGTGCGCCATGCTCAGGAAACCCACGGGGTCGGTATCACGGAAAAATGGCGGAGGGTGGCCCGGAAGGCGGGGCTCGCCGGTAGACCGAAATCAAGGGAGGAAATTGATGAGCAGCACACCGACGCGTTATTTCAAGCAAACCATCTGTCTCGTTGCCTTGTTCAGCCTTGGCCTTTGCCTGCCCGTCCGTGCTCAGGAAGTGCTGGGCGCCATCACCGGTACGGTCAGGGACGCCACCGGCGCAGCGGTGCCCGACGCTACCGTGAAGGCGCTGAATATCGACACTAACCTCGAGGTGACGCAGCACACGCAGGGAAACGGTTCGTTCTCGGTTCCCAATGTTCCCGCGGGCAACTACAAACTCACGATTACAAAAGAAGGATTCAAGACTGAGACGTACACGCAGATCCTGGTGAATACCAATCGCACGACAACGGTGGATGCCAGCCTGCAGATAGGCGCGATTAGCACCACGGTGGAAGTGACAGCTACGCCGCTGATGAACCAGGTGGACACAACCAACGGTTACGTAGTCGATCAATTGACCATCGAAAACACGCCGCTAGGAACCGGCAGTTTCACGCAACTTGCCATTCTAGCCCCGGGCGTGCATGCGGACTTTCTGGAGGGCGCCGGGACTAACGCCGGTCTCGGCAATCAAGCCATCTGGGCCAACGGACAACGGGACACCAGTAACAGCTTTTCGCTAAACGGTGTCAACACTAATAACCTGTTCAATGGAAAGTCGACCAGCTTCGTTGGAGAGAATCGCTTTGTCCTGAACACCGGCGAGAATTTTGGGGCAGGCGGCGCGCTACAGACCAGCACCTCGGTTTATGCCGCAATCGGCCAGTCCCTTCCCACCCCACCCGTGGAATCCATCCAGGAAGTCGCGGTAAACGCTGCCATGTACGATGCGTCCCAGGGAGCCAACAGCGGCGCGCACATCAGCGTGCTGACCAAGGCTGGCACCAACGACTTCCATGGGCAACTCTATGAAAAGTGGCAGAACAGCGACATGAATGCGGCGCCGTTCTTCTATAACGCGTCGCCGGCCATTACAGATAAAGTTCCCTTCTCAAACCGCAATCAGTTCGGAGCGACCCTGGGCGGCCCCATCAAGAAAAACAAGCTGTTCTTTTTTGTCTCCTACCAGGGCATTCGCGTCTCCGACGCGACGGACGCGACCAAGGACGGCATCGTACCCCTGGGCCTCACCGGCGATCGCTCTACACAGGGAATCATCAACGCCATCCAATCGACCTATGGCCAGACGATCACCGCAGGACAGATCAGTCCGGTCGCAATGAACATGCTCAACGCCAAGCTTCCCAACGGGCAGTATTTGATTCCCAGCGCCCAGATTACCAATCCGACAACGGCTTCGAATCTCGGATACGATGTCGTCGAACAGGGACCCAATGCGACTTCCGTAGTGAATCAGGGAATCATAGACGTCGACTACGACATTAGCGACAGGGACCGCCTAAGCGTCAAATACTACATTCAAGACAATCCCACGACGAACCCGTTTGGGGCAGTCAGCTCACTCCTGGGCTTCCCACAGCAACTCTCGTCCGGAGGCCAGGTGGCATCCGTCAGCAACACCGTCATTCTGACGCCAACTCTGACCTGGCAGCAGCACGCGGGTTTCACACGGATGCGGGCTTACTCCCATTCCGAGCAGGAGATATCGCCTAGCGGCCTGGGAATCAACCTGGTGGGATCTACTCTCTTCCCCGAGATCGACATCAGTAGCGCCGATGCCACTGTTTACGGCGGACTCGAATTCGGCAACGACCCCAGTTTCGGCAATGCCGGCATGGTCCAGAACCAATGGGAAGGCGGTACCACGCTGAGCTGGGTGAAGGGACGGCATACGCTCTCGTTCGGCGCGCAGTGGGACCACACGCAGCTCAATATCATCAACAACAATACGAATAACGACGTTCTCGATTTTAAGACCTTTCAGGACTTCGTCGAAGGGAACATTTCTGGTGGTTCCGCGTTTTCCGGGACCGCCAGCCGCTATTACCGCTCCGACACGGTGGGGACGTTCGTAAACGACAATTTCAAGCTGCGCAGCAATCTGACCGTAACGGTGGGCCTGCGCTGGGATTTCGACGGTCCGCTAAGCGAAAAATACGGAAGGATGACCACGTTCAATCCAACCCTCTATTCTTATGACGCCGCAACGGACACCATCAATAACTCCGGACTGGAAGTGGCCAGCAACAACAAACAATTCGGCACCCCCGGCGCCAGCGATTCGCTGATGAACCAGCGCCAATGGGGCGTGGCGCCCCGCATTGGCGTCGCCTGGACCCCTATGAAGAAGTTGACTGTACGCGCCGGATACGGCTTATACTACGACCGAGGCGAGTTCTTTAGCTACTTTTCGCCGGGCGCCGGCAACGGATTTCACGGTCCATTTGGCGTCACCCTGGCGCCGCCGTTCGTGTCGCCCGTAGCCGCGATTACCTGCGGCACTAACTGCTCGGGCGCCTTGGCCGCCCCGTTTGGCACGACGGCTCCACCCCCACCGCCGAGCACCGCGGCTGCGGTTGGGGCTCTGTTCCCGAACCTGGCAGAGACCGAGACGGCGTCGTGGCCGGCGGGGAACCTCTTCGGTCCGATTCAGCTCGGCGCCTACGACATGCACAATAAGCTGCCCTACACCGAAAACTGGAGCTTCGATCTTCAATATCAGGCATCCAACAGTTGGCTCTTCAGCGCGGGCTATGTGGGCAACCATGGCCAGCACGAGGTGCTGCCCATTCCGTTCAACCAGCCGCTTATCGCCACTCCCCAAAACCCCGTGAACGGCCAAACCTCTTCGTACAGTGGAGTGAGTCCCAATTACGGCGGTGCCAGTGAGCCCCTAGGCTTCGTAGGTCCCTATTATTACTCGGGGAATACGATGGAGCGTGTTCCGTATATCGGCTACGACATGAATTCGGTGCTCTACGAGGCGGAAGGCGTCTCGAACTACGATGCGCTACAACTTCAGGCCCGCAAGCGGCTTTCCAATGGCCTGCAGTTTACGGCTTCCTACACCTGGTCGCATGCACTCGACGAGCAGAGCGGCCTGGGATTGTTCTATACCGGCAACAATCCGTTGAATCCCAGGTCTGGATACGCCTCTGCAGACTTCGATCAGACCCACGTTTTTACCATCAACTATAGCTATACAACTCCGAGAATTACGTCCAATCATTCGCTAGACCTCCTGGCCGGCGGTTGGACCCTCGGGGGACAGACGGTGGCGCAAAGCGGCCAACCGTATAGCATCTATGACTTTTCCGGTTCTGTAGGCAGCCTCTACTTCGGTAGCTATGACGAAATCGGGAACCCCATCGTACCCCTCGTGCCGGGGGTCAGCGCTAAGCAGGCTCAGCTACAAGGGACTACGGGCGTCAACGCAGGCCAGCCTGTGCTGAATGTGAACGATTTCGCGCCCCAGTTTGTGACGCCGGGAACATACGGCGTGCCGGCGGGCGGTCTTTATGAATCCCTATACGGGAACTCCGGACGCAACATATTCCGCGGTCCGTTCCAGGTCCGTTTCGATATGAGTCTGGGTAAGACGTTTTTATTCCGTGAGCGCTACCAATTGCGGTTTAATGTCGATGCGTTCAATATCTTCAACCATCCGGATTTCGACGCACCCAATAACGACGTCCTATTCTTCCCGAACTATTACGGGCCGCCGTCGTTCCCGCCTGAAGGGAGTCTGGGCATCATCCAGCATACGATCGGCAGCCCACGCTTCCTGCAGTTGCAGTTGCATTTGAACTTCTGACGGAGCAATGCGGCGCTCGCCGCGATGGAACATGTGGGTTCGATCTCGAGCGCCGCGCGAAATTCAGAGAATAAGGTTCGCGGCGGGGAGCGCCACCGTCGGCGATAGGGCGGTACGTCTGTGTGTACCGTGTCGCGACATCTCGGTCTCCTGTAAGCCGCCCGTCGTCGGCCGCAGCCCAACAGGACGCCGCGGGATTTCGCCCCAGGGCCGGCCGCCGAAGCGACTGCCGCGTCAGCTATTCGAGCCGTTGCCAATGCCGGCACTGGCGAGCGTGTTCAGAATGATCGTCATCGGATTCAACGAGTCGCTCGATGTCGAGTTTGCCTGCACGGATGACAGGAGTTGACTCAGCGTCTGGCTCGCGCCGCTGCTCGAAGTGCCGCTTGAACCGCTGTCGCTGGAATCGGCTGGCGCAGCGTGGAAGTGATGATGGTGATGGCCGCCGCCGATCGCCCGTGCCAGATCCTGGACGTTGGGGAGTTGGCCGCTGGTCGAGGCGTTCGTGAAGTCCGTCGCAAGCTGGTTAAGCTGGCTCGCCGCTGTCGAATTGCCGTCCGCCGTTGCCGTTTTGGCGGCGCTTTGCAGATTCGTGGCGATTTGCTGCGTAACTTGCTGGTACTCGGTAGGATTCGATTGCTGAAGCTGCTGCAGCGTGCTCATCAATTGGGCGAACGGCGAAAGCTGCTGGCTATCCGCCTGTGACGTAACCGAAGACGTATTCCCAGTTGTGTTGCCCGTCAAACCGGAGCTCTGGAGCGTGTTGTTGAAAATAGACTGCAGGTAGTTGCTGGAAAGATTGTTTATAGGGCTCATGCCTTCCTTATCGGCATTTGGGTCTCCGCTCTGCCGACGCCTTAAGATATTGAAAAGGCAGGACCGAAGACATCCGCCACACCGCCAACTTTCGCGCCGGGCGACGAATTCTTGGCGCCCACCCCGCGGTGAAGGGCGGCGGACCATGCGCGCGTTTGGTTTATTGGGCGCGGCCCCCTCGACATCGATTCCTTGCCGCGGCGCGGATCGTTTCGCTCGGTCGGCGGACGGGTGGAAGAGGCGAACTCCAGTCCGTCGACGCGGGACGAGATTCGTTTCCCCGGCAAGTCGCCAATTAGAAATTGAATTGCAGGCGAGCGTCCACGGAGCGCATGATACCGATCGCGGTGCCTGAAAACAGGCCAGCGAAATCGATGACGTTCAGTGAGTTGGTCAAATTTGTTCCATCGATTTGAAACCGCAGGGGGTATTTTTCGCTCTTGCTCAGGATCACGCCGGCGGACGCGTCGAGCGACCACAACGGGCGCGGGCGCAAATCGGAAAAATTGACTCGATTGAGGATGTTCTGGGTGTATCCTTGTGCGGCGGCCTGCGCTTCCGTTCCGCCGAAGTCGATCGGCAAGCCGCTGTCGTATGTGCCGCCAAACGCCAACCAGATTCGCGGCCCAATACCGTAGCGGAAGCGCGCCCGCACGGCGTTACGCTCTTCCTGGGAGACTGGAAAAACGCCGCTCGACTGCTGGATTGCCTGTACGGCGTCGTCGCCCAGAAAGAGCCCTCCGGTGGCCGGAAAATAACCGTTGCCGCGCTCGTTTGTCCAACCGATGTAGCCCGATAGCGGCCCCCAGCGCGGGATTTCCACCCTGGCCTCCTCGCCATAGATATTCGCCCGCGCGAAGGTGATCGGAAAGCTGACGCCGGTGTTCAGCAGCAGATCGTCATCCGGATAATTGCGATACCCCCGCCAAAAGAAATTGCCGGTCAGCCGGATATGCCCGAACAGCGCTCTACCAAACCCGGCCTCGTAATAATTCGCGCGCGCCGGTTGCACGGGGAGGCGCAGAACTAGCGGGTCGAGGCTGGCCACAGCCGGCGAACTTGAGACCAGGAGGTTCTCAAATGGCGGCGTCTGAAACACCCGGTCATAGGAAGCATGCAGGTTGATCTTGACCTTCGGCAAGTAATAGCCGATGCCCGCACGCGGGCTCCAGCCTACCTGGTTGACCAATAGATCGTAGTGATCGAAGCGAATTCCACCGGTCAATGCGAGATTCTTCCAGTGCATTTCGTCTTGCGCAAAAACGGCCTGCTCGCGGTCGGGTGCGTGGCCATAGAAGATAAAAGCGAGGGGCGTGCCCGGGTCGAACTGCGCGGGATCGGTAATCAAATAATTGAGCGCCTCCTCGATCTGGGCGAAGTCCGCCTCCGTGCCGAATTTGAATTCGTGCTTGCCGGCATGTACCGCCAGAGTGCCTTTAACGTACTCTTCGTGGTAGCCGCGATCCTGCCCGGCGATTATCGGCGTGGACAGATCGTTCGACCAGAAGCCCGCGGTGATGTCCCGCGACATGGCCCCGAAGGAGCCCAGCACATTAGGCGAGAAGATGTGGTGGTAGGAAAGCTGCGCGGAACTCTCAAAATTCTGGCGATCCTGGCGCTGACCGGCCTCCTCCTGGGGCACCTCATTCGGCACCAGGAACTTGGACTGGTTACGGCTGACGATCGCGCCGATACGGTTCTTTTCGTCGATATCGCGCTCATAGTGGGCCATGAAATCGGCCGTGGTTCCGTGGTTCGTATAGTTCTGGGTTGCCGGCGGATCGAGGAAGTGGTCCGTCTGCGCTCCCGCGAGGCTCATGCTCAGGGTGTTTGCGCCAAACCCGTACTGGCCCTCGACATAGCCATTTTCCGCGTCATAACTGCCTCCCCCGAGCACGGTCTTACCATGAAAACCAGGCCTTTTGTCGCGCGTGGTCTCGACCTCAATCACCCCGCCCATTTTTCGCCCGTATTCAGCGGGAAACCCGGCCACCATCTCGCTCATTTCCTGCACGTCCGCGGGATCGAAATCCGCAACATAAGCGGCCGAACGATTTTCCGTGAGGGGCATACCGTCTATGACATATTGCACCTGGTACTCCTCCGCGCGAGGATGCAAGATGCCATTGGCTTCGAAGACCCAGCCCGGTTCCTGATTCACCAGATCGGCCAAGCCTCGGCCGGGCGCGGCCGATACGCGGTCGGCCACAGTGTCCGCGCCGATCCGGTTGGCGCTGCTGGTTGCATGAGGATCGATCAGTGTTTCATTGCCGGTGACATTTACGGTCGTTCGGACCGGGCCCAACGCGAGTGTGATCTTCAGCTCCTTCGGAAATGCGGAGCGCACGTCAATCACCTGTTCCGCTGGAGCGAATCCGGCCCTTGTCACCGAGATCGTATAGAGGCCAAAAGGCAGCCTCTTCGCGACAACGCGACCATCCGCATCCGCTTCAAAGGTCCGGCTGTATTCATTCACCTGGCTGGCCAGTTTGACCGAGGCTTGTACGGGCGATCCGCTCGGATCTGTCACGAGAAGCCGCAATTCACCTGTGTTCGCCTGGCCAAAGGCGAGAACGGCAACCAACGGGAAGAAAAGGGATCGAGTCAACGTCATCACTTGAATATTCCGCGCGCACCCGATGACACGGATAAACACCGATGAGACAAATTCGCAGGCTGCTAAGGCGACAGCTCGCTGATGGGCCTGTCCGTATGGAAGTAGTTTCTATAGGCTGCAATCCAGTTCCTGGAGATGTCTCGCTGCGCTGTGGGTAAATCAAGCGCTCCTGTACAGACCAATTGGCGCAGCCGATCTTCCAGGGCGTCCTTTACCCGCGCGTTCCAAATCGTGGCCGCGTAGGATTGGGGCCACAAATTGCGAATGTCGTCTGAACCACCCAGAGCCGGGGTAATCAGGTAATCCACTTCGTACGCCCCCGGATCGGCGCTATCGATTCCATAAGCCTGGAAGACGCGACGCTGCACCGATACGGGAACCATCTTGTTCTTCGGCGGGCTTTCCCTGCAAACTTCCTCTCTGCTGGTAGCCACTGCTACGCCTGGAGTCAATCTGGCATTGGGAATAGCGACCGGCACGCCGGGAGCATCCGGTCTGAGCTCCCGCGCGGCCCATTCCCAGCGCGTCAAAAGACCAATCGCTATCGCGATGCATATCGCGGAAGCCGCCACAAGACCGCGTCTCCAGGCGGATAGGTCAAACCAACTCCAGGAGCGGCTGGTGTGCGAAGATGCAAGTTCGCTGAGCTGGGCTTTCAGCAAGGCGCGCGGTCCGGCGGCGGGCGGTAACATCGGATCGAGGCGCCGCCGATGCAGGCGGACGTAATCGCCGATGGCTTCTTCGAGCTCACGCGTCTGCGACCGGCATTCCCAGCAGGCGCTGAGATGTTTTTGCAGCCGCTCCGCGCGTCCCGCCGAAAGCTCTCCATCCGCGGCCATAAGGAGTTCTTCGCGAGTTGGATGCGAGTCTCTAAGCTTCATAAAGGATTACCGTTCGGAGGCGCGTGCGAGACGCGCCAAAGATCGAGTTAACAAATGGGAAACAGCGCCCAGGGAGATCCCGAGTGTTTCCGCAATCTCCCGGTAGCTGAGGCCTTCGGCGCGCAGAGCCAGGCAGCGCCGGTCTTGTTCCGGCTGAGCTTGCAGTACGGCCATCAGAAGCCGCTGTTCCTGGCTGCTCGCCATTTGGTCCTCGGCATTCGGAGCAGGGTCCGCCAACAAATCGCCGGAGGCTTCTGCCGGATCCGCCGGGCTCCGGAAACTTCCGCCAGCCTGTGTGCGCCGCTTCAGGGCCAGATTGTGCGCCACCCGGAAAATCCAGCCCCGAAGATTGTGCCGGGATCTGCCCCGTTGCAAGTGCAGGAAGAGCGAGAGAAAAGCCTCCTGGACGATTTCCTCGCCATCCTGAAGCGGCAGGCCAATGCTGAGGAGGTAACGCAACAGCCGGTCTCGCAACTGGCCGAAGAGATCCGTAACCTCTTCTTCGAGAGTCGAGGACTTCGGAGGACGACTGGCGCCGATCCTTTCCGGAAGGGGCAGGCTCACGGCTGATTCTGGCGGCTGATCCGACATTCCTTTAATACTCGCAATACCCTGCGTGCCAATCGCGCTTAACGTCTATTTGAATATTCCATCCCCAGCCATTTTGTTCAAGGTTTATTTCGCGACGGCACTGCCTATAGCAACCAGATTGCCGGATCGGCCCGGCGAAACGACCTGCCGCGGCACGCTGCAACGTCAGGCTCAGAATGAGGACGGCAACAGGTAGCTGGCCAGAAACAGCGCGATCCTGTCGTTGCGCTTTGCGTTTGGGCCCATAGCAGCTTGTAGCGCAGGCCCACCAGGCGGAAAATCAGTTGAGATTCATCGGCGGAAGCGCGTTTCTTCCTTGAACGCCTCCAGCGCGTTGTACACGATCGGACAGTAGCAGGCGCGGTCGATGAACTGCCACATGCGGCTGGCGATCGACCCGTTGCCGCGCACCAGGTGCGGAAAGCGCTGGCAGATGTCCGGGCGCGCCTCGTAGACCGTGCAGGCATTGCCGTCGAGAAACACGCAGCCCGCCTCCTCGGTGCGGCGTAGGATGACGCCTTCGTCCTCGCTGTCGCTGGTGTACTGCGCCAGAAATTCCGGCGCCGGGATGCTGAAATGGCGCGCCAGCCTCTCCACGTCGCGCTCCGATAGCTTCACCGTAGCGACCCGGCAGCAGTTGGCGCATTGCGTGCAATCGATCTGTTCCTGGATACCCTCCGCGATCCGGCGCAGAATGCGGTCGGAGTGGTCCCGCGTCTTCAGATGGCGGCGGAAGCGCTCGTTTTCCGGCCGCTTCTTTTCGCCCAGAAGCCGGATCTGCACCAGGTCCGTGATCATGACCATCGGATATCGCGCGCCAACAGGTCACGCTCCAGTTGCTCGCAGGATTCGAACTGCACCGCGTCGATGCCATGCCGGCGGGCGCCCTCCACGTAGGCTGGAATGTCGTCGGTGTAGAAGCACTCCTCCGCGCGGCACTGTGCCCGCGCGATGGCCTCCAGGTAGATGGCCGGCGCGGGTTTCATGGCTTTCACTTCATAGGAGAGCACGAAATCGTCGAAGTGCCGCAGCATGGGATATTGCTCCCGCACCATCGCGAAGTGGATGGCGTTGGTGTTCGAGAGCACCAGCATGCGATAGCGCGCCCGCAAACCCTCCAGGATGCTCTCGGGCACCAGCGTAGCCGGCAGAAAAATGCTGCTCCAGATCTCGCAGAACTGTTCGTAGGTGACGCGCAGGTCCAGGATGCGGCTGAGTTGTTCGACGAAATCGCGCGGCGCCACCAGGCCGGTTTCAAAGCGGTGTACGAGGTCCGTGGCGCCGATGCGCTTGGGAATTTCCGCCGCGGGGTAGTTGCAGAGCTTCTCCATGGCGCGGTACCCGCGGGAAAAATCGAAGGGGATCAACACCTTGCCCAGATCGAAGATGACGGTCTTGATCACTCTTTCCACCATACATTAGTGTGGAGCATAATCCTCAATCCCGTGGTCCATCGTCCTCATCGTCGATAGGCTGTCTCTCGGGCAGCATGTGCCGGTGCAGAATGCGTGAAACCAGAATGCCTCCAGTATCCTTTCGGTAAAACACGACATGCCGGCCGCGCTCCATGCCGCGCGGGCAGGAACGATCGTACTCGCACGCTCGACCTAGCATCGGATTGTCGGCGAGCATCTGGCAACATGCTTCAAAGTCGTCAACGTATCGGACGGCTCGGTCCTCGCCCGAGGTGCGCAGAGTATAGGCGAAGATACTGAGCAAGTCGGTTTCAGCGCGACGGGA
>Ga0181526_10003358_pt1 | contig 13097 bp, 9 predicted proteins | sample PEATcosm2014_Bin_35_FD_119750 | JGI IMG/M metagenome (GOLD analysis project Ga0181526, IMG submission 119750) | Peatland microbial communities from MTU Mesocosm Facility, Houghton, MI, USA - PEATcosm2014_Bin06_30_metaG | ecosystem: Environmental > Terrestrial > Soil > Wetlands > Peat | place...
CACGCCGCACACGAAGTTCAAGGCGGAAGTTTACATTCTGACGAAGGAAGAAGGCGGGCGGCATACGCCGTTCTTCAAGGGCTATCGTCCGCAGTTTTATTTGCGGACGACGGACGTGACCGGGATCGCGGAGTTGCCGGCGGGGACGGAGATGGTGATGCCGGGCGACAACGTAAGCCTGGTGATCGAACTGATCACGCCGGTGGCGATGGAAAAGGGACTGCGGTTCGCGATTCGCGAAGGCGGCCACACGGTGGGCGCAGGCACGATCGCGGAGATTATCGCGTAACGGCAAGTCGGAAGTTAGAAGTCAGATTGCAGAAGTGAGGGACAAAAATCTCTCTCCAGCGAAGCCGAGTGCTTGGAAAGTGGACGCATTGCTGGAAGTAATTCTGCAGGTGATTTGGGATTTCGTCCTATCTGTTCTGGACTTCTTCCGAGGTCAGCGTAAGCACAAGTCGATCAGAGAAGAGATCGACTCGAGACCCAAGGATGTTATGTGAGAGCGGCGTGCCGAGGAATCGTCGCAGCCGTTTGGTTTTGAGCTAGAAGCTAAGAGCTAGGAGCTGGGTATCATGCCCCGAGAGATCATTACGTTGCAGTGTGGCGATTGCAAAGAGCGGAACTATTCGACGACCAAGAACCGCAAAACGACGCCGGACCGTCTGGAACTGAAGAAATTTTGCAGCCGGTGCCGCAAGCACACGCCGCATAAAGAAGTGAAGTAAATTTTGTAATTCTGTAATCGGGTAATTTGGTAATTGAAAAGCGCGTGCTGTCGGTTTTCAAATTACCAAATTGCAAATTACAAAATTACCAATTGTTTTTAGGGGCGTAAGCTCAACGGTTAAACTGTCGGTCTCCAAAACCGAACTTGGGGGTTCGAATCCCTCCGCCCCTGCCAGAATTAAGGGTAACGCCGAGGGTAAAGTTGAGGCCCGAGAGGGAGTAGTCGAGGAAAGCGGGAAGGTATGGCGACAGCAGTAGAGGAGAACGCGATTGTAAGCACTCTAAGGTCCTGGCCGGAGCGGATCAAGACTTTTTACGGCGACGTGCGCACGGAGATGAAGAAAGTCACGTCTCCATCGCGCAAGGAAGTCCAGGGAACGACGACGGTCGTCATTATCACTGTGTTTCTGTTTGGGTTGTTTTTCTTCCTGACAGATCTGGCGATTAGCAATACCCTGGAGCGGGGCTTGCATTATTTCTCGCGCCATTAGGCGGCGAGCGAAAGAAGCGATTAATGCCGGATACGGATTCGAATAAAGAAAAGAACGAAAGCGCTGAGGTTGGCGCTGGCTCCGAAGGTGCAGGGCAGCAGCCACCGCCTCCACCACCCGCGGAAGCAGTTCCGGGCGGCGAACCTGTTCGCAATCCGAGAATGAAGTGGTACATCATCCACGCCTATTCGGGATTCGAGCGCAAGGTTAGGGAGTCGCTCGAATCGCGGGTGCAGGCTTTCGGGCTGCAGGACAAAATTGGCAAGGTGCTGATTCCGACCGAGTCGGTCACCGAAGTTCGCGGCGGCAAGAAGTACACCTCGGAGCGCATGTTCTATCCCGGTTACGTGCTGGTGGAAATGGACATGGACGATCACGTGTGGCACGTGGTGAAGTCGACTCCGCGGGTTACCGGATTTGTGGGCACGGGGCAGCAGCCGACTCCGCTCTCGGATGAAGAAGTGAATCACATCGTTTACAAAGTGGCCGACAGCCGGGAAAAGCCGAAGCTCAAGGTCAAATTCGAAAAGGGCGAGACGGTGCGCATCGGCGAGGGTCCGTTCGCGACCTTTACGGGCGTCGTCGACGACGTGAACGAAGATCGCGAGACACTGAAAGTGATGGTCACGATTTTCGGGCGTTCGACTCCGGTGGAATTGGAATTTGGGCAGGTGGAGAAAGTCGCGTAGGGTATGGCAACGTTCAGGGTCAAGGTGAAAGTTTGGAATCCGGTGGATCCCAGCCGGTTCGCGGAAGTTGAAGCTTGGGCGGACACGGGCGCTGCCTATAGCTGGATTTCGAAGGCCCGGCTGGAACCGCTGGGCGTGCAGAAGGTACGGCGGTTGCAATTCCGAACCATCGAAGGTCGCACGATCGAACGTGATCTTGCCGCCGTTTTCCTGTCGGCAGACGACTACACGGGCGGTGACAACGTGGTTGTAGCGGAAGCGGGAGATATAGAAGTTTTGGGCGCACACAGTCTGGAGTCCTTGGGGCTGGCCGTCGATCCCGTGCACAAGAAATTGATACCGTTGGTTGTGGCATTAGGACTCTAGCAACAGGAACACGTAATTGGCGGTTTCGCTGAGCCGAAAATCCTAGACTTGGCGGCGAGAAGACGGGGCAAGCCCCGTCTCTACAGAAAAAGGGTAGGGTGGGAAAGGCATCATGGCCAAGAAAGTTACAGGATCGGTGAAGTTGCAGATTGCGGCGGGCAAGGCCACGCCGGCGCCTCCGGTGGGACCGGCGCTCGGGCAGGCGCAAGTCAATATCATGGAGTTCTGCAAACAGTTCAATGCCCGCACCGGGCAGAAAGAACTGGAAGGGCTGATTGTTCCGGTTGTGATCACGGTGTACAGCGATCGCACGTTCACCTTCATTACCAAGACGCCGCCGGCATCGGTGTTGCTGAAGCGCGCTGCGGGCATCGCCAAGGGCTCGGGCGCTCCGAATAAAGACAAGGTTGGCAAGGTGACGCTGAAGCAGGTCGAGGATATTGCGAAACAGAAGATGCCGGACTTGAACGCCGCTTCGGTGGATGCCGCCATCAAGAGCGTGCGCGGCACGGCGCGATCGATGGGCATTGATGTCATTGGGTAATTGAGTAATTTGGTAATTGTGTAATTGAAGAGCTCTAAAGTTTTGGTTTTTCAAATTACTAAATTACCCGATTACAAAATTGCAAAATTTGTCACAAACACCACGGCTCTTCGGAACAACGAAGCGGCGGTGGGAGACTGAGGTGAAAATGAAGAAGTCGGGAAAGAATATCGAGAAGTCGCGAAAAGCAGTTGAACCGCGGCCTTACACGCTGCAGGAAGCAGTTCCACTTCTGCAGACAGTGAAATACGCGAAGTTCGACGAGACGGTCGAGGTGACGTTGCGGCTGGGCGTCGATCCGAAACATGCCGACCAGATGGTGCGGGGCACGGTCGTGCTGCCGCATGGACTGGGCAAGTCGAAAAAAGTTCTGGTGATCGCGAGCGGCGAAAAGGTTCGCGAAGCCGAGGCGGCGGGCGCGGATTTCGTCGGCGGCGAAGATATGGTCGAGAAGATCACGAAAGAAAACTGGACTGACTTCGACGCGTTGATTGCCACGCCCGACATGATGAAGTCTGTCGGCCGACTGGGCAAGATTCTTGGACCCAAAGGTCTGATGCCGAATCCAAAGACGGGCACAGTCACCATGGATGTCGCGAAGGCCGTGCAGGAAGTCAAGGCCGGTAAGGTCGAGTTCCGCACCGACAAGACGGCGCTGGTGCACGTGCCGGTGGGAAAGATTTCGTTCACGCCCGACAAACTGGTCGAGAACGCGACCGTGTTGATCTCGAGCGTGATCAAGGCGAAGCCTTCCGTGGCAAAAGGCAAGTACATCAAGGCCTGCTACTTGAGTTCGAGCATGGGGCCGGGGATCGCGCTGGACACGACTCCGATTGAGGTTGCGGCTAAGGCTTAACTGCCGGGCTTTGCCCGGCTGGACGGACAAATGCGTCCGTCCCTACGTGAGGCTGGACGGGGCAAGCCCGTCTCTACACAAGATCTTCTGAAAGGGTTTGAACATGGCGGTTACTCGGGCTAAGAAAGTTGCGCAGGTTGAGAAACTGGGTGGCGAACTGAAGCACGCTTCGAGCATGATCGTGGCTACCTACTCCAAGCTGACGGTGACGCAGGACTTTGAATTGCGCAAGGCACTGCGTCCGACCGGGGCGAAGTATCGCGTGGTCAAGAATACGTTGGCCGAGCGCGCCGGCAAGGGCACCAAGGTCGAGGCAGCGCTGAAGAACCTGCAGGGTGTGACCTCGATTGCCTACACCGAAGGCGATCCGGTGGTGCTGGCGAAAGCGCTGGCGAAGTATGCCAAGGAGCATCCAGAATTCAGCTTCAAGGCCGGCGTGGTCGAAGGCCGCGTGATTACGATCAAAGAGATCGAGTCGCTGGCCACCATGCCGTCGAAGAGCGAGCTTTATTCGAAGCTGCTGTTCCTGTTGAACGCTCCGTCGCAGCGCCTGGTTACGGCGATGAATGCGGTCGGACGGAACCTGGCGGTGGTGGTTGGCCAGGGTGTGGAGCAGAAGAAATTCAAAGAAGCGTAGAGTTCGATTTGGTAATTGGGCAATTTTGAAATTTTGTAATTTAAAAAACCGACAGCGCGGGCTTCAAATTACCAAATTACCCGATTACAGAATTACAAAATTTTCGGGGCAGCGATGCTGCTCGAAAAAAGATTTAGTTGTCGCGAAGCGAGGGGTGGCGCGTCTGAAACTTTGGTGTTGTCTGGCGCCGGAGTTGACAGACCTGGTCGCACTGGAAACCTGGCCTAGCGATGGCGAAATCGCAAATCTTACATAAGGCGGAGAGATTCACATGGCGGATCTACAGCAGTTGGAAGAGTCGATAGTTGGCCTGTCGTTGTTGGAAGCGGCAGAGCTGGTGAAGAAACTGGAATCGCGTCTGGGCGTTTCGGCGGCGGCGGCGGCCCCGGTGGCGGTTGCCGGCGGCGCAGCGGCGGGCGCGGCGGCTCCGGTTGAAGAAAAGACCGAGTTCACGGTCGTTCTGAAGGAAGTCGGACCCAATAAGATCAACGTTATCAAGGCAGTACGCGAGGTCACCAGCCTCGGCCTGAAGGAAGCAAAAGACCTGGTGGACGGCGCCCCAAAAAGCATAAAAGAGGGTGTTTCGAAGGACGAAGCCGAGACCATTCGGAAGAAGTTCACCGAAGCGGGCGCAGTTGTCGAAGTCAAATAATTGGGCAATCGGGGCTAGTTTGTGTGGTGGCGGGACTCTGCCCCGCTAGACGGGGCGAAGCCCGTCACCACACGAGTCTCGTCCCGCCTGCAATTATTTGACCGAACAGTAGCTGAATCCACGGGAGTGGTGTTAATATCTAATAAATAACCCGCTTATCCTGGCTTCACTGCGAGGCGACGGCGACCCGCATCCTCCAAATCGACCCAGGAAGCGGAATGGAACCGGGTCGCTGGAATGAAAGTATGGCAGCCGGTCCCGCGGGCGGCGGGACGGAACAGGCCTTTTGAACTGGCACGGAATTTTACAAGTTATTCAAGAGTAAGCGTCGCACACGGCGCCCGCGGACAATCTTGTCCTTGCGGGGGCCTGTGTGTGTTTTTCGCATACACCGCCCGTTAGCAGTCTCGATGCAGCAGTCTCGTTCGCAGCATAGTGGCGCCGCTTTTTGCGTCACTCTTCGTTATTCCGCTCTGTACCGCAGCCCCAGGCTGCCTGAAAGCAGGAGTTCCTGAGAATGCCAAAGCACAATATACACCGCAAGCGGTTCGATTTTTCCAAGATCCCAGCGACCATCCAGATCCCGAACCTGATCGAGGTTCAGAAGCGCTCCTATGATCGCTTCCTGCAAATGGACAAACTGCCCAGCGAGCGCGAAGACGGCGGGCTGCAGGCAGTGTTTCAGTCGGTGTTCCCGATTACCGACTTCCGCAATGTCTCGCAGCTCGAGTTTGTGGACTTCGCGATTGGCAACTGGGAATGCAAGTGCGGCCACCTGAAGGGGCTGCACCACTTGCGCACGACTTGTAAAAATTGCGGATCGACGGTGATCACCGACCCGTTTCATCCCGGCGAAGTTCTCTGCCACAAGTGCGGCACCTACAACGCGAATACTCCCGACTTCTGCAACAAGTGCGGCGACCCGGTTGGCTTGCAGCTGAAGTACGACGTAGCCGAATGCGAAGAGCGCGGCATGACCTACTCCGCGCCGCTCAAAGTCACGATGCGGCTGACCATCTGGGACAAGGATGAGGCCGGCAATCGCTCGATCCGCGACATCAAGGAGCAGGAAGTCTTCTTCGGCGACGTCCCGCTGATGACGCAGAACGGCACGTTCATCATCAATGGAACCGAGCGCGTCATCGTCAGCCAGTTGCACCGCTCGCCGGGCGTGTTTTTCGAGACGGCGGCGAACCGCACATACTTCCTGGGAAAGATCATTCCCTATCGCGGCTCGTGGGTTGAGTTTGAATACGATCAGAAGAACGTTCTCTACGTGCGCATCGACCGCAAGCGCAAATTCCTGGGCACGATTTTCCTGCGAGCTCTCGGCCTGCGTTCCGGCGAAGACATTCTGAAGACTTTCTACACCACCGACCGCCTGATTGTCCGCGACAAGAAGCTGTTCTGGACGCTGGATCCGGCGAGCGAAAAGCCCACGAACCTGCTGGGCATGAAGCTGGCGCACAGCATCAAGTCGAAGTCGGGCGACGAAGTGGCGCACTCCGGACGCAAGATCAGCCCTGCGATTCTGAAAGAAATTCAGAAAGCAAAGGTCAGCGAAATCGAAGTGGACACGACCGACCTCGAAGGCGCGTGGGCGGCCAGCGACATCGTCGACACCACGACCGGAGAAGTGCTGATCGAGGCGAATTCGGAAATCACGGCCGACAAGCTGGCCAAGATTCTGGAGTCAGGCGTGGTCGAACTAACCGTGTTTTTTCCGGAGCGCGACGACGTGGGCACGGTGATCAGCCAGACGCTGCGCCGCGATTCGATCACCAGTCCCTCGGAAGCGCTGATCGAGATTTATCGCAAGCTGCGGCCGGGCGATCCGCCGACGCTGGACACGGCGACGGCATTGTTCCAGGGCATGTTCTTCGATCCGCGCAAGTATGACTTCTCGCGCGTGGGCCGGTTGAAGTTCAACATCAAGCTGTTCGAAAACCAGGAGGCGACGAGCCTCGAGCAGCGCACGCTTGATCCCACGGATTTTTACGCGACCATCAAGTACCTGCTGAAGCTGCGCAAGAACATTGGCGCGGTGGACGACATCGATCATCTGGGCAATCGCCGCGTGCGCGCGGTGGGCGAGTTGCTCGAAAATCAGTTCCGCATCGGCCTGGTCCGCATGGAACGCGCGATCAAGGAAAAGATGAGCGTGTACCAGGAAATGTCGACGGCCATGCCGCACGACCTGGTCAATGCCAAGCCGGTGATGGCCGCGATCCGCGAATTCTTCGGATCGTCGCAGCTGTCGCAGTTCATGGATCAAACGAATCCGCTGTCGGAAATCACGCACAAGCGGCGTCTGTCGGCGCTGGGGCCGGGCGGGTTGTCGCGCGAACGCGCTGGATTTGAAGTTCGCGACGTTCACCCCACACACTACGGACGCATCTGCCCGATTGAAACGCCGGAAGGTCCGAACATCGGGCTGATTTCTTCGTTGAGTTGCTTTGCCCGCATCAACGACTACGGTTTCATCGAGTCGCCGTATCGCAAGGTGAAGGGTGCGCGCGTGGTCGACTATGTCATCGTCGTCAATGCCGGTGACAGCAGCTACAAGGTCGGCGACTATGCCGAGAAAAGCGAGATGGAGAAGGTCAACGCCGATTTGAAAGAGCGGCGCAAGAAGCCGGTCGAGGTCGAGCCGTTTTCCTTCTATCTCTCCGCGTGGGAAGAAGACCGGCACACCATCGCGCAGGCCAACATCGAACTGGACGAAAAGGGACGCATCGCCGGCGAACTGGTCAACGCGCGCAAGGCGGGCAACTTCGTGCTGGTGAGCCGCGATGAAGTGGACTACGTCGACGTCAGCCCGAAGCAGCTCGTTTCAGTCGCCGCATCGCTGGTGCCGTTCCTGGAGCACGACGACGCCAACCGCGCGTTGATGGGCGCGAACATGCAGCGTCAGTCGGTGCCGCTGTTGCGGGCTCAGGCTCCGATTGTGGGGACGGGGATGGAAGGCGTTACCGCGCGCGATTCGGGCGCGGTCGTGCTGGCGCGCCGCAACGGAATCATTGATTCGGTCGATTCCGAACGCATCATTGTTCGCGTCGAAGGCGAGCATCATCCGATGCAGCTTTCGCGCGAAGTGGGCAGTGACATTTATCAGCTCACAAAATTCAAGCGCTCGAACCAGAACACCTGCATCAACCAGAAGCCGATCGTGAAGAAAGGCCAGCGGGTGGTGAAAGGGCAAGTGATTGCCGACGGCCCGTGCACCGACTTTGGCGAGTTGGCCCTCGGACGCAATGTGCTGGTCGCGTTCATGCCATGGCGCGGCTACAACTTCGAAGACGCAATCCTCGTTTCGGAAAAGATGGTGAAGGAGGACTACTACACATCCGTTCACATCGAAGAGTTTGAACTCGAAGCTCGCGACACCAAGCTCGGTCCCGAGGAAGTGACGCGCGACATTCCGAACGTGAGTGAATCGACGCTGCGCAATCTGGACGAAGCGGGTGTGATCCGCATCGGCGCCGGCATCAAGCAGGGTGACATCATCGTCGGCAAGGTTACGCCGAAGGGTGAGACGCAGCTTACGCCGGAAGAGAAACTGCTGCGCGCCATCTTCGGCGAAAAAGCCGGCGACGTGCGCGACGCTTCGCTCTACTGCCCGCCTGGAATCGAAGGCATTGTGGTGGATGTGAAGATCTTCTCGCGCAAAGGCCAGGAGAAGGACGAGCGCGCCAAGACCATCGAAGGCAACCAGATCTCGAAGCTCGAAAAGAACCTTTCGGACGAGATCCGAATTCTGACCGATGAGCGGCTGAAGCGTTTGGAAGGCCTGCTGGGCGGCAAAGAAGTGCAAGCCGACCTGCACGACGAGCGCACCAACAAGCGTTTGCTGACCAAGGACACGATTCTGGATCGCGATGCCATCGAGCGCATCTCGACCCGCAACCTGAAGCGCATCAAGTACGCCGACAAGGATCCGCGGGTGAACGAGCAGATCGACGAGATCGAGGAAATGACCTCGCGCCAAATCGACGTGCTCAAGAAGATCCTCAACGAAAAGAAAGACAAGCTGACCAAGGGCGATGAGCTGCCGCCAGGCGTGATCAAACTCGTCAAGGTGTACATCGCCATGAAGCGCAAGTTGAGCGTCGGCGACAAGATGGCCGGACGCCATGGCAACAAGGGCGTGATCGCGCGCATTCTGCCGGAAGAGGACATGCCGTATCTCGACGATGGAACGCCAGTCGAGATTGTCCTGAACCCGCTCGGAGTGCCCAGCCGCATGAACGTGGGACAGATTCTTGAAACCCACCTCGGATGGGCGGGTCATGAACTGGGTCTGAAGATCGCGGAGTTGCTGAAGCAGAACACTCGTGCGGAAGCCATTCGCCGCGATCTCAAAGCCTTGTTCAAGGATACCGTGCTGGCCGACACCATCGCCGACATGAGCGAAGATGAGCTTGAAGCGCTGGCCCCGACTCTGAAGAAGGGCGTGTTCATGGGATCGGCCGTATTCGACGGCGCCCGTGAGTCGGAAATCAAGGCGCTGCTGCAGAGCGCGGGCCTGCCCACTTCGGGCAAGACCTATCTGCGCGACGGCATGACGGGCGAAAAGTTCGAATTGCCGGTCACGGTCGGCTACATCTACATGTTGAAGCTGTCGCACCTGGTGGACGATAAGATTCACGCGCGTTCCATCGGGCCGTACTCGCTGATCACGCAGCAACCGCTGGGCGGCAAAGCGCAGTTCGGAGGCCAGCGCTTCGGAGAAATGGAAGTGTGGGCGCTCGAAGCCTACGGCGCGGCGTTCATCCTGCAGGAATTGCTGACCGCGAAGTCGGACGATGTCTACGGACGCACCAAAATCTACGAGGCCATCGTCAAAGGCGAAGCCGCCATGGAGCCGGGCGTGCCCGAGTCGTTCAACGTGCTGATTCGCGAATTGCAGGCACTTTGCCTGGATGTCGAATTGATCAAGGCCACGGAGAAGAAGCCGGTGGCGATAGCAGCAGATTAAGAAATCGTCGTTGGTCGCTAGTCGTTGGTCGTTCGCGGCTAGCGGGCCGACTCAGTTTCAAAGAATTGACCCGAAGTTTTTGCTCTTGAGCTTCCGGGTTAGAGATTTCGCTAGCGACTAACGACCAGCGACTAGCGACCGTTCTTAAGAGCCGCGTGCGGCGGCGTACAGCCGTAGGAAAGCGGAGGAACATGTTTCGAGCGAGCCCGTTTGATATGGCAAATCCCGTGGCTGATTTCGATGCCATTCGCATCAGCCTGGCGTCCCCGGAAAAGATCCGGAGCTGGTCGCATGGGGAAGTGACCAAGCCGGAAACCATCAACTACCGCACCTTCAAGCCGGAGCGCGATGGCTTGTTCTGCGCGCGCATTTTCGGCCCGGTCACCGACTGGGAGTGTCTCTGCGGAAAATACAAGCGCATGAAGCATCGCGGGGTGATCTGCGACAAGTGCGGCGTGGAAGTCACGCTGTCCAAAGTCCGCCGCGAGCGCCTCGGCCACATCGAGCTGGCGTCGCCCTGTTCGCACGTGTGGTTCTTCAAGGGCTTGCCCAGCCGCATCGGGCATCTGCTCGATATTTCCCTGCGCGATCTGGAAGCGATTCTCTACTTCGAGGCCTACGTGGTCGTCGATCCCGGCGACTCTCCGGCGAAAGAGCGCGAAGTCATCAAGGACGAAGTAAAGTATCGCGAACTTGACCAGCAATATCGCCCCGCCGGCTTCAAAGCCATGATGGGCGCGGAAGCGATCAAGGAACTTCTAAAACGCATTGAAGTCGATTCGCTGGCGGCCGAGCTGCGCGAGAAGATGAAGAACGAAACCTCGCTGCAGAAGCGGCTGAAGTATGCCAAGCGGCTGAAGGTAGTTGAGGCTTTCCGCAAGAGCGGCAACAAGCCGCAGTGGATGATCCTGGACGTGCTGCCGGTGATTCCACCCGAGCTGCGTCCACTGGTTCCTCTGGATGGCGGGCGCTTCGCCACTTCCGATCTGAACGATCTTTATCGTCGCGTCATCAACCGCAACAACCGGTTGAAGAAGCTGATGGACTTGCATGCTCCGGAAGTCATCGTGCGCAACGAAAAGCGCATGCTGCAGGAAGCGGTCGATGCTTTGTTCGATAACGGACGCCGTGGGCGCGTTCTGCGAGGCGCCAACAACCGGCCGCTGAAATCGCTCTCCGACACGCTGAAGGGCAAGCAGGGACGCTTCCGCCAGAACCTGCTCGGCAAGCGCGTGGACTACTCCGGACGTTCGGTGATTGTGGTTGGTCCCGAGCTCAAGCTGCATCAGTGCGGACTGCCGAAGAAAATGGCGCTCGAGTTGTTCAAGCCGTTTATCTATCACCGGCTGGAGCAGACGGGGAACTGCACCACCATCAAGCAAGCGAAAGAAATGGTGGAGCAGCAGGAACCGATCGTTTGGGACATTCTGGAAGAGGTCATCAAAGATCATCCCGTGATGCTGAACCGCGCGCCTACGCTCCATCGCCTGGGCATTCAGGCGTTTGAGCCGGTGCTGGTGGAAGGCAAGGCGATCAAGATCCATCCGCTGGTTTGCACCGCGTTCAACGCCGACTTCGACGGCGACCAGATGGCGGTGCACATCCCGCTTTCGCCCGAGGCACAGGTGGAAGCCAGCGTTCTGATGCTGTCTTCGCACAACATTCTGTCGCCAGCGTCAGGGCAGCCCATCACCGTGCCCACCCAGGACATGGTGCTTGGCCTCTACTATCTGACGAAAGCGAAACCGGGCGCGAAGGGCGAAGGCCGTTCGTTCGCCAATATTGACGAAGTGGTGATCGCGCTCGAAATGGGCGAGGTGGAAACGCTCTCGCCGATCCGCCTGCGCTACACTGGCGAACTCATCGACCTGACGCAGGCCTATGACGATCAGGACGTGAACCACACGGAACCCGTGCAGGTGAAGCGCGAGTTCCTGAATACCACCGTCGGCCGCGCCATTCTGAACGACCATTTGCCCAAGGCAGTGCCCGGGGTCAACCTGAGCATGCCGTACATCAACGGGCTCCTTAAGAAAAAGGGCGTCGGTCAGTTGGTCAATTACTGCTATCTGCGGTTCGGCCTGGAAGTCACCGTCAAGATGCTCGACGAGATCAAATCGCTCGGCTTCAAGTACGCCACGCGTGCCGGCCTCTCCATCGGCATCGACGACATGGTGATCCCGGACAACAAGAAGACGCTGGTGAAAGACGCCGACAAACAGGTGATCAACGTGCAGCAGCAGTACCTGGACGGCGCAATCACCAACGGCGAACGCTACAACAAGGTCATCGAAATCTGGTCGGCGATCACGGAAAAGGTTGCCGATGAAATGTTCAACCAGATGCAGAAACGGGATAAAGAGGGCCAACTCAACCCGATTTACGTCATGGCCGATTCCGGCGCTCGCGGATCGAAACAGCAGATCCGTCAGCTCTCCGGAATGCGCGGACTGATGGCGAAGCCGACGGGCGAAATCATCGAAACTCCGATCACGGCCAACTTCCGTGAAGGGTTGACGGTGCTCGAATACTTCATCTCGACCCACGGCGCCCGCAAGGGATTGGCCGACACGGCGCTGAAGACCGCCGACTCGGGTTACCTGACGCGCCGTCTGGTCGACGTCGCGCAGGACGTGATCATCAGCGAGTACGACTGCGGCACCGTGGACGGAATCTTCGTCTCCGGTATCGTCGAGGCCGGCGAAATCATCGAGCCGCTGCGCGACCGCATCGTGGGCCGCGTTTCGCTCGAAAAAATCAAGGACTACGAGGGCCAAGTCGTGGTCGATGTGAACCATGAGATCACCGAAGATCTGGCGGGCGCGATTCAGGCTGCCGGTATCGAGCGAGTGAAAATTCGCTCTGTGCTGACGTGCGAGTCGAGGCGCGGCGTTTGCGTCATGTGTTACGGACGCAACCTGGCTTCGGGGCGCCTGGTCGAACTGGGCGAGGCTACCGGCGTGATCGCGGCTCAGTCGATTGGCGAACCTGGAACGCAGCTCACCATGCGCACCTTCCACATCGGAGGCACGGCATCGCGAGTTTCGGAACAGTCGCGGCTCGATGCCAAGAGCAACGGCATCGTGCGCTTCGTCAATCTGCAGACCGTGAAGTCCAAGACTGGGGATCTCGTGGTGATGAATCGCCAGGGCTCG
>Ga0181526_10003359_pt1 | contig 13093 bp, 10 predicted proteins | sample PEATcosm2014_Bin_35_FD_119750 | JGI IMG/M metagenome (GOLD analysis project Ga0181526, IMG submission 119750) | Peatland microbial communities from MTU Mesocosm Facility, Houghton, MI, USA - PEATcosm2014_Bin06_30_metaG | ecosystem: Environmental > Terrestrial > Soil > Wetlands > Peat | place...
AAGCCGAAGATGCCGCCCGGGTGACTTACGAGCTCACACGCCGGCAATTGGAGGTCGGCTATGTGAATTATCTGGCGCTGCTGAGCGCTGAGACGGCGTATCAGCAGGCACTGTTGACGCGCGTGCAGGCGCAGGCAACTCGCTACGGCGACACGATCGCTCTGTTCCAGGCGCTCGGCGGGGGCTGGTGGAATCGAGCGCAGGTCGCTGCAAACTGACTGGGGAGCATGATGCCGAGCACACGGCTGCTGATTCGAACCATGCTGCTTGCGGCCGTGGCGGCGCTCGCTGCCGGTTGCGCGGTGGGGCCGCGCTATCACAAGCCCGACGCGCCCTCGAACCCGGGCTACTCGCCCACGCCATTGGCGGAGGTGAGTGCATCGGCCGATGTTCATGGCGGCGAGGCGCAGCGCCTGGTCGGCGCGCGTGACATTCCGTTCGCCTGGTGGGAGCTGTTCGGGTCTGCGGAGCTGAACCGGCTGGTGGAGCAGGCCTTCAAGGCCAACCCGACCATCGCGGCCGCGCAGGCAGCGCTCGCACAGGCGCAGGAGCTGGTCTATGCGCAACAGGGTTTTTATTTCCCGACCGTCGCGGCGGTTTATCAGGCTGAGCGCCACAAGATCGCCGGTAATCTGACCAACGATCAGGCCCCTGGCGTGCAGGGCAACGGCGAGAATCTGCTGGCACCCCTGCAAAGCCCCACCCAGGTCCCGCACACCAAGCCTCTCTATTATCAATTTCATACGGCCGAGCTCACCGTCGGGTTCGTGCCGGATGTATTTGGCGCCAATCGGCGACAGGTGGAATCACTGGCCGCGCAGACCGATGCCCAGCGGTTCGCGCTCGAGGCCACCTACATCACGCTGGCCTCCAACGTGGTCGCTGCCGCGATTCAGGAAGCCTCGGTGCGTGCGCAAATCCGCTCTACGCGGCAGATCATCGAGGCGGACGAGAAGGCGCTGCAGATCCTGCGCGATCAGTTTCGACTCGGCTTCGCGATGCGCATCGACGTCGCGGCCCAGGAGGCCGCGCTGGCGCAGGCCAAGGCTACGCTGCCACCGCTGCAGAAGCAGTTCGATCAGACCCGCGATCTGATCCGGGCTCTGGTTGGCAACCTGCCGAATGAAGATGTGCCCGAGACATTCGAGCTCGAGGCCCTGCAGCTGCCGCCGGAGTTGCCACTGAGTCTGCCGGCCAAGCTCATCGAGCAACGTCCCGATGTGCGGGCTGCGGAGGCACAGCTGCGGGCCGCGAACGCGCAGGTCGGCGTCGCGGTGGCCGCTATGTTGCCGCAGTTCTCCATCACCGGCTCAATCGGCGGCAATGCCACGCAGATTCCGTGGATGTTCCGCACCGGCGGTCCGTTCTGGAATCTGTACGGCAACGTCAGCCAACCGATCTTCCAGGGCGGAACGCTATTGCATCGCAAGCGCGCCGCAAACGAAGCGTTGAAGCAGGCCGCGGCTCAGTACCAGAGCACCGTCATCGCCGCCTACCAGAACGTCGCCGACTCGCTGCATGCGTCTCTGTCGGATGCCGATGCGCTCGCCGCTGACGTCGCTTCGGAGGTAGCGGCGAAGGTGAGCTACGACCTCACGCAGCGACAGATGGAAGTCGGCTACATCAATTACCTGGCGCTGTTGAACGCCGAGACGACTTATCAGCAGGCGCTGCTGACCCGCGTGCAGGCGCAGGCCACTCGCTTCGGCGATACCGTGGCGCTGTTCCAGGCCCTGGGCGGCGGCTGGTGGAATCGACCGCAGGTCGCATCCAAGTGAGTCGTGAACGGCGGCTCAACCGTTTTCCACGGAGACCATCGCCGTGGACACGGGGGCGGGCGGCTCGATCACCAGTCGGTAGCCGACGCCGGGCTCGGTCACGATGCGCGACGGGCGCGACGGATCGCTCTCCAGCTTCTTACGCAGGCTCGTAATGAACACGCGCAGCGAGCGCGTGTCGACGCAGTTCGGCCCCCACACCTCCCGCATCAACTGCGAATGGGTGACCACGCGATCGCCGTTGCGCGCCAGGGTCTCGAGGATGCGGTGTTCGAGCGGCGTCAGCCGCACCTCGCCGCCATCGCGTCCGGTCACTACGCGCCGGCTCAGATCGATCGACAGGTGATCGAACTCCAGGACACCCGTGGGCAACTCGCCGCGCGCATGGCGCCGCAGGGCAGCGCGGACCCGGGCGATGAGCTCGGGGGCGCTGAAGGGCTTGAGAATGTAATCGTCGGCTCCGGCGTCGAAGGCAGCGAGCCGCTGCGCCTCGGCGGTACGGGCCGAGAGCACCAGAATCGGCGCCGGCGACCAGGTGCGGATTGCCTCAATCAGATGAATGCCATCCTGGTCCGGCAGCCCCAGATCGACCAGCAGGATATCGGGGTGATGAGAGCGTGCATCGCGAACCCCGCTCGCACAGCTGTCGGCGATGATGACGCGAAAGCCGTTGGCCTCGAACAGCACCCTGAGGACTCGTTGTACGGCGCGATCGTCCTCGACCACCAGCGCCAGATGCATGCCGACGGTCATGCTTCCACGGCCGGCAGAGGCAGATCGACCTCAACACGGGCGCCGCCGTCGCGGGACTCTGCGGCCCTGATCTCCCCGGCGTGCAGGCGGGTCACGGCCCGGCAGATTGCGAGGCCGAGGCCGATCCCGCCCGCAGTGGATTCGGTGCGGCTGCGCGCGAACTTCTCGAACAGCTGCTCGGGATTGTCAGTGTTCCAGCCCGGACCGTTGTCTTCGATCACGATCCGAACGACGCTGCCGCGCACGGCAGCGGAGATCGTGACGCAGGTGTTCGGCGGCGTGTACTTGGCGGCATTCTCGAGCAGATTGCCGAGCAGCTGTACGAACAGCGTGGCGTCGACCGACAACAGCGGCAGGTCCTCGGGCAGCTCGGTGATGACCCGCCAGCCGGTCAGTTGAATCTCGTGGCGCTGGATCGCAAGGCTGACCAGATCGGACAGCGTGTGCCAGTCCCGATTGAGCACATCGGCGCCGGATTCCAGGCGCACCAGCTCCAGCACGTTCGACAGCAGCTCCGACATGTCGCGCGCCTTATCTTCGATGAGGCGACCCAGGGTCACACGCCGATAGATGTCGAGCGAGAAATCATTCTGCGCGACGATGCTGCCGGCCCCCGCAATCGCCGACAGCGGCGTGCGCAAATCGTGGGAAATGGACGCCAGCAGCGTATTGCGCATGGCGGCACGCTCCGCGGTGAGGTGCGCCGCATGAGCCACGTCCGTGAGATGCGCCCGCTCCAGCGCTGAAGCGAGCTGTCCCGCGAAGGCTTCCAGGAGCAGCAGCTGCTCGGCTGCCAGGCTGCCGCTGCCTTCGATGCGCTCCACCACCAGCACGCCGATGACGGCATGCAGGCCCACGAGCGGCAGGTAGATGGCCGGATCAGCGGAATATTCCCGCGTTCCGGCGCCCGCGCGCTGGCGGGTGTCGGCGGCCCACTGCGCCGCGTGCAGGTCGGGCAGGGGCCGACCGTTGTCACTGACGATCACCGGCGCCGCCTTGAGGCGGACGTTCTCGTCGCAAAGCAATATCACGGCGGAGTACTGCAGTTCCTCGCCGATGCGATGCATGGCCACGCGCGCCATCGACTGTGCATCGCGCGTCGCGGCCAGTTCGCGCGTGATGGCATACATGGCGGCGGCGTACTGCTCGCGAGCCGCGGCAGTCCGGGTCTGCTTGCGCACGGCGATCATCAGACTGGCGATGATCAGCGCAACCAGCAGCATGACGGCAAAGGTCACCAGGTAGCCGCTGTCGGCGACGCGAAAGCTGAATCGCGGCGGCTCGAAGAAATAGTCGAACGCGAGCACATTGGCCACGGCGGCGAGCGCTGTGGGGCCGCGCTCGAGCCACAGCCCCGCGACGGCCGCGCCGAGGGTGTAGAACATCACGATATTGATGAGCTCGACGTGCCCATAGATCGGAAAGGCGATGGCCGTGCAGAGAGTCGTGATTGCAATGGCGGCCAGGTAGCGGCTCCAGCGCGTCGCTCGCAGGGCCTGCATCGGCAAGAATCGCGGGCTCACCCCTCGTTGCCGCTGTTCGCCGGCCAGGCCTGCCGCCGCGGGCGCGATCGCGATGACTTCGATCCCCGCCGCGCGGCGCCGCAGCGCGGCGATGCCAGCGAATTGCCGGATCATGCGCCAGCCAATGCGTGTCGGTGCATCTACGAGGATTCTACTGGCCTGGCGCAGCCGAGCGTAGGCGGCGACGGCTTTCGCCGCCGATGCGCCGTGCAGCAGCACGGCGTTGCCGCCGAGCGATTCTGCGGTGCGGATCATGTCGCGCCGGCGGTCACGGTCTCGGTCACGGTCCGGTAACAATCGGAAGGTCGCTGACTCGACGAGTATCACGGTCCAGTCCACATCCAGTGCCGCCGCCAATCGACGGCCGGTGCGGATCAACTCCAGGGGATGCTCGCTCGATCCCGGGACGATCAGCAAGCACGCGCGAGCTGTCGGGCGAAGGCCGTCCGCGTTGGCGGCCGGTACGCCTTGAACGCCGTACTTCGACGGCACGTTGGCGCGACTTGCGTACAACTGTCGATGCGCTCCCTGCACGAATCAATCGAGACTAGCGTAAGGGCTTGTAAGGAAGTTGTTAAGAAAACGCCCTTCGGCAATCCGGCGCAGGGTGTCGCCGCCGCGAGTCCTCGCGAGCCGGCCGCCCTGCATCGAATGCGATATATACCTGATATCTATCGCGTTTATGGCTCGGATGCAGGATGACCTGCTCGCGCGCTGGCGCGGGTTTGACAGCGGCCGAGCGAGGTCAGCACATTACCCGCATGGATGACCCTGTTCCGATCCACAGTGTGCAGACCTGGCATGTGCGCGCGCAGGCGCTGCGCCCCACTGGGCTCGCGCTCATCAATGGTGCGCTCGTACCGGCACGGTCAGGCGCGTGCTTCGACTGCATCAGCCCGATTGACGGTCGCAGGCTCGCGAGCGTGGCCGCCTGCGATCGGGAGGACGTGGACCTGGCCGTGGCGGCCGCGCGCGCCAGCTTCGAGCGCCGTGAATGGGCCGATCAGGCGCCGGCCGAACGCAAGCGCGTGTTGCTGAATTTTGCCGAGCGTATTGAATCGGCGACCGAGGAGCTGGCCCTGCTCGAGACGCTCGACGTCGGCAAGCCGATCCGCGACAGCCTCGGCGTGGATGTGCCCGCGACGGTGCGCTGCCTGCGCTGGTATGCCGAGGCCATCGACAAGCGCTATGACGAGGTGGCGCCGACGGGCACGCAGTCACTGGCGCTCATTACCCGCGAGCCCGTCGGCGTCGTCGGCGCCATCGTGCCGTGGAACTTTCCGATGCTGATGGCGGCCTGGAAGATCGCGCCGGTGCTCGCCGCCGGCAACTCGCTGGTGCTCAAGCCGTCGGAGAAGTCACCGCTGAGCGCGATCCGCCTGGGCCAGCTGGCACTGGAGGCCGGCGTGCCGCCCGGTGTGTTTCAAGTACTGCCGGGATTTGGACTCACGGCCGGCGCGGCGCTGGCCGCGCATGCGGACGTCGACTGCATCGCCTTTACCGGCTCGACCGCCACCGGCAAGGCGGTCATGCAGGCGGCCGCACAGTCGAATCTCAAGCGCGTCTCGCTCGAATGCGGCGGCAAGTCCCCCAATATCGTCATGGCCGACTATGGCGATCTCGAGCGTGTGGCGCGCGCCGCCGCCCTTGCGATCTTCTTCAATCAGGGCGAGATGTGCTCGGCCGGATCGAGGTTGCTGGTGCAGGAGGCGATTCGCGAGCCGCTGCTCGAGCAGGTCGGCCGCATCGCGCGCACGATGGCCCCCGGTGATCCGCTCGATCCCGCGACGACGCTCGGGGCCATGGTTGATGAGACGCAGACGCGACGCGTGCTCGAGTACATCGACGAAGGCAAGCGCGAGGGAGCGCGACTGGCGGTCGGTGGCAGCCGCGTCCGAACTGAGAGCGGCGGCTGCTATATCGAGCCCACGGTGTTCGATGCGGTCACCGCTCGAATGCGCATCGCGCGCGAGGAGATCTTCGGACCGGTGCTCGCGACCTTGAGTTTTCGCGATCTGGAGGAGGCGCTGCGCATCGCCAACGATGTCAGCTACGGCCTCGCGGCCGCGGTCTGGACACGCGATCTCAAGACCGCGCACCGTGCCGCACGCGCGTTGCGCGCCGGCGTGGTCTACGTCAATTGCTACGACGCGGATGACATCACGGTACCGTTTGGCGGCTACAAGCAGTCGGGCTTCGGGCGGGACAAATCCCTGCATGCCTTTGACAAATACACCGAGCTCAAGACGACCTGGATCGACCTGAGCTGAGCGGCGCCGGCCATCGCGCTAGAGCGCGCTCAGATCAGTCTCGCCGGTGCGAATGCGGATCACGCGCTCGAGCTCCGTGATGAAGATCTTGCCGTCGCCGACCTTGCCGGTCTTGGCCGCCGCCACGATCGCGTCGATCACCGGCTCGACCAGCTCCGCGCGAACCGCAACTTCCAGCCGCGATTTGGGCACGAAATCGACCGTGTACTCAGCGCCGCGGTAGAGCTCGGTGTGACCCCGCTGGCGCCCGAATCCCTTGATTTCGGAGACCGACATGCCCGAGACGCCCAGCGCCGTCAGGGCCACGCGCACATCGTCCAGCTTGAATGGCTTGATGATGGCAGTGATGAGTTTCATGGCTTGAGTCTCCTCGAGGCTATTCAATGCTCTCGCCGTGCTGCGAGATATCGAGTCCTTCCCGCTCCTGATCGGCCGTGACGCGCAGTCCGATCACCACATCGACCAGCTTCAGGATCAACATACTCATGATGAACCCATAGATCAGCGTCGAACCGACGCCCCAGAGCTGCGTCAGCACCGAACCGTCCAGACCGCTGATGTCCTTGCTGACGAGCGCCCCGGTCAACAGTGCCCCGACGATGCCGCCGATGCAGTGCACACCGAAGGCGTCCAGGGAATCGTCGTAGCCGAAGGCCTTCTTGACTGACGTCGAACTCACATAGCAGATCACGCCGGCCGCAAGCCCGATGATCACCGCCGCATCAGGACCGACGTAGCCCGAGGCCGGCGTGATCGCGACCAGTCCTGCGACGGCACCGGACGCGATGCCCAGCACGCTCGGCTTACCCTTGATGGCCCACTCGGTGAACATCCAGGCCAGTGCCGCGGCGGCGGTCGCAATCTGCGTGGCCGCGAAGGCCATGCCCGCTCGTCCATCGGCGGCAACCGCGGAGCCGGCATTGAATCCGAACCAGCCGACCCACAGCAGCGAGGCGCCGATCACGGTCAGGGTCAGGTTGTGCGGTGCCATCGACTCCTTGCCCAGCCCCTGGCGTTTGCCGAGCATGAGGGCGGCGGCGAGCCCGGCAATGCCGGCGTTGATGTGCACCACGGTGCCGCCGGCGAAATCCAGCACGCCCTTGACGCTCAGCCAGCCCGAGGGTTCCCAGACCCAATGCGCGATGGGGCAGTAGACCAGCAGCAGCCACAGCCCCATGAACCACAGCATGGCGGAGAATTTCATGCGTTCGGCAAATGAGCCGCAGATCAGTGCCGGGGTAATGATCGCGAAGGTCAGCTGAAACATCGCGTACACCGTCTCTGGAATGGTCGTGCCCAGATGCGAGACGCTGAGCTTCATGGCATCGTGCATGTACACGACGCCGTTCATGAGCGAATGCCCGAAGCCGCCCAAGTAAGGAGTGCTGCCGGGCGTGAACGCGAGCGAATAGCCCACGAGCCACCACAGAATCGTGACCAGGCAGGTGATCACGAAGCTCTGCATGAGCGTGGCGAGCACGTTCTTCTTGCGCACCATGCCGCCATAGAACAAGGCCAGGCCCGGAATGGTCATCATCAGCACCAGCGCCGAGGAGGTCAGCATCCAGGCCGTATCGCCCGAGTTGATTTTGTCGAAGCCCACCACGGTGGGTTCGGTCGGCGCCGCGGGCGTTGCCGCCGCTGCCGTCGCCGTCGATTCGGCTGCAGCCGCCGCCGGCGCCTCATCCGCCAGCGCACGAACCGATCCGATGCTGCAGGCGAGCGCCAACGCGATAGCGGCAATCGAGCCAGTCAGTGCGCGCGCCATTGAACGACCGCGCTGCCCACGTTTCAGATCGATGCGCATGGCTCGCCACTCCCATTGTTTTCATTCATAGGCTGACCGGGGCGTATGTAGCGCTCGCGGCTTCGAGCTCAGATGCAGTCGAGCGCACAGCGGGTCGTCATTGACCGCTGCTTTGTTGGAATTCTGAATATAGCCAACGAATTGTGATGAAGTTGCTAAGAAACGGGAAGCCGCGCAATATTCGGAAACGTTCGCAACAGCGCGCGAATCTCGCCATCAATTCCCCGAACTCCTTCTTCGCCACCGCGCCGCGCGGGCTTTCAGACCTGCTGGCGCGCGAGCTCTCGGCGATCGGGGCCGCTGACATCCGCGACCGCACCGGCGGAGTGCATTTTCGGGGCGAGATCGAGGCCGGCTACCGTGCGGCATTGTGGTCGCGCGTCGCCAGCCGGGTGTTGCTGGAGCTGATCGAATTCGATGCCCCGGACGAGCAGGCCTTCTATCGCGCCGTCAGCGCATACGACTGGTCCGTGCATATCGATCCGGCGCACACCATCGCCTGTGAATTCACGGGCGCCCATCCGACCATCACCCACAGCCACTTCGGCGCGCTGCGGCTCAAGGATGGCATCTGCGACCGACTGCGCGCCGACACCGGATCGCGACCCGATGTCGAGGTTGTGCGTCCCGCGGTGCGCATCATCGCGCACGCGCAGGGTCCCCGGGTCACGCTTTCGCTCGATCTGGCGGGCGAGGCGCTGCATCGGCGCGGCTACCGTCTGCAGGGCGGCGAGGCGCCGATGCGCGAGAACCTCGCCGCCGGTCTGCTGTTGCGAGCGCGCTGGGACGAGGCTGCCGCGCGCGCGGAGGAATTCCTCGATCCGCTGTGCGGTTCTGGAACCCTGGTGATCGAGGCGGCGATGATTGCCGCCGATCGAGCCCCGGGCCTGCTGCGGGATTACTTCGGCTTCCTGGGCTGGCGTCGCCACGATGCGGCGCTGTGGCAGCGGCTGCAGGCGGAGGCGCGTCAGCGTGCGCGCGACAGCGTCGCGAGCCTCATCCGCGGCAGTGACCACGATGAGCGCGCGCTCGCCGTCTGTGCCGCGAACGCGCAGCGTGCGGGGGTTCACGCCCTGGTGCAATTCGAGCACTGCCCGCTCGGGAAGGTGCAGCCGCGCGGCGCCGCGCGCGGGTTGATCTGCACCAACCCGCCCTATGGCGAGCGGCTGGGGGACGCGGCCCGGGCCGCGACGCTTTATGCCGAGCTCGGCCAGACGCTGCGCGAGCGCTTCACCGGCTGGGACGCGGCGATTCTGACCGCGAGCCCGGAAGCGGCGCGCGAGCTGCGACTGCGCAGCTACCGGGTGCACGAACTCTGGAACGGCGCAATCGCCTGCAGATTGCTGCGGATCGATCTTTCGGCGCCCGGCAGCACCGATGCACAGACCGGCCGGCGTGAGCGCGATGCCGCCGCGGCCGAGAGTGCAGGCGCGCAGATGTTCGCCAACCGGCTGGAGAAGAATCTGAAGCGGCTGGGCAAGCTTGCGCAGCGGCAGCAGGTGAGCTGCTACCGTCTGTACGATGCGGACATGCCGGAATACGCCTTCGCCATCGATCGCTATGTCGAGGCCGGCACCGCGGCGCTGCACCTGCATGTGCAGGAATATGCGGCGCCCAGGGACATCGATCCGGAGGCAGTTCGCCGCCGCCGGCGCGAGGCGCTCTCGCGGCTGCCGGGGCTGTTCGACATCGCACCCGAGCGAATCCATCTGCGACTGCGTCAGCGGCAGCGCGGAACGGCACAGTATCAGCCGACGGGCGCGGCTCAGGCGGCACCGTTCGCGATCGAGGAAGCGGGGCTGAAATTCATCGTCAATCTCGACGACTATCTGGACACGGGGCTGTTTCTCGACCATCGCCTGACGCGCGCACGGTTGCGAGCGCGCGCGGCGGGCACGCGCTTTGTGAACCTGTTCTGTTACACCGGCAGCGCCACCGTGTATGCGGCTGCAGGCGGTGCGCGCAGCAGCCTCAGCATCGACCTGTCAAACCGGTACCTGGAGTGGGCGCGCGACAACTTCACGCTCAATGGCATGGATTCCGCGCTGCACCGGCTCGAGCGGGCTGATTGCCTGGAATGGCTGCGCGCTCCCGGCGGTGAACAGTTCGAGCTGATATTCCTGGACCCGCCGACCTTTTCCAATTCCAAACGCATGCAGGGTGTGCTGGACATCCAGCGCGATCACCTCGAACTGATCGATCTGTGCATGCAGCGGTTGGCTGACGGCGGGCTGCTGCTATTTGCCTGTAACGCCCAGCGCTTCCGGCTCGATGAGGCGGTTTCGCAGCGCTGGCAGGTGCAGGACGTCTCGGCGCAGACGCTGCCGTTCGATTTCGCGCGCAACCCGCGCATCCATCGATGTTTCGAGATTCAGGCGCGCCCGCTGTAGGTCAGGCCGGAATGCTACGAACCAGCAGCACCGGCACCGGCGCGTGAGTGGATACGAATTCGGCATCGCTGCCCATGCCCGGGCGTGCAAAACCGCGCCGGCCGTGAGTTCCCATGACGATGAGATCGGCCTGCCATTTCTGCGCATCTTCGATGATTGCCTCACCGATCTGCGTACTGTGATGTTCGAGCAGCTTGGGCTCCACTTCGACCTCCGCGTTACCCGCGGCCGCCTCTACGGCGTCGAGCGTGGACTTGGCCTCCTCGCGCATTCGCCGCAGCAGTTCGCCGGTGCAGGCGCCACCCAGGATCGCGCTGAGATAGGCGAAGCTGACCACGGACAGAACGCGCAGTCGCGCTTTTTGATCCGCGGCCAATCGGAGGGCTACCGAACAGGCGCGCGCCGCCGTATCGCTACCGTCCGTGGCCACCAGAATTCTCTCGTACATCGGGGCACCCGTTCGATTGGAGTGCGCTCAATGCTACTGCATTGCCGCGTCGTCCGGCTTGGCCACGCGTTTGTCGCGTTGCATCAGCGGTTCCGACCGCCGACCGAAGGCAGGCGCTAAATCCGCAAATGTATCGCGCACCCGTCGCGCCGCGAGAACATAGATCAGAAAATACAGATCCAGTGCTGCAACGACCCACGACGACGGCGACTGATCGTCGAAATCCCCTTGCCGAATGAGTGAGATCAATGACAGCACCAGGTCCAATCCGGCCGCTGTCGCAAGAAAGAGCTGCGCGCGCGCCCAGATCCAGCGGACCGACCTGGTTGGGGCGGGTGTCCGCCGGCACATCGCGTACAGAACTGCCCCCGCAATCAGTGACGGGACTAACGAGTTCCAGTTCCACAGGCCGCGAAGCAGCGATATTGCGTCAGAGTTCACGCCGGCGAATGAACCAAACAGGCTGCCGATCGGCAGCGTAATCGCTCTCGACAGATAAAGAACGGCGAGCCACAACAACAGCGGCGGCTTGAGACGCAGTTCATCGTCGTAGTCTGAGGCGGCATAGATTTGGCGCATGCGGCGGATGTCCAGCGATGGCAATGCAGTGTGCGACGTCGAATGCTATGGCGTAGGGATTACACACTGGTGTCAAAGCGATCGGCGCAAACAACCTGACGTCGTGCAATCGAATCGACATCTAGCGGACACAGGCCTCGCCGAGGATCGCAGATTCGGCGAGCCGCATGACGTCTGCGCGGCGACTTCGGGGTTTATGCTCGTCCCGCTCGGCGCTGCAGCAGGAGTGCATTCATTGGGCCTCCTTTTCAGCTGAATCGCGCCGTTCGGCGGCGGCTTGCTGAGCCTGCTGCAGCCGCGCCTCGGCCTGCGCCTCGATCTGCTTGGCCTGACGAGCTTGCTCGGCTTCACTGGCGCCACCCGCGGCTGTGCTGGCGGCGGTTCCCGCCAGTCCGCAGCCCGACAGCAGGGTGCCGACCAGCAATGCCGCGACCGCGGCTGAAATAAGCTTCATACGGTAAATGATGCGACGTGTGGGGCGGTCAATCGAGGTCGCAGTTAACAGTCTCCAGCTACAGCAGATCCCGCAGCCGGTACCACAGCATCGCCAGCACCAGCGCGGGCCGGCGCAGCCAAAGGCCGCCGGGAAATTCGCGCTGCGGCAGGCGCGCGAACACATCGAAGCGCTCGCTGGTGCCCGCGATCGCCTCGGCCGCCAGTACGCCTGCCAGCCCGGCGAGCGCGATGCCGTGGCCGGAAAAGCCCTGCAGGTAATAGGCATTGGGACCCAGCCGGCCGAAGTCGGGCGCTCGGTTGAGCGTGATGTCGAGCAGGCAGCCCCACGCGTACTCGATCTGCGTGCCGGCGAGTTGCGGGAACACGCGCAGCATGTGACGCGCGGTGGCCGGTCCGACTTCACGCAGGTCCACGCCCGAGTAGTTGACGCGGCCGCCGAACAGCAGCCGATGGTCGCTGGAGCGTCGAAAGTAGTCCAGGATCCAGTTGGTATCGCAGACCGCGGCGTTGTTTGCGATCAGCGCTCGTGCGCGCTCCGCACCGAGCGGCTCGGTGGCGATGACGTACGTGCCCACGGTCATGAGCTTGCGTTGCAGCTGCGGCACGGTACGGCCGAGCCAGGCGTTGCCCGCGAATATGACCTGCGCGCAGTCGACACGGCCCGTCGCGGTTCGGACGCGCACGCGATCTCCGTGCTCGCTCCAGTCGAGCACCGCCGAGTGCTCGAAGATCTGCGCGCCAGCTTCCGCCGCCGCGCGCGCGAGGCCCAGCGTGTAGCGCAGCGGGTGCAGGTGCCCACCGTTGGAATCGTAGAGCGCGCCGACGTAGCGCTCGCTGCCGAGCAGCGTGCGCAGCTCCTCGCGCGCGATCAGGCGCGCGGTGCTATAGCCCAGTGAACCGGTGAGCTCGTGGTGCCAGCTCTGCAGCGCCCGCCACTGGCGCTGCTTGATGGCCGTGAGCATCTGGCCGTCGATCCAATCGCACTCGATGCCGTGGCGCGCGATCCGCTGCTTGAGCAGCGCGATGGCGCCGAGCGACATGTCCCACATGAGGCGCGCTGGCTCTGCGCCGGCCAGCGCTGCCAGGGGC
>Ga0181526_10003364_pt1 | contig 13082 bp, 13 predicted proteins | sample PEATcosm2014_Bin_35_FD_119750 | JGI IMG/M metagenome (GOLD analysis project Ga0181526, IMG submission 119750) | Peatland microbial communities from MTU Mesocosm Facility, Houghton, MI, USA - PEATcosm2014_Bin06_30_metaG | ecosystem: Environmental > Terrestrial > Soil > Wetlands > Peat | place...
AGAACTCCTTTTCAATCGTATGAAAGCGCTTGAACCGCGTCCTTGCGGCTGGCGAGCCAAGCGGGATAGCTGGCGCCAAACAGTGCACCGACAAGGGCGATGAGGCCGGCCCGGAGAATCCATCCCGGGGTAATCAAAATCGTAAGGGTCGGAAAAATCGCGAGAAACCCTGCGCGCACAAGGTAGCTCAGACCAATGCCGGCGGCAATTCCAAGCAAGCAGAGCAGTGCAGTCTCCGTAAGGAGCGCGCGGACGATGAGCAGCTTGCTGGCCCCCAGAGATTTGAGGACACCGATATCGCGAGTGCGCTCGAGCACCGTGGTGTACATGGTAAGAAAAATGACCAGAAGGCCAATGGCCACGGCGAGGGCGACCATGGAATTGATAAAGGTCTGCAGGCCGGGGATGTTGGCGGAGGTCATGAGGCTCATAAAGTCTTTAAGAGGGCGGACCGGGTGATTGGGGAGGAGTTGCTCGATCTCCTCGATGGCGTCCTGAGTATGCTCCGGGCGAGTGCACTTGACGAGAAAGATGGAAGCTTTGTCGCGAGCGCCGACGAGTTCCTGGAGCGTCGTGATGGGAACAAAAAGACGGCCACCCTTGCCATGCTCAACGATGCCGGCGACTTTCCAGTCCTGATTGAAGAGTTTGAAGGTGCTGCCGACCGTCAGATGTTTGGCCTTTGCGGCCCAGTCGTCGACCAGTAAGTCGTCAGGAGCTTCCATATCGTGGCCTGCCAGAAAAATGAAGCCGCCGGATACGGCCCGGAATGATTCGGGATCGATACCATAAACGACATCGACGCCGCCCGAAGAATTGAACTGCAGCAGCGCCGGCGCGACGGCTTGAATGTATTTAAGCTCGGCTATTTTGTCGGCAATCTTGATGGGCATGGGGGAACCGCTGAATCCGATCAGGATCTGCGCGGCGGGAGCCTGCACCATGATGTCCGCGCCAATGCCTTCAATGCGCTTGGCGGTTTCCTGCAGCATGCCGGAAGTGAGGCCCACAATGACGACCACGAGCATGATTTCCACGCCAATGGCGAGGACCCCGATGGTCGTGCGCATGGGGCGATGGAAAAGATTGCGAAAAACGAATTGGCCCATCATGGCTTTTTGTCCTCAGGCGTGTCCGCCAAATGGACGATTTCCGCGCCCTCCGGGGGCTGCAGCCGGAAACGGTCGGCTGCGAGGGATTCGTTGAGAGAAATCCTCGTGACACTGAGGTCGAGCTGGTATTCATCGCGCGGCCGGTCAATCCGGATGCTGCGAGGGTACTCGTTCAAGCTCGACGCCGAAGTGTCTGGGGGCTGCCAGTTGGAGTAGCGGACATCGGAGAGCAACGCGCCTTTCGGGCCGTAGGACTGCAGGCGCGCGAGATGGAGATCAGCGCGATCGAACCAGATTTTGTGGAGGATTTCGGATTTATAGCCGCCGTGGAGAACTGTCAGAACATAGTAGCGCGCCGACTCATCGTTAAATTCTTCGAAGAGGGTGACTTCTTCCTTGCGAATTTCGGGCCACAGGAGCGCATCCACGAGATGCTGGGGGCGGAGATTTTCGATCGGTTTGTCGCTTGGGCGATTCAGAGAAACGGGGCCGATTAGAAATTTATTTTTCGGGGGGATGGAGACTTCGAAATCGTGCCCATCGCTGGCCATATCGAAAACAGTCTTGCCCACGACCGGAACCTGGCCGATCATGCGGATATTGTAGGGGCGGGCGGCGAGCAGAAACGCTTTAACCTCGTGATATTCGCTGATGACCCCGGTGTAGGCGGAACCGGCGAAGGGCTTCAGTTCTACCGTGGCATCGAGGGATTGCAGATTGCGGGCGAGGGAATTGTAGCGATCGAGGAGCTGCTCGGACGTGGCTTCCAGTGCGGCGGGACGAGTGGCAACGGGAACGTTAGTTGTTTTGGTGACACCACCACGGCCACCGCAGCCGCAGGCAAGCGCCGACAGTGTCAGGCAAACCATACAATTCCGCACACGTTTCATCGAGAGTACTTTAATCCGAGACCCTAAAGGAGCAAATGAACTGCCAATGGAAAGCGCCCGGAGACGCAAGGCAGAGCTGGGTTGTCGCGATTAGGGCGAAAGAAGCACACTGCTTATATGAGTGCGCGTACGCCGCGTTGGCAGGATCAATTCTGCACAACTTGACCAGGACAGTCCCCGAAGCCTCTACCCCTATATTTTAGCGTATTTCCGGCATTTCGCGAATTATTGCGGGCGAGCGATGTAGACGTCGAATGGCTGAAGTGCGGGGCGAACGCGGCGGATGATTTCGCTCGGCCAGAGGGACTTGCTCAGGAGAGTGACCCAGCCGTCGCCGGGTTCGCAAACGGCGCAGCAGGTGTACCTCAAATAGGCAGGCTGATAGGCATCCAATCCGTGATGCGAGAGTTCGCGCTCGAGGCCAGGATCTTCGTTCGAGGCCGCTGGTCCAACGCGCATCCCGAACGTTTCGGATTCAAAGCGGCCGAGGAGCAGCCGGAGAAGTTCAAGGGATGGTTGAGGAATAACAAGGCAGCGAGCGGCCGCCTCACGGAAGGCGATGGCATGGGTGGCGCAAAATTCGCGGACGCGATCGAGGTGGCTGAAGAAATCGACGACGTAGAATTCGTCAGCGGCGAGGGCGAGCAAGGTCCCGGCCCAAATGGCAGCGGCTTCCGGACCGCGCAGAGGCTCGCGGCTTTCGGTTTCAATGAGTTCCAGTCCGACGGCTTTAACGTCGGGGCCGAGGTCCATTGCCTGAACATCGAGGGAATAGGGCGGAAGATCCGGTACGGGATTTTCGGCGTGCATGGCTACTCTTCCGCGGCCTCAATATTGCCGAACTTTTCAAGGAACTCGGGCGAAGCCTTGCGCACCTCCAACCAATCGAAAAAGGCATCCGGGGTCTCCAGCCAGATGCGAAACCATTCCGCGATTTCTTTTTTCTCCTCGCGCTTCTGCGCTTCCACCTTCCGATTATGAGAGATCATTTCGGCTCGGCGCTTTCCGAGGCGGGCGATTTCCAGGACGCGCTCGACTGCGGATTTTTCCCCATGCGCCTGGAAACGCCGGAGAAGCTCGTCGAGCCGGGTGATGCTCACCTCTGCGTCCTGAAGCGTCTTGAAATGGAGGATGTCTTCGAATTCCTCCTCAAAGCGCTCTTCAGCCTCTTCTCGCTCGGAAAGTTGCACCTTCCAGCCCACGGATTGCAAGACGTTGGAAATATAGTCATTCGTGGATTTCCCTGCATCGCCGTGGTCGGCCAGGAGTTTACGGCGAAGTTGATCGACTTCGGCGGTGGTCCACTTCTGGAGGCCGAGTTGACGGGCAGCTTCCAGAATCATCGCTTTTTTGGTTTGCAGCTCTTCGGTCATCGTTTGCCTTTGCGAGCCGAGCCGACGGCGTGAGTTTGCGGCGCCTCAGAGACCGGGGGGTCGGCAGGTTCGCCGTTGAGTAGACGGTGATATTTGGCCACATTCAGGTTGTGTTCCGCCAGTGTCGCGGCAAAAAAGTGACCACCCTGAGTGTTGGCGACAAAATAGAGGAACTCAGTGGAAGCCGGATCGAGCGCGGCGCGGATCGCGGATTCCCCGGGATTACCGATGGGTCCGGGAGGAAGGCCGGCGTGGATATACGTGTTGTAGGGTGAGTCGTAATGCAGATCTTTGAGCAGGAGTGGCGGCTTGTATTTGTCCGCTTGCTTGAGTGCGTAAACCACCGTCGGATCGCACTGGAGAAGCATATTCTTGAGCAAGCGGTTGGTGTAAACACCTGCGACCAGTGGGCGTTCGTCGAGTTTGGGGGTTTCCGCTTCTACCAGCGAGGCAAGCGTGATTACGGAGAGAAGCGGAGTGCCGGGCGTGAGTGGGTCCAGGCGAAGGGGCGCAATCTGCTGAAGGGCCTCGCGGAATTTACCCAGCATCATGCCGGTGAGATCAGGGGCGGAGGCATGACGCGGGAGGTTGTAGGTGGCGGGAAAGAGAAAGCCTTCGAGGGTCTTCGCGCCGGGAGCGAAATCCTGAATTTGCGAGGCATCGCGGGCGGTCTTCAGGAAATCCGCGGATTTCATATAATTTGCGGCCTCGAGATTATGAGCAATATCGAAAATGGTGTCGCCTTCCTTGACGGTGAAAGGCTGCTGGTAGACCTCGCCGTTGGCCAACTTCCAGAAAACTTCCTTGCCCGTGAGGGGATGATCGAAGAAATATTCACCGGCGAGGAGCGAGCGCTTCGGATGGCGGCGCGCATAAAGTTCAAAAGCAAGGGAATTGCGGATCACGCCATTTCTTTTGAGAAGGTGCGCAACGGCACGCTGAGAAGCACCATGCGGAATTTCTACGAAGACACCCTCGGCAGGAATCGTCCCAAAGGGCTTTTCAACCGAATACCACAGGTAACCGGCAGCAGCGGCGGCAGTGAGCAAAATAAGGAGAAGTATGGTGAGAAAAACTTTCACGCTAAGCGGGCTCCTTGGTGATGGAAGTGTGAGCCAGATATTCGCGCAAAATCACCATGGCGGCAACCGCGTCGACGGTGTACTTGCCGTCAGAGATACGGGTGGATTTCTTGCGGCCGTCACGCGTTTCCGTGTGAGTAATACGGCGCCCCAGTTCTTCCTCGAGGATGCGTTCAGCCTCCCAACTGGTCAGACGCTCATCGACCAACTCGACGGGTAGACCTAGTTGCCTGCGCAGCCGCTCCGCGAAGCGAGTAGCTTCTTCGGCCATTTCGCCGGGAGTGCCGTCCAGGCGAAGGGGAAGGCCAAGCACAATCTGTTTGACGTGATGATCGCGGGCGAATTCGCGCAGTCGGCGCATGTCCTCGTTGCGATTGATGCGGTCGAAAGTTGTGAACGGTTCGGCGATGCGCGCTTCGCAATCGGCTAGCGCCACGCCGATTTTCTTGCGGCCGTAATCGAGCGCGAGGATTTTAGTGGACGCAGCCCTGAGAGGCGGCGGGGAAATCGGCGAAACTTTGCGATTTTGCGTCACATAAGAAGTATAGACCCAACAAGCGGGAGAAACTGAGTCCACAAGTGGGGATTGCAGCGGTATACTCATCCCTCCCAGGAAGTTGCGATGCAGCTTTTTGCTCGTAATTCGTGCGGAGAGTTGACCTGGAGGTCGCGGAATGAATGTGAAACAAAGCGGCAAAATCGTGCTGGTGGCCGGCGGCACGGGCGAATTAGGCCGTGCGGTGAGCTTGGCGTTCCTCGAGGAAGGTAGCAAGGTGGCGGTCACCTACCAAGCGCCGGGAAAATGGGAAGCACTGCAGAGTGCGACGGGCACAAAGAAACTTCAGTTGGAAGGGTTCAGTCTCGATGTTACGGATGAAACTGCGGTAAAAGGTCTGGTCGCGAATCTCGTGGGGAAGCACGGCAGGCTGGACGTCCTGGTCAATGCGGTGGGCGGCTACGCGGGTGGCACCAAGCTGTGGGAACTGGAAGCGAAAGTGTTTGACAAGATGCTTGCCTTGAATCTGCGGTCTGGATTTGTGCTGTCCCGTGCGGCTGTTCCTGTGATGTTGAAGCAGGGCTCTGGAGCAATCGTAAACGTGGCAGCGAAAGCTGCATTCGATCACGCGGCGGGGGCGGCTGCTTACGCGGCCTCGAAAGCGGCGGCGCTTGCGATGATGGATTCGCTGGCTGCTGATCTGAAGGGCAGTGGAGTCCGGGTCAACTCCATTCTCCCGAGCATCATGGATACAGAGTCGAATCGAAGAGTTATGCCCGGTTCCGACTTCACGAAGTGGCCGAAGCTCGAGGACATAGCCCGCGTCATCCTCTTCTTATGCAGTGAAGATGCAAGAGTCGTGCATGGTGCAGCGCTGCCTGTCTATGGAGACGGTTGATACGCAGCTCCCGCCGCATTCCTAAGGCTGGCGGCCGCGAGCGCCGGACTGGAAATCCTTCCACATGTCCAAATTCTGAAGTTCTTTGTCGAGGCCGGTTTCTTTCATGAGCGCTTCGAGTTCCGCGCGAGACTGGCGCTTGCCGATAGGTTCGGCGCGATCGGCGATGCCCCAGGTGGTAACCGCGGCGAGAACGGTGTTGAGTTTAAGCTCGCGAATATCGACTTTGTCGAGCGTATCGGACGCGGCGTGATAGTTCTGGAGATAGTTGGCGACCTCCTGGTTGGCGACGAGCGTGGGAACTCCTTCCAATAGAAAATCGAGATGGTCCGTGCCGGTGGTCGCGTCGAGCGTCTGGTCATCCACGCCCCAGCCCGCAAACGGCTTGAGAATTTCATGGACGGCGGCTTCGATATCGGAGCGCCCGCCAAGTGAGTAGCCGGTAACGCGACCGATGCCGGAATCGAAGATGACCACGCCGCGGTATTTGTCCATCTCCGCGCGATGTGCACGGACATAGGCCCAGGAGCCAAGCAGTCCCTGCTCTTCGCCAGAGAAGAGAATGAAGCGGATGGTGCGGCGCGGGAGCAAGCCGCTGGCTTTGACGGCGCGAGCGGCTTCGACCACCATGGCCGCGTTGCAGCCGTTATCCAGCGCGCCTGTGCCGAGTTCCCAGGAGTCGAGGTGGGCGCCGAGCACAACGATTTCGGCGGGCTTCTCGTAACCACGGATTTCGCCAATCACGTTTTCTTGTTCGACAGGGCCGCCGATTTTGTTGGGCATGGTGAGGCGCAGACGCACCTTTCCGGGGTAGGCGAGTGCGGTGCGTTCCAGCCGCAGGCCGTCTTCGCGGGCGAGAACGGCTTGCGGAAGCGCTTCGAGCCTGCCGTCGGGAGAATTGGTGTGGCGATAAAGAAGCTTGCGCTCGCGCTCACCCGTCCAGAGGATCGCGGCAGCGCCGGCCTTCACGGCACGATCAATGACCGGCGGAGGAATGTCATATTCGCGGAAGAGATCTTCCCAGGTGTGGCTGACTTCCGTGTGGACGATTACTATCGCGCCTTTGAGAGAGGCACCAGCATGAACGAAATCGGCTTCGGTGCCACTGCCGACGTAAACGAGAGGCGCCTCGATGCCGTTCGCCGGAGTTGCGGGGGAGAGTCCCACGGAGACGAGAGAAACAGCAAAGCTGACGGGGCCGAGCACTTCCAGATGTGTGGCGCCTTCACTCCAGGCGTGAGGCAGCATGTATTTTTCCGTGTGAACATCAATGCCACCTGCGCGGAATGCGGCGACTGCCCATTCAACGGCTTTGGCCATTTCGGGGGAGCCGGTCACGCGGCCGCCGACGTCGTCGGTGAGGCGGCGGAGGTTTTCTTCGAGCGGAGAATCGCCCATGACGATCGGCGTGATCTTGGCGGCGGCCTGCGCGCAAGAAGAAGCCTCGGTGGCGGAGCAGCCGTCAGAACCTTGAATCCCCTGGGTGGGATGGAGAGGATTCGTATTAACGGGCGGGAGTTGAGCGAAGAGTGAACAAGCAAACAGGCAAAGAAGCAAGGAGGCAAAGACAAAGTAGCGCGCGCGCATCGGAGTCCTTAGGAACAGAGGATGAGAATCCGTGCGAATTATAGCGCAGCGGTTGAGGGGATTGAAATTTGCGAGGTGAAGGATATGCTTGGACACAGGGCAATTTCGGGAGCGACGCGATGAACGAATCAGAGCAAGTGCAACCCAGTTCCTGGTATTACCTTCTCGCAGTCCTTTTCTTTGCGGGAGGGATTGCCATGATGGCTTATTTCCTGGTGGTTGACGTCCGCCATATTCATGACGCCATGGTCCGCATGGATGTTCCGGGCGAGATGGACCTGGACTTGAAACATCGCGAAACTTACACAGTCTTCTTGGAGCATGCGGCTCCCTTAAATACAGGCTCCGTTCCCAAGATCGAGACGGGGAATAGGGCTGTGAGCTGTGAGGTGCACTTGCTCCCGACCGGGGAACCGATCGAAGGGAAACAGGTCACTTCGACTTCCAGCTACAGCTATGGTGGCCGAAGGGGCGTTTCCATCCTGGAAATTGTGGTACCTCACGATGGAAGTTATACGGTGAAATGCGAGGGTCCTTCGGAAATCTCCGGACAAAAGGTACAAGTTGCGATCGGCGGAGGGGCCTCAAAGGCACTCGCCGCCGTTATGGGAAGAAGTTTCCTCGTTCTGATTGGGGGCATCGTAGTCGGGACACTTATTTTTGTCCGCGTGGCGATGCTTCGGCTGCAGTCTCGGAAAGACATCCGCGAGCGCGGATTGAAGCCAGTCTGAGCAAACCCTCTACGTAGCTAGCAGAGCATCAGAGACGCGAGCGACTTGAACCATTTCGGGGACGTCGTGAACGCGGACGATGTGTGCGCCGCGGAGAATGCTGGCGGTAACGGTTGCGGCGGTGCCCCAAAGCCGCTGATCTGGCCGGACAGGTTTGCCTTTTTGCGCAAGTGTGGCGCCAAGGAAGCCCTTACGTGAGGTCCCGACGAGCACCGGGCAACCAAGCATGGCTAACCTGGGAAGTTTCGCCAGGAGTTCGTAATTTTGCGCGTAGGGCTTTCCGAAGCCGATACCGGGATCGAGGATGAGTTGGGATTTTGACACACCGGCGCGGCGAGCCACAGCAAGAGAGTGGCTAAGTCCGGTAATTACATCGCGAAGAACATCTTTGGCGAAGGGCCGCTTTTGCATCGTGCGGGGAGTGCCGCGCATATGCATCAGGACTAACGGAACTTTGTGTCGGGCGGCGACTTCCGCGATGCGGGGATCGTGCTTCAGGCCGGAAATGTCGTTCAGAATTTCGGCTCCCGCGCCGATGGCGATTTCCGCTACTAAGGATTTCTGCGTGTCGATGGATATCGGAATTTTCAAACGTCCGCGCAACGCCTGTAGAATCGGCAGCAGGCGCGCAAGTTCCTCTGCCACGGGAATATCGCTGGAGCCTGGCCGGGTCGATGCAGCGCCAATATCGAGAATGTCCGCGCCGGCACGCTGCATGGCCAGAGCGGCGTCGACAGCGTTTTTCAGAGTGAAGAATTTGCCGCCATCGGAGAAGCTGTCGGGCGTCACATTGAGCACGCCCATGACGAGGGTCCGCTCGCCGAGAACGAGCGTCCGGGAGGGGAGCCTCAGCCGAAAAAGTTTGCGCTGATTCATGGTCTAAGAAAAGCACTTACCAAATTCAAAAAGGGGCGCACGGCAATTGCTAGTAGTAAAGACTGTAAGTATCTCCCTGAAGCAATATTGTCTTTGGTAGCGCGTTGTCGCTAGAAACCAATTTCCATACTATAGCGAATCCTCCGAAAGGTCGTGTTCCGTGAAGTTCCGGATTCCACCGCAGACCCACCTGGAACGATTGAAACTTTCTGCCATATATCTCTCCATGCAGCGTGGATTGAAGCGAGCAGCGTGGGGAAGCCTCGGATGGGTGCGTTTACCTTGGCACTTGGATTTTTCTTTAAATCTCTCACGCGGTATTCGACTACATATGGCTGGCAATTGGAATGTTCCTAGTATTTGAGGGCGTGGATCATGCGCTCGGCCGCCGCGGATCCGCGTCTCTTACTAGTGGGAGCTATTGCCCTTATGACGCCAGGCCTGCTGAACACCGTCGGGCTGTATTTTGAATCAAAAGCGGGTTAAGCCGATCCTCGGCGTACAAATCATCATTGCCGGGATTGTACAGCTTATTCACGCCCAGCAGGTCTGCGAGTACCTCGATCGCGCGTGTTTACACGAGCTGTAGACAAGAATCGGAGACATGTGGAAGCGACAAGCGGAAATGCCAGAACTGGCTGACTTGCTAGTTCAGGTTTCTGCCAGACATGGCGATACTCTTGTTGCAGGACGCTAAGCAAGTCATCCTAGCTGCTAGTGGAAAAGGCAGAAATAGAGAATTGGCCGCACTCGCAACATGCTGTCCAAAATGGTCAATGTAGAGCTTGAGATCGAAGAGTCCAACTGAAACTGAAGACAGAGATGACCAAGACGAATCTCGAAAAATGGATTGTCTGGCTTCAGCCCAGTCAGAAGTCAGCTGAAACCTTATCGTAAGCGGTTGTTAGTCTAAATCGAAATCGCGGAGAGGCTTGCCGGCGGGGGCGTCCTTGGCCTTCTTCATGGCTTCCTCGAATTTCTTGGCGAGGATGTCTTCTTTGTTGGTTTCCTGGAATACGGAATTGGCGAACTTGTCTTCGCGCTGCTTTTTCTGCTCCTCGAGGATGCTGGAAGCCTTGGTGAGATCAACATCTGGGCCGGGCTTAACATGAGCCGTGTGGGAAAGGACCGCGCCGAAGATCGGGTCGATCACCAGTTTGGCCTGGCAGCAGGGGCAAGTCACAGTGAGGTTTTCGCCGTCTTTTAGTCCCATGGCGGTAGTTTACTCCTCCACAAAGAAAAAAGTAGGGGCACGATTGCTCGTGCCCCGGTATTACAGGTTCGATTTCGCGTTCAGGCTTTAGCCGGTGAGTCGCCACGGGTGAAGCCGGGAGCGGGCCGCAACTCCGGGCGGACGACTTTTGGGTCCGTACTCGGTGCGCCCTGGGGTGGCAGAATCGGAGGCTTGGGCGGCTTGTCGGGAAGCGTCTTGCCTTCCATGAGCATCTTAACCTCGTTGGCATCCAGAACTTCGCGCACGAGAAGGGCCTGGGCGATGTTTTCCAGAGTGGCGCGATTGGCTTCGACGATGCTGCGCGCCTTTTCGTAGGCTTCGCTGACGATGCGCTTCACTTCCTTGTCGATATGCAGCGCGGTGTCTTCGCTAAAGTCGCGGTGCTGCGCGATTTCGCGCCCGAGGAAGATGGCTTCTTCCTTCTTGCCATAAGCCAACGGTCCCATGTTGCTCATGCCCCATTCGCAGACCATGTTCCGGGCGATGTCTGTGGCGCGCTCGATGTCGTTCCCGGCGCCGGTGGTGATGTGGCCAAGGAAAATTTCTTCGGCGGTGCGGCCACCCATGAGAACGGCGAGCATGCCCTCCAGATATTCCTTTGTGTAAGTGTGCTTGTCGGCTTCGGGCAACTGCATCGTGAGGCCCAGAGCCATGCCGCGCGGAATGATCGTGACCTTGTGCACGGGATCAGCGCCCGGCGTCATTGCGGCGATCAGCGCGTGACCTGCTTCGTGATATGCCGTGTTCTTCTTCTCCTCGTCGGACAGAATCATGGACTTGCGCTCAACGCCCATAAGGACTTTGTCCTTGGACATTTCGAAGTCCGCCATGGTGACGAATTTGCGGTTCTGCCGGGCGGCCCAGAGAGCAGCTTCATTAACGAGGTTAGCGAGATCGGCGCCGGAGAACCCAGGAGTCCCGCGGGCAATGATGGAAAGTTCGACGTCGTCCGAGAGAGGCACTTTGCGCGTATGCACGCGAAGGATCTCTTCGCGGCCCTTTACATCGGGACGCGCGACCACCACTCGGCGATCGAAGCGGCCCGGACGCAGCAAAGCCGGATCGAGAACGTCAGGCCGATTGGTCGCCGCGATCAGGATCACGCCTTCGTTGGATTCAAACCCGTCCATTTCGACAAGCAGGGCATTCAACGTCTGCTCGCGCTCGTCGTGTCCGCCGCCGAGGCCCGCGCCACGATGACGGCCCACAGCGTCAATTTCATCGATGAAGATGATACAGGGGGCATTCTTTTTGCCCTGCTCGAACAAGTCGCGGACGCGGCTGGCGCCCACGCCGACGAACATTTCCACGAAGTCCGAACCGGAGATCGAGAAGAATGGCACGTTCGCTTCGCCGGCAATCGCGCGAGCAAGCAGAGTCTTGCCTGTGCCCGGAGGGCCGACAAGGAGCACGCCCTTGGGAATGCGGCCGCCGAGCTTCTGGAATTTCTGGGGATCTTTGAGAAACTCGATAATCTCCTGAAGTTCTTCCTTAGCTTCGTCGCTGCCGGCCACATCCTTGAAGGTGGCCTTTTTCTGCTGGGCCGAAAGCAGACGCGCGCGCGACTTTCCGAAACTAAGAGCTTTGTTGCCGCCCGCCTGCATCTGGCGCATCAGGAAAAAAACGAAACCGGCAAGGAGGAGAAGCGGAAGGGCGTTCAGCAGGATCAGCACCCAATCGCCGCTGCGGACTTCCTTAATGCTGAGCATCACGGCTTGGTCGCGCAGAGCTTTGGTGACTTCCGGCGAGTTTTCCTTGGGGATAGTAACGCGGAACTTCTTATTAGGAGGGCGGACGTATTCACCCTGAAGTTCGTAGCTATTGGGAGAGAGGTAGAGCGTGACTTCCTTGACGTCGCCCTCATCGACTTTGCCCATGAATTCGCTGTAGCTTGGATTATCCTCGCGAGCGGTCTGGCCGTTGCTGGAGACCAGCTTCCAGAGCATGACGCCAAGGAAGACGATGGAGATCCAGAAAAGAATGGTTTTTGCCGTAGAACTGGAATTCACAGTAACCTCACAATTTACCCCAAAAAACAAACTACTAAACTCTTTGGCACGTCCGTTCCCCTAGCGCCGTTTTTTCCTAGCCGCCTTGGACCTGCCAGCCCCATTTGCGGACGACCCTGCCACCAAATTCCTGCGGTTTCTGCCCGTGCCGTTTGATGCCGCCAGCCCGTACCCAGACCACAATAGATTAGATGCAGTCCGGAAGCCAAAGTAATCGGGCTCCAGCGCCACGCGCCGCCGCGAAGTTTTGTCCAGAAGGACGGCGAGCCGCAGGGAGCGCGGCTTGCTTTCGCCAAGCCGCCGCAGGAGAAAATCCTGAGTAACGCCGCTGTCGAGAACGGAATCGACGAGAAGCACGTCGCGGCCCTTGAGTTCGGAGTGATCCTTTGCCTCGCTTGTGGTGGAACGGTTGGCAAAAAACACTTCGCGACGCTGGCGCCCGGCCAGTTCGATATCGCGGACGTCTTCGCGCACAAAGTGGAGAACAATGGGCCCGTCAATGGCTCGAATGAGATCGGCGGCGAACATAAATGAGCGGTCCATAGTAACGACAATATCGAGTCTGCGGCCCCTTGCATCGCGCGAAATTTCACGCCCCAGTGCTTTCACGCGTTCGGCGATTCGAGCAGCGGAGAATGTGGTCATGTTCGCCATAGCTACGAGGACGGAACCTCTGTAATCACTACTCCTTCCCGGGTGGAACTGCCGGCTGCAAATTCCGCTGAAACGGATAAACCACGGGCCCAAGCAATCTTCCCGCCGGAAGCCAGCACGGGCCAAGTCATCTTGTCCCA
>Ga0181526_10003365_pt1 | contig 13082 bp, 6 predicted proteins | sample PEATcosm2014_Bin_35_FD_119750 | JGI IMG/M metagenome (GOLD analysis project Ga0181526, IMG submission 119750) | Peatland microbial communities from MTU Mesocosm Facility, Houghton, MI, USA - PEATcosm2014_Bin06_30_metaG | ecosystem: Environmental > Terrestrial > Soil > Wetlands > Peat | place...
CCATCAACACCATGGTGGACCAGCTCAACGCCTTCGCCTCCGAAGTGACGCGCGTCGCCCGCGAGGTCGGCACCGAAGGCAAGCTCGGCGGTCAGGCCGGCGTGCCCGGCGTTGCCGGCACCTGGAAGGACCTGACCGACAACGTCAACTTCATGGCATCGAACCTCACCGCCCAGGTGCGCAACATCGCCGAGGTGGCGACCGCGATCGCCGGCGGCGACTTGTCGAAAAAGATCACGGTCGACGTGCGCGGCGAAATGCTGCTCCTGAAAGACACGCTCAACACCATGGTCGAGCAGTTGCGCTCGTTCGCCGCCGAAGTGACGCGCGTCGCGCGCGAGGTCGGCACCGACGGCAGGCTCGGCGGTCAGGCGGTGGTGCCCGGCGTCGCCGGCACCTGGAAGGATTTGACCGACAACGTCAATCTGTTGGCCGCCAACCTGACCACCCAGGTCCGCAATATCGCCGAGGTGACCACCGCGGTGGCGCGCGGCGACTTGAGCCGCAAGATCACCGTCGACGTCAAAGGCGAAATCCTCGAGCTGAAAAACACCATCAATACCATGGTGGACCAGCTCAACGGCTTTGCCTCGGAAGTGACCCGCGTCGCCCGCGAAGTCGGAACCGAGGGCCTGCTCGGCGGACAGGCGCAGGTGCCGGGCGTTGCCGGCACCTGGAAGGACCTGACCGACACCGTCAACGTGATGGCCGCCAACCTGACCGAACAAGTGCGCGGCATCGTCAAGGTGGTGACCGCGGTCGCCAACGGCGATCTGAAGCAGAACCTCGCGGTGAAGTCGAAGGGCGAGGTGGCGGCGCTGGCCGAAACCATCAATAATATGACCGATACGCTCGCGACCTTCGCCGACCAGGTAACGACAGTGGCGCGCGAAGTCGGCGTCGAAGGCCGCCTCGGCGGCCAGGCCAACGTGCCCGGCGCCGCCGGCACCTGGAAGGACCTGACCGGCAACGTCAATCTGTTGGCCGCCAACTTGACGACCCAAGTGCGCGCCATCGCCGAAGTGGCGACGGCGGTGACCAAGGGCGATCTGACGCGCTCAATTCAGGTCGAAGCTCGCGGCGAAGTCGCCGAGCTGAAAGACAACATCAACACCATGATCGACAATTTGCGGCTCACCACCGACCGCAATACCGAACAGGATTGGCTGAAGACGAACCTCGCCAAATTCACCAACATGTTGCAAGGCCAGCGCGATCTGACCACGGTCGGCCGCTTGCTGCTTTCCGAACTGACGCCGCTCGTCAATGCCCATCAGGGCGTGATCTATCAGATCGAGGGCGAAGAAAAAGACAATGGACTTAATCTGCTCGCCGCCTATGCGGACGACGGCGCCAACGGCCACCCGCGCGCGCTGCGGCTCGGCGAGGGGCTGATCGGCCAATGCGCGCTCGACAAGCGCCGGCTGCTGATCACCGAAATGCCGGAAAGCACCGTGCCGATCTCTTCGGCGTTGTTCAAGGTGCCGCCGCGCAACAACATTGTGCTGCCGGTGCTGTTCGAGAATCAGGTCAAAGCGGTGATCGAGCTCGCCTCGATTCACGAATTCACCGCGCTGCAGACCATGTTTCTGGAACAGCTAACGACATCGATCGGCATCGTGCTCAATTCGATCGAGGCGACGATGCAGACCGAAGGTTTGCTCAAACAGTCGCAGCAGCTCGCCGGCGAATTGCAAGCGCAGCAGAAGGAGTTGCAGCAGACCAACGAGCAGCTTGAGCAGAAGGCGCAGCAGCTCGCCGAGCGCAACGTCGAAGTCGAACGCAAGAACCAGGAAATCGAGCAGGCGCGCCGCGCGCTCGAGGAGAAGGCGACCGAACTCGCGCTGACGTCGAAATACAAGTCGGAATTCCTCGCCAACATGTCGCACGAGCTGCGCACGCCGCTCAACTCGATCCTGATCCTCGGCCAGCAGCTGACCGACAACCCGGAGGGCAATCTGACGGGCAAGCAGGTCGAGTTCGCCCGCACCATCCACGGCGCCGGCACCGATCTCCTCAATCTGATCAGCGACATTCTCGATCTGTCCAAGATCGAGTCGGGCACTGTCACGGTCGATGCCGAAGAGGTGTTCTTCTCCAATCTGCTCGACATGGTGGCGCGGCCGTTCCGTCATGAAGCGGATACGCGGCAATTGTCGTTCGAGGTCCACGTCGACCCCAATCTCGGCCGCACTATCACCACCGACACCAAGCGTCTGCAGCAGGTGCTCAAGAATCTCCTCTCGAATGCGTTCAAGTTCACCGCGCAAGGCGGCGTCCGTCTCAACGTGACATTGGCGCTTGGCGGCTGGAGCGGGGAACATCCCGTGCTCAGCCAGGCACCGGCGGTGGTCGCCTTCGAAGTCACCGATACCGGCATCGGCATCCCGCTGGAAAAGCAGAAGATCATCTTCGAGGCGTTCCAGCAGGCCGACGCCTCGACCAGCCGCAAATACGGCGGCACCGGCCTCGGCCTCGCCATCAGCCGCGAATTGGCAAGCCTCCTCGGCGGCGAAATACATTTGCGGAGCGCGCCGGAGAATGGCTCGACCTTCACGCTCTATCTGCCGCTCAAATATGTCGGGCCGAGCGCGGCGAGTCACGTTGCGGCCGCCTCGACGGCGACCCCGCAACTCGCCGGTTTGCACATTGCGCCGGAGCGAACCATCGAGGCGATCCCGGACGATCGCCTCGATATCCAGGCCGGCGACGCCATCCTCCTGATCGTCGAGGACGATCCGCATTACGCCCGCATCCTGGTCGACCTCGCCCGCGACAAAGGATTCAAGGCGCTGTTGGCGATGCGCGGCGACGATGCGCTCAATCTCGCCAAGCAATATCAGCCGACGGCCGTGTCGCTCGACGTCTTCCTGCCCGACATGCTGGGCTGGAACGTGCTCAGCCAGCTCAAGCAAAACCCGCTGACGCGGCATATCCCGGTGCAGATCGTGTCGCTCGACGAGGACCGGCAGCACGGCCTCGCCCGCGGCGCCTTCGCCTTCGTCAATAAGCCGACGACGCGCGAAGGCATCGACGATGCTCTGTCGCGCATCAAGGAGTTCGCCGAACCACGCCGCAAGCGACTTTTGATCGTCGAAGACAATGCGGCCGAGCAGATGAGTATTCGCGAATTGCTCGGCCACGACGATATCGAAATCGTCAACGCCGGTACCGGCAATGAGGCCTTGAGCGCGTTACAGGAAAAGCCCTGCGACTGCGTGGTTCTCGACCTGCGGCTGCCGGACATGTCGGGCTTCGAGGTTTTGGAGCGGATGCGGGCCGATGCCGAACTCGCCGACATCCCGGTGGTCGTTTTCACCGGCCGCGAATTGTCGGCCGAGGAGGACGCGCGGCTGCACACCATGGCGCGCAGCATCGTGGTCAAGGGCGTCGAATCGCCCGAGCGGCTGCTCAACGAGACGGCGCTGTTCCTGCACCGTGTCATCACCGATCTGCCGCTCGAGAAGCAGCATATGCTGGAACTGTTGAATTCATCCGATGAGGATCTGGTCGGCCGCACCGTGCTGTTGGTCGACGACGACCCGCGTAACATCTTCGCGCTGTCGAGCGCGCTCGAGCGCCGCGGCATGAACGTGCTCACCGCCACGACCGGTGCCGAAGCGATCACGCTGATCGAGGAAACGCCGGCGCTGGCGATCGTGCTGATGGACATCATGATGCCGGAAATGGACGGCTATCAGACCATCGAGAAGATCCGTCAGAACCGGGCCTATCGCCGTTTACCGATCATCGCCCTGACCGCCAAGGCAATGAAAGGCGATCGCGAGAAATGCCTGCAGGCCGGCGCATCGGATTATCTCGCCAAGCCGGTCAACACCGAGCAGCTATTGTCGGCGCTGCGGATGTGGCTCCACCGCTAGGCCCGGCCGATGAACGGAACAACAACCGACAGAGTCAATGTGCTGCTGGTCGACGATCAGCCGGATAAACTATTGGCTTACGAAGTCATTCTCGGCGAGCTCGACGAGAATCTGGTGAAAGCCGCGTCGGCGCGCGAAGCGCTGCAATTCCTGCTCAAGAATGACGCCGCGGTGGTGCTTATCGACGTCTGCATGCCGGAGCTCGACGGTTTCCAGCTGGCCGCCATGATCCGCGAGCACCCGCGGTTTCGCGAGACCGCGATCATCTTCATCTCGGCCATTCATCTGACCGACGTCGACCGGCTGCGCGGCTACGAGATGGGCGGCGTCGATTACGTGCCGGTGCCGGTCGTTCCCGAAGTGCTCCGCGCCAAAGTCCGGGTCTTCGCCGAATTGTTCCGCAAGACCCGGGAGCTCGAGCGGTTGAATTCGAAACTCGAGCGCCACGTGGCGGAGCGCACCGCCGAGCTCGAAGCATCGAACATGCGGCTGACGCAGAGCGAGCAGGGTAGGAGCCTGGCGCTCGCCGCCGGCCAGATGGGTTCGTGGGATTGGGATCTCGCCACCGACGAATGGAGTTGGGACGAGGGCCAGTACCGCATCTTCGGGGTGCGGCCGGAGAGTTTCAAAATCACCGCCGGCACTATCCGCAGGCTCATTCACCCCGACGACTGGCTGCCGCTGCATGAGCTCGCCAACGGCATGGCCGAAGGCGCCCGCGCGCAACAGACCGAATTCCGCGCGCTGCGGCCCAATGGGGAGATACGCTGGTGCATAGGGACGGCGGCCGCCACTGTCGACGGTGCCGGCAAGGTGCTGCGCATCAGCGGCGTTACCATCGACGTCACCGACCGCAAGGAAGCCGAGGAGCGCCAAGTGCTGCTCGCCCGCGAGGTCGACCATCGCGCCCGCAACGCGCTTGCGGTGATCCAGTCCATCATCAGGCTGACGCGCGCCAAGAGTGTCGACGATTACGTCCAGGCGATCGAGGGTCGCATCAAGGCGCTGGCGCGGGCCCATACACTTTTGTCCGATTCGCGCTGGCGCGGCGCCGATCTCGCGACCCTTGTCGCGGATGAATTGGCGCCGTACCGCGCCGGCGACAAGGTCGCGTGCAGCGGGCCGGACATTTCGCTGCAGCCGGCGACCGCGCAGGGGCTCGCGCTGGCCTTGCATGAACTCGCCACCAATGCCGCCAAGCATGGCGCGCTGTCGTCGCCGAACGGCCGCATCACGCTCGATTGGCAATTGGAGTCCGATGACCTATCGCTGCATTGGACGGAGAGCGGCGGTCCGCCCATCGCGCATCCGTCGACGCGCAGCTTCGGCTTGAAGGTCATCGTCGCCAGCATCGAACAGCAGCTTGGCGGCAGGGTGACGTTTGACTGGGATTCGCGAGGTCTGCGCTGCGCGTTCTCGATACCGCGCAGCGAGCTGACGAGATCGCGCGCCGTGACCCCGGTGCGTCACGGCGCCGAACCGGGCGGCACCGTCATCGGCTTAAGGTCCGACGAGAAACCGCGGCTCCTTCTCGTCGAGGACGAGGCGCTGGTCGCGATGATGATTCAGGAAACGCTGGTCGAACTGGGCTTTCATGTCATCGGCCCGGTCTCCACGGCGTCGGGCGCGCTGGCGGCGGCTCGGGAGAGCCATTTCGATGCGGCTGTGCTCGACATCAATCTCGGCGATGGGCTGGTCTATACGGTCGCCGAAATCCTGGAAAAGCGCGGCGTGCCTTTCGCATTTGTCACCGGCTACGACGCCGACAGCGTCGATGCCCGGTTCGCCGGCGTGCCGGTCCTGCAAAAGCCCATCGAGCGCGACATGTTGCAGAAAATCTTCGCGCCGAGCGACGATCGAGCGGTGGCGGCGGGCTGACTGCGGCGGCGCGTTATTCGTCGAGCACCGATCGGACTTTGGCGGCGAGCCGTTCGAGCGTGAACGGCTTCGAGATGAAGTGGACGCCCTGATCGAGCACGCCGCCATGGACCACCGCATTGGCGGTATAGCCGGTGGTGAAGATCACTTTGAGGCCCGGGCGCCGGCGCACCGCCTCGTCGGCGAGTTTCTTGCCGTTGACGTCGGGCATCACCACGTCGGTGAACAATAGCTTGACGTCGGCGACCCGATCGAGTGTCGCCAGCGCGTCGGCGGCGGTTTCGCTCTCGAACACCGTGTAGCCGAGCTCATGAAGCGCTTCGGCGGCGAGCCTTCGCATCAGCGCATCGTCCTCGACCACCAGCACGATCTCGCTGCGCTCGCCGGTCCGCATCGGCTCGAGGCTGCTGCGGCTGATCTCCCTGGCTTCGCCGATCAGCCGCGGCAGATAGATCTTCACGGTCGTGCCGGCGCCGGGCTCGCTGTAGATCTTGATGTGGCCTTGCGATTGCTTGATGAAGCCGTAGACCTGACTGAGGCCAAGCCCGGTGCCTTTGCCGGTTGATTTGGTGGTGAAGAAGGGATCGAAAGCCCGCGCCGCCACTTCCGGCGGCATGCCGATGCCGGTGTCGGTGACGGCGATCATGACGAATTGTCCGGGCTGAATTTCCGGATTTTGCCGGCAATAGGCATCGTCCAAGTGGGCATTCGCGGTTTCAATCGTGAGCTTGCCTCCCTCCGCCATGGCATCCCTGCCATTGATCGCGATGTTGAGGATGGCGTTCTCGAGCTGCTGCGAATCGGCATGGACGGTCCACAATCCCGCCGCCGTCACGGTCTCGATGCGGATCTGCTCGCCCAGGGTCGAGTGCAGTAAATCGGACATTTGACCGATCATTTTATTGGCGTCGAGAGGTTGCGGCGACAAGGGTTGCTGCCGCGCGAAGGCCAGCAGCCGCTGCGTCAGCGTTGCGGCGCGTTCGGCCGCGACCGCGGCCGCATTGAGGAAGCGTTCGATGGCGAAGTCGCCCTTCTTGATGCGGCGCATGACAAGATCGTGCGCGCCCATGATAACGCCGAGCATATTGTTAAAGTCATGGGCGATGCCGCCGGTGAGCTGGCCGAGCGACTCCATTTTCTGCGCCTGGCGGAGCTGGCTCTCGGCGGTTTCGCGGCGGCTGATCTCCCCCAGTAATTTCTGATTGGACAGTTCGAGCCGGTCGCGCGTGGCGGCCAAGCTCGCAAAGGATTCCCGGGTGAAGCGCGCGATCAGGGATCCGACCCCGCAGATCAGCAAGAACGCGGCGGCAACGCCGATTTGCAGCAGCACGCTGGATTGCTCAGCCGCCGATTGCCGTTGCGCATAAAGCCTCTCCTCGGAGGCGTGCATGACGACGATGAGCTCACGGATCTGCTGCATCAGGCGGAAGCCTCGGTCGCTGCCGACGATACCGAGCGCCGAATCGCCACGACCGGCCTTGAACTCGGTGATTGTATTGCGCAACTCGCCGAGCTTTTCGTCTATCAGTTGGCGCAGCCGGTTGAGGTTAGGCAATTGCTGCGGATTATCGCTGAGCAGATCCCCCAGGTGATCGAGCGTCGGCGGCAATTGCTCGAGTGCCATTTGATAGGGGCCGAGATAGAGTTCGCGGCTGGTGAGCAGATAGCCGCGTTGCCCGGTCTCGGCGCTCTGCACCAGGCTGAGTACGCGGGTCAATTGCCCCCGGACTTCCAGGGAATGCCGTACCCACTGATCGTCGGTCCTGCTGCGCGCACCGAGCCAGAATGCGGCGGCAACGATCAGCGCGGCCAGCAAGGTAGTGGCGATCAGGCTCCGATTCAGCAGCGTTAATATTCTGCGCTCGGGCCGCGGCTGGTGGGGTCTGCTCTCGCTCAAGAAAGGCGCCTGGGGGTTGAGGGGCGCCATCCGAAGCTTCGGCATGGAGACCTCGTTAATTCAAGCCTTCCAGTGCCCCACGCTTAGGCGCCCCAGCGGCTGGCCATACTATCGTACCGCGGCCGAAACTGCCTATGTGAAAAGACGCAAATAACGAATTCTCAATGTGGAACTTTAGCCTGGAACTTTGCCCCGCATTGGCGGGTTCCAATTACAGAGTTTTCGCGGCAATGCGCGGTCTCGGAAAACTGTCGATCCAAGGGGTAACATGCGTCTTTCATGCGACGAATGTGCATTGCGCGCCTGCGGCCTGTTCAAACCGGTGACGACGGAGGAGCTCACCGCGCTCAATCAGATCAAACGCGATCACGTTGCTGCGCCGGCGGGCGCCGAAATCATTCGGGCGGGCGACGACAGCCCGGAACTCTACACCTTGTATTCTGGTTGGGCGTTCCGCTTTAAGATGTTGCCGGATGGGCGGCGACAGATCCTCAATTTCCTGCTGCCCGGTGATTTGGTCGGCCTGCAAGCGGCGATGTTCGACGCGGCGTCGCATGGCATCGAGGCGCTGACGGAAGTGGAACTTTGCGTGCTGCCGCGGCGCAAGGTGTGGGCTCTGTTCGGGCAGATGCCGGCGCTCGCGTTTGACGTCACCTGGCTCGGCGCGCGCGAGGAAGGTTTCGTCGATGAAAACCTCACCAGCGTCGGCCGGCGCAGCGCTGCGGAACGCGTGGCCGCGTTGATCGTCACGCTCTATAAGCGCGGCAAGGCGCTCGGCCTGGTCGCCGACCAAACGTTCGCTTTTCCGCTGACCCAACAGCACATCGCCGACGCACTCGGATTATCGCTCGTCCACACCAACAAGACGCTCGCCCGGCTACGCCGGATGGGAATGTTCACGCGCACGAACGGTACCATGACCCTGACTAATCCGCGGGTGATGGAACGCGTGGCACAATATTTCGACGACGAGGTGCCGCAACGGCCCCTGATCTAGTGAGGACATTCTCCCGCGCCGAAATGTCTCCCCTATGGACAAGGAAAAGCCCGGGCACCTCCCGGGCTTTCCCAAACATGCCAGTTGGGCCGTGCCGTTATTTGTTCGCGGGGACCCAGCTCGTCTTGTCGCTGTCGTATTTGAACCCCGGCGCGCTCTTCAGCGCATCCTTGGTCGTGTCCATGGTCAGGTAGGTCTTGTCGTCCTTAGTAGTCTTATGGATGGCGCTGAAGTTCACGGCGACGTCTTTCTCGCCGGCGCCAAGGAAGCCGCCGACACCGATGATGACGGCATTGACGTCGCCATTCGGGCCGACCAGCACGTCGTTGATGTCACCGATCTTGGCGTTGGTCTTGTCATAGACAGGCTGTTTGTACCAATCGGTGACGGTGAGGCTCGACGGCGGGACGCTCGACATCAAGTCAGCTCGGCCGGCCGCCATCTGCTGCGCGAACGCGGCGGTGGACAGCAGAACCGTGCCGGCGGAGAAAGCAATAAGACCTTTAGCGATACGCTTCATGAGCAGTAACCTCCGGGTAAGTTGTTGATACGAGGCAACGCTCGAACGCGGATTTTGTGCCGCGCCTTCGCAAGCATTTCGCCGCAGTCGCCGTGAAGTCGCACTGGTCGTATCTCCCGGCGCCGGAACTTTTGTCGTCCGTGAATGTTCTCCTCGGCCATCGACGCTGTGGAACATTAGCCGAGGCTTGGTCGACAAATAATTGCAGCGTAGCGAACGTCACTAGAGAGGAACGCGGTATGTCAATTGGCACCATTATCCTGATCGTTTTGGTTGTTATTCTGCTCGGCGGTTTGGGCGGCATCGGCGGCGGCCCGTTCTACGGCACCGGCTATTACGGCGGCGGCGGCTTGGGCCTCGTGATCGTCATTCTTCTTATTCTCGTTCTGTTGGGAAGAATCTAGCGGTGTTGAGGGCGCCACTCTGCGACGGCAACGGACCGGCGGCCGCCATTCATGAGGAACCAAGCGCGAGCTAAAATATTGTACCGACGAGAAGAATCGTCTGGGACGCTGACCAATGCGTGGCGGACCGAAACGCCCATCGATCCACAAGCGGGAGAGAGCCGCGGTGGCCACCTGGGGATTTTTCTGCCGCGGCACTCTAGGCTCGACGGCTGGGAAGAATGATTCGCGCACGACGTGGGCTGTGAGGTCGGCTGTGACGTGGTCTTTCATGAGACGGGGGGAGGTATGCCGAAACAATCGGATTATTCTGGCGCGAGGTCGAAACCGCGATGAAGCTCTTCAAGTGTCAACATTGCGAGCAACTGCTCTATTTTGAAAACACCGCATGCAATAGTTGCGGGCATCGTCTCGGCTTCATCCCCGAGATCATGACGCTGTCGGCGGTCGAGCCCGACGGCAATGTGTGGCGGTCGCTCGCCGTCAACAAAAAGACTTTTCGCTTTTGCGCCAACGCCGAATTCGACGTCTGCAATTGGATGGTGGAGGCAAGCGCGCCCGAACAATACTGCATGGCGTGCCGCCATAATCGCACCATTCCCGACACCAGCATCGAGGCCAATCTTATTGCCTGGCGCAAGATCGAGATCGCCAAGCATCGGCTGTTCTACACCCTGATGAAACTCAATCTGCCGCTCGACGCGCGGGACGACAACGGCGGCATGCGCTTGGCCTTCGACTTTCTGGCGAGCCCGCCGCATCCGGACGGACCCCGCGTCATGACCGGTCACGATAATGGCCTGATCACGCTCGCGCTCGAAGAGGCCGACGACGCCGAGCGCGAAAAACGCCGCACCACCATGCACGAGCCCTATCGCACGCTGCTTGGACATTTTCGCCACGAGGTCGGCCATTATTTCTGGGACCTGCTGGTGCGCGACGGCGGTCTTATCGAGCCCTGCCGCCATATTTTCGGCGACGAGTCGGCGGATTACGATCAGGCCTTGCAAAAGCATTACGCCAGTGGGGCGCCGCCGAACTGGCAGGAGAGCTTCATCAGCGCCTATGCGTCGTCGCATCCATGGGAGGATTTTGCCGAAACCTGGGCGCATTATCTGCACATCGTCGATACGCTGGAAATGGCGCGGGCCTTTGGCATGTATGTGCATCCGCGGCTGGCGCGACCGGGCGAGCTCGACGCTCAGGTCGATTTCGATCCCTATAATGTGAGCGATCCGTCGTCGCTGATCGAGACCTGGATTCCGCTCAGCAACGCGCTCAACAGCCTGAACCGGACCATGGGTTTGCTGGATATCTATCCCTTCATCCTGTCGCCGGCGGTCGTCGAGAAGCTCAGCGCGATCCACGATCTCATCCACGGCAACAAGCTGCCCGACAAGGTGCTGGTTCCGGCCAAGTCGGCGGCTTAGGGCGTTGACTCACCAGCGCATAGGCGGGTCCGGCTTTGGGGTCGAAGCGGACGCCCTTACGCGATCGGGCCATAGCGGCCAGTGACCCGTAGCGGGCAATTGCACCGAAAAGTTGCCGCGATGCAGTGCCGCCGTATTTCGTAGAGGGTTCAAGCGGAGGACCCTACGCAGAGCCCGAGAATTCCCCGCGGGCTGACGGAATTCACACCACCAATCTGCTATTTTTAAAGCTCCGAATCAGGGGGTACGACCATTGTTTCAATCACTCTCCAGGATCCACCGCCCGACTGCATTCATCGCAGGCGTCGCATCGCTCATTGCTTTGATTGTAACGACGAACATCGCGGTCCTTTGGCGTATGCATCAGCAGACGCTGGCGGATGCTCAGGCGGCCCTTTTGCAACACAGCCTTACGCTGGCCGAAGCAATCGAACAGACCCTCCGCGCGACCGACCTGGTTCTGGGCAATTTGGCCGAAAGGATGCGTGTCGCTGCCGCAGGCGACAGCACAAGCTACCAAAAGACGATAGCCGATCGCGATACTTATTCGCTATTGAAAGAGAAGGCATCCGAATTGCCACAAATCGATGCGTTGGCATTGATCGGCACCGATGGAAAGCTTCTCAACATTTCGCGCACATGGCCGGCTCCCGATCTGAATTTTGCAGACCGTGAGGATTTCCCGCTGGCAAGAGCGATGCCCCATTTGAGTTCGTCTTTTATTACGCTCCAACACAGCCGCATCACAAAGGAGTGGTTGCTCGTTCTGACGCGGGCGACCAGAACTGAGCAAGGCGCATTCCTGGGTGAAGTGGATGCTGCGATAAAACTGGGATATTTCGAGACCCTATTTTTATCGTCGTCGCTCGGCGACGGATATGCCGTATCGCTGATGCGGCAGGACGGCACGTTGCTTGCTCGATACCCGACCGCCGGTGGGATAGGAAGCCATTTTTCTGCTTCGGTTCTTCGAACTTTAACCGGTTCTCGATCGGGGGTCTCGCGTGCCGTCAGTCCGGTTGACGGCGAGCGTCGCATTGCAGCCGCGTACAAGCTCCAAGATTATCCGCTGATAGTTGTTGCAACGCGCAATGAAGACCTAATCTTTGCCGCGCTGCACACGACGGTCATGATCACAATAGGCGCTTCGGGAATTGCGATTCTTGCCGTAATTGCCGCTGCACTCGCAGCTGGCGCGTGGCTCAGGCAGCAAGATCAGCTTTATCTAAGCGAGGAGCGCCGCCGTTTCGCAGTAGAAGCGGCTGCGATCGGTACTTGGGACTATTGTCATACGACCGGCGAGACTTTGTGGTCGGATCAGCTACGGATGATAATCGGCGTCGGTCCCGCGACGGCGCCAACCAAGTCGAATTTCATGAACCAAGTGTTTCCGAATGATCGCCATATCATTGAGGAAAACGAGACTACCGACTCTTCCAGGCCTCATGACTTCCGGATCGAGTTCCGCGTTCTTAGCGAGAGAAACAAAATCCGATGGGTGAGCGCGAGTGGCCGGAAAGAGTTCGATAGTGATGGTCGAATGTTACGACTGCGCGGGGCCGTTCAAGACATCACCGCTCGAAAAGAGGCTGAAATGGAGCGTGACGAGCTCCGCCGTCGTCTCCTGCAAGCGCACGAGTTCGAACGTCTGCGGCTTGCCCATGAGTTGCATGATGAAGCCGGTCAGCGTGTTGCAGCCATCCTCATGCGCTTGGAGCGATTGAGCGCGTCAGTCGGTGAATCTGGACGTGTCCACATTCAGTCCCTAAGGGGCCAGCTGCAACGAATGGGCAGAGCTTTACACCATGTGGCCTGGGAGTTGCGCCCACCGTCGATCGACGAACTGGGCCTTAAGGAGGCATTGTCAAATTACATTGCCGCGTGGTCGGAACAGGCGGGAATTGCGGGCGACTTTTATTGTTCTGCGGCACTCACGGGGTTTACCGAAGAGATTCGCACGAGCTGTTATCGCATCGTTCAAGAGGCCCTCACAAATGTCGCAAGGCACGCAAAAACCGCCCGAGCGGTCAGCGTAATCATCGACCAACTCGGCGACGAATTGAGATTAACGATCG
>Ga0181526_10003367_pt1 | contig 13081 bp, 10 predicted proteins | sample PEATcosm2014_Bin_35_FD_119750 | JGI IMG/M metagenome (GOLD analysis project Ga0181526, IMG submission 119750) | Peatland microbial communities from MTU Mesocosm Facility, Houghton, MI, USA - PEATcosm2014_Bin06_30_metaG | ecosystem: Environmental > Terrestrial > Soil > Wetlands > Peat | place...
AGAGCGCCAGGCTCCAGAAGATCATCCGAGCAAAGCCAGCCAAAGATCTCGCCGGTTCCACGATCGAAACCTTTGCAGAGTGCATCGGACTGGCCACCATCGGGCTCACTGACCCAATACGCCAGCTGTTTTTCGTAACGCCGGATGATTTCAACACTGTTGTCCCTGGAGCCACCATCGATCACGATGTACTCCAAATTTGGGTAGCCCTGATTGAGTAAGCTTTGGATCGTCTCCTCGAGAAACTGTCCCTGATTGTAAGAGCAGGTCACCAGAGTAATCTGTGGGTATGCTTGGGCTGCTGTCTCATCCGAAACCATCGAAAGTCTCCTCGGCGACGATTGTGTATTTGTCATCAAGACGGCGATGGATGTCATAGTCGTGACCTCAATCCACTTGTTACGCAGCTTCGAGCGCAGGGGCTCGTAGCGATCTCCAGCGCAGGTTCGCTGCTTCAGATAGGGGCTGAACGGAATCTGAGAAGGCTATCCAACAAAGCAAGAAGACGGCCCCCTCCGAAGTAAAGGACGTCATCAGATCCTCGCCAGCAAACAGCGAATGGATGACCACTTGAAGCAATGCCAACGTCAAAAAAGCCTGGAGCGGGCCCCGGCAGGCGGTTTTTACCGATCTCCAGAGTATGGAGAAATAGATATAGAGGACTATTCCGCATGCAGGTATCCCGCCGACAAGGAGCGACTCGACAAATTCGCTATGGGCATTTGGGGGGAGCCAGTGTGTATAAATCCAGTGATCCTTGATGGCCTTCTTCGCGCCAAGCAAAAAGCCATATCCGAGTAAGGGTCGAGACCGGACTGCAGCCATGCTAGCCTGCCAAACATAGGTTCTTCCGTCGAGCGACGCAAGATCGGCCACCGACTGGCCCCTGGCAAAGTAGGCCGCAACGCCGCCGCTGAATGCCAACGCGAGAGCGCCAAGCGCAAAGAACGAACCGATCGCGGGCCATCTGTGCGCAGGCCGCCGAGGCAAAAATACCGCATAGCAGAGAAAGGTTACGGCGAGGCTTATTATGCAGGTGCGGCTCCTGGCCATCCCCAGCGTGATGAGAGCAAGCAAGCAGCCGGACCAGCGGAGGTGAACCGACCGAGCGAAGAATAGAGAATAGAAGAAGGCAATGCACGACTCGAAAGGCAGGATCCCCGCCCCCAGAAGCACTCCACCAAGGATGGCAGGAGATCCATTTTCATCAGAACCGTAGGCCAGATGGGGGAAAAACGGCAACGCGAGCCAAACCATAAAAATGATGATCCAGCTGCACCGGCCGATCAACTCGACAACAAGTGCCGTTGCATCTTCAGCAGGCTCTCGCGTGTAGAGGACGAGAAAGAGCACGAAGGCCAGCACCCACTCTCCAAGACGGAAGAGACCGAGGGGTAGGTCGGTAGGCAGAGACGGACTCAGACGGCTAGCTGGCTGCAGGATCGTTGCGAGGGTGCACCAGGCTAGCAGGGATATCCATGGTCCACTCGAAGTTTTTACCTTGCGCGGAAAGATTGGCCCACGCCCCAGGGTCAGGTTAATGACGAGCACATAGGCGGTTAGCAGAGTGAGAGCAATTCTACCGATCGATGAGACATTGAATAGACCAAATTCGTGCGTGCGGCCTGTGATGTCGAATTGAAGAAAATTTGGCAGGCCGACGATATAAGCAATCGTCATCCAGTAGAGCAGAGGGTGGGTGCGCTGCACCGAGCTGCCTTTATTCACCGGTGCCATAACGAGTCCTTGTTGAAGCATTAGCCGTGAATAGTGCTGGCTGCCTCTTGGCCACTACGCTTTCGTAGATGGCTTCCATCTGCTTAGTTTTATTGTTAAAGGTCAGGCCTTGGGCGAACGACCACCCCGCGTGAGACATCCGGGAGCGCTCATCCCCGGAAAGACCTGCAAAGCGATCGAGAGCCGCGGCGGCGTCGTGAATGACCTGCTCCGGATTTTGTACATCAATCTTCAAGCCCGCGCTCTCCGGTACAAGTTCGGACGCACCGTGTATATTGAGGGCTACTACCGGCAGGCCCAGAGCCATCGACTCTACCAGTTGTTCAGCACAGCTATCTCGCAAGCTATTGAATAGCATGACGTCGTGAGACAAATAGCCTTCCCTCACCTCAGACAGCGTGAGCCTTCTGTCCTCCCAGATCACCCGATCGGTCAACTTGCGCGTGGCGATCATCGCACGAACAACATCCTCTTTAAAGCCATTGCCGAGTATGGTGAGGGTCGCGGGAGTCCTGACCCTGGCAAGGATGTCAAGAGAGAGGGCCAGGCCTTTGCGCGGGCGCATGGTCCCAACCCAGAGTATTTTCAAAGGGCGAGGGTTGTCCTCAAACCGGCGCGGGCCTGGAGCCACGAAGTCGTCCGCAATCATGACATCGAACATCATTTTGGCGTCCTTCCTTCCCAGGAAGCGCACCAGGTCGTACGTGTCGCGATTCGTGACCAGGACGGAGCTCATCTTACTGAGCCAATATCGATGCAATGGCGAGTATTTGATGGCGCGTGTCAGCAGAGTCCGGGCCCGCTCCTTCCTCTTGTCCGAACCAAAGTATTCAATCATGCTTTCCGGAGGGGTCTGGCCGCCGCCGACGGGGCCGAAGACCACCGGCACGCCGATTCGCCAGAGCTGCGACGGAACATGAACACTGCCGAAGGTAATGTGATGGACGATATCGAAGTTCTCGGAAACATGGAGATCGCGCGCGCGCCTGACCGCTGCGAACTGCCATAAGAGGTATCGCATCTCCTCCGACCGGAACCTCCTGGGATGGTCCACGTAGTGAAAGTAGAGTCCTGCAATGGGGCCGATTCGGAGTTGCTGCTGGATCAATTCACGATTTGCGGTGGTTGTCAGGACATGCACGTCGATGCCGCGGCCGGCGAGATGGACAGCCAGACCCCAGCCGTGTCCGGGCTCCGTGCCGCGGTTCGGTATGCGTGCATATGCCGAGAGCAGAACTTTCAATTGCCAGACTCCTCTTCGATTTCTCTGCAGCCCAATTCCTACTGAACGTAAATCGCGGCCTGCGCCGCCGTCGCAAGGAGACGTGCGCCGAGCACGGTCTTCGTCTTGCTGATGGGAACTTAGATGACATCCTCAGCATCGAGCCGCGGGCGGAGCGACCTTGCCCTTCTCGATGTCCTTGTAAGGGATCGGCATCTCCTCGGACAGCCTGCGGATCAGCCCCATGGATCCTGGCGCGGCCTGCATTGTCACTATGGAGGATCACGGGTTGGCGATGGCGCGCCTATATATCGACATCATTATTTCGTAATTTCGCTGGGGCGTATATTTCCGCTCGTATTCGAGTCGAACTTCGGCTCGCATTGACGATAGCTGTCCCGGAGCTGCTTCTGCGCAGTTTATTGCACGCGCAAGGTCGTGAGCATCACCTGCTTGGAAGTAGAATCCTGTCCGTCCATCATCTACGACTTCCGCTATCGCCCCCAATTGGGCGGCGATGACAGGGGTTCCTCGCGAATATGCTTCGACAACTACCCTACCGAAGGTCTCATACCACTCTGAGGGAAAGATGAAGCACTTCGCGGATCCCATTAACTCCAGTAACTCTCGATGTGGCAATACGCCCAGAAAGCGGATTCGAGGATTTCGGGCGGCAGCCTCTCGAACCTCAGATTCAAGAGGCCCTTGCCCAGCAATGTCGAGCTTTACCTGTGGTCCGGTAAGATCCATCGCTTGGATAAGGGTTCTGATGCCCTTCTCCACGGTCAACCGGGCGGCGCAAAAGAAATTGGGGCCTCCATTGCCGGGGGGGCCGGGCGAGTCAACGAAGTTCGGCTTAACTGCAATTCTGGATTCCGGAAAGCCGCCATCGATAAACTTCCGCTTTGCAAATTCTGAAACAGCGACAAACACGGATACTTTCTTCTGCCAGGTCCCCGCTAGCCTGTGAGTACCGACCATAAGAGCAACGGCCGCTGTTTGGATCTTGCTGTCGCGATAACACCCGTGAATGACACTGGGCATAGGGAATTTCCACTGGCAACAATCTTCGCAGGTTCGCCCATCGCGATAAAAGGTAGCCGCCGGACACAGAAGCCTGTAATTGTGCAAGGTTTGCACTACAGGAATACCGTGCTTGCGTGCTGCCCAGTGAACAGCGGGGGAAGCGAGAGGGAAAAAATTGTGGATGTCGACGACATGCGGTCGCCATCCCTCCAACTCCCTTTCGAGCGTACGATAGCTAGCGTTGTTCCAAGATGCACGAATACCGACTCCCCACTTGCGCTGGTTCGAAATCACGCTGTTGTCAAACAGAACCTCCTTGATCTCGTGCCCGCAACTCCTGAGAAGTCGGTCCTCGGCCTCACGCGATTCATCCTCGCCACCGCGTATTTGATATTTATTGTGAACCGTTAGTATCCTCATCCTCACCTATCATGGTTGCTTTCTCCAGCCAAGTTGCTGTGGGCTCTAGAACTGCGGATGAGGCCACGGTCGGGAGACTCAGTACCGTGTCTCGAGGCACAGCTTTGGCAGGAACGGGAGGGAGTCTCATCGCACAAATGCATATGCCAATAGGAGAGCCGGCACGTGACAACCACAAATGTGTGTTAAAGGCAAGTTTGTGATACTTCAGCGTGTATAGATGGCCGCCTGAGCCGTTGCTGAAACCAATCCTGCACCCAAAACGGTCTTCGTCTTACTGATTGGAACGTACACAACGTCCTCTGCCTGGAGCCGGGGTGGGGGCTCCTTGCCCTTCATAATGGCGCGATATGCGACTGGAATTTCCTCGACCTTGCCATCGGGTAATTTTCGAACGATACGGATCGAGCCGACTGCGGCGTCCATGTTCGTTCCATAGGCGAGCGCCAAAGCCTGCGTCAAGGTGAGTTCGCCCCCCTCCTGCATGATGTATCCTCCAGGACGGGACACGCCGCCCAAAACGTAAACGATACCAGCGCGACGCAGTGTAACGGTATCGCCGGGGTACACCTGCGTGTCTTCGAGCGTCGCGTCCTCGGCGGAACGGGAGAAATGGACTGACTCTGTCTGCATGCCGTCTTTTGTCCGCCGTCGGATCTCGATTACATTTCCGGCGTATGCCGTCGCACCGCCTGACATCGCGATTACATCTGCAAGAGTATGGGGAGCCAGCAACTCGATTCTTCCGGGGTTGTGCACCTCGCCTAACACCGTCACGTTCTGTCCGGCGTATTGCACGACATTCAGGTTAATCTGGGGATGATTCAGAACCTTTGCATCCTCAAACCGCTTCGCAATCGCTGCTGCCGCTTGGGCCGGCGTCTCGCCAGCTACATGCACCGCTCCGACCGAATCAACAAAGACATCGCCATGATCGTCCACGCGCAGGTCCGAGGAAAACTCTGGTGCATCGAAAACATCCAGAGTCAGTAAGAAGCCCGGCGCTAACTGCAGAGTCGAAAAATCTTCAGGTATTACTGTCACTGGATTCAACCGGTGTCGCGTGGGCGCCGCGTCGTTCCCGGAAATATCAGGAGGATTGTCCAACGTGCTGTCGCCACCCACTCGCGGGGGTGCGCCCTGAGCATGCAATGGGCAGTTTCCCACAAGAACAAGTCCCAACAATATCGGAAAGAGTACACGACCAGCGACAGGGGTGGTCTTGCTCGGGGTCACGGAAGCGTGGCCTTTCCTTGGGCGCGAGTAGCTGTAACCATAAGCCTCCTCTAGAAATTTTGGACGCACGTCGTTCAGCACGATTCCGAGCATGGGCGTTTGGGTCCGATCAAGCGACTGTACAAGAGCCGAAAAGAGAGAACGCGTCGTCCGCCCAGATCGCACCACCGCGATAATGCCGCCGACTTTTGTAGCTATCACGGATGCATCCGCGACCGGGAGAATCGGAGGGCTGTCGATCAGAACATAGTCGTACCGAGCTTCAGATGTTCTTAACAGGGTTTCAAACGCAGCCAAGCCGAAGAGTTCGGTTGGCAACTCCGGCTGTTTTCCGGCTGCCAGCATGTAGAGGGTTGGCAGCGTTGCGTGACGAACGACGTGAGAGACATCGTGCGTAGTTGCCTCTCCGGCGCAATCGCTCAGCCCGGGTGAGAGTTCCGCGCCAAAATGTCTGTGTAACTCCGGGTTACGGAGGTCGGCGTCGACCAACAGGACTCGCGCACCCTGCTGCGCGAAAGCAACGCCAAGGTTGTAGACAATCGCTGTCTTACCTTCGCCCTCGATCGCGCTTGTTACAAGAATGGAGCGCGATTTAGTCGCAGGCATTCCCAGCAGAATTGCTGTTCGAATGGCGCGGAAGGATTCTGAATAAGGAGACTGAGGCGCAGAGATAAGCTGGCTTCCTCCGTCTCCGGCCCCGAGCAGTTTTCCATTGTGGATGTTCGGGACATACCCCAGCATCGGCAGGTTGAATACTTCCCTGAGATGACGTGGGCTACGTACGGTTTGGTCCATACTCTCGCGCAGAAACGCCGCGGTGATTCCGGCAAAGAGTCCAAATCCCGTAATCAGAGCCATATACTTAACGTATTCAGGGCTGCTGGGTGATCCGGCCGCACGCGCTTGGTCTACGACGTCGATACGCGCAGCGCGAACTCCAGACGCTAGGCTTGCTGTTTGCAGTTTTGAGAACAAGCTCTCATATAAAGCCCTGTTTGAGTAGGCTTCCTGCGCCAGTACCTGGAGCTTGACCGTTTTATCCGCCATCGCATCGGCGGCAGATTGCTGCTCAGTGAACTGTTGCCGAATAGTACCTTCGTTACGCTTGGCATATAGATACGCATTGGCGGCCCGCAGTCTAATGCGTTCTAATTCCGCCTGCATCTGTTGCTTAACGGCATCCATCTGTTGCTGCAACTGAATCATCTTTGAATCATTTGGTCCATAGGTCACTGCATAACCGGCATACTGGCGTGATAATGCCGCCTCCTGGGCTCGCAAAGATCGAACCAATTCGATGCCGCTGTCGGAAGTCAGTGTGCCGGTTCCACCACCGATGGCGCTGGCGCCATTCATCGTTCCAAGGCCCAAGACGACCTCTGGATCCTGGGTCTGAACTAAGCGATACACCATTTCCGTCGAGATTCGGCTCGCTTCCGCCTGCGTAAGTTCCTGATTGAGAGCGAAGAGACGTTCCGTTATGGTGTTGTGCGGAGAAACCGCGACGCTGCTTGTGCCGTCCCCCGTCGAGGCTCCCGACAGCTCAATCCCTGCGAGCCCGGTTTGGCGCTCATAGTCTGCCAGATTCTGTTCTGAGGTTTCAACCTGTTTCTTCAGATCGCCCAACTCCTGCTGTAGCCAGTAAGATGCTTGTGCCGTCAGCCGCTGATGGCGTTCCATCGCATTCTCGATGAAAAGGTCTGTGAGAGCGTTTGCGATGTTTGCAGCCAGTACGGGGTCAGGATTTTGATACGTGACGTTGATGAGTCGCGTATCCTCCGGCGATGCCACCTTGAGGCTGCGCTCGAAGAGTTTAAACATGCGCTCTCTTGTACGTGGCGCATCTTCGAGAGGCCGGCCTCTTTCTCTGGGATCGTTGACCCGGTCGAAAGGGCGCCTTTGCTGCAGATTCAGCTGCTTGATTACTTGCATCGCCAGACCTTCGCTCTGCAAAATCCCGATATCGGTCTGAATCTCGCTCTTGAGTTCGTCCGATGTCGGCTGATTGGCGTTCGACGAAACGCTCGCTCCCTCTATCTGATTCTCCTGTTGCACCTCGATAGTGGCAGTTGCCGAATACTTGGGCGTCATCAAGAAGCACGCAGTAGCCCCCAACGCGATAATCGCAATCCCCAGAAACCCAACCGTCTTCCAGCGGCGACGAAGAACGCGCAGTAGGCCGGGCAACGTCTCATACTCCGACGCGCTCGGCAAGAAAATGACGTCCGAAGCCGGCGTGCTCGGAAGGAGCAGAGGGTTGTGCGGTGGATTCAGGGAGGTATGCAATGAAGAGGAACGCATATAGAGATGCCTCAGTCGAATGTCCGAATGCGAAGGAATTGCAAGCTTATGTTCCAGATGAATGTGGGATTGTTAATTAGATATCGTCTCCACAATCGCTTCGGCTCCTGGAAAAGGCGATGGAGCCACTGTAGCCCGACTGCTTTGATCCAGCGCGGAGCGTCTGCAATCTTGCCGGTGTGAATATCGAACGCTGCGCCGACTCCGATCATGAGACGGGTATCGAGCTTCGCCAGATATAGGGCCATGAACTTCTCCTGCTTTGGAGTACTCAGACCGACCCAGATAATGTCAGGCTTCAGGGCTTCGACCTGACGGATCAGTTCGGCCTCTTCTCCTGGATTAAACGGCCTAAAGGGTGGAGTAAAAGTCCCAACTACTTGGAGCCCTGGTAGGCGCTTCATTAAAACAGCGGCGAGCTGGTCGGCCACGCCGGGGTTTCCGCCATAAAAAAACTGGGTATAACCTCGGGAGACAGATAACCGGCATAGCTCGAGCATATAGTCGGGGCCGTATACACGACGCATACCGCTATGTCCTTGCATCGCGCCAACCCAAACGGTTGGCATTCCGTCCGGGACGGTGACGGTCGCCGTATTCAGAATGTGACGAAAACCGGGGTCAGACTGAGCCTCCATTACTCCATGAACCCCAGTTACGCATACGTAACCCTTCTTTCCTTGCAGGATATGGTCATCGGCAAGACGCACGGCTTCTTCCATCCCAACGGCGCTGATATGCACTCCGAGCACATTGCATCGGGGATGCTCGGTTAAATCGGTGTTGGGAAGAGACGACATAAAACTCTCCAAAGGAAAAGAGCGATGCAGCGTAACCTAGGCGGGAACCCATTCCGGTCACGCTATCGTGCGATCAATTCTGGGACTTTCCGCGATGCCTGCACTTGAGCGTTGATCCAACCGTATATCTTTTCCAGACCCTCCTGCAATGGCGCAGACGGCGCCCAATCCAGCTTCTCCCGAATCAATCGGTTGTCGGAGTTTCTTCCCCGTACACCTAACGGCCCCGGTATATGCCGAATGTGGAGCCGTTTGCCAGCCGCGTCCATTACCATCGCTGCAAGTTGATTAAGGGTGACCATCTCATCCGATCCGATATTCACTGGGCCAGAAAAGTCGGATTCCATCAGGAGTCGCACACCTTCTACACATTCGTCGATATATAGAAACGAGCGCGTCTGACTGCCATCACCCCAGATCTCGATCTCGCCATCGTCCTCGACCTCTGAAACTTTGCGACAGATTGCGGCGGGTGCCTTTTCTCGCCCTCCGCGCCAGGTCCCCTGGGGACCGAAGATGTTGTGGAAGCGAGCAACGCGAACCTGAACGCCGTGATTGCGCGCAAAGGCGAAGTAGAGGCGCTCGCTGAACAGCTTTTCCCAGCCATACTCGCTGTCGGGAGCAGCCGGGTAAGCCGATTCTTCACTGCAGATCGGACTCTCGGCAATCTTCTGGTTATATTCTGGATAGATGCAGGCCGAGGATGAGTAGAAGTATTTGTAGACGCCGGCCTTTACACCTTCGTGCAGCATGTTCAGATTGATGGTCGCCGAGTTATGCATGACTGCGGCATCGTGTTCTCCCGTGAAGATGTAGCCGGCGCCTCCCATATCCGCTGCGAGTTGATACACCTGGTCAATCTCCCTGACCACGTCTGCTGTGGTCACAGGGTCGCGAAGGTCACCAATCACGAACTCGTCCGCGTCGGTTGAGCTGAACTCCGGGTACTTGAGATCCACGCCGCGAACCCACAGTCCTTCACTTTTAAGTCGGGTGACCAGGTGACTTCCGATGAAACCGCCCGCTCCTGCTACCAGAACTCGTTTCACGATATCCCCTTTCGGCCCTGTTGAAGTTTCGTAAACACCGGACAAGCCTTTGCTCCTGGCGCTTTCCCTTGACTCCGTCACACCCTTCGATGGGAATAAATGTTTATCCACCGATCTCTTAGGCTGCTCCTGATCCCCGCATGACCGCAGGAACGGTTTTTGCCAGGATCTTTAGGTCTAACCACAAAGACCATTCGTCCATATATTTCAAATCCAGTAGCATCCACTGATCGAAGGAAATACCGCTGCGTCCGTTGACCTGCCAGAGACATGTAACCCCCGGCTTAACACTGAAGCGGCGCCTCTGCCAGTCTTCATTGAATCCTTCGTAGTCTCGAACTGGGAGCGGGCGCGGGCCGACCAGGCTCATGTCTCCCTTGAGGACATTCAACAGCTGGGGTAGTTCGTCAATGCTGCTTCTTCGGAGCAATTTTCCTATTGGAGTAATCCGAGGATCATTCCTGATCTTGAATACCGGCCCGGAGACTTCATTCCTGCTCTCGAGGCTTGACATGAGCTGCTCGGCATTGGAAACCATAGTCCGGAATTTGTAGATCCTGAAACGGCGTTTATTCAGGCCGATGCGTTCCTGAAGGAAGAGTACGGGTCCCGGAGACGTCAGTTTAATGGCAATGGCGACACTGACGATTAGGGGAGCAAAGATCAGCAGCAAAAGGGAGGAAATCGCGATATCCAGCGCACGCTTCACCGCCAATGGCCACCCCTCGCCAGCGCCCGTATGGGTCGCAATATAGTGGCCGCCTCCGATCTCCTCAGTGAGCCAGCGTGCGTTCGTGAGGCCAAATGTGTCCGAATTAAGCCGTACGATGATTCCGTGGTGCGCACAGAGACCAGCGACATCCGCCCAGTAGCGATAGAACGAAGCGAACGGCAGGTAGATGACGACTTCGTCGACGACGTTCTGCCGGAGAAACTCCGCCAAGTGGGGATAGTCACAGATCACCTCAAATCCACTGGCTCGAAAGTTTGCGCTTCCGGACCACTCGTCGTCGACGAATCCCAGGATTCGATAGCCGCGTTCTGGGTTTGACGCAATCCTCTTCGCGAAGGCAACGGCTCGCGGATTGGTTCCAAAATATCAACAGATGACGTAGATTTCTGCCGTGGGCTCGAAGGTGGAAGAGCGAAATTCTAAATGCGACGCGTGAACCACACAACACCAGTGTCGTGGCCATCCAGAAGATTAGTACGAATGGCAGAGTGACCATTCGGATGGTGAGAATCACACTAATCAGCACGAAGAACGCGGAGGAAAGAGTGGTCGCTTTCAGGATGTCCACGAGCTCCGCCCGTCGCGTCGACAATCTCCTGGATTTGTAGAGGCCAAATGCTTGAAATATGAGATGACAAATATAGATAAGCGATAGAAATATGAGGAAGTTCGATATCTTTGTCCTCATCGAAAGGAATGCCGCAAGGGACACGCTCTTTTGCGCGTGAACGATGAGTACCGTGCTGAGACCAAAGGATGCTATTACCGCCAGGAGATCGATGATTTTAAGCAGATTGAGAAGACCGAGCAGAAGACGATGCCTATTGTCAGTCACGATTTCTCCCTCCACTCTCGAGCGAGCGATTACTGGTTCGGAACGCGGGTTTGGCTTTGAGCCGAGAAAGGTCTTTAGCAACAGAAAGGCGAGTTCGGGTTGTCGCGGTCGTTTGTCAGACAAGAGTGACGATGCGTTTTCTAGCCCCCTATTGAACCGGGTCGCGCATAGCTTCGCCCTGTGAGTCCCAGGAGCTTTCCCTCCCGAGATCTCCGACGCTTCCAGGTGACTTTGGCCCAATCGGAATCGAAGCTCATTCCGGTAACACCCGTTCGTTACGTTCCAGATCCCGATCATCGTTACCGCCGTGCGAGCCAACGGTTCGCCTGCTGTTTAACTGCTCTTACATCAAGACATGGCGGGTTAGTTGGTCGTCACTGAAAATGCCGCGAACCCCGAAATAGCCAGAACCCGGTTGTTCGGCCACCCGGGTTACCTTTCCCATACACTCGATCCGAATTTCCTCGGCCCTCTGGTCTGGCGAAGGGATCAAAACCTCAATTCGAACATCAGCTCCAACCGGTGGACACCTGCTGCTCAGAATGAGCGCACCGTCCAGCGCGACATCGGTTGTGAAGCCGCCCCCGGTCTGCTCCGTCCCGTCGTTCCAGTGAAAAATGACTGGCAATCGTAACCTGTATCTCATGGCAGATCGACGCTCAAGGACGGGTCCTGGGGGCATGGGAGTGGCCAGCATAAGCAAATTTCCAAGGCGTCACAAGATGGTGAACGTTAGGGACATGTATGAGTCGCAGGTGGGATCGCAGGAATGCCTCTGTCCCTGGGCAAGATGGTGCGGAACTCTCACAATCGTCCGGCCTTCCTGAGTGAATGTCCTGGACCGTCGTAGAGAAGAAAGTGTGTTGTGAACAAAAATAACTGTTGCGACACTTGAAATGCGGTACAGTTGTCGCATCAGGCACGCAGCGACTACGCAAGTAGTTGCCCGGATTTCGCGATCGACTCTCCTAAGGTGCCCTGTCGCGCCTAACAGCAACGAGATAGCTGGGAAATACTGAACACCCTGAAGGGAAACGGGGGCCGATTTCGTTTCTACAGAAGAGCGGCTTGATCCCAATCTCTGGTGGCTCCCCCCCGCCTCGATTGTGGAACCAAAGGCCAGAGTCCGCAGGCGCACGGGCGCGGACGGAAATCGCCGGATGTCTCTTTGTAGATAGAATTGGGGGTCTTAAGGTGCAATTACAGTCATCAACGTCTTCCTCGCGGCGCCGCGAGACTGTCCCTGTAGTGTTGCCGCAGACTGATCGGGGTTTGAGTGGAGTGAGGTCGAAGTATGATGCCCCTGGATTCCGAGTTCTGATCGTTGATCGTGACTCTATGAGCAGTGACCTGCTCGCCACGGCTCTGGCCCAGAATAGAGAGTGTCGAGCTTCCGCTGTCTCGTCCACCGATCTCCTGAGCAACCTGGAAACGGACCGCGCGGATCTCGTGGTGATCGGCGCTGAACTCAACCGGAAGGCCGGGAACGGATTCGATCTGGCACGAACGGTTTCTCGGGCGCACCCAAGCGTCCTGATTGTTGTTCTTTTAAATCAGTCCTCGCATCAGTCGGTTGTTAACGCGTTTCGCTGCGGGGCGCGGGGAGTGTTCTCGCGCCAGCAACCGGTCGCCGAGTTTCTCGACTGTGTTGAGCACGTGCGCAAAGGCTTCATCTGGGCGGGCAGACTGGAGACGACTTTCCTGCTGGACGCAATCAAGTGC
>Ga0181526_10003369_pt1 | contig 13072 bp, 13 predicted proteins | sample PEATcosm2014_Bin_35_FD_119750 | JGI IMG/M metagenome (GOLD analysis project Ga0181526, IMG submission 119750) | Peatland microbial communities from MTU Mesocosm Facility, Houghton, MI, USA - PEATcosm2014_Bin06_30_metaG | ecosystem: Environmental > Terrestrial > Soil > Wetlands > Peat | place...
AGCATCGTCAACCTCTCCTCCGGGGCGGCCTCGACACGGACGCCCGGCTACGGCGTCTACCCGTCCTCCAAGGCCGGCGTCGAGGCGCTCACCGGCCAGCTCGCACTCGAGCTCGGTCCCTCCGGCGTGCGGGTGAACGCCGTCGCCCCCGGGCTCGTGCGGACCGAGGGCAACGCCGCCCGCTTCGCCGGCGAGCGGGGCGAGCGCATCGCCCGCCACGTCCCGCTCGGCCGCATCGGCGAGGCGGACGACGTCGCCGACGTGATCGCCTGGTTGTGCTCGCCCGGGGCGCGCTATGTCACCGGGCAGGTGATCCACGTGGACGGCGGCACGACGGCCGGAGCACGCAGCTGAGATGACCGCCTTGTGATGGCGGCCCTGTGATGACGGCCCTTTCGATGACCGCCCTGTGATGACGGCCCTGTGATGACGGCTCTGTCCGGAGAGAAGATCCTCGTGACGGGTGCCGCCGGCCAGATCGGCCTGCCGATGGCTCGCTTTCTCGCCGGCGAGAACGAGGTGTGGGGGGCTGCTCGCTTTCGGGCTGACGGCTCGCAGGCTCGCCTCGCCGCCGCCGGCGTCAAGCCGATCCGCCTCGACCTCGCCGCCGGCGACTACGGCGACCTGCCGGAGGACTTCACCTACGTCGTGCACCTGGCGGCCTACATCGGGCCGAACCCCGACATCGACCGCGCCATGCGCAACAACGCCGAGGCCGTCGGCCTTCTCATGCACCACTGCCGCACAGCGAAAGCCGTCCTCGTGATGTCGACGCACTCCGTCTACCGGCCGCACCCCGATCCGGCTCACGCCTACAGCGAGAGCGATCCCCTCGGCGAGACGAACGCCGCCTTCGCCCCCACCTACGCCATGTCGAAGATCGGCGAGGAAGCCGTCGCCCGCACGTGCGCACGCCTCTTCAACCTCCCTGTCACCATCGCCCGCATGAACGCCAGCTACGGTCCCAACGGTGGCTTGCCCGCCTACGACGCCGACACCGTCGTGGCCGGCCGCCCCGTCGTGACGCGGAGCGATCCGAGCTGGTACAGCCCGATCTTCGAGGACGACATCAACGAGCAGGTGCCGGCGATGCTGGGGGCGGCCTCCGTGCCGGCGACGATCGTCAACTGGGGAGGCGACGAGGTCGTGAGCGTGCAGGAGTGGTGCGGCTACATCGCCGAGCTGAGCGGGCGGCCGGCGGCGGTCGAGATACTGGCGTCCGACGGGGGGCCGGCCGGCGCCATCGCCGATGTCAGCCGGCGAAGCGAGATCACCGGACCGTGCCACGTCGGCTGGCGAGACGGCATGCAGGCGACGTTGCAGGCACGTCATCCCGAGCTGAGCACTCCGGCGTGATGGACCTGCAAGAGATCTCCGACCGCCTGGAGATCCAGGACCTCATCGCCCGCTATTGCCACGCCATCGACCGGCAGCGGTTCGACGAGCTCGACTCGATCTTCACCGAGGACGCCGTCATCGACTACACGGCGTTCGGGGCGCCGCGGGCGGGTCTGGCAGAGATGAAGGGTTTCTTGGCCGAGGCGATGTCTCGCCATGCCACCTACTACCACCTCGCCGCCACGAGCACGATCACGATCGACGGCGACGATGCCGAGTGTCACACGATCTGTCACAACCCGATGGTGTTCCGGCGCGAGGGCCGCCCGGACGTCCTCTACTACTGCGGGCTCTGGTATCACGACCGGCTCGTGCGCAAGGCGGCGGGCTGGCGCATCGCCGAGCGCGTGGAGGAGAAGTGCTACCTGGCGACGATGCCGGAGGCCCGCCTCTCCTGAGACTTCCGACGCTCGAAGGGCCGGACAACGCCTCCGCCGATCGGGGATGAGCTGGGCTCGGCGTTGACCGAGTTCGGTCGCATTCCTACACTCGGCACATGAGGGGGGATGCTGTGCAACGCCGTGCCGCCAGGACGGGTTGGCGCCTCCTCGCCATCGCTGGCGTGTTTCTCGGTTTGGCATTCGGCCTCGTGGCGATTTCACCGCCCGCGCAGGCGGCGCGACCCGCCACCTCCTGCCCGAGCCTTCCCTACGTCAACGGCTTCGACGTCAGCCATTTCTCCGACACGATCACGTGGTCCAAGGTGACCTGTGAGGACTTCGTCTACGCGGAAGCCACCGATGGAACAGCCTTTGCCGACCCGACGTTCAGCGCGAATCGTGCCGGTGCGCTCGGGGCCGGCATCCCCTTCGGCGCCGAGGACGTCTTCGAACCGAACGAAGCCGGCGGCGCCCAGGCCACTGCGTTCCTGGGTGTGTACTCGCCACGACCGGGCGACCTGCCTCCGGCCCTCGAGGTGGAGACGGCTGACAGCCAGACGGCCGCCACGATCGTGGCTGGCATCGGGACGTGGGTGAGCGCAGTCGAGGCCGCCACCGGCATCGTGCCCGTGATCTACACCCCCTATTCGTTCTGGGCCTCCATGCTCGAGAACAGCACGGCCTACACGACCGATCCCCTCTGGGACGCCGCTGTCGGAGCCGGGCCACCGCCCGTCCCTGCCTCGGATTGGGGAGGCAACAGCTGGACGTTGTGGCAGTACGACCTCAACGGCACCGTCAGCGGCGTGCCGGAAAACGGCGCCACCGACCTCGACTACTTCGCCGGAGCGAACTTGACGAGCCTCGAGTCCTCACCCGCCACCACCGTGACGATCACCTCTCACAGCGCGAAACCGGTCGTCGGCCGGCCGATCACCCTCGACATTCGCGTCGCCGGGAGCTTCACCGGCAGCGAGGTGCCCACACCCTCGGGCTCGGTGACCGTCTCGGATGGCACGCATAGCTGCAAGGCCTCGCTGTCGGGCTCAGGAGGCATCGCAACGGGCTCCTGCGCCATCACGGAGGCGACGGCCGGTACGCACTCCTTCACCGCCTCCTTCCCCGGGGATTCGAATTGGCACGCCTCCGTGACCTCGAAAGGGACCTCGATCAGCCTCGCCAAGGCAACGTCCACGACGACGCTCAAGCTGTCAACCAAGCGCGTCACCTACGGCGACGAGCAGGCCGAGCATCTCTCGGTCACCGTCACGTCCGCCTACGCCGGTTCGAAACCGACCGGCCGGGTCACGATCGAGGAAGGCGCCACGAAGTTGTGCGTCGTCACGCTCGTTTCCGGCAAAGGATCATGCAAGCTCTCCGCCAAAGAGCTCAAGGTCGGCGTGTACCGCCTCGTCGCCACCTACGGCGGTGGCGCCAACTTCGGGGACTCGACGTCGGCCAAGGAGACCCTCACCGTCGCCAAGGGGTGAAGCAGGCATGCCCCGAGGGCCGCCGGGGCGCATATCACCGTGACGACGAGTCCGCTCCGGGTCAAGGCCAGACGAAACCCTTCACGAGCTTCGCAGCGAAGTTGCAGGTCATTGTCCTGACTCGTTTGGCCCTGGTTCCGTCGCAACGGTCAACTGCGTATCCGGCTCGCTTGGTGGCTCTCGAGGGTCGAGCGGTGTTGGCGCCTCGACGGGCGATTGGGTTTCAGGCACGCCATGAAGCGGTGCCGCCGTGTCGGCTGGCGTTCGCCGAACTGCAGTCCATGAAGCTCTCGGTTCACCGGCGGACGCTGCTGGGGGCGCTGGCGGAGTGGCATCGGCTTGCCCCTGCTTGCGGCGGTAGCTGCGGCGGTGGCGGGGTCCCTGGCGTCGGCGTGGAGTGAACACCATGCTGAGGGCGAGGCCGAGCAGGACGACACCGGCCACGAGGAGGGCGATACCACGGTGGTTCTCAAAAGCGATGGCGACATAGCCGAGGAGGGGGATCGACCAGCGCACTCGGTAGGCGTAGTCGCCACGTATCGTCAGCGTCCATGGGTCGCGGACCGTGTTCGCATCGCCCTGGGTTCTGATCAGGATTTGCCCTGAGCTGCCTTTGCTGAGACCGACGATGCGGTGCACGACCTGCTCGCTGGGCTGGTCCGGTCGTTGGAAGACGATCACGTCGCGCACGCCAAGATCGCCCACGGGGACGCGCTCGCTGATGGCGACGCCACCGACCGCCAGTCCCGGTCGCATGCTGCCGGAGAGGATCGGCGTCACCATCCAGGTGCCCCGGACGAGGGCGATGGCGGCGAACGCAGCAGCTGCGAGGATCACCAGCACGAGCACGGAGGCCACAACGGTGCGAATCCGCCCGCCCACGGTTGCGTGCTCGGCGTCTGATGGCGCCGAGGCTCTCGCCGTGTCGTCCTCGGCAGCCGAAGTTGTCGTCATGATCTCTCCCGCCATGGCGGGCGCCGTGGCACAGGTGGCAGCCAATGTGAACCTTCCACCCTTGACGGCGCGCATGGGCAGCGATGACTTCATTTGCTGAGAGGCGAGACCGTCATTTGGCAGCCTACCCACCGTCACCCATCGCTTGTGACTCCGGCTCCGTGGGGTCCTCCCGTATCCCTCACGGCAGCAAGGCGGCTCTGCCCGTGGCCGCTGCTGCCATCGCTGTAGAGGCAGTCCCGCCCACGTCTCGCCCTGCAACGTGGCGTTGTTGTTGGTGTCGCTCAGCTTGAGGGCACCTCGGTGGCGGGCACTGGAACCACGAAGCAGGCGGAGAGGCGAACTACGCAGACGTGGCATTCGAGGCCTGGCTGCCAGCCGAGGACGGGCTCTCAGTTGACGTGCTGAAGAAGGAGGTTCCTGAGGTCACCTGGGACAGGCTTCAGGCTTCCGGCGTCCAAGCACCCGATACGGCCGCGGTCCGGCTTGAGGAGCTGTGGACCGACCACCTGACCACGATCGGCTGGGGCAAAGCAGTGATCCCAGAGGAATACGACCGGACTGAGACCTTCCCCGAGGGCGCCGCGTCGTCAATCGAGGTGAACCGCTACGAGCGCGACCCTCGGGCCCGGCAGGCCTGCATCGAGAAATGGGTTCACAACTGCGTGGTCTGCGGCTTCAACTTCGAAGCTCGATATGGAGAACTCGGCAAGGGGTACGTCCACGTTCACCACCTCACCGACCTTTCGACGGTGGGCGATGACCACGAGGTCGATCCGATGAAAGACCTACGCCCGGTCCGTCCCAACTGCCACGCGATGTTGCACCGGGACAGCCGTCCTGCAAGGGGAATCGAGGACCTCAAGGCGCGCTTGACGAGATAGGTTCGGACCCCGAGGCCCAGCCTGTCGAGATGGCCGAAGACGGCGGTTCAAAGCTGCTTGTCAGCTTCGCCGCGCACCCTGGTCACGGTGAAGTTGTAGCAGGCGAGCGACTGTTCATGAGAACCGGTTTCTTCGGATCGGAAGACAGCCAGTCCAAGCCCGCGATACCGTCCTCCTGGAGGGGTGTTGGCGTTGTGGCAAGGAGGGGACTCATGACTGACGACCAGCTTCGTGAATGGATCTTCGCCTGGAGCGGCCGGTACCCGGTCGAGTATGACGACGTGCTCATCCCGCTGCGCGGACGGGCTGCGTTCACCATGGAAGAGATCGATGTGATCTTGTACTGGCAGCTTCGGAGCACACCGTCCTACCTGACAAAGGCGAGACACAACCTCAAGTCCGCTCCGGAATGCAGAATCCTCGACATCGTCGCACGCGCCATCGCGTGCAGCGACGACCTTGGTGCGTACCTCCTGCTGGCGGATCTCACCGGAGTGCAACACGCAATCGGAAGCGCGATTCTCGCCACGGCCGATCCTGACCGCTTCACGGTGTACGACCAAAGGGCCAAGAGATCACTCAAGGCCCTGGAACTGCTCCAAAACAGCCCGTGCAAGGGCGAGTGGCTCAACTACGTTCACTCCTGCCGGGACATCGCTCGCCGGACGCGTACTCCGCTGAGGACGATTGACCGTGCGCTCTTCATGGCCAACGGCCGGGCGACTCTCCCGAGGTAGTAACCAGGTCTACGGGTGGCACATCCCGCATCGAGACGGCACCGTGCCAACCGTGTCCCGCGCCCACCGGTCCAACTCGACCACTGAATCGGCACAGACCTTGCGTAGGTCGCGCGTCCAATACACACCGTGGCTGGGTGTGCCGCTGATGGTCGTGCAGTTGGCCAGGTGCAGTACGAGGTAGTTCGGCTTCGGGTCGCGTTCGCAGTTCAGCACGTAGCCGGTGGGGTGGCCTGTGAGCCAGATCAGGTACTCGGTGTCATCGTCCACGAAGTGCTTAACCATCGCCAGTCCTCTAAATGTCGGCCGTTGAGGACCTGCTGGTGTCGGAAGAACCGGTGGCCTCCTCATAGGCTCTCGTGAGCGCCAGCAACATTTCGTCGGTCACCTCGACGCCAGTTCCTTGCCCGAGCGACTTCGGTGCCATGAGCTTCTCGACTATGGACAGCGACTTCGACGCTCGCCGCTCCAACACGCTCCGCCAAGAGGCTCAGGTTCGTCATGCCGGGGTAGAAGATCGTTGTCAGTCAAAGCTTTTCGTCCTTGAGGCGCGGCAGGACCGTCGTTTGGGCCTTGCCGAGGTAGATGTCCAAGGTCCCCATGCCCGCGTCGGAGAGCCGCTGTGCCCACTCGATCAGCCGACCGAGGCGAGCACGATCTTGGGGTGCGGCGTCTGCCACGGCGGCTAGGAACGCCCTGCGTGCCCGGGATCACCTGACCGTGTTCGGTCACCGAGCGCATCGACGTCTTCGAAAGAGGCTGGGGGCGCGGTCGAGATCGACACGCTCCGGGACCAGCAGCACCTCGGACCCTTCTCCCGGACCAAGCACGAATTGATGCACCGTGAGGACATCTACCAACAACCGGTCGCTCACGTCTGACAGATAGCGAGCGATACGGATGAGGTCGGCCGGTGCATCATCGAGGACGACGACACGGAACTCGCCGGACTGAAGGTACGACGCCAGGCGTGCCGAAAACCTCGGCGTCAAAGCCACGCGTCTGGTCTTCGCCACGACCGAGGCGATGTCGTGGGTGCCGCACGCCTGTTCCAATTCCTCCGTCTCCATGCCATAGAGGGCGGCGGCATAGGCGAGCACCTGGGCGACGACGGCTCTGCGGCTTCGGAATTGTGACGCCCACGACTGAGGCGCCCATAACTGAGTAGTGTCGTCCAAACAGCGCATCGCCAGAGGGGGACCCGATGGCCAACGAAGCAGCTGTGGCGGCGCCGGGCGGGGCAGCCGCTCCTTCACTCATCGAGGGCCTCTGGCGACGGCAGCTGCCCCACTACCCGAGCAACAGCCGGCGGGCGGTGTACCTCGGCATCGTTGTCCTCGTCACGATCGTCCTGTACTACGAGCTGTACATCCAGGGAGCCGTCTCGACCAAGATCATCCTGCAGTTCGGGATGACGTTCCGCTACTTCGTGTTCGTCTCGGTGGTCGGCAACCTCGTCGGCGCCTTCGCCTCGCTCGCTGCCGGTCTCGCCGACCGTTGGGGACGGGCCAACCTCGTCGCCTACGGCCTGCTGCTCACCGGAGTCCTCATCTGCTTCGGCCTCCCGAACGTCACCCACGAAAGCGAGTACCTGATCCTGTTCGCACTCGTGAGCTTTGTGGAGGGCGTCGTGCTCGTCGCCACGCCAGCGCTCATCCGCGACTTCTCGCCGCAACTCGGGCGGGCGCAGGCGATGGGCTTCTGGACGCTCGGCCCGGTGATCGGGAGCCTGGTGGTCACGGAGGTCTCCAGCCACACGCTCACGACGCATGCCGACTGGCAGTACCAGTTCCGTCTCTGCGGAGCAATCGGCCTCGTGGTCTTCCTCATCGCCGTCGTCGGCCTGCGGGAGCTCTCGCCGAAGATACGCGACCAGCTGATGGTGAGCTTGCACGACCGCGTCCTCATCGAAGCCCGCGCCGCCGGCATCGACCGCGAGAAGGTCTTGAAGAACCACTGGCAGCAGATGCTGCGATTCGACATCGTCGGCCCGGCATTCGCCATCAGCGTGTTCCTGCTCTTTTACTACATCTCCGTGGGTTTATTCGTCGTGTATTTCGCCACGACGTTCGGGTATACGCCGGCGCGGACCAACAGCCTTGCCAACTGGTACTGGATCACGAATGTCATCGCCCTTGTGACGGCGGGTTTCTTCTCCGATCTCCTGCGCGTGCGCAAGCCCTTCATGGTGGTGGGGGCGATCATGGGGGCCGTCGGCGTCGCCGTCTTCGCCATGAAGGCGACCCAGCCGACGACGAGCTATTCGACCTTCGGGCTCATCCTCATCCTCATCTCAGCCGGGGGCGGGCTGGCGTACTGCGGGTGGATGGCGGCTTTTACCGAGACGATCGAGAAACACAATCCGGCCGCCACCGCCACCGGCCTCGCCGTGTGGGGCTGGACGATCCGCATGGTCGTGACCGTCTCGCTCGTCGCCCTCACCTACGCCGTCAGCGCCGCCAACGTGCTCGTGGACAATGGGCCGACGGCGCAAGCGATCTTGACGAAGTACCCCAGCCAGGTTGCGACCCTGCAGCTGGTCGACGCGGCCACGCTGGCGACGCTCAGCGCCAACCCGAGCAACGTGGCCGCGCAGGCGAAGGCCGTCAGCGAGCTCTCGAATATCCCGGTCGCGAAGGTGGGCACGCTCATCACCGTGAAGGCGAAGTACCCGCAGGAGATCGCCACCTTGCAGGCGATCGACCCGACGACGCTGGCGGTGCTGCATGTCAACGCCCACAACACCGCCGCCGACTTGAAGGCGATCAAGGACATCGCCGCTCATTTCGGGATCTCTCCAGCTGCGGCTACGACCCGGCTGCTCGCCGTCTCCGCCAACTTGAGCACGTCCCAGCTCGACCTCCTCTTCACCTACGGGAACAGCTTGAACGCCGCCGCAGCCCGCTTGTTGGCCACCAACATGGTCCCGAAGGCCGACCTCGCCTACTTGCAGAAGTACGGCAGCGCCGTCACCCAGGCTCAGAAGAACTCGCCCCACCAATGGCAGCGATGGTGGTGGATCTGCTTCGCCGGCCAGATCGTCTTCCTGCCCTTCATCTTCCTGCTGGCGGGTCGCTGGAGCCCGCGCAGAGCCCGAGCCGACGCCGAGGCGCACAAGCAGGAGGTCGATCGGGAGCTGCGGGAGCTGACGGCGGTCTGAGCCCTTAGCCGCAGGCGCTCAATCGCCTGCCTCGGCGTAGGTGAGCGACTTGCCCTCGTCGAAGGCGTAGAGCTTGCACTGGTGAGAAAGCTCGTCACGAAGTCGCGGAAGCGCAGCTTGCCGTCGCGCACGGTACCCGGGAAGGCCGCCTCGATGGCGCTGGCGGCGTCCTTGTGGCGATCGAGGTGGACGAAACCGGCGAGATCATCGACGGCCACCACGGTGTTCGAGCATGGCGTGGGCGGCGTAACGACGGTGTTCGGATAGCCGGCTACCCTCGCCAGGCTGTCGGGCCGTTCCGCTCCATCGTGGCGGCGGTGACGAAGCCGGGCATCCTCGTCCTGGACTGTTGCGGCGGTCAGGGCACGAGCTCGGTGGCGGCGTCAGCGGGCGGGCGTTTCATCGGCGTCGACGTGGATGAGGCGGCGTTGGCATTGGCGAAGGAGCAGCTAACGGGGTTGAGCCGAACAGCACCTGCATAGGTACTTCCTGCCGCAGGGGGTCCTCTATCCGCCGACGGGAATAGGACAGGTTCGGTCTGGTTTCAGAAGTAGTGGCGCAGCCGATGCTCGGCTTCACCCACGTGAGCGCCGTGATGTACCTGAATCCCCACACGGGGAACAGGCGGGTGCCTTCCCCGATGAAGGAGTTCGGCACCCAGAGGTAGAGGTGGGCGTCATCGTCGGCGAGGTCGGAGACGGCGAGCTCCCGGATCTCCTCCATCGACATGGTGGGGTAGTGGCGCTCGGCAGCACCTCGGATTGCAGCCGTCGCCGTCATGGCTGGGGGACGACGGTAGCAGCCACCAACATTGTCGGTAAACCTCTCTATGTCTGACGTGTCGCCTTGACCGATTGTCGGTAAACCTCTCCATATCCAGGACTAAGAAGAGGTTTGCCGACATCTCGATGATGCCCGAGCTACCGGCACGATGAACGCCCGTCTCAAGCGCCCCCGACCCGCAACCGGTGATGGTCATGTCGCTGCCGTCGTCGTCATCAACTTCATCGTGGTCAGCCCGACCGGCACAACCGCCCGAGAAGGGGCGGAGTGAGAGGTCAGCCGTTCGGGAAGCCCGACGTCGAGATGGCGCTTGGCACAACCGTCGAGGCGTCACAAGGAGTTACAGCCTGCTGGACGAAGTAGTAGGTGCCGGGCTTGGCTTCACCGAACACGGGCCCGGGCTGCCGGGCCGTCATGTACAGGATGCCGAAGCACCCAGCGGGGTACCGTTCCGGCGCCGCCATGACGACGAAGCTGCCGTCCACGCCGGGGCTGATGCTGATTACGTGTGCAACGTTGGATGCGGTCGTGGTGTAGGACAGCCCCGTCTGGAGGTTCTGAATGGACGACACTCCTTCCGAGCCCGTTGTCAGGCCGTCCAGGCTGCCATCGTCGAGGGTCTGGTAATACCGCACGGCGGTCAAGGCGTTCTGGAGATCCTCCTGGGCGACGGGGCCTCTGCCGCCGGTCGGCGGAGGTGCCGTCACGTAGGTGAGCACGACCAACAGAGCGACCACGGTCAGCGAGACGACCACGACGCCAGCGCCCCAGAGAAACGACCTCATCCCGCTCAGCCGCTCGGGAAGCCGGTGGTGGAGATGGCGCTCGGGACCAAGGTCGAGGCGTCACAGTCCGCTACTGCCGCCGTGGTGGTCCGTACGACGAAGAAGTACGTTCCCCTGGCCGTCTCGCCGAACACCGGCGTGGGCTGCCGAGCGGTGACCCAGAGGACGCCGTAACAGGCGAGCACACCGGGTTGGAATGCAGCCATGACGACGAAGGAGTTGTCGCGACCGAGGTGGAGGCTCACGAGGTGTGGGCCGGTCGATGCCTCCGCAGTGAAACTCAGCCCGTAAGTGGACTGGATGGGAGAGACGCCTTCGGACCCCGTCGCATTAAGTCCAGCGAAGCTGTGGTCGTTATCGGCGTAGTACTGCTGGATCCCTGCGAGCGTGTTCTCGACGTTTGTCGCGGCGGCGATGTTGTATCCCCGGGCGGACCACCCGTCCCGCTGGTGGACGGCGGAGACCAGCACCAGTGTCACGATGACGGTGAAGCAGATGTCCAGCACCCACAGGCCCCGCAAGAACCGCCTCACCAGAAAGATTCTACGCCTGCTGATGCGTCCAACCTTCTTCGGGAACCTGTCAGAATCGCACCTTCGGCCGTTGCGGCGTGTCCTGAGGTGCCGGTTCGTTGACCTCGCGCCGTCTCACCCTCCCATAGAGGCCGCATGAACTCCCAGGCGTCCCCGGCAGGGTAGAGAACCTGCCATTCCGGATGGACAAGCCAATCCACGCCGGTCAGCGCCTGCGGTTCCGAGACGGTCCTCCTCCGAAGATCCCCTCGCGCCAGCGAGGCTGCTCAGCCCGTGTAGCTGACCGTGACGATGGGAGTCACGCTCCCGTTCTCGGCAAGGTTGGTGAGAGATGCCGCCGCTGGGTTGGGGCCAAAGACCGGAGCCGGTCCTGTGTAGGTGATGGCGCTGTAGTAGGCGCCGGGGTACCCACCGTAGGGAACGGCCTGGTAACCGGTGTAGACACCGCCGCAACCGGTGGCTTCGGTCGGACCTGCGTAGTACACGACCGTATAGGTGTCGGTCGCCCCGGGCGCCAAGACCAGGTGCCCGATGGCAGCCTGGCCGTAACCCTCGACCGTGGTCAACGGTTCGTTGAGGAAAACACCGCCGCCGCTGCTGCCATCGCTGTAGAGGCATGCCCACATCTCGCCCTGCAACGTGGCGTTGTTGTTGGTGTCACTCAGCTTGAGGGCCACCTCGGTGGCGGGGATGTTGCCGTTGTTGGTGATCGTGATGAGCTCCGGCGCCGTCATGAACGACGACCCTGTCGGCCCGAGCGACCCGAGCGTCAGATTCGGCGTACCGTTGCCGGTCGCATTGGGGTCCTCGGTCGCTGACAGCACGACGCTGAGGTTCCCGGCCGTGATGGTCTGGTGGCTCGTTGTCTGCGCGGTGAAGACTGCATCGGCGCCGGAGCCGATGAGGCCCAGGCCTGCGATACCCAGGACTCCCGCCATCGCAATCGTGCGAAGCTTCATGTCGATTCCTCTCGCTCGCAGGCTCGGGTCTGCTGGCACGCCGCCACTTCGTTGCTCACTGTCCGTACCCGATTCCGACCGTCGTGGTGATGGTGATGCCCACGCCCCGAGCAGGCAGGCTCAGACCGGGGGCCGTGCTCGTGCCCGGCACGGCGGGACCCGTCTTTACAGCCCCGCAGGCGGTTCTCTCAGCACCGGCGTAGACGTTGAGAATGTAGGTGTCCGAGCCACGAGCGGCGATGCTGCCGACGATGGCCTCGGTATCGAGCGCCTCGGGAAGTGGGCCGTTGTAGAGCACGTAGCCCGAGGTGACCTCGCAGATGGAGAGCTGTTTCGCCAAGGCGGCGCCAACTTCGCTCGTAGCGAGGGTTTGTGTGATGGCACTAGCCGAGAAGGTGGCCTTGTTCGTGATGGTGACCACCTCGTCGCCGGTCGTGAACGACGGCCCGCTCGGCTGCACGGCCGTGAACGTGAGGGACTTCGTGCCGCTGCCGAAGCTCGCACCCGGTGACGACAGCACGACGTCGGGCGTCGCAGTCGTGCCGACCGTGATGGTCTGGCGGCTCGTCGTCTCGGCGGTGAAGGCAGCGTGTGCACCCGTGCCGATGAGGCCCAAGGCTGCGATGCACATCACCCCCACGAGGGCCACCGTGCGAAGTCTCATGTCAATCCCTTTTTCTCCGAAACACCTGCTTTGGGCAGGGAACCCAGCCGGGTCAGACGCGATTTCGGCGGCAACGTCGTCGTCGTGCACGGCGGCCGCGTCGTTGTGGTCGTTGATGGCGGCCTGGTTGTGGTCGTGGTGGTCGTTGACGGTGGGCGCGTCGTGGTGGTGGTGGTTGTCGACGGTGGCCGGGTCGTGGTTGTCGTCGTCGTGCAGGGCGGCCGGGTCGTGGTCGTCGTGGTCGAGGTCGGCGGCGTGGCCGCCACGATGAGCGTCACGGTCGGGGTGAGTGACCCGCCCTCGGCCGGGTTCGTGAGGGAGGCTGCTGCCGGATTCGCCCCGAGG
>Ga0181526_10003372_pt1 | contig 13066 bp, 14 predicted proteins | sample PEATcosm2014_Bin_35_FD_119750 | JGI IMG/M metagenome (GOLD analysis project Ga0181526, IMG submission 119750) | Peatland microbial communities from MTU Mesocosm Facility, Houghton, MI, USA - PEATcosm2014_Bin06_30_metaG | ecosystem: Environmental > Terrestrial > Soil > Wetlands > Peat | place...
GCGCCGAGCTTCATCTGCCGTTGCGAGGACATCGTCGCGTCATTCTCCGAGAGGTTTGATCCGCGCCGCGGGCCGTCCGCGCCGCCTGTTCGTCAACTCACGACTGCGCAAGCCTGTGGTAGCGGCCCCGGCTGTAGACGAGCGGCTCGCCGGGCCGGGCCGTCACGGCGCGCACCGCGCCAATCACGATCACGTGGCTGTGGCGCTCGATCATCTCCTCGACCTCGCAGTCGATCGTGGCGATGGCGCCCTCGAGGGCGAGGGCGCCCGTCGCCTGCGGCCGCCATTCGACCGCTTCGTAGCGGGCCGCGCCTTTGGCGCCGCCGCGGCCGGCGAAGCGGTCGGCGACAGACTCGTGCTCGGCCGAAAGCACGTTGACGCAGAAATGGCGTCGCCGCGCGATGACCGGAACCGCCGAAGCATTTCGGTTCACGCAGACGATCATCGTCGGCGGATCTATCGAAAGCGACGCCGCCGAGGTGACGGTGAGGCCGGTCCGTTCATCGCCCTCGCCGGCCGTGAGGACGCTCACGCCGCCGGCGACGAGACGCATCGCGTCCTTCAGCGTCGTCGCTGCGACCGGATCGGCAATTTTCGAAATGGCGTTCATGACGCAGCCTTGGTCGCTGTGCGGAGAAGATGTGGGGGCTCGCGGACGTAGCCGCCCGATGGCGGGCGACCGCCGCATTTGGGACCAGGGCGTGGCCGAGTCGCGGGCTGCCGCCGTCCGTGCGCCGCTTGCGCTTGCCTCCACATGACTCACGCCTCTCCAGCGCCGAGGAGGCGGTCGAGGATGCGCTCCTCGAGCGCGCCGAAATCCGGCGCGCCGCGATGCCGCGGCCGGGGCAACTCGACGGTGACGTCGAGCGCGATCGCGCCCTGCTCGACGAGCACGATGCGGTCGGCGAGCGCCACCGCCTCGGCGACGTCGTGGGTCACCAGAACCGCGGTGAAGCCTTCGCGGCGCCAGGCAGTCTCGATCAGGCGCTGCATCTCGATCCGCGTCAGGGCGTCGAGGGCGCCGAGCGGTTCGTCGAGGGCCAGAAACCGCGGACGGCTGACGAGCGCTCGGGCCAGCGCGACCCGCTGTTTCTGCCCGCCGGACAGAACCGAGGGCCAATCGTTCGCCCGGTCGGCGAGTCCGACCGAGGCAAGCGCTTCGAGCGCCCGCTTCCGGCCTGAAGCCGAGCGCCGGTCCGCGCCGAGACCGACTTCGACGTTCGCCAGTACCCGCGCCCAGGGCAGCAGGCGCGGCTCCTGAAACATGACGCGCGCTATGGTGCGCCGATCCGTCTCGGCGCGGTAGCCGACCGCTATCTGGCCCTGGGTCGGCGCTTCGAGGCCGGCGAGTAGCCTCAGCAACGTGCTTTTGCCGCAGCCGCTACGGCCGACGACTGCCAGAAATTCCCCCTCCGACACGCTGAGGTCGAGCCCCCGCAGGACCGGCTTCGCTCCGTAGGCCTTGGTGAGGCCGCGCGCCGCGATCGGCGCGCCGCGTTGGGCCTCGAAGGGAGCGACCTCTGGTCTCGTCGCCGTAGCGGCCGTCGTCGGAAGCGCCATCGCGATCAGCCCCCGAAGAAGGACGGACGCCAGGGCAGGAACGCGCGCTCGAGCGCGCGCACCACCACGTCCGCCAGTTTGCCGAGGAGCGCGTAGATGAGAATCGACAAAACAACGACGTCGGTCATCATGAACTCGCGCGCCTGCATCGCCATGTAGCCGACGCCCGACTGGGCGGCGATCGTTTCCGCCACGATCAGGGTCAGCCACATCACGCCGAGCGCGTAACGCAGCCCGACGAAGATCGACGGAAGCGCGCCGGGCAGGACCACCCGCCGGAACAACGCGGTGCGGCCCATGCCGTAGCTTTGCGCCATTTCGAGGAGTTGCGGATCGACGGAGCGCACCCCGTGCAACGTGTTGACATAGACCGGGAAGAACACGCCGAGCGCGACGAGAAACAGCTTCGCCCCCTCGTCGATGCCAAACCAGACGATAACCAGCGGGATGAGCGCGAGGTGCGGCACGTTGCGGACCATCTGCAACGTCGAGTCGCTAAAGGCTTCGCTCAGCTTCGACAGGCCATTGGCGAGGCCGAACGCGAGGCCGATCCCGCCGCCAACAATAAGGCCTGCCATCGCCCGGCAGAAACTGATCCCGATGTTGGTCGGCAGCTCGCCAGAGCGGGTCAGCCGCCAGGCGGCGGAAAGAACCGACGTCGGCGACGGCAGCAAGGTCTCCGGGACATAGCCGAGGCTCGAGCCGGCCTGCCACAGCGCAAGGATTAGCGCGGGAACAATCCAACCCGACGCGGCGGCTGCGAGGCCTGCGGGCAGGCTCCGCGCGGAAGAGCTGCTCGCGGGCCTAACGTCGGGGACACTGAGCGGACTCACCGCGTCGGTCATGATCGACCTCCTGCGCAATCGAAAGAGGGGCGGGCGCCGTGGGGAGGCGCGGCGCCCCCCGTCGCCGGCGTCATTCGGCGGCGATCTTCGGCTTGTACGCGCCGACGCCATACTCGCCGGGCGGCGAGCCGTGGCTCAGCCCCCGTCGGGCGCCGGTTCCGAGTTCCGGGAACAGGAGTTCCGCAACCTTGTAGGCTTCCTCGAGATGCGGGTAGCCCGAGGCGATGATGGTCTCGACGCCGAGCGCCTGGTATTCGCGCAGCCGCGCCGCCACGGTCTTGGGATCGCCGACCAGCGCCGTGCCCGCGCCCCTGCGAACAAGCCCGATGCCTGCCCAGAGATTGGGAGCGATCTCAAGCGCCTCGCGGCTCCGGCCGCGCTGCAGGGCGGTCATGCGCCGCTGGCCAACCGAGTCCGACTCGGCGAGCTTGCTGTGCGCCGCCGCGATCGCCGCGTCGGAGACGTTCGAGATCAGACGCTCGGCGACGCTCCAGGCTTCCTCCTCGGTTTCGCGCACGATGAGGTGCATGCGCAGGCCAAAGCGGACCTCGCGGCCCTTGGCGCGCGCACGGGCGCGGACATCCTCGATCTTTTGCCTCGCCTGCTCGATCGGCTCGCCCCAGGTCAGGTAGACGTCGGTCTGCGCAGCGGCGAGCTCGTGCGCGGGGTCGGAGGAACCCCCGAACCAGACGGGCAGCGGATGCTGCACGGGCGGGAACAGGAGGCGCGCGCCCCTCACCTTCTGGAAGCGGCCCTCGAAATCGACGGTCTCGTTCGCGAGCAGGCGCCGGAAAATCGTCAGGAACTCCGCCGCATGGGCATACCGCTCGTCGTGCGACAGAAAGATGCCGTCGCCGGCGAGTTCCTTGGCGTCTCCGCCGGCAACGAGATTGATGAGGAAGCGGCCGTTGCTGATCCGGTCGATCGCTGCGGCCTGCCGCGCCCAATGGGTCGGCGTCGCAAGGCCCGGACGGAGCGCCGCCAGGAATTTCAGCCGCTCGGTGTGCGGCGCAAGCGCGGCGGCTACAATCCAGGGATCTTCGCAATGCGAGCCGACGGGGATCAGAACGCCGCCGAACCCGAGCTGATCGGCCGCCTGGGCGATCTGCTTGAGATAGGGGAAGTCGGCCGAGCGATTGCCGGCGTCGGTTCCGAGATACGAGCCGTCGCCCGTCACGGGAATGAACCAGAAGATGTCGAGCGGCTTTGCGGGCTCCGTCAAGGGGCGGACTCCTTGGTGTCTCTTGGGTCAGGTATTGGACTTGCCGCGCCAAACGATGTCTCGCACCGATATGGCCGACGGGATCAGGCCCAAGCGATGGAAGCGGTCAGCGACGCCCTGCTGGTCAGCGACAACCGTGTCCGTCAGCGGGCCGAAGGTGAATTCGGCGCGGTCGACGGAGCGCTTCTGCGCGGCGATGTCGACCCCGCTCGCCTCGGAGAAGAGCTCAGCGGTCTCGTCGCGATGATCGGCGGCCCAGGCCGTCGCCGCGGCGACCTCCTGGTTGATCGCGGTTACGACATCCGCGTGATCCGCCAGGAAATCAGCGTTGGCGAGGAAGTAACTGTTCTGCCGGCTGACACTCGGATCGACGGGGAGCGGCCGGGCGTTCTGCTTAATTTCGGCAATGGCGAAGAAGGGGTCCCAAATCGACCAGGCGTCGACCGCTCCACGGGAAAAGGCGCTCGCCGCGTCGGCGGGCGCCAGATAGACCGGGAATATGTCGCTCCAGGCGAGACCGGCGCGTTCGATTGCGGCGACAAGAAGGTTATGCGCGCTCGAGCCCTTGGCGACCGCGATCCTCTTGCCCTTGAGGTCGGCGATCAACTGAACCGGGGAGTCTTTCGGGACGACGACAGCCTGTCCGTAGCCGCGCGCCGGAATCACGCCGACATAGCGGATCGCCGCGTGTGCGGCCTGGGCGAAGATGGGCGGCGCGTCGCCGGTGTATCCGTAGTCGACGGCTCCAGCCGAAAGGGCCTCGAGAAGCGGCGGCCCGAACGCGAACTCGACCCACCGCACGGATAGGCCCTGCGGCTCGAACAGCTTCTCGAGTTGCTTGCGCGCCTTCACGACGAGCAGGACCGCTGTCTTCTGATAGCCGATCCGCACCTCCCTCAGCGGAGCCGGCGCGGCGACTGCGAGCCGAGGCGCGGACAGACCAAACGCTGCGGTCATCAGGAGGAAGGATCGTCGGTGCATCAGATCACGACTCCGGAGATCGGTTTGGCGCTCATTGCCAAAGCTCTTTCCACGGCAGTTGTGGAATCGGATACCCCTCAGCTCGGCCGCGTTTGCAATTAACTAATGTCCATCATAATAGTCAACTAACTTATCGGACCAAGCGACGGAGCGCGTCCCAAATATGCGAATCACGACAGAAGAAGCGTTCGTGAAAGTTCTTCAGCGGCACGGGATCGATCAGGCGTTCGGGATCATCGGCTCGGCCTTCATGCCAATATCCGATCTTTTCCCCAGTTCGGGGATCACCTTCTGGGACGTCGCGCACGAGACGAACGGCGGCATCATGTGCGACGGGTACACCCGCGCGACCGGCCGGATCGCGATGGCGGTCGCGCAGAACGGCCCCGGCGTCACCAACTTTGTTACCGCGGTCAAGACTGCCTATTGGAACCACACGCCGATGCTCGTGGTGACGCCCCAGGCGGCGAATAAGACGATCGGCCTCGGCGGCTTTCAGGAAGTCGACCAGATGGCGATGTTCCGCGACACGGTCGGCTATCAGGAGGAGGTGCGGGACGCGTCTCGCATCGCGGAAGTGCTCAACCGCGTCATCCAGAAAGCCAAGCGGCTGTCGGCCCCGGCGCAGATCAACGTGCCGCGCGACTTCTGGACGCAGGTGGTCGACATCGAGATTCCGCCAGTGATCGCGCTGGAGCCGCCGGACGGCGGCGACATCGCCATAGCCGAGGCGGCGGCGCTGCTCTCCAGCGCCAAATTCCCGGTCATCGTTTCCGGTGCCGGCGTCGTGCTCGCCGACGCGATCCCGGACTGCGTCGCGCTCGCGGAGCGGCTCGACGCGCCGGTCTGCAATGGCTACCAGCACAACGACAGCTTTCCCGGCTCGCACCGGCTCGCGGTCGGGCCGCTCGGCTATAACGGATCGAAAGCTGCGATGGAGCTTATCGCGTGCGCCGACGTCGTTCTCGCGCTCGGCACGCGCCTCAATCCGTTCTCCACGCTGCCGTGCTACGACATCGAATACTGGCCGCGCGAGGCCAAGATTATTCAGGTTGACGTCAACCCCGACCGGATCGGTCTCGCCAAGCCGATCGCGGTCGGCGTTTGCGGCGATGCGAGCCTCGTCGCACGAAGAATCCTCGCAAAGCTTGCGCCTTCGGCTGGCGACGCCGGGCGCGAGGAGCGCAAGGCGCTCATCCATGCGAAAAACTCCGCATGGCTGCAGGCGCTCTCCGGCATGGACCACGAGGAGGACGATCCTGGAACGACCTGGAACGAGCGGGCCCGGTCGCGCGAGCCGGACCACATGTCGGCGCGCCAAGCCTGGCGCGCGATCCAGGCGGGGCTGCCGCGCGAAGCGATCATCTCGTCCGACATCGGCAACAACTGCGCGATCGGCAACGCCTATCCGACATTTGAATCCGGCCGCAAGTATCTTGCCCCTGGGCTGTTCGGCCCCTGCGGCTACGGCTTCCCGGCGATCATCGGCGCCAAGATCGGTTGTCCGGATGTTCCGGTCGTCGGCTTCGCCGGGGACGGCGCGTTCGGCATCTCCATGAACGAGCTGAGCTCGATCGGCCGCGACGGATTGCCGGCGATCACGATGGTGGTCTTTCGCAACTACCAATGGGGCGCCGAGAAGCGGAACACGACGCTATGGTACGACGACAATTTCGTCGGCACCGAGCTCAACCCCCGCCTGAGCTACGCAAAAGTCGCGGAGGCCTGCGGCCTCACGGGCGTCGTCGCCCATTCGCCCGCCGAGCTGACCCAAGCCCTTCGCGAAGCGTGCGCGGCGCAGCAAGATGGCGTCACGACGCTAGTCGAGGTCGTCCTCAATCAGGAGCTCGGCGAACCCTTCCGGCGTGACGCGATGAAGAAACCGGTCGTCGTCGCCGGCGTGCGCCGCGAGGACATGCGCGCGCAGACGTGAACGCCGCCGTCAGCTCTGCCCTTTCCACGGCACGAGCCAGCGTTCCAGGAGCCGCATCCCGAACGAGAAGGCGAAGGCGCAGACCGCGATGACGCCGATGCCGACGAACACATAGTCGGTGGCGAGGAACTGCGAGGCCGACATCACGAAATGGCCGATGCCTTGCGTGGCGGCGATGAGTTCCGCGGCGACCAGCGTGCTCCAGCCGACGCCGAGGGCGATCCGCGTTCCCGTCAGGATTTCCGGCAGGGCCGAGGGAAGCACGACGTCGCGCATGAGCTGGAAGCGGGTCGCCCCGAGCGAGAGGGCCGCATTGACGCGCTCGAGCGAGACGGAGCGCACGCCCGCCTGGGCCGCAATCGCGATCGGAGCGAACATCGCCATGGTCAGAAGCGTGATCTTCGAGGCTTCGCCGATGCCGAGCCAGATGATCATCAAGGGCAGGTAGGCGAGCGGCGGCAGCGGCCAGTAGAATTCGATCGGCGTGTCGAACACGCCCTTGGCCCAGCGACTGAGGCCCATGAAAAGGCCGACCGGCACGCCGAGCGTGAACGCGATCACCGCGGCAGTGAGGATGCGCGCAAGGCTCGCGCTCACGTGCTCCCACATGGAGGCGTTGGCGTAGCCGTCCTGGTAGAATGATACGGCCGCGTTGAAGACTTCTACGGGGGTCGGCAGGAAGAGATGCGGCACGAGCCGAGCCTCGGAGGCCGCCCACCATGCAAGAAGGATGACGGCGGCGGTTGCCAGGCTGATCGGCACCGTCGAGCGCTCGCCGATGCCGAAGCCGCGCATCTTCACGACGCGAATATCGCTGGCCGACGTTTCGAGCTCGGCGTTGGTGGCGAGGTCTGTCATTCCGCGGCCCTTCCGTAGACTTCGTCCTGATGAACAATGGCTCGGACCCTTTCGCGCAACTCGACAAACTCGGGCGAGGTCTTGACGGCGCGGGCGTCGCGGTCGCGCGCAAACGAGCGCACGAAATCGAGGTCGAACCGCGCCACGATGCGTCCGGGCCGCGGCGACATGACGATGAGGTGGGTGCCGAGGAACAGCGCCTCCTCGATCGAATGAGTGATGAAGAAGATCTGCTTGCCGGTGCGCGACCAGACATCGACCAGCAATTCCTGCATGGCCTCGCGAGTCATGCTGTCGAGGGCGCCGAACGGCTCGTCCATCAGCAGGATGGCGGGGTCGGGCGCGAGCGCGCGGGCGATGCCGACCCGCTGGCGCATGCCGCCCGACAATTCATAGGGCGCGGAATTGGCGAATTCCTGCAGGCCGACGAGGCGCAGCAGCTCGACCGCCCGCTTGCGGCGCTCTTTCCGACCGACGCCGGCGAACTTGAGGCCGAGCGCGACGTTCTCCGCCACCGTCTTCCAGGGCAGGAGTGCGTCCTTCTGGAAGACGACGCCGCGCTCGGCGCCTGGCCCGTCGACTGCGTGGCCATTCAGCGTGATCGAGCCGGACGACAGCGGCAGGAAGCCCGCCATCGCGTTGAGCAGTGTCGACTTGCCGCAGCCCGAGGTCCCGAGCGCCACGACGAAGGCGCCGTCCGGGATCTCAAGCGACACCCGGTCCAGCGCGTGGACCGGCCTGCCGTCGCGCGCGGCGAAGTAAACAGAAGCCTTGTCGACCCGAAGCATCGTGAGGAGGCCTCCAAAGAAAAAGGCGTCGCCAGACCCCCTTGCCGGCGACGCAACCCCCTGTGGGAGGGTAAGGCTTACGAGCCTGTGCCCTTCTCGACCGCGATCACCACGTCAGGCGTGACGAAGGCGGCGTAGGACGGCAGGACGTCGGAGATCTTCTTCTGATCCTTCAGGAACACGGCGGTCTCCTTGAGGATCCCGGCGAGGCCCGACTTCTCGCCACCGCCGAGCCACGCGTCGGACGCCTGCACCTTGAGTGGCAGGAGGTTGAGGTTCTTGAGCGCATTCGCCTGATCGCCCGGCGTTCCGCCAATCAGTTTCGACAGCGCCGCGGCGTTTTCGCTATCGGGACCCCATTTCGCCGGATCGTCGATGAAGGAGGTCTGATACTTCGCGATCACGCCGGCGAACGCCTTCAGGAAGTCCGGATGGGTCTTGGCGAAGGCGCCTGTCGCAACCCAGGCCGAGAACGTCGGCGCGCCCTTCTCGGCGACGTCCTTGGAGGTGACGAGCACCTTGCCGTTCTTCTTCAATTCGTCCAGCGCCGGATTCCAGACGAAGCCGCCGTCGAGGTCGCCGCGGTTGTACCCGGCGACGATGTCGGGCTGCGGGATGGCGAAGACCTGTACGTCCTTCTCGGTCAGGCCAACGCTCTTGATCAGGGCGAGCAGCTGATAATGGTCGGTCGAAACTGGGGCGGCCGCGAGCTTCTTGCCCTTGAGATCGGCGAGCGAGTTGATGCCCGAACCGTTGCGCACGACCAGCGCTTCGTCGATGCCGGAGATCGAGGCGAGGTAGAACGCCTTGACATCAAGGCCGCGCGAGGTCGCCGCAGCGAACGGACTCGACCCAACATAGCCGATCTGGACGTCACCCGAGGCGATCCCGGCGAAGATCTCGGCCCCCGAGTTGAAGCGGCGGAAATCGATCTTGACCCCCGTCGCCTTGTCGAACTCCCCGTTGGCGATGGCGACGGACGAGGGGAGAGCGTCGGTCTGGTAGGCGACGACCACTTTGTCGGCGGCCTGAGCCGAGGCCGCGCCGAGCCAGGCGAAGGCTGCGAGCGCGCTGGTGGCGAGGATGCGTCTTATGAGATTCACGGTTCGAAATCCTTTTGGCTGTCGGCGATCGGGGCCGTAAACGACGCTGTCGCCGCGGCGCCCGAAGCGCCCGCGCAAGCCTTTTTTGCGCGGCCGCGGAACAGACGAGCACAGCCGACGACTGGTGTCAAGTAAGTCTACCATGTAACTAGACTTATTACCGACCCTGTCGCTTCCGCATGTCGCGAACGACCGGCCGGCGCAAGCTCGATGAGGCTCTGATGACCAAACCTGTGGCGGGAACTCCGGAGCGAGTCGACCCGCAGCTTCGTCCGCGTTACGCGGGGGTCGCGACTTTCTTTCGCAGGCCCCTGCGGGAAACGGCGGCAGGGGTCGACGTGGCCGTGGTTGGCGTGCCTTTCGACGGCGGCGTTACGCATCGTACCGGCGCGAGGCACGGCCCGCGGGCGGTGCGCGAGCAGACGACAATGATCCGCCGCTACAACCATGCGACCGGCGTCGGTCCGTTCGATCTCGCCGAAGTCGCCGACCTCGGCGACGCCTGGGTCGAGCGGCCGTTCGAACTCGAGGGCGCGCTCAGCGAGATCGAGGCCTTTTTCGCCGCCGTCCAGGCGGTGGGGGCCGCGCCGCTGTCGGTTGGCGGCGATCATTCGATCTCGCTGCCGATCCTGCGCGCTATCGCCGGAGGCGGGCCGCTCGGCATGGTCCATATTGACGCGCATTGCGACACCGGCGACGACTACCTCGGCTCGCGCTTCCATCACGGCGCGCCGTTCCGTCGAGCGGTCGAGGAGGGGCTCCTCGATCCGAAGCGCGTGATCCAGATCGGCATCCGCGGATCGCTCAATCATCTCGACATCTGGGATTTCAGCCGGACATCCGGCATGCGGGTGGTGACGATCGAGGAGTTCTCCGACCGCGGCTGGCGCTGGGCGGCCGAGGAGGCGGGTAGGGTCGTTGGCGACGGGCCCTCGTATCTCTCGTTCGACATCGACTCCCTGGATCCGGCTTTTGCGCCCGGGACGGGAACGCCCGAGGCTGGCGGACTGACGATGCTCGAAGCCCAAAGGCTGATCCGGGAGCTTGCGGCGCTCGACCTTGTGGGCGCCGACGTCGTCGAAGTCTCCCCGCCTTTCGATCCATCGGGCGTGACGGCGCTGGCCGCGGCGACGATCCTGTTTGAGTCGCTGTGCGTGCTCGCGACGGCGATCGCGCGGCGACGCGGGAAGATCGCTCGCATGGCTGGGTCTTCGCCGGCGTCCGGGTGACCTTCGCCTTTGATTCGGCCTGCCGACCGAGCCGCCGTTCGGCCCTCGCCGACCGCCGGTCGGACGGATCTATCGACGGCGAGGGCTTCGTCCTCGACTCCGACGGGAGTCCGCGATGAAGCCGCCATAGACGAGACGAAGGGTTGCCCCACAAGCGGTCCTCTGGGGAGCGTGAAGAAATGCGTTCACGTCCTGAGTGAGGAACTTACGCGCTTGGTTGCAACGCTGTGGGTGGCCTGGCGGCAATGATCCTGTGGTCCTTGGGACACGATTGGCGCTGGATTACGTACTCGGACCTCAAACCAGTCGGCAAACGTTTGCCGGTGGGCATGAGCCTCGACGACTCTTTCAATGCAACTCAGGACCTGCTCAAGGCGCACCTCGGGCCTTAAGGGCGTGGTCGGCTTCGGTAGCCATGGGCCAAACCCTGCCACGCATGTTCTCCTGCGGCAGTGGCTCGTCGGTAAAGGCGGTCGTCGGCTCGGTGCTCCTCAAGCAAGTGGCGCCCAACTTCAAGGACGCCGCGCTCTTCGCCGGCTTCCTATGGGATCCCAAGGGTGAATGTTACGCCGCAGTCGCAGTCGCCAAGAAAGTGCTAGACAGGAAGCCGATCGATTCGAGCCTCGATGCCAGCTCGACAAGCCCAATGTCGATCAGGCGACGAAGCAGATCAATTTCGATCAGATCGAGACCTTCAACACTGACAACGCGGCGAGCATCGTAGTCTGATTCGCCTCGGTCGAAGAGGGCGTCCAGAGGCGCCGCGCCGAAAATCGTTTGCGCGCTTCTCAGCTCGTCGTTTCACGCTTAGGGCGGCTTGCGGATCGGGCCGCCTTTCATCGCGTGAGGAGGCCGGCGTCCAGCACCACCGCAGAGCCGGTGATGTAGCGCGCGTCGTCGGAGGCGAGGAAGAGCACGCTGCCGACGACATCCTTGACCGTCACCCATGGCGTTGGCAGAAGGTTGCCGGCGGATTTTTCCGCGATCTCGATTGCGGTCGAACCTTCGAGCAGCGCCAGTCCGTCGTTAAGCGGCGTGTCGACGCCGGTCGGGTGCAGGGTGACGACCCGCACGCCCGCCGCCGCCACTTCGATCGCCAGCGACTTGGCGAGGCCGACAAGTCCCCATTTGGAAGCGGCGTAGTGAGCGAGGCGCGGAAACCCGCGCAAGCCGGCAACGGACGAATTGAAAATGATCACCCCGCCGCCGCGCGCGACGAGATGGGGCGCAGCGTGTTTGGCGAGCAGAAAATTGCCCTTGAGATTGATGTCGAGAACCGTGTCCCATTGATCCTCGGTGAGTTCGGTCACCGCGCCCTGGGCCGCGACGCCGGCGTTGCCGAACAAGATGTCGAGGCCGCCAAAGGCGGCGACCGTTTTGGCGACCGCCGCGGCGACGGCGGACTCGTCCCGGATGTCGCCGACGAGCGGGAGGAATCGGCCGCCGAATCCCGCGATCTCGTCGTGAAGCCGCTCGAGCTCGGCGCTGGAGCCGAGCGGATAGGCGGGATAGGCGAGCGAGCGGGCGATGTCGAAGCCGGCGACCGCCGCGCCGGCGCGCGCGAAAGCGAGCGCCACGGCGCGCCCCTGGCCGTGCGCCGCGCCGGTGATGAACACCACCTTATTCGAGAAATCGCGGGTCATCGTCGCCCTCGTTCCGCTCGCCGACAAAACGCGGGCGCTCAGCCGAACAGAACCTCCGGCGACACCCTGTACGGCCCGAGCGAGGCGTCGGGCTCGACTTTGAGAGCGCTATTGAACAGGTTGTTGACGATCATCAGCGCGCCGAAGGCGGTGAGGTCGACGATCTCAACGTCGCTGAAATGCGCCTTCAGTCGGTCGTAGAGCGCATCGGACACGCCGTTCGCGTCGAGGGCGAGCTGGCGGCCGAAGTCGGTGAGGGTCCGCGTCCTCTCGTCGAGCACGAGATGATCCGGGTCCTCGCCCCACTCGACGATGGCGCGGCGCATGAAGAGCGAGCAGAGCTCGCAGCGGTTGGCGCGCGAGATCGCATTGCAGAACAGGATCGCTTCGCGCTCGCGTAAGAAAGGCTTCACCCGATCGAACAGCGCATACCATTCGAGCACAGCCCTGAGCGCGACCGGCGAGTGGAGCAGGGTCGCCTTCATGTTGGTGACGACGCCATGGGCGGCGACGGTGTCGTTCCATACCGCCTTCTGTTCGGGGGTCGCGGTCTCCAAGGTGATCGGGGCGATTCGGGACATGATCAGCTCCATGCAAGTGGGTCTGGTGGGTTCAATTTCGTGATCGCCGAGAGGAATTTGGGTCGTCGTCGGGCTCAGACGCCATCGAGCGCTTGGGCGATATCGGCGATGATGTCGTTGGGGTCTTCGATGCCGATCGACAGGCGCACAAAGGCCTGCGATATACCCGCTGCCGCCTGCTGCTCGGCATTCAGCTGGCCATGCGTCGTCGAGCTTGGATGAATCGCGAGGCTGCGCGCGTCGCCGATATTGGCCAAGTGATAGAAGAGCTTCAGACGGTCGATGAAGCCGAGCGCCGCCTTTTCGCCGCCGACCGGCTCGAA
>Ga0181526_10003375_pt1 | contig 13063 bp, 9 predicted proteins | sample PEATcosm2014_Bin_35_FD_119750 | JGI IMG/M metagenome (GOLD analysis project Ga0181526, IMG submission 119750) | Peatland microbial communities from MTU Mesocosm Facility, Houghton, MI, USA - PEATcosm2014_Bin06_30_metaG | ecosystem: Environmental > Terrestrial > Soil > Wetlands > Peat | place...
GGCCGACCGCCAGCCGCGACCAGGCCATCGCGGCCCAGACGGCCACCCCGAGAGGCCAAGCTCGCGGCGCGACGTAGACGATGGGCGTCAGCGCGGCGCTCAACGTCATCACGTGGCCGCTCGGAAAGGAAAATTTGTCGAGCGGCGGCGGCGAATCGGGAAAATCGGCCTCGACGTCCCGCGGCCTCGGACGCGCGGTCGCCCGTTTCATGATCGGGTAGATGCAATGCAACAGGAAAATGCTCGCGGCCGCGCAGATGATGATCGTCGCGGCTTCGTGCGGATGAAACAGGATCACCGCGCCGACGATCAGCAGGTAAATCGGTCCGTTGCCCAGTCGCGATACGGCGTTGGCGGCGGCGACCGGAAAGCGCCTGTCTGGCCGTAGCGCCAGAGCGTGCGCGATGGGCCAGTCGATGGCGCCGATCCTGTCCCAGCCGGAGCGCCCGCGACCCTGCACGTCCCCTAAATCATTCAGCATTGGCGGCCGAACCAATTTCAAGGATGCAATTCGACTCTAACACACCGCCAGCCTACTCCGTCAATGTGACAATCGAACCGACGGTCGCGCGCGCGACGCGCCGGCCGACGGCGCGGCGGCCTCGGCGCGCTCGGAGTCCTTTGATAAGGCGGGGCGTTTCTCCGCTGTTGCAGGATTGCGCTCAGCGCGCGGCCTTGCCTTGCGCGCGAAAAATATTTTCGACGAATTGTCGCGCCGACGCGCCCAGGCTGAAAGTGAGCGCGTGGGCGCGCGCCATTTCGCGCGGAATCGCCAGGGCGGCGAGCGCGGCGCGCCCGAGATTGGCGTCGAGCACGCCGGCGCCGCTGTCGCCGATCACGTCGAGCGGGCCGGTCACCGGAAACGCCGCCACCGGCAGACCGGAGGCGAGCGCTTCGAGCAGCACGAGGCCGAACGTGTCGGCGACGCTCGGGAAGACGAACACGTCCGCGCTGGCGTAGGCGGCGGCGAGCGCGGCGCCGTGCATCTCGCCGACGAAATGCGCCTCGGGAAAACGCGCCTGCAGCTTTCTTCTCGCCGGACCGTCCCCGACGACGACCTTCGAGCCCGGCAGATTCAATGACAGGAATGCGCTCAGGTTCTTTTCGATCGCCACGCGCGCGCAGGTCAGAAAAATCGGTCGCGGCAGGTCGAACACGCTCGCGGCGTGGGGTCGATAGAGATCGCAGTCCACGCCGCGCGACCAACGCATCATGCGCGCGAAGCCGCGCGCCTGGAGTTCGCGCTCCAGCGTCTCGGTGGCGACCATCATGCCGACGCCGGCGTTGTGGAAGCGACGAAGCAGCGCATAGACCAATCCGCGCGGGGCGATTCGTCGCACGGCGAGATATTCGGGGAAGCGCGTGTGGTAGGCGGTGGTGAACGGACGCCCGGCTCGGCGACAGGCGATCCAGGCGCAGATTCCGAGCGGACCCTCGGTGGCGATGTGGACGAAATCGGGCCTGAGCTCTTCGATCCGCCGCTCGACCACGCTCGGCCGCGTCATCGCCACGCGGATCTGGCGATAGGTCGGAATCGGCAGCGTGCGAAATCCGACCGAGGTCAGGACCTCGATCTCCACGCCGAGGGACGGCGCCTCTCGCAACAGCGCTTCGATCGAACGCACGACGCCATTGACCTGCGGCAGCCAGGCGTCGGTGACGATCAGGATGCGCCTCGAGACGGGCGCCTCGAATCGGATGGCGTCGCCGGCCGAAGCGGCCAAGAGCGCCGGGGCGCCCGCGTCATGATTGCCGTCGCCGAGGCGGGCGATCCCAAACCGGCTGTCGCCATTCCGGCCGCGAATTTTTGGGGCTCCGATCAATGCAGTCGCGGCTTCTTGAGATAGCCGCTGCGATCCGCCGACCGGATGCGCAGCCGGAGGCTGCGTTCGTCGCGCTGGAATTCGATGGGGATTTCGGCGCCCGCGGGGCCGCAACGCCAGACCTGGCGATAGAAATCCCCCAGGCTCTCGACGCTCGTGTCGCCCACGGCGGAAACGATATCGCCCCGGCGCAAGCCGGCGGCGGCGGCCGGCCCGCGTTCGACCACGGCGGCGACGACGATCTTGCCTTCGCTCTCGGCCGAATAAACGCCGAGCCATGGCCGCGGCGGCTTGTCGACCCGACCAAAGCTGAGCAGATCGCCCAGGATCGGCTTCAGGAGGTCGATCGGCACGATCATGTTGACTTCGCGATGTCGGCCCGGCGCCTGCTCGACATGGAGCGAGCCTATCCCGAGGAGCTTGCCGTCCGAGCCGATGAGCCCCGCGCCGCCCCAGAAGGGATGGGCGGGCGCGGTGTAGATCGCCTCGTTCAAGAGATACTCCCAATAGCCGACGAATTCATGCTTGCCGACGATACGGGCGCGGATGAATTGCCTGCGCCCGCCCGCCGCGACGATCACCGGATCGCCGGGCTCGGCCTCGCTCGAGCGACCGAGGTCCAGCGCCGGCAAGTCGAGCCGGTCCAGGGCCTGCACCAGGCCGAAGCCGGTCTCCGCATCGACGGCGAGCGGGTGGGCGGGGATGAGACGACCCCCGGCGCTGGCGAGCCAAACGCTCTCCGCCTCGGTGATGAGATAGCCGATGGTGAGCACGAGGCCGTTCTCGCCGATCACCACGCCGCTTCCCGCCCGCTTGACCCCGAGAATCTCGGCGGTGAAGGCGTCCTCGGGAATCTCCGACTGGAGCGCCACCACGGATTCGAGGGCGCGATCGAGGTCAAAGCCGAGATCCTCGGGGTTCGCTCGATCCGGCGGCGCCGTTTCCCTTCTGGATTTTTCGATCATCGGCCCTGTCCCGTCGGCGGCAAATCGCCGGCCGACATATTACCGCTCCGACGCGAGGGCCGCAATTTCCGATGTGGGCTCGCAACGTGGTCCGCCTTCGCCCTCTCGTTGGAAACGTCCAAAGGCGAGCGCCGGCGCGAAACGCGACGCGGCGACGCCCTTCGCGCTTCGCGGCGGCGCCGGACGATCGCCGACCGCGCGCTTCAGCGCGGCGGTTTCACGAACTTGAGGGTGAAGCGGTCGCTTTCTCCGATCGCCGCGTATTTCTCGCGATCGACGTCCTTCAGCCGGAACGTCGGCGGCAAGGCCCAGACGCCCACGGCGTAATCCTTGGTGTCATTCGGATTGGCGTTGACCTCCGAGCTTCCGGCCAGCTTGAAGCCGGCGGACTCGGCCAGGGCGATCGCGAAATCCTCGCGAACGTAGCCGCTCTTGGCGAGCGGATCCTGCGGCGCGTCGGCGCGGCCGCGATGTTCCTCGACGCCGAGGACGCCGCCGGGCTTCAGCGCCCGATAGAAGGCGGCGAAGGCCGCTTCGGCCTCGCCCGCCGCCATCCAATTGTGGATGTTGCGGAAGGTCAACACGAAGTCGGCGCTGTCGGGCGCGGCGATCGCGTATTTGTCGCCGGAGAACTGAGCGACCTCGATCGCGCCATAGCGTGCGGGCGAAGCGACGAATTTCGCCTCGAAGGCCGCGATGTTGTCGCGCGCCTCCTTGGAGGTCGAGGCGCGATCGCCGATGGCGGCGATGTAACGGCCGCGGCCCTTCAGATAGGGCGCCAGAATTTCGGTCCAGTAGCCGTTCCCGCCGGGCAGGATCTCCACGACGACGCTGTCGGGCCGCACGCCGAAGAAGCTCAGCGTCGCTTCGGGATGGCGGTAGGGATCGCGCGCGCGGTTGGCGGGATCGCGGTCCGCATTGGCGACGATCGCGGCGAGCGCCGGGTCGACCGTCTGGGCGAGCGGCGGCGACGGCGCCAGGGCGAGAGCGGCGGCGGCGGCGACAGCGAAGGATCGGATCATGACCATGGCCTCGGGCCGGCGATGCGAGAGGTCGTCGATTTCTCGCACGAGAAACCGCGGCGGGATAGAGCGGCGCCGCGCCTGAGGCGGGCGCCGCGGCCGACGATCCCGGGTCGCGCCGTCGGCGAGAGGCGCCTATTCGGCGGCGCGTTGCGCGGGCTTGTCCACCGGGCGAATTGCGTATGCTTCGACCGGTTGGTCGATCGCCGGACGCTCGGGCGAGCCGGAGAGCCAGCGCGACAGGCGATCGAGATAGAGATAGACGACCGGCGTCGTGAACAGGGTCAGCGCCTGGCTGACGATCAGGCCGCCGACCATTGCGTAGCCCAGGGGTTGGCGCAGTTCCGCGCCGGTGCCTTGTCCGAGCATCAGCGGCACGCCGCCCAGCATCGCGGCCATCGTCGTCATCATGATCGGGCGGAACCGCAACAGCGCCGCCCGCCTGATCGCTTGTTCCGTCGACAGATGCTCGTCGCGCTCGGCGGTGATGGCGAAATCGACCATCATGATGCCGTTCTTCTTGACGATGCCGATCAAGAGGATCGAGCCGATCAGCGCGATCAGGCTGAATTCATAGCCGAATATCATCAGCGTCGCGAGCGCGCCGAACCCGGCCGAGGGCAGGGTGGAGAGGATCGTCAGCGGATGGATGAAGCTCTCGTACAGCACGCCGAGGATGAGATAGACCACCACCAGGGCGGCCAGGATCAGCAGCGGCACGGTGGTCAGCGAGTCGCGGAACGCCTGGGCGTTGCCCTGGAAGGTCGTCGTCAGGGCGGGCGGCAGACGCAGGTCGCGTTCCGCGCTCTGGATCGCCGTCGTCGCCGGGCCGAGCGCGACGCCCGGCGCGAGATTGAAGCTGATGGTGATCGCCGGAAATTGCCCCTGGTGGCTGATCGACAAGGGCGTGACCGGCTTCGTCGTCCATTTCGCGAACGCGCTCATCGGCACCATCTGTCCGCTCGCCGGCGAGCGGATGTAGAGGCTCTCCAGGCTCTTCGGGTCGCCCTGCAGGTTGGGCAGGATTTCCTCGATGACCTCGTAAGTGTTGATCTGGGTGAAGTATTGCGCCACCTGCCGTTGCCCATAGGCGTCGTAGAGCGTGTCGTCGATGAGCTGCGGCTGAATGCCGAAGCGGGAAGCCATGTCCCGGTCGATGGAAATGGTCAGCGTCGTTCCGGCGATCTGCTGATCGGTGGCGACGTCGCGCAGCTCCGGCAGGCCGGCGAGCTTCGTCAGGATCTTCGGCGCCCATGTGTTCAGTTCGTCGAGGTTGGCGTCCTGAACCGTGTATTGGAACTGGGTGCGGGCGGCGCGGGCGCCGACGGTGACGTCCTGCGCCACCTGGAGATAGAGGCGCGCGCCCTTCACCTGGGCGAGCTTCGGGCGCAGCCTGGCGATGATCTGGAACGCGTCGGCCTCGCGCTGTTCGCGGGGCTTCAAGGTGATGAACATGCGCCCGTTGTTCTGCGCGGCGTTGCCGACGCCGGCGCCGAGCGCCATCGCCACCGTCGCGACGTCGGGGTCGGCCTGGACGATGGCGCCCAATTCCTGCTGGCGCTTCATCATCTCCGCGAACGAAATGTCCTGCGACGCGTCGGAATTGCCGAAGAGAACGCCGGTGTCCTGCTGCGGGAAGAATCCCTTGGGAATGATGACGAACAGATAGCCTGTCGCCGCGACCGTCGCCAGAAAGACCATCAGTGTCGCGAAACGATGGCGAAGCACGAAGTCGAGGCCGCGTTCGTAGCCATGCGCCAACGCCGCGAAGCCGCGCTCGCTCAGCCGATAGAGCCAGCCGTGCCGGTCGTGCTGGTGATCCCTCAGGAAGCGCGAAGCCATCATCGGGGTCAGCGTCAGCGCCACGATCGCCGAGACGAGAATGGTCATCGCCAGCGTCACCGCGAATTCGCGGAACAATCGGCCGATGATGCCGGTCATCAACAGCAGCGGGATCAGCACGGCGACGAGGGACAGCGAAATCGAAACGACGGTGAAGCCGATCTCGCCGGCGCCCTTGAGCGCGGCCTCGTACGGCTTCATGCCGTGTTCGACGTGGCGGGTGATGTTTTCGAGTACGACGATGGCGTCGTCGACGACGAACCCGACGGCGATCGTCAGCGCCATCAGCGACAGATTGTCGAGGCTGTAGCTCGCCGCCCACATCAGGGCGCACGCGCCGAGCAGCGCCAGCGGCACGGTGATACTCGGAATGACCGTCGCCCAAAAACTCCTGAGGAAGACGAAGATCACCATCACCACCAGGAAAATCGTCAGCATCAGCGTGAATTGCACGTCTTGCACGGCGGCGCGGATGGTCGTGGTGCGGTCCGACAGCACGGTGACGTGCATCGAGCTCGGGATCGCCGCCTGGAGACGCGCCATCGTCTGCTTGATCTTCTCGACGGTCTTGATGACATTGACGCCCGGCAACTTGAATATGACGAGAAAGACGTCGCGCTTGCCGTTGCCCCAGGCGGCCTGGGTCACGTCCGCCGGCCCGCGCACCGCCTGCCCGATGTCGCGGATGCGCACCGGCGCGCCGTCGCGGTAGGCGACGATGACGTCGTTCCACTCTTTCGCGCGCGTCAACTGGTCGTTGTCGAAGATGGTGAACGACTGCCTCGCGCCGTTGACGGCGCCTTTGGGGCTGTCGACGGTCGCGATGCCGATCTGCGCCCGCACGTCTTCGAGCTGCAGATTCTTTTCCACCAGCTTGGCGGGGTCGATCTGAATGCGGATCGCCGGCTGCTGCTGGCCGCCGACGCGCACCAGCGATACGCCGGAGATCTGGCTGATCTGCTGCGCCAGGATGTTTTCGGCGGCGTCGTCGACCTCGGTGATCGGCGCCACGTCCGACGAAACGGAAAGAATGAGAATCGGCGTGTCCGACGGATTGACCTTGCGATAGGTCGGCGGGCTCGGAAGAATTTTCGGCAACTGGCCGGCGGCGCCGTTGATCGCGGCTTGAATGTCGTTCGCCGCCGCGTCGATGTTGCGGTCGAGGTCGAATTGCACCGTGATCGCCGTCGCCCCCAGCGAACTGGTCGACGTCATCTGGGTGACCCCGGGAATCTGCGCGATCTGCCGCTCGAGGGGCTGGGCGACCGAGGAGGCCATCGTATCCGGCGACGCGCCGGGCAAGGCGGCGCTCACGGAAATGGTGGGAAAGTCGATCTGCGGCAAAGGCGCGACCGGCAGCAGGGGGTAGGCGACGGCGCCCGCCAACAGGATCGCCACCATCAACAACGTCGTGGCGACGGGATGGCGAATGAAGGGGCCGGACACGCCTCCGTTCATGCCGTCAGCTCCCCGCGCTGGCGGGCGCGTCGATGCTGACGCGCGCGCCGGGCTGGAGCCCGTATTGACCGACCGTCACCACCCGATCGCCGTCGTTCAATCCCTTGTCGACCACGGCGACATCCTGGTCCTCGTGCGAAATCGTGACGGGCCGCACGGCGGCGCGATTTTGATCGTCGACCACATAGGCGAACATGCCGTCCGGGCCGCGCTGGATCGCCCGGTCCGGCACCACCAGCGCGTTTTTCGCCACGTCGACCATCAGTCGCGTCGCCACCGCCAGGCCAGGCCAGAGCGCATTGTCCTTGTTCTCGAATTCCGCCTTCAACCGGATCGAGCCGCTGGGGATGTCGACCTGGTTGTCGACCACCGTCAGCTTGCCGGTCGCCAACAGCCGGTCGCCGTCGGAGGTTCGCACCTCCACTTGCGGCGCGCCCCTCGCCATGGCGGCGTTGATCCGCCAGATGTCGTCCTCGGGCGCGGTGAAGACGACCGCGATCGGCTGCAATTGCGCGATCGTGACGATGCCGGTCTGCTGCGCCGCATTGACGATATTGCCCTCGTCGACGAGGCGAAAGCCCACGCGCCCGGAGATCGGCGCGCGGATGGTGGTGTAATCGAGCTGCACCTGGGTCGCGTCGATGGCGGCGGCGTCGGCGGCGATCTGCGCGATCAACTGCGTCACCAGGGCGTTCTGCGTGTCGAGTTGCTGCTGGGTGGCGAAGCTCTGCTTGGCTAGCGTCGCGTAACGTTGCAAGTCCAGTTTGGCGTTGGCGAGATTGGCCTGGTCCTGCGCCTGCTTCGCCTTGGCCTGATCGAACGCGGCCTGGAACGGACGAGCATCGATCTGCGCGAGGAGATCGCCCGCCTTGACCATTTGGCCTTCGTCGAAGGCGATTTTCTCGATCTGCCCGTCGACGCGCGTGCGCACCGTCACGGTGTTGTACGCCTGCGCCTGTCCGAGGCCGTCGAGGGTGATGGGGTAATCCATGCGCTTGGTCGCAGCGACGGAGACGCGCGCCGTCGCGGCGTTGGCGTCGGCCGACGCCGGCGCGGGCGCCGGGGCTCGCTCCCTCCCACCGAGCAGCATGTCATGCGCCCGGTGCGCGGCGGCGCCCGCCGCCGGGACCCATTTCTCAACATTGTCCGGGGCATAAGCGCCATAGCCGAGCGCCAGCGCGACGGCGAGCGCGGCAAATCCGGCGAGTCCTCTAAATCCCATCGCGCGATCCACCTTCCCGGCGCCGCGCCGCCCGGCGAGCCCGATGCTCCGCGCTGCGCGAGGGCGCGCGCGCGACAGGCCGCGCGATCGGACCGGCGTCGTCCGTTCGGCGCCATTGGCGGCACACGAAAGAGAATAGCAATTATATCGCCATAGTTGCGATCAATCCTCTGTGAGCGCCGGCCGCCCGGCGCGACGGGATTGCGATCGCGGGCCTCGGCGGCCTCGGCGCCCATTGCTTCTCGGAAAGTTATTGGCGACCGGCGATTTTCGAAATCACGCGCCGGCCAGGGCCTCGAGACTCCAATGGATGGGCGTCGCCGGGCAAGGGGCGCCCGCCGCGCCGTCGCCCGGCGCGAACAAACGCTCGCGCTCGGCGGCCGTCGATCGGAAGAAGGGATAGCGCGCCTCGACGCGCTCCCGCACGGCGTGAAAATCCATCGCCAGGCAAGCGAGCTTGGCCCTGAAATACGGATCGTCGCGGGGCTCGCACCACGGGACGAAGCAAAACACGCGGCGGAAAAAGGCCACGCGCTCGGCGCGCGCTATCGCGATGGCGAAATCGGCGTCAAAATATGCGTTCGCCAAAAACGCCGGGCGTAAAATCACATAGGGCAATTCCGGAAACTGCTTGGAGTATTCCAGACGCGCCGCGGTGCGGGTGAAATCGGTCACCACCCGGCCCAGGCGAAGATGCGGGGCGATCAAATCGGAAAATGCGCTGAGGGAGGGAAGCACGGCGCCCTCGTCCGAGGCGACGTGAACTCTGGTCGCGCCGGCAAGTTCGCCATCGATGAACGTCGTCAAGATCCGGCCGTTTGGCGCGTCGTCGTAGGGCTCGTCGCGCAATTGGCCGTCGGCGCGAGGCTCGATCCGCCCGTCTCGGACATAGGCTTCATACCGCAGCCGGTAGACGGCCTCCCGATCTCCGGGCGTTCGGGCGATGCGATGCTCGACCCTCTCCATAAGGCGAAGAACTCGTTCCGAAAATCGCGAAACGGTCCCGTCGATTTGCGCGTCCATCGAAACCCTCGCTTAACCCTACCGGCGAGGTAAGGTTAGCAAAAGGTAAATAAGTGTAAAGGGAAATTAACCGCATTTTCGACTTCTTGGTTAATCGGACGGCTTTTGGGCGCGAAGAACGGAAATTCGCGACGTCATTCCGCAGCGGTAGGCTCGCTGGTCAGATGTTCGAGCCGGAGCTGCGCGTAGCGGTCGAGCGCCGCCTCGGACGCGCTTTGCCGCAAACAGGCGCACCATTCGACGAAGCTCGCGACGCCAACCGGCAAATCGTCGACGCGCAAGCCGGCCGCGATCGCATGAGCCCGCATCGCCCGACGATGTCGCAGCCAGCCGCGATATTCGCCGTGTCCGGCCAAGGCTTCGACGGCGCCGGAAAATCTCGCGAAGTCGAATTCGCTAATAACGGCGAGAACCAGTGAAGTTCTCGAATATCGCATCGCCAGCGCCGCGCCGGCGAATCCGTCGAGCGCGTCCTCGTCGGCGGCCGCCCCGGTCAGCGCGCGCCATTCCAGGAATGACGAAAGACCGACGCAAACCGTCGCCGCGCCGACGCCCGCCATCGTCAGGCCGATTTGCCGGCCCTGGCGCGAATCGAGCCAATCGTCGTAATCGCGATAGCTCGCCAAATCGGCGATCTCGGCGCGCGCCCGCGCGAATTCCCGCTCGGCGAACAATCCGATCGCCGAGTTGCGGGCTCGCGCCTCGCTCTCGACAAGCGCGCCGCCATTCGTCGCCCAATCGGAAATGCCCATATTACACCGTTCTCGACCGGGTTGACGAAGATCGCCCGCCGCTCATTGGCGCGCCCGGCTGGACGAGCGCCCCAGCAAGAATGACAGATTGAGTTAAAGGACTTTTTAATCGGCGGTGTGGATAGTGCGCCTGGGTTACAAACGCTTCGGTAATTTTATGGCGCCTAAACCAACCCCCGCGACGGCCCTAACCGGCGACGAATTGCCGGACGAACTCTATATCGGCTTTGTCGACAGCCTGCTGGTCGGCGTCAACGGAGTTTTCTTTTCCTGCCTGGTGGTCACCGAAATCGAACTCGTCGCCGCCATTGCCGCCAAGAGCCCGATTCTCTGGATTTGCGCCGCCTTGCAGCCGCTGGTGTGCGCGGTCCGATTATACTTTATTGCGCTTCATTTAGGTAAGATCCCCAGCCCGACGGTCGAGGCCGCCCATAGACAAGAGACCATTTACGCCATCGGCGTCGTCTCCACGATCGCGGCGCTCTCGCTTTGGACGCTATTGGCGTTCTACGTGACGGACGATGGTTTTACGCGATTTCTCGCGGTGATGACGACGATCGCTTACACCTTCGGCATGTTGTCGCGCGGTTTTGCGATTTTCCGCGGCGTCAATCTTCAGATCACCGCCGCTTTCGTGCCGCTGAGCGCGGCGATGATCGTCGCCGGCGGCTGGTATCCGGTCGTGATCGTCGCCGGGTTCCTCCCCCTGGTCGTCTTCATGAAGGGCTCGGCGAGCCGGTTGCGGGCGAACTTCCTGGCGGTGGTCGTGGCGCAGAGCCAATCCGCCATGCTCGCCAAGCGGCTCGACACGGCGCTCAACAACATGTCGCACGGTCTGGTGATGGTCGACGCCGAGAACCGCGTGACCTTGACGAACAACCAAATCCTCAGCCTCTTCCGCTTGAGCGAGGACGACGTGCGGGCCGGCGCGGATTTTCCTGGGATTCTTCGCAAATTGGTGCGCAACAAGGTCGTCGCGCGGGCCGAGGTCGATCGCGTCCGGCATGCGCTGCTGCGCAACAGCCGCGAAGACGATTTCGTGGTTCCGTTCGAAACGATCGACGAGCGCGCGATCGAAATCACGGTTCATCGCATGAAGGGAGAGGGTGTCGTCGTCGTCGTCCAGGACGTGACCGAACGGCGCAACGCGGCGCGGGCGATCGACCGGATGGCGCGCGTCGACTCGGTCACCGAACTCCCCAATCGCCGTTGCTTCGAGGAAGAGCTTTCGGCGACGCTGCGCGCGCGCGGCGACGCGCAGCAATCGATCAATGTGCTGTTTCTCGATCTCGACGACTTCAAGCAAGTCAACGACAGTCTCGGTCACGCGCGCGGCGACAAGCTGCTCACCGCCATCGCCAGGCGACTTCAGACGATCGTTCGGCCGAGCGACCTCGTGGCGCGCTGGGGCGGCGACGAGTTCGCCATCCTGCAACGCCCGGTCAAGGACCCGCTGCAGACGGCCGAACTCGCCAACGAGATCATCCGCGAAATTCGGCGGCCGGTCTTCGTCGACGGCTACGAAGTGATCGTCGGCGCGAGCATCGGCAGCGCCAGCGCGCCCGACGACGGCTCGACCCCGGAGGCCATCCTTTCCAACGCCGACATGGCGCTCTACGCGGCCAAGGGCGAGGGGCGCGGCCATTGGCGCGCCTTCGAGAAGTCGATGGACGCCAAGATTCAAATCCGCCGGCTGATCGAGCTCGATCTGCGCGCGGCGGTGGCGAACGACGCCATCGAGGTCTACTACCAGCCGATCATCGCCGTGGCGACCGGCCAAGTCGCCGGCTTCGAGGCGCTCGCGCGCTGGAACCATCCGGTGCGCGGGCGGGTGTCGCCCGGCGAGTTCATTCCGATCGTCGAGGAACTCGGCCTGATGGAGGAATTCGGCGCCAGCGTGCTCCGGCGAGCGTGCCGGGCCTGCGCCGCCTGGCCGAGCGGCGTCAGCGTCTCCGTCAACCTGTCGCCGGTGCAATTCCGCAACGGTAAGGTCGAGCAGACGGTCCTCGACGCGCTCGCCGACGCCAAGCTGGCGCCGGAGCGCCTCGACCTCGAGATCACCGAGTCGACGCTGCTCGACGACCGCGGCTCGACGCGGGCGACGCTCGAATCCTTGCGCAAGCTCGGCGTGCGCATCTCGCTCGACGATTTCGGCACGGGGTATTCGAGCCTGAGCTACGTTCTCGCCTTCCCCCTCGACCGCATCAAGATCGACCGCTCGTTCACCATCGGCCTCGGCCTGCAGGAGCGCGCCTCGATCCTGGTTGAAAGCGTCGCGCAAATGTGCGCGCGGCTCGGCATGAGCGTCCTGGTGGAGGGCGTCGAAACCGACCTGCAGCTCCGCTTCATCGAACGCGTCGGCTCGATCTCCGAGGTCCAGGGCTTCTATTTCAGCCCGGCGGTGCCGGAAGCGGAAGCCCGCAAGATGATCGGCCAGAAGAAGCGCCTGAACGCGGCTTAGCCGATGAAATCCGGCGCTTGGCCGGCGAGCGGCGGAGGCGACGGCGGGACCGGCCGAGGGCGGCGCCGTTTTCCGGCGCGATGGCCTGTTTTCAAGGGTTTGCGAGACGATTTTCCGCCGCCTCGACGCTCAAGGGGGCTTCGCTCGCCGCGGACGCCGGGCCAGCGAGGGGCCGAGTATTTCCCCGCTTGTTTCAGCGCTCTGCAAAAAGGGAAATAGGCGCCTGTCACAATAATTCCCAAGGTTTTCCAAGGATTTCCAAACTGTTACAAGGAAATTCCAAGGAAATTACAAGCTTTTCCAAACTTTTCCAAGGATTTCCAAACTTTTTTCCTTGGTCGTTTCGAGGGAAATCAAGCGGTTATAAGTCAGTCGACCCGGAATCGCGTTTTCTCCAAATCTCTGCGTCGTCTCGGCGGCGACGAGCGGCGCGGCGACGCCCTGCCGAACGTGCTCGCGATTCAACATAGCGCGAATTCCTGGTATCGGAAAGAA
>Ga0181526_10003376_pt1 | contig 13062 bp, 6 predicted proteins | sample PEATcosm2014_Bin_35_FD_119750 | JGI IMG/M metagenome (GOLD analysis project Ga0181526, IMG submission 119750) | Peatland microbial communities from MTU Mesocosm Facility, Houghton, MI, USA - PEATcosm2014_Bin06_30_metaG | ecosystem: Environmental > Terrestrial > Soil > Wetlands > Peat | place...
AGATAGTGCAGCCAAGGGTGCACACAGCACAACCGCCAGAAGAAGCGAGAGATGGTATTTCGTCATAACCGGCTTTCTCCGTAACAAAAATATATGAGCGCAGCGTGGACTATTTTGTTTCAGCGTGGACTATTTTGTTTTACGAAGCCCGCGCCGCAGCAAATCACTTGATGGTTGCGTGAACTTCTTTACCTTCGTAACCGATCTCCGCGTTAGCCGTGCTAGTCACATCCACGCCTGTTCCATGTCCACCTGCGACCAGAACGACACGGAATTTGCGGCGTTCGATCATTCCTGCAAATGAGCCTTGCCGCGAGCCGATGGTGAGTGACGAGCTGTGGTCGTTCCATTGGATTGGGATGACTGAATGCTGGCCCTTTTCGTACTCATAACCGTCAGCGGCGTCTTCATAGATATCGAATTTTCCATCTGCGCCGCGATAGATGCGAAGCTCGATGGGTCCCGCGGGATCCTGCGTGGCGTACTCGATCTGCGGACCCATGGGAAGGATAGAACCGGCGCGCACGAAGAGCGGTATGCGATCGAGGGGCGCATCGGCTTCGATCTCCTGCCCGCCTGTGAGCGATTTGCCAGTCCAGAAGTCGTACCATGCAGCAGCCACCGGTAAATAAACGTTGCGCCTGTTCGCGTCGGCCTTGAGCACCGGGTTGACCATGATGGCAGGGCCAAACATGAATTGGTCGCCGAGGTTCCATGTGTTGGAGTCGCCGCGCCAGTCCATCACGAGCGGGCGCTGAATGGTGTAGTCCTCGCTCGTTACCTTCCATGCCAGGGAATAGATATACGGCATCAGCCGATAGCGGAGCCTGTCGTAGCTCACCAGGATCGGTTCGACTTTGTCAAAGGCCCATAGCTCGTTATGCGGCCGGTGCCCGTGCGTGCGAAAGATCGGGCAGAACGTGCCGTATTCAAACCAGCGCGCGTAGAGTTCCTGAAACGCGGGATCGGCGATTGGGTCTTCGTGCGGAGGCCAATAGCCGCCGATGTCAGTGGTCCAATATGGAGAGCCAGACAGCGCGAAATTGAGACCGGCGGGAACCTGGTGGGTCAAGCCCCAATATGTGCCGTAGACGTCTCCTGACCAGACAGTGGCGCCCACGCGCTGCTGGCCGAGGAATGCGGAGCGCGTGAGCAGAAAGACGCGCTTGCTCGGGTTCTGCGCCTTCCAGTGATCCTGCACTCCAAGAGTGTGTACGAGCGGGAAGACATTTGTGAATTCGGCTCCGTTGCCGATAGCGAGCTTGCGGCTGCTGAGGATGGCGTCGCCCATGTGCGGCCAGTATTCTTCAGGCTCGGCGCTGTCGAGCCAGAATGCGTCCCATCCCTGCGCCAGCAGTTTGCCGGGAAGATGCTGCCAATAAATGTCGCGTGCCTCGGGGCTGCTGGCGTCGTAGACGTGCGCCTCGGACACAAGTTCATGCTTGGCGTCGAGGATCTTGTAGGTTTCGGAGTTGGGGTCGAGCAGGCCCCAGACGGAGATCATCGCGTGCACGTTATCTTTGTGCAGGGTCTCGAGATCCTGTGCTACGTCGTGATAGTTGGAATTGAAGACTGGATCGCCCTCCGTCTTCCACCAGAACCAATCCTGCACCATGGCGTCGAGCGGAATATGTTCCCTGCGATAGCGCTCTGCGATCTCGCGAATCTCGTCGAGCGATACGTAGCGGTCCTTCGATTGGAAAAAGCCATAGGCCCACTTGGGCAGCATGGGCGTGTGGCCGGTCATGGTGCGGTACTCGTGAAGAACGGCGTCGATCTCCGGGCCGTAGAGGAAGTAGTAATCGATCGACTTACCGGCGATCGAGGTCAGCTTCATATCAAGCGGGAATCGATTGTCAAAGTACGTAAGCGCTGCCGTGTTCCACATCAGCCCGTACCCCTTGTTCGAAATCAGCAGGGGGATCGCAACATCGGTGTTGTTTTGTCCCAGCTCGACGGTGGCGCCGCGATAATTAAACATGCCGTTCTGGTGCTGGCCGAGCCCATAGACCGCTTCGGTGATCGAGGGAGAAAAGCGGTCCGTGACGCGGTAGGTGTGTTCTCCATTGAGCTCGACCGGTTCGTAGGTGCGCGGGATGCTGTTGCCTTCGTTCAGCAGCGATTCTCCACTGATGGTGCGAAAGGAGAGATTGCCGCGTTCGATGTTGACGGTCACCTCAAGCTGAGCAGTCTTCAAACTGGCCGCTTTCGTGTCCTGTGTAAACGTGAACGGCGCTCCGGGGCAGGATTGCTGCGCATCGAGCATCCACGGACGCGGTGATGCGGGTGCAGAAGGTGCAGGAGTAGCAACGACGTGAATCACCGAGTCGGTACACACGGTGACATCGAGGACTTCACTGCCCGCGGTGGCACGGAGGCCGTGGCTTGTCTGCTCGATTTGCGCGGGCGGAGGCCCCGGCGCCTTCTGTCCGGGCATTTGTGCGTTTGCCATCGACGGGGTAGCAAAGAAGAGAAACAGGAAGGGCATGAGTTCCCAACCATCACGACAGGTGCGGAGGATTCCTACTTTCCAAAGCATCTTTGATCTCGACTTTCTGTTCGCCGATGTTCTGCTCACTAATGGCAATCGGCTGTGAAGCACAGGTTCTTACTGAAAAATGGAAGCACGTGATTCTGGAATCGGTCGGCGACCGCACTGACATGCGTGCCCGAATAGATCTCAAAGCTGTTAGCGATTCCGTAGCTATCAAGAACGGTGTGCAGCTTGGTGGCATCGAGGCGCAGTCCGTCCTGATCGCCCACATCCATAGAGATGGCGCGGTATTGCTTGAGATTGCCGATGTACTGATCGACAAAGGCGAGTGGTGAGTTGGCCGTGTATTTCGCTACGATTTCGGGTTGCAGAAGGCCGTCCTTGGTCGGCAGATCGAAGTAGAGCGGAGGGTTCTTTGGATTGGGCGCCCACGCCGCTGCCGTTGCATATTGCGCGGAGGCGAAGCCGGGCGATTGTGCTGCCAGGTCCGCCGGAGACTTGGCTGCGGCAACCTTCTTCTCGCTGGCGATCGCCCGTTCCTTGATCTGATCGGCGGTGCCAGGGCCGCCCCCGACCATCGAAGACATGCAGCAGGGACTCATGATGTAGAGAGCGCCGAAGACGTCGGGATGCTTCATACCGATGCGCGAGGCTCCATAGCCGCCCATGGAGTGGCCGACTAGACCGCGGCTCTGGCGATCGGGGATGGTGCGGTAGTGCGCGTCGATGTAAGAGACAACATCATGCCAGATGAACTTTTCGAAGTCGCCTGTGGTGGCGGAGCTTGAGTACATCGAGCCGTTGTAAATGGTCTTGGAATCTGGCAGGACAACGATCATCTCGTGCGAGCCCAGCGCAAACGCACCTTCGACGGTCTGCGGTACGTGGATCTCGTGCGTCCACTGCTCGGCGCCGATGGAGTAGCCGTGCAGCGCGTAGACCACGGGATAGCGACGCTTCTTTTCTTTCTCGTAACTCGGCGGGAGGAAGACAATGACGTCACGATCCACTGCGTCGCCTTCAAGATTGCCTTCAAGTGCCGCTCCGTGGATCTTGATGTGGTCCACTGCCACCGGCTTTGCGCCAGAGACAACTTCGGGAATGTTTGTCTGCACCTGCGCCGCGAGCCACGAACCGTGTGCAACTGCCAATGTGATTGCGCACGCAATGAACAACTTCGTTGATCTCATTAGGACCCTCTCTCGAAATAACCAGGCTATTGCACCGAGTGCCGCTCGCGATTACGGCTCAATCGAGATGACCGTCACTGATCGACTTGCTACCGTGAGCGAAAGCTTGTCGTTGTGAACCTTCACTGCAGTCGGCTTCGGCACAACTGTCCTCGGTGAATCCAAGGTGTTGATACTGTCTACTGCAACTCCCGTTAAGGTCTCCGCGTTTGCCGACTTTGCCGCGATGCCGGCAACGGCTACATCGATCGTTGCGGGGTTTTCCGCGTCGAGATTTGTGATCTCAAGCAACAGTTTTCCGTCAGCAGCTTTTGCGGCGATGGCGTCGACGCGCGGCACGGTTACGCCGCCGTGGGTATAAGCCCCCGCGTCGAAGGAAACGGGAATAAATGTGGCATCTTGAAACGGAACGTACATTTTGAAGACGTAGTAGGTGGGAGTCAGGACTATCTTTTCTTTGTCCGTGAGGATCATCGCCTGCAGGACATTGATCATCTGGGCGATGTTGGCCATGCGGACGCGGTCGGCGTGGCGGGCAAAGATGTTCAGGTTGAGAGAGGCGAGAATAGCATCGCGAACGCTGTTCTGCTGGACGAGGAATGCCGGATTGGAACCGGACAACGGCGCGTGCCAGGCTCCCCACTCATCCACGGATAAGGTCACCTTCTTCTCCGGATCGTACTTGTCCATCACCGTTTCCTGCTTGCGCAGGAATTCATCCATGAACAGTGTCGATTTCAGCGTCTTTGCGTAATCGTCATTTCCGAACTTCTCCGAAGCGGTCGACGGCGGCCACCCGTTTGGCACCGTATACCAGTGCAGTGAGACGCCGTTGATGTCCCAGGCCCAGGTGTGCTTCTTCCAGGCTTGCATCACGGCTTCAGTCCACGCAGTGTCTGCCGTACCGGGACCAACGGCGATCTTGAGCATCAGGTCCTTGCTGCGTTGCGCGGGATTCATGTTGAGCACGAAGCGGCTGTACACCTTCATCAGGCTGACGTAGTAGTCGGACGTCATCGCGCCGCCACAATCCCAGCTTTCGTTGCCGATGCCGAGAAAACCGACCTTATAAGGCTCAGGATGGCCGTTGGCGGCTCGCTCTTTGGCAAGTGCTGTGGGTGATGCCGCTGTCATATATTCCAGCCACTCAGCCGCCTCTTGGGGTGTTCCGGATCCGACATTAACGGACACATACGGCGTGCTGCCGATCTGCTGGATAAAATCCATAAACTCATCTGTGCCGAATGCATTGGTATCGATGACATCGCCCCACGCCGAGTTCACCGTTGCCGGGCGCTTATCGCGTGGGCCGATTCCCTTGCGCCAGTGATACTGGTCGGCAAAGCAGCCGCCCGGCCAGCGGACGTTGGGCGCCTTCAGTTCTTTCAGAGCGGCCACTACGTCGTTGCGAATTCCGCGCGTGTTGGGAATGGATGAGTCGGGCCCGACCCAGATCCCCTCGTAAAGGCCATGGCCAAGATTCTCGGCGAACTGACCGAATATGTTGCGATCAATTTTCGCACCAGGCTTCGACGCGTCAACGGAGAGATGAATGTTGTCAGCAGCCATCAAGGGTGCGGACGAAGAAAGGGCGAGCAAGCAAAAAACCGCAAGGACGCGACGTGCCACACAAGCCTCCGCTCAACCGGAACGCAATCGAGCGCTGGGGCCGGCGCGCAGCGTTGGAGCTGGCTCGCAATTTTCGGCCTTCGTTCTCGCATGCCGTTCCGGAACCATCGAATATACACAGAACGAGCCAACGCGAACAAGTCCAATAAATCGCTTTATTCCGAAGCAGCAATCGTTTACCATGCGCATGGCCCGAGAGTGCTGATCTGTCCGGCCCCAAGCCAGCTCTCGCTCTCATACCTGTCCGCTCGGAGGTGAATTTTGAAAGTGATTGCGTTTGCAATGCTACTGGCAGCGAGCTTCTGTTTAGCGCAGGACCAGGGAGATTTCAAGCCCGCGACATCGAACGTTTTGGATGCGCAGTATCCGAAGGTCGACGGCAAATCGCGCGTGCAGATTCGGTTTAAAGCGCCTGACGCCACGAAGGTGAAGCTCAATTTCTGGAGCGGTCCCAAGATTGACATGGAGAAGCAGCCCGACGGCTTCTGGACTCTCACAACCCCGCCGATGGCTCCGGGGCTTCATTACTACACCATCATCGTGGATGGCGCCGAAGTCAGCGATCCGGGCAGCACTGCGTACTTTGGTGGAAGCAAATGGGCCAGCGCGGTTGAGGTACCTGAAGCCGGAGCGGACTACTACTTGCCCCAGAATGTTCCGCACGGACAAGTGCGTGAGATCTGGTATCACTCCAGCGTGACGGGCACGTGGCGGCACGCGCTCGTATACCTGCCGCCGGACTATGACACAACAAAGACTCGCTATCCGGTGCTGTATTTGCAGCACGGCGGCGGTGAGAACGAATCAGGATGGATTCGGCAAGGCAAAGCGAATTTCATTCTCGACAACCTGATCGCCACTGGAAGCACTAAACCAATGATCATCGTAATGGCGAATGGCTATGCCAGCCGCGCCGGCTATGTCGTCCCGGACCTGACAGGAACGCCTTTCGGCTCGCCGGAATTCATGAAGGTGATGCAGGAGCGGATGGGTGCGTTCGAAGACGATATGACGCAGGTGCTGATTCCGTTCATCGACAAGGCGTTCCGGACAATTCCCAATCGCGATCACCGTGCCATGGCGGGGCTTTCGATGGGCGGGATGCAGACGTTCCAGGTGACTTTCGACCGTCTCGACCTGTTCTCATACATTGGCGGATTCAGCGGAGCGGCCAACGTATTCATGATGGGAAACAACAAGCTGGATACGAAGACAGCATTCAACGGAGCGATGGCCGATCCCACGGCATTCGCGAATCGAGTGCATCTGCTCTGGATTGGCGTGGGAACGAATGAACCAGAACGGATGAAGACGGGACTCGAGAATCTGCACGCGTCACTTGACGAAGGGAAGATCCAGCACGTGTTTTACGAGTCACCCGGCACCGATCACGAATGGCAGACCTGGCGCCGCGATTTGAAAGATTTCGCACCGCGGCTGTTCCAGGCGCCAAGTCAACCGTCCACGTCCGCGCGATAACTTGAGGTTCACATGAGCAGATACATCATGCATCTGATGCAGAGATTTGTCCTGGGAGCTGGAGCGCTTCTCTTTGCCTTGGCCTTACAGACTGCGGTCGCCCAAGATTCAGCGACTCCTGGGTACCTCGACACTAATTTGACGCCTGAACAAAGGGCTGCCGACCTGGTGCACCGCATGACGCTTGCGGAAAAAGCTACCCAGATGCAGAACAACTCGGCCGCAGTTCCTCGGCTCAACGTTCCCGCCTACCAATGGTGGAGCGAAGCCCTTCACGGAGTGATCAATGAAGGTGTAACTGAGTATCCGGAGCCCATCGGTCTTGCTGCCACATTCGATGCGCCTGCCATTCACACAATGGCGGGACAGATCGGCATCGAGGGACGCATCAAGCACGTGCAAAATACCCGCGAGGGACACACCGGCATCATGGGGGGCCTCGATTTCTGGTCCCCCAATCTAAATATCTTTCGCGATCCACGCTGGGGTCGCGGTCAGGAAACCTACGGCGAAGATCCCTTCCTCACCGGCCGCATGGGCGTTGCTTACGTGACCGGATTACAGGGCGAGAATCCAAAATATTACCTAGCCATTGCAACACCAAAGCACTACGGCGTGCACAGCGGGCCTGAGCCTACGCGCCACTTTGCCGATGTGGACGTCAGCAAGCATGACGAGGTGGATACGTATGAGCCTGCATTCCGCGCCGCGATTGTAGAAGGCAAAGCCGGCTCCATCATGTGCGCTTACAACGCAATCAACGGTGAGCCGGCCTGCGCCAACCAGTACTTGCTCCAGGACCAATTGCGCGGCAAGTGGGGTTTCAAGGGATATGTGGTTTCAGATTGTGACGCGGTTCGCGACGTCGCAGCGAATCATCGCTATCGTCCAACCCAGGCGCAGGGCGCGGCTATTTCCGTGATCAGAGGCATGGACAACGAATGCGTGACCTTCTCTTCAAGATTTGGAGAGCCTGTTGAAAAAGCCTATGTCGATGCCGTACAGCAGGGATACCTGCCTGAAAGCACGCTGGACACGGCGCTAATCCGCCTGTTCACCGCGCGCATGAAGCTAGGCATGTTCGACCCGCCGGAGATCGTTCCGTTCACCAAGATCGATGAGAAGGAACTTGACAGCTCCGAACATCGCGCACACGCACGCAAACTTGCGAACGAGTCCATGGTCCTGCTGAAGAATGACGGTTTGCTTCCGCTTAAGCCGGGGATCAAAAAAATCGCGGTTATCGGTCCGCTCGCCGACCAGACCAAGCCGCTGATTGGAAACTATGCCGGTCAGCCCACGCATATTGTCTCCATCCTCGAGGGCCTCCGCGCCGAATATCCCAACGTAGCGATCACGTTCGTCCCCGGAACCCAGTTCCTGCGGACCGATGGATCTCCTTTGCCGGACAACATCCTTACCACCCCCGATGGCAAGCCTGGCCTTAAGGCCGACTACAACGAAGGAATGCGGCGGGGACCATCGACTGCGGAGGCGGATACAAAACCGCTCGTCAGCCGTACGGAAACCAATGTCAAGCTCACTGAAGATAATCTGCCTGCAGAAGTTGCCGGGAAGAAAACGTTCGGCGTGCAGTGGTCCGGATTTCTGATACCCACCGAAACAGGAGACTTTCTTCTCGGTATTCGCTGCGAAGGATTCGGAAGACTTGCAGTTGATGGCAAGCAGGTGGCGACGGCATTCGGCGGTGGCACGCGAGGACTCTCATCGGGCGTGGGCCGCGTCCACCTCGAGAAGGGCCGCAAGGTCGCGCTCGATATCTCCTACGGAACCAGAAATAGTAAACCGCATGCCGAACTGATCTGGGCCAAGTACAACGGCTCTCCTTCGCCAGAAGCCCTCGCCGCGGCGAAGAATGCCGATGTCGTTATCGCCGTTGTGGGAATTACGAGCCAGCTCGAAGGCGAAGAAATGCCGGTGAGTGAACCGGGATTCCTGGGCGGAGATCGAACCAGCATCGATCTGCCGCAGCCGGAAGAGGAATTGGTCGAAACCGTGGCAGCCATCGGCAAACCGCTCGTCGTGGTTCTCCTGAACGGCAGTGCCCTGTCTGTCAACTGGATCAACGAGCATGCAAACGCCATCCTCGACGCATGGTACCCCGGAGAAGAAGGCGGAGCGGCAGTTGCTGAAACGCTGAGCGGAAAGAACAATCCCGCAGGCCGGCTTCCGGTTACCTTCTACAAAAGTGTCGACCAGTTGCCCAACTTCGAAGACTACGGAATGACGAACCGCACCTATCGGTACTTCACCGGCAAGCCGCTCTACCCTTTTGGCTATGGCCTCAGCTACACGACGTTCAAATATAGCGACCTCAATGTTCCGGCACAGGCGGTGCCAGCTGGACAGCCTGTGAGTGCCGATGTGACGATCACCAACACGGGCAAAGTTGCGGGAGATGAGGTTGTACAAGCCTATCTCAAATTCCCTGCTGTGAAGGGTGCGCCGCTCATAGCTCTTCGCGGATTCCAGCGTGTTCATCTTGAACCGGGCGCGAGCCAGAGAGTTCATTTTGACCTGAAGGACCGTGAAATCGGCATCGTGACCGAGGATGGAAATCCAATCATCGCTCAAGGTGATTACACCATCAGCATCGGCGGAGGTCAGCCGGACACAGCAGCGCCCGCGGTGACCGGAAAGTTTCATATCGAAGACCAAGTTGCCTTGCCGGAATAGGGGGCTACATTGAATCCCGCTCAGGGATAGAGGGGAATTCGTGCAAAGACGGAATTTCTTCAAACTACTTGCGATCGCTGCGGCATCGAAAGCTTTGCCATCATCTGGGCGAACTGCCCAGGAGAGCCAGCCTGGATTGCCGAGTGGGTTCAACCAATATACGCAGGACTACGCTCAGTTCTGCGCTCGGCCCCCGGAGAAGAGGGTTTTCTACAAGGTGAGCGACGGCAAGATTGTCGCGGAACACCTCGATGAGGCTGCTTGGCAACCTCCGGCATGGAACTACAACCCGGCGGCGCAGTCGATTGCAGGGGGGCTTTGGGATGATGTGCCTTTAACGTCGCCAATCGCCGACCTCGCCGGCGGTGGTCCGTTCAAACCCACCTGGGATTCGTTGCTAGAATACGAAGCTCCAGATTGGTACCAGGATGCCAAGTTCGGCATTTGGGCTCACTGGAGTCCGCAGTGCGTCGCCGAAGCCGGGGACTGGTACGCCCGCAACATGTATATCGAGAACCAGCGTCAGTACAAATATCAACTTGAGCATTTCGGTCCGCCGTCGCGATTCGGTTACAAGGATCTTTGCGCACAGTGGACTCTGCTGAACTGGGACCCGGATGAGTTGATTGCACGCTACAAAAATGCAGGCGCAAAGATATTCGTGGCTCTGGCCAATCATCATGACAGCTTTGACACCTGGAACTCGAAGCATCAGCCTTGGAATGCTGTTGCGATCGGCCCCCATCGCGATGTCATTGCCACCTGGGCTGCGACCGCGCGAAAGCAGGGTCTGCGATTTGGGGTGACGGTGCATCAGGCGCGCAACTGGTGGTGGTTCCAGCCTTCGCACGGTGCTGACACATCCGGCCCCAACGCCGGAGTTCCATATGATGGCCATCTCAGCCAGGCGGAGGGCAAAGATCAGTGGTGGCAGGGCCTCAATCCTCAGCGACTCTACAGCGTGAAGCACCCGGCCGGCTCACTGCCTGACACGTCCTATGTGAAGAACTTCTACGATCGGACCCGCGACCTCATCGACCAGCACGATCCCGATTTGCTTTATTTTGACGATTCGCTGCTGCCGCTCGGCTGGGGCGGAATGAATATCGGCGCGTACTTCTACAACAACAGCCTGAAGAAGCATGGCGGCAAGATGGAAGCCGTTCTGAACGTCAAGGACGTTCCCGACCGGCTCGCCAAAGCGGTTGTTGCCGATTATGAACGAGGGCTCACCGCAGAGATCATGAACCATCCCTGGCAGTCGGAGACCTGCATTGGCGCCTGGCATTATCTCCGCGCTCTCCACGAAGAGCCGGGCACATATGGCGGGTATGTGCCCCCGCGCGATGTGATTCATTGGCTGATTGACACTGTGAGCAAGAATGGAACATTCATCCTGAATGTTCCTGGCAGGCCCGACGGAACGATTGACGACAAGGAAATCGCAGTGCTCGACGGCATCACAGCATGGATGCAGACCAATGGTCAGGCAATCTATGAGACGCGGCCATGGAAGGTTTACGGTGAAGGCCCCAACAGCATAACGGCGGGATCGTTCCAAGGCGGGAGCGTGAGCAAACTGGGAGAGAACGATATTCGGTTCACGCGTAATAAAGCGAATACTCTGATCTACGCACTGGTGCTGGGCTGGCCAACAGAATCGTTCGCCGTGCAGTCTCTGGGACTTTCAGCGGCAACAGAGCCCGGAAGAATTGGCAAGCTCGAACTCCTGGGAACCGACCAGAGGGTCAGTTGGAAACAGCAAAGCGACGCGTTGAAGGTGGAGCTTCCGAAGCTAGATAAACAAGCGGTAGATTATGCAGCTGTGCTCAAAGTGACATTGGCCTGAGCAGAAATAGAGCAGGCCGAAGGAGAGCAGATGAGCGAGAGGATGCACCGTAGGCCGTACAGCAATAGCAACCCGCACTTCTTGACCTTGCTGCTGGCCTTCATCTCTCTTGGTCTCTCAGGCCCCGCCCTAGCCGCGAATGACACGTCTGCGCATCCAACCTGGCCCGGTCCAGGACAGCTCTTTGTGGACACGTGTTATCAGCCCATCGACCGCTCACCCGAGCAGATCGATCAGGACATTGCCATCATGAAGCGCGCGGGCTTCAATATCGTGCGCATGGGCGACTTGTCGTGTGATTCCTTTGAGCCATCGCAAGGAGGGTTCACCTTTGAGTGGTTCGACAGGATCATGGACAAAATGCAGTCCAACGGCATTCGGGTCATTCTCGACCTTCCCGGCCTGCGCGCGCCCATCTGGCTGCATCGGACATACCCCGGCGTCGATATCGTTGCGCAGAACAGCACGCGCCTGCCTCCCGCGGAACGCTATATGGATAACATCAGCGACCCAGACTACGTCCGCGAGGTCAGCATCATGGCCGACGCGCTCACCAAGCGCTATGCGCATCATCCCTCAATCAGCGCCGTGGGTTATGACAATGAGATCGGAAACGGCTTCATATCCTATGCGGAGGCCGACCGGCAGCGGTTCATCGCATGGCTGAAGAAGAAGTATGGAACCATTGATGAACTGAACAAGGCATGGGCCACGCAGAGATGGTCTCGCCGCTTGAACAGCTTTGAAGATGTCGATCTACCGCTCGCGGATGGTCCCGGACCATCGGAGCGCTACCTGGACTTGCACCGCTATTGGTCCGACGTAACGGTGGCGCGACTTGGGGAACTGGATGCGATTCGTCAACGGAATATGCCGAACGATCCATGGATCTCGAACCTCTGGAATACGGCTTCGCGGCGCGGCTTTGACTACCTTTCTACGTACAAGGCTTACGTCTCATACGGGGCAGAAGGCTCTTATCCCGGAGACCCGATCAGCGGTTCATTTGGCGCTCCGATGACCAAAGGGGCACTCCCGACTCCAATATGGTTCAGCGAGTTCACCGCCGGCGGCGGCGGTTTCTACGGAACGCCGGGCCGAAGCCGCATGTACGCATACCTTGGACTCATGATGGGAGCTCAAGGGATTCTCGCCTGGACCTTCAATAGTCACAAGGGCGGAGAGGAACAGGCGCTCTTCGGACTGGCGGATCACGACGGAACGCCTTCCTGGAAAGTGGATGAGTTTGCACGCATCGCATCGGAATTCAAACAGCTCGTCAAATATGGATTCCCCCGGTTTACACATCCCGAAATAGCCATTGCCTATTCATTCGATTCCTTCATCGACTCTCATCCAAACGGTCCCTCCAACACAGCGCTGCAATACTTCAAGCCTCCCTACACCGAGCAGGTGCAAGGGGCCTTTGCGCCGTTCTTCTGTGCCAATCTCGACACCGCCATCATCAACATCGGGCATGAGAGCCTTTCACCCTACAAACTGGTCGTCGTACCAGCTGATTACGTGATGGATGCGGCGAGCGCAGTGGCATTGCGGGAATACTGGAAGGAACAGCTTGCTCCATCTGAGCTTGAGTCGCTCCGTATTCCCGAACCGATTACAGAGGTTGCCCATCAAGAACCTTCCGTTGCAATGGCCGTGTCGTGGGCTGAGGAGCATCTCTTTGAACGGCATGCTGTCGTGCGAGAGCATGAGTTGTGGAG
>Ga0181526_10003378_pt1 | contig 13061 bp, 11 predicted proteins | sample PEATcosm2014_Bin_35_FD_119750 | JGI IMG/M metagenome (GOLD analysis project Ga0181526, IMG submission 119750) | Peatland microbial communities from MTU Mesocosm Facility, Houghton, MI, USA - PEATcosm2014_Bin06_30_metaG | ecosystem: Environmental > Terrestrial > Soil > Wetlands > Peat | place...
AAAGTTCCCGCCGACCCGTGAAGTGGAGATCGTTGAAAATTCATCCTGGAGTTGTGTGCATGGGGTTGAGCGATGGCGTTCAGATTGCGGTTGTACGACCGGTGGCCAAATAGGGTGGAACCAAAAATGGCGTGCTCCGTTAAGGCAGTCGTTAGATTGGCTTCGCGATCAGGTAAGCTCCTTGTATGAGGCCCAAATGGCGGCCTTCAGTAATGACCCATGGGGTGTCCGTGACAGGTACATTGAAGTGGTATTGGACCGAAGCGAGAAGAATATAGGGCAGTTTTTACAGGGCATTGCCGATGCCGCCTTTAAAAACGAAGAGAAGATCAAAATTCTCAAACTCTTGGAACTGCAGACGAATGCCATGCTGATGTACACTTCCTGCGGCTGGTTTTTTAGCGAAATTTCCGGTATTGAGACGGTACAGGTCCTGAAATACGCAGCACGTACCATTCAACTGGCCCATGAGGTCGGCGGCATTGACCTGGAAGAAGGTTTTATTTCGCGTATGGCCGCCGCTGTCAGCAATGTCCCCGAGTTAAAGGATGGCGCCAATATTTACCGCGCCATGGTCAAGCCATCCATCGTCGATCTGTTGCGCGTGGGGGCCCATTACGCGATGACATCATTATTTGAACAGTACGAGCCCCAAACCAAAATGTACAGCTATTCCGTTCAAATCGAACAGTACGACCTTAAAGAGGCGGGGCGGTTAAAATTAGCTTTGGGCCGCGCGATGGTCCGTTCCAAAGACACCTGGGAGCAGGCCATCATCAGTTTCGCGGTCCTGCACTTAGGGGACCATAATTTTATCGGCGGGGTCGATTACCTGAATGCCAATGAATTCGCTAAAATGCGCACCCTGATGACCAATGCTTTTTTAGAGAGCGATATTCCCGGGGTCATCGGGATCATCAAGGATTATTTCAAGTACCATAATTATTCGCTATGGCACCTGTTCAAGGAAGAGCAGCAAAAGATCCTTAACCAGGTTTTAAGTTCGACGATGGATGATATTGAAACGAGTTTCCGCCAGATCTATGACCACCATTATCCTTTGATGCAGATCAAGAATGATATCAGTTTACCCCTGCCGCGCATGCTGATGACGATCGTGGAATTTGTCCTTAACCGCGATATCAACGATGTCCTCGAAGCCGAAGATGTGGACATCAAGCGTTTAAAGCAATTGGTCGAAGAGATGAAGCGCTGGTCTTTCAAGCGCGACCAGGCCAATTTTTCTTTTTTATCGAGCCAGAAGATCAGCGGCCTGATGAACCGCTTATCGGACCATGCGGATAATATCCACCTCATGGAAAAGATCATTACCGTAGTGGAGCTTTTGAGCCAGTTGAGCCTGGATTTGGACCTATGGAAAGCTCAAAATATTTATTTTGCCAAAGGCCGTAAGATTTATCCGGAAATAATTTCCAAGGCGGCAGGCGATGAGCTGGCGGCCCGCTGGGTGAAACTTTTTGATCAATTGGGCGAAATCCTTCAGGTGAATATAAAATCACATGCCTAAACGCTACAGCGGTATTTTGCTTCACATCACCTCGTTACCTTCCAAATACGGCATAGGGGATATGGGGTCGTTTTCTTATGCGTTTGTTGATTTTTTGAACTCCAGCGGGCAACGGTACTGGCAGCTTTTGCCGATCAATCCCACGGATGGTATTAACGGTAATTCACCCTACAGTTGTTACTCAGCATTTGCCGGCAACGAGCTGTTGATAAGCCCTGACATGATGGTCATTGAAGGTTTCCTGAAGCCTTCCGACGTTAATATATCGATGAAATCCGCGGAAGATGGGGTGGATTATGCCAGCGTGCGGGTTTATAAGGAAAAGATCTTTAATGCAGCTTACCGCCGGTTCCAAAAAAGTGCAGAACGCAAGGAATTCGACCGTTTTGTCTTAGAACAGGATTACTGGCTTAAGGATTTTGCCTTATTTACGGTCATCAAATCCGTCCATGGCGGCAACGGCTGGAATGAGTGGCCGGCTGCTTTGAAGTCCCGTCAACCCCAAGCCCTGAAAGATTTTTCCCGTCGCAACTCGTCAAGCCTGGAGAAGGTCAAGTTCATACAATACATATTCTTCCATCAGTGGCACAAGCTCAAAGCTTATGCCAACAGTAAAAATGTGGCCATAATCGGGGACATACCCATATATGTCAATTATGACAGCGTGGATGTATGGTGCCATCCTTCATTTTTTAAGATTGACGCTCAGGGGGAAATAAAATTCATCAGCGGTTGCCCGCCTGATTATTTTTCCAGGACAGGCCAACGCTGGGGCAATCCGGTTTATAACTGGGCTAATTTGAAAAAGGTCAAGTACAGCTGGTGGGTTAAACGGGTTGAACATGATTTAGGGTTATTTGATCATTTGCGCATTGATCATTTCCGGGGATTTTCCGGATTTTGGCAAATCCCCGCGCATGAAAAATTGGCGGTTTTCGGGCGTTGGGTCAAAGGGCCAGGGGAGGCATTTTTCAAAGTGCTGGCCAGTGAGTTCAAGCCGCTGCCCATTATCGCTGAGGACCTAGGAGAGATCACTCCGGATGTCCATGAATTAATGAAAAAATTCGGTTTTCCCGGCATGCGTGTATTATTATTTGCTTTTGACGGGGACATTGACGATAATCCGCATGTGCCTGCCAACTATCCGGTGCACTGTGTCGCCTACAGCGGGACACATGACAACAATACGATCCAGGGGTGGTACCGTAAGGAAGCCAAACCCTATGAAAAGGCCAATATAACCCGTGTCCTGCAATCTAAGTTTACACCGAAGAATTTGCATTGGACGATGATTGAAGTTTTGATGCGTTCCCGTGCCGAGGCCGTCATTATCCCCATGCCTGACTTTTTAGGACTAAATGAAGAAGGGCGCATGAATACACCGGCCACCAAGGTCAATAACTGGCAATGGCGGCTGAAGGCAAATGCGCTGACATCCAGATTAGCGCACAAAATTGCGCGCATTATTAAAAAGACAAACAGGTCGAATTTTTAACGAGGAGGGTGGTCTTGTATGAATAAATGGCAGTCAACCTTGGTGATCGTGTTGGTTTTAGTCGGGCTGGTCGCGGGGGCGAAGATCTATTTGGCGCCTAAAAAAGCACAGATCAATATCCAAACGGCCAGGGCCAAAGGCAATCCACAGGCACGCGTTAAAATTGTGGAATTCATTGATTTTCAATGCCCGGCCTGCGCCTATGGCATGAAATTCCTGAAAACATTTATCGGGCAGCACCCTGATGACATTTATGTGCAGGTGAGGTATTTCCCTTTGACGAACATGCATCATCATGCCATGATCAGCGCCCTTTACAGCGAATGCGCCGCGCGACAGGGGAAATTCTGGGAACTGGAAGACTTAATGATACCTCAGCAGGGCCAGTGGGCCCAATTGATAAGCCCTGAACCGGTTTTTCAGGCGATGGCGGCACAGGTGGGGATGGATATCAATCAGCTAAACAGCTGTTTGGCTTCGGACGACGCGCGCAAGGTGATCAATGACGAGAAGGCCTTGGGGCAGTCCCTGGGGATCGCTTCCACGCCGACTTATTTTATCAATAATAAAATGGTGGTGGGGGTCAAATCTTTGCAAGACGAGCTAAAGACGTATTTCCCCAATTAAATTTTATGTATCTTGTCCTTCGTATCGTTATCGGCGGTATTTTCATATTCTCGGGGTTAAGCAAGGTCCTAAGCCCTTATCAGAATTTTTTGTATATTATCCAGGATTATCAGCTTCTGCCTTCGTGGGGAGAAGTTTTAACAGCCCAACTTTTTCCCTGGATAGAATTGATCGTCGGGGTATTCGTATTTTTAGGGTTGTGGACTTCGTGGGGTTTGCGGGGAGCGTTGGTATTATCCGGTATTTTTGTGGTGGTGGTCGGGCAGGCATTGATAAGGGGGCTTTCACTTGAGAATTGCGGCTGTTTTGGGGGGTGGGTCCATTTAAAACCGCAGGCCGTCATTGTTTTGGACAGCGCAAGCCTTTTGTTAACGTCGTTAATGTTGCGCAACATTTCACTGACCAAAAAAATCAGTCTTGATTCTTATTTTGAAAAGGCATGAATCAAATCATCCTATTATTGATGGCGCTTTTGTTTTTTCCCGTTCGATCTTGGGGGGATAATATGATCAAGGAACCGAATGTGGCCGGCGCTTTTTACAGTGCCGATCCAAAAGAACTTTCCGACTTTATTGATTATTACAAACAGGAGGCTGGCCCGGTAGCGTCAGATCGAAAAGTAGAGATAGCGATTGCTCCTCATGCCGGTTATCCGTATTCCGGGCCTATTGCCGCGTACACCTACAAGGCCATTGCCCGCAATCATTACAAAACAGTGGTGATCATCGGCCCCAGCCATTATTTTCCTTTTGAAGGTATTTCCGTCTGGCCCAGCGGAGGTTTTAAAACGCCATTGGGCACTGTCCCTGTTGACGAGGATTTTGCCAAAGCCCTGATGAAAGAAAATCCCAAGTTCCAGTTTCTATCTTATGTCTTTGAGCGCGAGCATGCCATTGAAGTCGAACTGCCATTTTTGCAAAAGACCTTTGAAGGTATAAAGATCGTGCCTATTCTCATGGGCGACCCTGACCCCCAGGTTTGCCGGGACCTGGCAGTGGCTTTGGACAAGCTTATCGGGACCAGGGATGATGTATTGATCTTGATCAGTTCAGACATGTCGCATTATTATACTTACGACGTGGCCAATCAAATGGACGCATTGACATTGCAGGCGATCAAAGAGATCGACCCCAAGAAATTTTTTGAAGGTTGTATCAGCCGTAAAATGGAAATGTGCGGGTTTGTGCCGGTGACCACTGCCTTGCTCTATGCCAGGTTGCGGGGCATAGATCACGTCGAGATATTGAAGCATGCTAATTCGGGGGATACTTCGGGTGACAAAAGCCGGGTGGTGGGCTATTCGTCGGTGATCTTTTATTCGCACCTGTTGGGCCAAACGCGATCTCAGGAAGACCAAGCCGGCGCGTTAAACCCGTCACAACAAAAGGAGCTTTTGAAGATTGCCCGTCAAAGCATGGAAACTTATGTTAAAACCGGAAAGGTGGCGGATATCAGTTCCCGGGATGCGAGGCTAAATGAAATCCAGGGGGCTTTTGTAACCATCCGTAAGCACGGGGCTTTGCGCGGCTGCATCGGGAATATCATCGGCCAGGAGCCTTTGTATGAGACCGTGCGTGACATGGCCGTGGCCGCTGCCTCACAGGACCCGCGGTTTAATCCGCTGACAGCATCGGAATTAAAAGACGTAGATATTGAAATATCCGTGCTTTCTCAACCCCGCCGCGTTAAAGATGCATCGGAAATCCAAATGGGCAGGGATGGGGTGATCGTCAGCGAGGGCGGGCATCAGGGCGTTTTCCTGCCGCAAGTGGCGGATGAAACCGGATGGAGCAAGGAGGAATTCCTGTCGCAACTATGCAGTCAAAAGGCAGGATTACCGCCGGATGCCTGGAAAGATCCCAACACGGCCCTTTATGTATTTACCGCGGATGTGTTCGCGGAACACACATGACAACACATTCCCGCAATAAGCTGATATCCATTTTTGTCGTTGTATGGCTCGCGGTCTTTTATTATGAATCGACCTGCTACTACTATTTACAGCCTCATTTCAAACGCGTACTGCCCAGGTTGAAATTTCTTTTTCCGCCGGCGGGCTGGATCATGTTTTATAACATCACGGATAATTTTAATTACGCGGAAGTCTATGGTGTTAAAAACGGCGTGCCCCAATTGATCGACCCGCACCAGATCCTGCAAACCAGGGCTATCGGCTATGACAATATTAACCGGAATGCTTTAATAACAGTGCTTTCACCCGGGATGTCCGATTTTTTTTGTCCCTATTTGAAACGCAAATTCCCGTATTTCGAGAAGTTTTTGGTTACCTATGTTGAATACCCGCAATTGACCGAACAGCCCTTTGAGAAGAGGCAGGCAGTTGTCTATGAGTGTAATGGTTAAACGGTATTGAGTTGACTATGAAGAATATTTGGAACATATTATTTTTGGAAGAACGGCCGTCGATCGGGTTGTCGTTCTTCCGCATCTTTGTGGCGATGACCGTCGGGCTGCATGTCATCCCGTCCTTCTTCCATCTGGATGACAATTACCTTTCCACGGCGTTTAAAACGTTCAATATCGATTTTTTCCCGATACCGTTTATCGACTGGGTGCATAAAAGCCCGGATGCGTTGGTCATTTTTTTCGTCTGGGCATTTGTCATCACCTGGTTTTGCTTTCTCATTGGGTTGTTTGCGCAGGTAAGCTGTATTTTGATGACGGGGTGCTGTTATTATTTTTATGCCCTTAATGAATTCCATATAGGCACCTTGTCGTGGGATATTCTGCTGGTGACATTGTTCTTGATGTGCGTGTCCCCGTATCACGGGGACTATTTTTCAGTTGATGCGTTGCGCCGCGGGGATGCTGATGCCTGGCGCCGCCCCCGGCCATTTTTTATCCAAAGGCTATTGCAGCTGCAGGTTGCTTCCACGTATTTTTTTACAGGGCTTTATAAGATCACAGGTGAGGGAAACTGGATCACGGGGAATCCCATTTATTATTTAATGAACTATCCTGTCCAGGGAGTGACCAAGAATTTCATTTTAAAGGAATGGATGGCCGTGCACCCTCATTTTTGTTATGTGACCGGCTTAATGATCGTGGCAACGGAAATCTCCATGCCGTTTTTACTTTTTATCCCCAGGACCAGAAGGGCAGCGATCGTTTTAGGATTGTGCTGGCATGTTTTACTCGTCCTGACCTTAGATGTGCCGACTATCTTTTTATTTTTATTCCCGGCACAATTGATGTTGTTCATCCATCCGCAAAGGATCACAGGCTGGATAGAAGCGAGGCGGCGCATAAACGCGGTCAGCCCCCGGCCGAAAATAATTTATGACGGAGAATGCGGTTTTTGCCGCTCCAGTATAAGGCTGTTGCAAGTGATGGACCTGTGGGGGAAGCTTGAATACATACCAGGCCCTAAAGGAATGAGTGAAATGAAGCTTTATTCTTCCGATGATAAGATATACGGGGGATTCTTTGCCTTCCGTAAATTGGCATGGATGCTGCCGATGCTTTATCCGATGTTATTGATCGTTTATTTTCCGGGTTCAGGTATCGTAGGGCCTTTGGCCTACCGTTGGATCGCCCGCAACCGCTATCTATTTCCTGTCCGACATATTTGTTCCGCCGGGAGCTGTCATTCATGATCTTAGCCCGCCATATTCCCCGAGTCATCTGGATCCATACCATTTTGATCATTGCTATCGGTCTTTTGGCGCTTTATAGCGCTTCTTTTAATAACAATGTGGTGGATATCTCTGTGTTTTACGATCAGCTTTTTTGTGCTTTGCTGGCGATCTTGCTGATGTTTTTGTTAAGCCGCGGTGATTACCGGAAATTCTTTGATGTGGCTTATATTGTTTATGGAGTCAGTGTGGTTTTCTTGATTTTGGTATTGGTCATGGGAAGGCAAGCCTTAGGGGCGACACGCTGGTTTTCGGTCGCGGGTTTCAGCTTCCAGCCTTCTGAATTCAGTAAACTGGCGGTCATCTTTTTTTTAGGCCGTTATTTTTCAGAGCGCCGCCCAAAATTGTCCTTTGATATTTCGAGTTCCTTGCGTGACGTATGGGGTGATCTGATCTGGCCTTTGATATTGATCAGCATATCGATGGCCCTTATTTTTAAACAGCCGGATTTGGGGACCGCCATTTTAGTGATGGGCATTTTTTTAGTCATGCTTTATGCCAGCGGCATATCGCTCAGGTTATTGGGAGGATTGCTTGGGGTCCTGGCCTTGCTGATGCCGTTGGCCTGGCATATTTTAAAACCCTATCAAAAAGACAGGCTGCTGGTTTTTCTTGATCCCAGCAGGGACCCTCTGGGCGCGGGCTACACCATCACCCAATCAAAGATCGCGGTGGGTTCCGGCGAGCTTTTAGGCAAGGGCTGGCTTGCCGGCACCCAAAATCAATTGAACTTCCTGCCCGAGAGGCACACGGATTTTATTTTCTCGGTCATCGGTGAGGAATGGGGCCTTATAGGAGGGGTAGTTTTGGTCTATTGTTATGCTGTCATCATTTATTGCGGTTTTAAGATCGCCCGGCACAATAAAGATCCTTTCGGTCAATTGGTGGCCGTCGGCATCGTCAGTATCCTGGCGATGCAGGTGGTGATCAATATCGGCATGGTCATGGGGCTTTTGCCGGTGGTGGGGATCACCCTGCCGTTGGTCAGTTATGGCCGCACTTCTTTTATGGTTTTCGCCTTATTAATAGGGTTTTTATTGAATTTAAGTAAAAAACGTACTATTTTTTAAAACCAGGTCTGGACAATTTATTGACTAATCGGTATAGTAAAGAACATGCGACATTTCCGTAAAACAGTTAATAAGCAGTTGGGCGAAATATTGATCGAGCGCGGCGTTCTTTCACGCGCTAAATTAGAAGAAGTCCTTGTTTACCAAAAAGAAAAAGGCATCCTTTTCGGCGAAGCTTTGGTCCAGCTGAAAATGGGCACTGAAGAGGATGTGGTGCAGGCACTGACCTGTCAATACGGGTTTCCTTATTTGCCCTTGGCAAATTATGAAATTGCCCCCGAAGTTGTCGCGACCGTCCCCCGCAATGTATGCAAGCAGTATTGTTTGGTCCCCATTGATAAAATCGGCCGTAGCCTGACCTTGGCCATGGTCAATCCTTTGAATGTCCAGGCGTTGGAAGACGTCGAGAAGGTTACTGACTGTTCGGTGCAGGCGTTCGTTAGTACGGCGACGGAAATTAACAGTGCCATCAATCGTTATTATGAAACGCGCTGATGTTGCCCACACAAGCAATTCTCAAAGAAATCCTTTTGCGGGACCAAATCGTCACCCCTGAAGATCTTAAGCGGGCCATTGCTGAGCAGGAAAGGTCCGGCGGTGAATTAAGCCGCATTCTGTTAAGGTTAAAGTTGATCGCTGAAGACCAGTTAAGCGTTGTTTTGAGCGAAGCGCTGCAGTTACCATTGATCAATCTGAATCTATTCCGTATCGACCCGTCCCTTTTAAAATTGATCCCAAAAGATACAGCTGAGAAATCCTTATTGATCCCCATTTCCAGGCTTAATGACCAGCTGACCATAGCCATGGTGGACCCGATGGACATGCTGACCATTGATAATATCAAGGCCATGACATCCATGTCGGTAAGCGTGGTTTTGGCCAGGCCTAAAGAAATGCGCGCCGCCATAGAGCGCAGTTACGGGCAGAAAAATTCTTCGGACCTTGAGGAAATCTTTCAGGGCATTAAAGACACCAAAGAAGCGGAGAGCCTGGAATTAGTCAAGGACAATACCCAATCCAATAAGAGGGCCATTGAGGACTTAAGTGAAGAAGCACCGATCATCACGTTGACAAATTCGATCATCCATCAGGCGGTGCTGGCCAAGGCCAGCGACGTGTTCATCGAGCCAATGGAAACCTGCCTGCGCATCCGGTATCGTGTAGACGGTTTCATCAGGGAAATCGACCGCATGTCAAAGAACATGCATTTTCCGCTGATTTCCCGCATCAAAGTCATTTCGAGCCTTGACATTGCCGAGCATCGCCTTCCGCAGGACGGGAGGTTTCGGATCGTCACTGACCAAAATAAGGAAATTGATTTCCGCGTTAATGTGCTTCCCACGGCCATGGGGGAGAAGATTGTTTTGCGTGTATTGGACAAGAACCAGGACATGGCGGATATCGATAAATTGGGTTTTGAACCTGAATCACTGATGAAATTAAAAGAATGCTGCGAAAAGCCGCACGGATTGATCCTGGCCTGCGGGCCCACCGGCAGCGGGAAAACCACGACCTTATATGCGATCCTTAAATATATCGATTCCCCGGGAAGGAATATCGTGACCGTGGAAGATCCGGTGGAATTTCAAATAAAAGGGTTTAACCAGGTCAATATCCGCACGGAATTTGGGCTTTCTTTCCCGGCGGCCCTGCGTTCAATATTGCGCCAAGACCCTGATGTTATCCTCATCGGTGAGATCCGGGACACGGAAACCATGGATATCGCGGTCAAGGCGGCATTGACAGGGCATCTGGTGGTTTCTTCCCTGCACACCACGACGGGGCCGGGTTCCATAACCCGCATGATCAACATGGGTGTCGAGCCGTTTTTGATAACCTCCTCGGTGGTGGCCATTGTGGCCCAGCGCCTGGTGCGCCGGGTTTGCCAAAAATGCCGTGAGCAATACACGGTGACGGATGAGATCATCAAGGAATTCCACCTGAAAGAATTGTTGCCGCATCATGACGGGCAGTTTTACCGCCCCAAGGGGTGCGCGCAATGTTTGAAGACCGGTTATAAAGGACGGGTTGGCATCACCGAAACGCTGGTGTTGACGAATAAAATCAAAGAATTGATTTTGATCTCAGGCTCGGAAGCGGACATCAAAAGTGCGGCGCGCGCTCAAGGCATGAGGACGATGCGCGAGGACGCCGTTATTAAAGCCTCTCAGGGGTTGACGACCCTGGAAGAGGTGATCCGCCTGACAGCCCCTGATTAAGCAAGTTTATGGATACTACCCAAGAACGGATCCTAAAAGCGCTCAAAGAACTGCCGAATGTCAATCCGGCGGATATTGACGCTTTGAAAGACGTTAAGCAGGACAAAAAGACAGGGTTGGTCAAAGCCCTGCTGAAGCAGGGCATTATCTCCGAGCAGGACCTGCTGGTCCTTTTGATGCGTGAGCTTCACATCCCTTCCATTGACCTGACCAAATACCGTTTCGATGAACGCCTCAAAAGCATCCTCCCGGAAAAAAGCGCGCGCCAGTACCTGGTCATGCCGCTTTCTTTGCTCGGGCAAACGTTGACGGTGGCGATCGCGGACCCGTTAAATGTATTTATCATGGACGATCTGCGCAATGTGACAGGCAAGGAAGTCGAGATCGTGATCGCCTCGGAAAGCCAGATACTGCGGGTCATTGATCAATTTTACAAATCAACTGCCGCCCCAGCACCCCAAGCCGGCCTGGATACACAAGACAAGGAATTTGAATTCTTGCAGAACAAGGAAAGCCTGCAGGATGGCCTGCAAGATCCGGGCGAACTTCAGGCCGGCGCGGAGGCACCGGTAATCCGCATCGTTAACCTGATCATCAAGGAAGCGTTGCGTCAAAGGGCGTCGGACATTCATATAGAGCCTCTTGAGCAGGGGATGCGGGTGCGGTTTCGTATCGACGGTATATTGCAGGACATCTTGACCATCCCCAAAGAAAGTAAGAACGCGGTAGGGGTGCGCATCAAGCTCATGACCAACCTGGATATCACCAATACCCAAACTCCCCAGGACGGGCGATTCAAAATGAAGGTGGGCCAACAGGAAGTGGACTTCCGCGTGTCCTTGCTTCCGACGACCTATGGCCAGAAAATAGTCATGCGCGTGCTTGACAAGAACAACCTCTCGGTGGGGCTGGCTAAGCTGGGATTTTCAAAAAGCGCGAAGACGGTCTTGGAAGAGTCCATTTACAAGCCTTACGGGATGATCCTGGTAACGGGCCCTACCGGCAGCGGTAAATCCACTACCTTGTATTCGCTGATCAGCAAGTTAAACACGCCGGAGCGCAATATAATCACCATTGAAGAACCGGTGGAATATTTAGTGGATGGGCTGACCCAAATTGAAGTAAGGGCTGACATAGGGCTGAATTTTGCTGCCGGGCTTCGCGCCATTTTACGCCAGTCGCCGGATATAGTGATGGTGGGTGAGATCCGGGACGCGGAGACAGCGGACATTGCGATCAAAGCTTCGCTTACGGGGCAGCTGGTCTTTTCGACCTTGCATACGAATAGTGCCGCCGGCGCCGTGACAAGGCTGGTGGATATGGGCCTAGAACCTTTCCTGGTGGCTTCAAGCCTGGTTTTAGTCTGCGCCCAGCGATTGTGCCGCCGTATCTGTGATTCTTGTAAAAGGCCCATGGACATTAAACCGGATATACTGAAAAAGATCCAGCATCGGATCAAGCCGGGGATCGTCCTATATGAAGGCAAAGGCTGTGAGCGTTGCCGGGGCACGGGCTACATTGGCCGCGTGGGGGTCACGGAAGTGCTGCAAATTGATGATAATATCCGTGATATGCTCCTGAAGAGAAAAACGTCTTCGGATATAACACGCTATGCACAGAAAATTCAAGGGATGAAATTGCTTTTTGATGATGTTGTTGATAAAATGTGTGCGGGCGAGACCACATTGACGGAAGTTTTTCGCGTGGCCTCTGAAGAAGAGGAATGAAATAACCCAGGAGTATTCATGGACGCTTATAAAGTTTTGTTGGGAGAAATATTGATCCAGCGCAAGAAAATCACCCGCGAGCAGTTGGACAACGCCCTGCAGGCGCAAAAGGAAAAAGGAGGGTTTATTGGTGAAATCCTTGTCAATTTCGGCCTGCTTGACGAACGGGATATCGTGGTGGCATTGGTCATCCAATGCGGCCTGCCGTATATCGCCGTCAATAAATATGCCATTGACCCGCAGATCTTGCGATTGATACCGAAAGAAGTGGCCCAAAAGGAGAAAGTGATCGCCTTGGACCGGATCGGCGAAATTTTAAGTGTCGTGATGGTCAACCCATTGACGGAAGATAACAAGGGTTATTTGGAAAAACTGACCAAATGCCGTATTGTGACCTTTATCTCCACTAAAGGGGAAATTGAAGAAGCCATCGTGCGCAACTATTAGTTTATTTACATTAATATGCGACCTTTGAGGAACGTGACTTATGCCGACCTATAAATATACCGCCCGCGATCAGGAAGGTAAAAATGTCGTCGGGAGGATTTCCGCGGAAAATGAACCGGTGATCGTTGCCGAGCTCCGCAAGCGTGATTTGATCATTTTAAGCATTGCGGAAGAAAAAGAATCGGTCTTTAAGAAATCCGCCAAGCCCAAGGGCGGTAAAAAAATAAAGCCGGAAGACCTGGTTATCTTTACCCGCCAGTTTGCCACCATGGTGGATGCGGGCATACCTATT
>Ga0181526_10003380_pt1 | contig 13054 bp, 10 predicted proteins | sample PEATcosm2014_Bin_35_FD_119750 | JGI IMG/M metagenome (GOLD analysis project Ga0181526, IMG submission 119750) | Peatland microbial communities from MTU Mesocosm Facility, Houghton, MI, USA - PEATcosm2014_Bin06_30_metaG | ecosystem: Environmental > Terrestrial > Soil > Wetlands > Peat | place...
GGGATCTCCTATGGCTTATGTAATTGCTGAACCCTGTGTTAACACCAAGGACACCGCGTGCGTAGACGTTTGCCCGGTGGATTGTATCCACCCGCGAAAGGATGAAGCCAACTTCGCCGATGTTCCCATGCTTTACATCGACCCGGTGGAGTGCATTGATTGCGGCGCCTGCGTGCCGGTTTGCCCTGTCTCCGCCATCTTCCCGCTGGATGACCTGCCGGAGAAATGGAACGAATACACCGAGGGTAACGCTAAGTATTATCAGAAATAGGGCCTTGACTGGGACCGCATGGGAGAGCAATATGGTGTCGCTATTGGTGTCAGGTACCACTCCCGCCAGATCTTCTTTCGTTAACACGGCGCCTGATGCCGTTTCTGGACAAATCCTCGGGCTGAGAGGAAGTCTAGAATGTACGACCCCGCCCGTCGATGCTGGAGATGCGGGTCAGCGAGATTTGATGAGGTTCGGTACCCCGCCCTGCTATTTTGGCTGGCGAGGGTGTTTGGGCTCCGACTGTGCGAGTGTGTAGGATGTCGTCGTCTTCGACTCGTGCGGAAACGCAAACGCAAATAACTGGCTCTGCTGAACGTACTTCAACCACACCCAGAACGAAACGGCGAGCTGTCGCAGACTCCGCCTTTTGGAGTCTGCGCCAGCCCGCGTAACCGTAGTTTGTAGCTGTATCCCGACCCTTCCGTTCACTTCTGCGCAGCGGATTTCTCGACGTCCCTGATCGTCTTGGTAATCAGACTCGCTTGTTCGTACATGTCTTGCGATAAGCCGTACACGTTTGATTTATAGACTTCTCCCTGATTCTGATTCAGCGAGACAACGGCTGCCTCTGTCGTATCGGTCAGATTCACGACGGTCGGCGCAATACTTTGAATGGCCTTCTGCTGCCAGGGCAGATCTGCCGACTGGTTCGTGCGTAACTCGGCCAGCAGTTTGTCCATATCGTTGACTCGAGAACGTATTGTCACCAATTGGTCGCCGTCGTCTCGCCAGTCCGTCACAAAGGGATCACGTGTGAGCGCTTGAAGGCGATCGGCCACATTCTTAACAGCCAGTGCATCCCCCTCGAGCTGCTGCAGCAAGTTGGAGGTCGGTTCATTGGACGGCAAGCCTGGACTCGCACTTGAAGCGGGCGGCAGCAACGCGAGAGCAACACCGAGCATTGCAGCGACAAGAACACCTCTACGCAAAGAGTTCTTTTGCATACCTGTTTCCTCCTTACTTCGCCTCATCGACCAGCGATCGAAAACCCTGTCTTAACTAACCCTACAATGATGCGATGCACAACATCCCTATGACAGTTGCTCTGTGCCAGCCTCTTGTTTGATACAGGAGTCACAAGTTGCTGCGGTAGTATGGTTTGCGAGGAATCGAGTTGGCTCCTCACTCGGCAGGGGAGTTGGGGGGCTTAATGCGGGGCGGGCAAAAACGGACAGCGTTTCAGCGGGCCGGGCCGTCAACGTCGAACGGGGCTGAGCTCAGCTTCGTCTGGTGCTCAGACACCAGCGTCCCGTCCCCGTGGCGGCCGAGCATGTAATCACGCTGCCACCCGGCACGCTCTGCGGGCGGCCCCGGAATCTTTAGGGATCGGAGGAACTCCTGGCGGTTAGTAGAAAAGCGCTATCGCGCTGCCTCAGCCGCTACCCGCAACGCCTCTGCCGCTGATTGCAGAGCGTCGCTTAAGCACGGCGGCCAGGCGCACCCTATCTGTTCTCATGGTTAAAACTGTAGCGCAGGCCGACGGCCACGGTCGGTTTGTACCATTCCTGCTGATTGACGAAGATAGGACTGCCCTGGTAAAAGCCGAAGACTTCGTTGTTGAGGTTCAGCCCGTAGACCATGGCAGTAATGCCGCGGCCCAACCTCACGCTGGCCTGGGCGTCGACTTCCAAGTGCGCCAGAGTGTAAATATCGCCGTTGGGACCGCGAGGGCCGAGGTTAACCGGATCCGAGTCGGACTGATACAAGTACTGGTAAATGTTCGCGCTGTTGTAAGAGAGACCGAGGCGCGCATTAAAGCGCCCGCGACTGTAATCGGGGCTGATGTTCCAGACGCTGGGCACCTGGCTTTGCAGAGCGGGGCGGTCCGGCCGCCCGGGAAGTCCGCTGACCTTTGAACCCGTCCAAGCGTAATTCGCCATGATTCCCAATCCGGCGAGTGGCCCGGGAAGGAAGTTCAGCCGCTGCTGGTACGAGGCCTCAAACCCGTAGAGACGCGCGCCGCCGACATTGAGCCACTGCGAAATGAGATCGCCAACGTATTGGCCGGTCGCGGGCGAGTAGGAAGCGCTGATCAAGGTGTCAGAAAGCTGCTTGTAGAAAAACCCCGCTTGAAAGAGCCCAATTGATTTCATGTAGCGTTCGTAAAGCAAATCGTAGTTGTTCGCATGTTCGGGATTGAGTTTCGTATTGCCTTCATCAATCGTCGCAGGATTGGTGGAATCGTCCTCGGTAACATAGGGCACAAGTTGGTAGGCGTCAGGACGAGAGACGCCCCGGCCGTAGACAAGCCGCAGGCCGGAATCGCTGCCCAGAGGATAGCGCAACGAGACACTGGGAAGCGGGTCGACGTAGGAAGGACGGGTTTGCTCGGGCACGGGAACGCCGCAGCCGGTAGGGTTGACGCAATGCGGGTCTCCCGCTCCATAGAGGGTGACATAGTACCCGCTCGTGTTCATCTGAGTCGCTTCGAATCGGATTCCGGCCACCACGTGCAAATGGCCGATATCCATCGTATTCATGATGTAGGCGGCGGAAATGCGCTCCAGGATATCGAACTGGTTTGGGGCTGCGTCCGAAGCGGTGGCGTAGCCGTCCACATAGCTCGCCAGGTTCGCCTGGGTAAAGGCCGAGATGGACTCGAAATTCGATACCTGCCCGTAATGGCCACCGAAGTAGTGGTCATTCATGTAATTGTGGCTGCTGAAATTGCTCTGGAACAGCGTCATGGGATAATCTTTGGGGCTCCAGCCGTCATACTGGGTCTCGGTGGCGTCCTGAAATTTGTGAGCATTGCGGATCTTGCCCCCGAATTGAAGGATGGCTAAGTGCGATCCAAGGTGGTAATTCACAAGATAGTCTGCGGAGGCGCTTAGATTCACCTGCGCGCTAAGGCCCGTGGAGGTCACAACCTCGTTTAAGCCAAAGTTGCTGGCAGCCTGAAGCGGGGACCCGAGGGCGTCGCATCCGCTGCCAAATTGCGGATAGTTAGGGTTGGTTTGCACGCTGGCGGGAAGGAAGCCGCAGTTAAGCTTGGAACCGATCCATTTGAAGGTCGCTTTCGGATTCCCTGCGGAATCCAGTTCGTAGGAGCGGGCGGCTGATACTTCCCAGCTCAGCAGAGAAGACGTGAACTGTTTATGGCCGCCGGCAGCAAGGCTGCCGATGGAAGCGTCAGGGCGCTTGCTGGAAGTGTAAAATTTGGGATTGCCCGAGTCTTGCGGCTCGTAATACCACTTATCGCCGTAGTCTTTGAGGTTGCTGTACAACCCGCGGACGTAGATGTCGGAGTTGTCGCCGATCTTATAGTCGACATTACCCGTGTAACCCCAACGGGTGCGGTAATAACGGTACTCGCGCAGGGTGGTGTTGTCGTAATAGGGTGCGGCGAACGTGGAGGCCGGGTCGATGGCCGGCTGCTCGTTGTCGATGCCGCGCCCGTTATAGTCCTCGGTAGCGCCAAAAAGGACGCCGAATTTCTTCTCCGGGCCGAAGCGATGACCGACAGTGGCTCCGAACTGGTTGTTGTTGCGGCCGCCCATGATGGGGTTGTAGCCACCCAGTCCGAAGAGGTCCACCGTGGGAAATTCGCCCGCCGTCTTGGTCACCAGATTGACCGAACCCCCAATGCCATCGCCATCGATGTTCGGTGCAAGGGTCTTGTTAACTTGAACCGATTCAACCAGATCCGCCGGAACGACGTCGAGCCGTATCTGGTTGACGCCGGGCTCGGGAGAGGGAACCGTAATCCCATCGATCATGACGTTGGTGAGCCGTGGCTCCGTGCCGCGTACCTGGATATACACGCCCTCGCCTTCGATCCGTTGCAGCGCGATGGAAGGCATGCGGCCAAGAGCATCCGCCACGTTCGCATTGGGTAGGGATGTAATCACCTCCGCAGGCAGAACCTGAAGAATGTTGTCCGCCGAGCGAGTGATGTTGATCGCCTCCGCCTCGCCGTGCGGGACTTGATCGGTAACGGTGATCGACTGGTTTGCTGGAGCTACCTCCATACGCGCATCCACGTGGCTGTCTGCACCAGCCTTCACGGTGATCGTGGTTTCGAACGGTTTAAACCCGACGTACGTTATTACCACTTTGTAGTCTCCGGGAGCCAAATCCGAGACGAAAAACGCGCCCAATGCGTCTGAAGAAACGGTAATTCCGGGCAGTTGCAACTGTGCGCCCTGAACGACATCACCGGATGGGTCGGTCACTTGTCCGGAGATGGTGCCTTTGTTGGTTTGTGCAACCGCCGAGCTGCTGAGAAATGCAACAAGTATGACCACAAATGCAATCGTCGTGCGAAATGATCGACGCAAAATCCTACCTCCATCAAGAGAATTAAAAACGCCGGTCAACTTTGATGGAGTCAGATCACGGTGAGGTTTAAGTAGTGTTAATAGGTGATGACAAATGCCAGCCAGGTTGTCCGATCCTCGCGCAGGCCTCGCAGCCAAAGCGCGGCAACAAGCAAGGTCAGAAACGGAGCGAGGAGGTCTTCAGGAGAGAATGGTATATGGTATGTTTCCCATCACACCTTCTTGCTGATACAGCTCCTCCCTTTCTTGAGAAGGCGGCAACCGGAATTCGCCCGGCGCGGTAAACCATGCGGACTGGAATCCACCCGTTCCAGCCGTCCCGGCACGGCCAACTACACCAGCTTCTTCCCTGAGAACGGTCCCTAGAAGCTGTGAAAGAATCTCCGGCCGAGAGGTAGCGGCGGGTTTACCCCGCCATATCTCCAGCGTTTTCAGAACCGCGATGGCGGGATAAACCCGCCGCTACGATTTTTTCACAGCTTCCTAACGCGGTTTCTCACACACCGTTTCTCCCAGAAGCCGGGAGTCTGTGCCGGCCCGTGATATACTGCGCGATTATGGTTGCCAGTGTCTCTCCGCGAGGTCCGGGAACTTTGCAGCGACTGGGGGTCTTGGTCTTGGCCGCGCTTATGCTCGTTGTGATGTTACCCGGCCGGGCATGGTCCGACAAGAACGAGAAGGCCCGGAAGAAGCTGAACGAGGCCTTGAAGCACTACGAACAAGGCGGCTTTCTTTATCAACAAGGCAAGCTTGAGGCCGCGATCGCCGAATACCGCGCCGCCCTGCGTGGGGATCCGGATGAACCGTATTGGCATCAGGCCCTCGGCGACACGCTCGAGAAGCAAGGGGACTCGCAATCCGCCCTGGAAGAATACCAGCAGGCCAGCCGGCTCTCACCTGATGACGTCGGGCTCCAGCACAAGTATAACGAGTTGCAAAAAACGACCGGTGGCGACGCTGGCAAACCAGCCGAAGCTGCCGTTCCTGAACAGCACACCTACAAGGTCGGTGGAGAAGTCACTGCACCTGTCCCACAGTTTAAGCCCGAACCTGCCTATTCGGAGAAGGCGCGTATAGCCAAGTACTCGGGTACGGTTGTACTCATGCTCGTCGTGGACGCACACGGCGACGTAAGCAACGTGAAGGTGGTGAGGCCTCTGTCCTTCGGGTTGGCCGAACAAGCACTTCGAACCGTCCTCACCTGGCAGTTCCAACCTTCCACCCGGGACGGAATGCCGGTCCCGGTCCGAGTCCTCGTCGAAATCACATTTCGGTTGTATTGAACAAATCCGGCACAGCCACCTTTTCCATCACACGTTGTTGCAGGCACAGATCCTCCCTTTCTTGAAGAGCAAGTAGCGAAGGTCTGCGGCTCTTCCGGTTCTCAGATGTGCGTGTTCTCATTGGCGGGTTGGCGTACCCGGTCGAGGTGGAGGCAGGACATGGCGATTATTTACCCGCTGTCGTCACGGTGTGCAATGCTCTCCGAAAAACCGCAGACCTTGAAACGCAGGGCTGGGCTCGCTGAGATTATCGCTCCCTCATTTCCAGGCGGTCAGCGCTTACGCTTTCCAACGCGATCTTTTTAGATTTTTTCCTTGACAGATGAATATTTTTGTTATACTATAGTGCTGTCGTCCTTAGGACGACAGCACTATAGTATGGCAAAGTACTAAGCCAAGAAATAACATCGAACGAACTGACCCGCTGCAGTACTCTCTCAGGAACCTGGCAAAACCGCCATCGGCAAACTCAAAAGATAATTGACGGCAGTCTATATATATTCTATAATAATCCTTCCGTCCTAAGGACGGAAGGATTATTATTGAAGCACATTGAAAAAGAAGCTTTCACTTGCAGACGCGCTTGAGGATGGGCTCGCGAAAGAAAATCGTCGCGTAGTCTCATCCTGGCGGGCACTTGTAATCCTGAGACGAGCCACATCAAAAACCCCCTCGCACAGACGAAGGTGGGTCGGTTCGCCAACTCCAGGAAATATCAAATCGATCCTGAGGCGGCTTGCGGAAAACGGCGAACTTGCGGCTCTTCCACATCTGCCGCAGCTCTACAGAATCACCTCACCATACGCACGAACGCCCATCCAAGAAGACGAGATCCTTCTTGAACTACATCCGTATGCAACCCTGGGTTTTCTCTCGGCATTTGCATTTCATAGCATGATTAATGATCTGCCCAAAGAGCTCCACGTCACCATTCCTGAACAAGGCTCAGGTGGTATGATCCCCAGCGGAACGAACCCGGATGATTGGTTCGGCCTGGACACTGTGCCCGGTCGTGTGGTTGATAAAATCAACAAGCTTCCCATTCACTGGCATAGGCTAACCAGCACGCGAATCTTCGGGCAAGAGGAATACTCCCCCCTCGGTTATCCCGTACGCGTGACGACGCCAGAGAGGACATTACTCGACGGCCTATTGCGCCCGGAATGGTGCGGCGGCATGGAGAACGTTTTGCGCGCGTGGGCGAACTACAAAGACCTGATCAATCTAAACGTGCTTGGGGAATTGGTTGATCGATTCCATGTTACGGTTCTGTGTCAGCGGGTGGGCTTTATCCTGGAGGAACTGGGCTTGTCGCATACCTCTATTGAAGCTTGGCTGAGCAGGTCACACCGCGGAGGATCTAGCAAGTTAGCCGGGAACTTGCCTTTCGCGCCCACATTCAGTAAGAGGTGGATGCTTTCAATAAACACGCCGGTTGATGCTCTCCACTCCGAGGGAACGTGAATCTTCCGACTGCCTTCGACGTGATTGCGGAATGGGCCTCCCTCAACAAGGTGCCAGTCCATGAAGCAAGATTCCGATTCGCTCAGTACGCAGTGCTGCGCGCCATTGCGGACTCCCGCTCGCTGAGCGCATCGCTTGTTTTCAAGGGCGGGAACGCGCTGGATTTTATCTGGGAACCCAATCGAAGTACAAAGGATTTGGACTCCTCAGCGAGAGAGAACGGCCTTCAGATGCCGGAGCTCAAGAGATTACTCGGTGATAGCCTTTCGCGGGTGGGTAGGCTAACAGGAGTATTCTGTCGCGTCCAACACATGGAGCAACGACCTCCAGGAGAGCACAAGACGTTCATCACTTTCGTGGGCAAGGTAGGTTACGCTTTGCGGGACGACAGGAAGAACCGGGAGCGAATTCTTCAGGGACGCGACGTTTCCACCGTCGTTCCCCTGGACATCAGTCTCAACGAGCTAATATGCGCCACTGAAAACATCGACCTAGACGGAACGCATTCACTCCAAGTATGTACGCTGGAAGACATTGTAGCGGAGAAGCTACGAGCTTTGCTCCAGCAGATTCCTAGGAATCGGTTGCGATGTCAAGACGTCCTGGACATTGCCCTGATTCTCGCCCAGCGACAACTAGATGAAGGCAGTATAGCCGCATACCTGCTCCAGAAGGCTAGCGTTAGGAATGTCCAGGTAGCTAAAAAGGCCTTTCGCGAAGACGAGATTAGACGCCGTGCGAGCGAGAACTATGCCGACCTTCAGGTGACGGTTCGCAAGACTTTCATCCCATTTGAAGAAGCCTTTTCCAAAATAATAAACTTTATTGAACGCCTAAACATTCCAGAATGATGGTCTGGAGGAAGGTGGCGCCGTAGTGCACGGCGTGGGAAGCGATGAGGACGTCGGCGTCATTATGGGTGCGCCCTCGCGCCCTCAGTGCGGACCACAGGCTCGAAGCTCGGTTCCAAATCGACACCGTCACTGACACTGACACCACTGCCGATACCGGTGGGCCGGTAACCGTCCAGAACGACAAAATGACAACCAGGGGGATTTTCCCGCAACCGGTTCAGGAACTATCGGCGCCTGGTTTGCACGATTGCGTCTCAATTTGACGTAGATGCGGCTTTACGCGACCAGTTGGTACGTCAGTTGACGGATAAACTCGCCGCCACAAATTCAAACTGAGGCACTACGGGCCGTGTTTTTCGCTTTTCCGCTGATTTTGCTTGACAAGTCAGCAGGCTTATGATAGCCTATCACTGTTGTCAATTTGTCGATGTTTTGTCGCTAAGGGAGTGTCGGCATGCTCGGAAGGGAAGGGAAACGGGGGGCGTCCGGGCGAGCCGGGGAAAGCTGGGTTTGCAAACAACAAGAATAATACGATCGAAGCCAGTATATTATTGAAAACACAGGAACGCATTTGCAAAACGAACTAAAACGAACTCAAAATGAGCCGCAATTGAGTGCTGAAATGCGCGCAATACGCCTAGAATTCGAGTTTGCCAGCACTTCACGGGTTTTGGCGCGTGCCTCGAACGGGAAGGGCGCCCGCGGGCGAAATCGCCCGGTCGGGGGATTCCAGAGGACTTTGAGAGAATACGAAAATCGTGGGAACGAACTCAATAAGTGCTTTAGAACTAAGCACATCGTTTTTTTGAAGGTTGCAAATTTCGCGTGTTTTGTGCGCAAATCAGCAGCAATCTCATCCCAAAAGGGAGTAACTGACGCCACATTTTGCGAAAACGACGTCAGGACTAGCGACTCCCAGCGTGACGGCATGGCAGTGACAAATAGTCGACTAGACAAACTCGGGATTTCCATCGGCACCCATTTGATCTGCGGCCGGGCTGCCGCATCTTATCGGCGGATTGTGGTAACCGGCTTCAGGATGACCGACTTTAGTGTTGACCGTGGATGGGCCTAGTCGTTAGAATTCGGTCTGGCCAGGAAAGGACGGAAAGAGCTATCAAACTCAGGATCGGGGACGCATTTTCGAGCAAGGTCAAGCTCTTGTGGAGCCTGGGTGCCGTTGCCCTTTCGCTCAGTTGTGTAACGGAACAACAGAAAGTGGTCGTCCAGGCCCCTGCGCCCGTGCCGGTCGCTCAAGCCTTACCTCCCAAACCTTCCGTGGCGACACCGGCAACTCCGCCTGCGCCACCCCCTGACCCCTCCGTGGCCCTCGTTTCCCAAGTTGAAACCCTGTACAAAGCCGGAGTAGCCGACTACCGGTCAGGAAACCTCGAAGAAGCCAAAGAAAACTTCGATCAGGCGGTGGAAAAACTACTCGAATCGAATCTTGACCTTCAGGCTGACGATCGTCTCAACAATGAGTTTGAAAAACTGACGGAGGACGTCTACAGCGCTGAAGCAGCGGCGCTGGAACGCGGAGACACCTTGAGCCCGCACAATTATGTGCCTCCGCCGCTCGAATCGTTTTCCGGTCTAACTTTCCCCGTTGATCCAAGAGTCAGACAACAAGCTCAGCAGGAAGTGAAAGCCGTCCGGTCAGACTTGCCGCTGGTGTCGAACGACTATGTTGACGGCGTTCTGACCTATCTTCAGAACCACGGCCGGAGCTATGTTTCGACGGCCCTGAAGCGAATGGGGTTATACCAGGCAATGATCTCGGAAACCCTTCAGAAGGAGGGGATTCCACAAGACCTGATCTACCTCGCCGCCCTCGAAAGCGCCTTCAATCCTTACGCCTTGTCGCACGAAGGGGCGAAGGGCATCTGGCAATTCATGGTTGGAACGGGCATGCTCTACGGCTTGAAGAAAGACCGCTGGGTGGATGATCGCCAGGATCCCGTGAAGTCCACGCAAGCCGCCGCCCGCCACCTCAAGGAGCTTTATCAGGAGTTTGGGGACTGGTCCCTTGCCATGGCCGCGTACGATAGCGGCCCGTTGACCGTGCAGGCTGCCATTGAGCGCACCGGTTACGCCGATTATTGGGACCTGCGGCGGCTGCACGCCCTTCCCTCTGAGACGGAAGACTACGTGCCGATTTTCATGGCCACGGTGATGATCGCCAAGGACCCCAAAGCCTACGGCTTCGACATCCAGCCTGATCCGCCTCTTGCTGCCGACCCAGTCGTCCTGAACACACCCACGGACTTGCGCCTGGTGGCACAACTCATCGACAGGCCCGTGGATGATTTGACGCGGTTGAACCCCAGCCTGCTTCGATGGACGACTCCGCCCAACAACCCGGAGTTCACCTTGAACCTTCCATCGGGGACGAAGGAACTGTTCGAGCAGCGGATCGCCGCGATCCCGGAGGATAAGAGAATCTGGTGGAGAGCCTACAAGGTTGAGGAGGGCGAAACTCTCGCCAGCATTGCCAAGAAGCTCCGCGTCTCGCCGGTTTCTTTGCGGGAGGCGAACAAGCTGGCTGTTGAATCGGAGGTCGAACAGGGCACCCACCTGGTGGTGCCGATGTCCCCGGGCAGCGAATCATCGCTGGCGCGCGTGCGGGAGGGGGGGCCGCACTACGCGGTCAAGTATCGTGTGCGGCCCGGCGATACCCTGGAGTTTATTGCTGATCGCTATGATGTGACTCCTTACCAGATCCGCCGCTGGAATAACTTGAAGACCTCCCAGTTGACGGCCGGCGAATCTCTGCGCATCGTCGTGGAGGGCAGGAGCCCGGCGAGCCGCTCTCGAGCCCGGGGGAAAAAGAACTCCCGGCCGACAGGCAAGACAGCTAGCCACACGAAGACGGCTTCCGGGACAGGAGAGGCCGTGGCCGCTCCCAAGGCCACCCCCAAACAGCTTGCACAGGGGCGTTAGCACGCTTTTCTTCAAGTACGCAACGATTACACTTGACACAACGATGGGTGTGTTATAAATCTGCCTCAAGCGGGGTAGTCAAGACGTTCGCACCTGTCGCCCGGGCAGCAAAGCCGGGCATTGTTGAGTGAATCAGAAACTGACGGGGGAGGGATGCATGGATTTCGATAAAGACAATAAAGCGGGTGATGAGCTCGAGGATTACGGTGACGAGCTCTCCTCCGACTACAAGGAAGAAGCGGACGAGAGGTTGGGAGAGGAAGGCGACGATCTCGAGGAGGAGGTTTCCTATAAAGTAGAGGAGACCGAGATTATCGAGTCGCCGTCCGCTGTCCCGGCCGCGACGGAGAAACCTCCGGCGCCCACGCCCAAGCCTAAGGCTAAGCCTAAGCCTGCTGCGGCTCCGAAGAAAGTCGCGAAAGCCAAGCCGAAGCCGGAAGCGAAGCCCAAGCCGAAAGCGAAGCCCAAGCCGAAGAAGGCGCCCGCCAAGGCCAAGAAGCCCGCTAAGAAAGTGGCGAAGCCAGCCAAGCCGGCGAAGAAACCGGCTGCCAAAAAGAAGGGGCGCAAGTAGCTCGACGAAGTCACAAGGACCCGGAAGGGTCCAATCCGCCCTCAAAATGCGGGCGCGGACAAGAAGTGTGGTGGTGTGTCTGGCCCGGAGCCGTCCAGCGCCGGGCCGGGCGTCCCTCGTCAGGCAGCGTGGATGGATGCGCACTCCCAACCCCACGGTGAGCCTTCACGGCCGGAAGTTCAGGCGGGCCATAATCCAATTCTCGCCTTGGAGGTAATCCGCCGCATGCGTGGGGCTTCACAGCCCTACCTGCTGCGATGCGCGGACGAGTCCAACTACGTCGTCAAGTTCCAGAACAACCCGCAGCACGTACGCGTCCTCGCCAACGAAATGCTCGCCGCTCGCCTGGCGATGCTTATTGGCCTGCCGGTTGCCGCTCCGGCCTTCGTGGAAGTTCCCCTTGGCCTGATCCGTGGCACGCCCCCACTTGAGCTTGAGATCGGTTCCCGCCGCGAACTCTGCCTGGCGGGCTTGCAGTTTGGCTCGCGTTATCCGGGAGCGCCGGGTCAAACTCTGGTGGTGGATTTTCTGCCGGACCGTTTGCTGAGCAGGGTCAAGGGCTTAGCCTCGGTGTTCCTGGGCGGATTTGTCTTCGACAAATGGACCTGCAATTGTGACGGGCGACAGGTCGTTTTCTATCGATCCGTGAACGATGAGGGCCCGGCGTATTCAGCACTCTTGATCGATCAGGGTTTTTGTTTTAACGACGGAGATTGGAGTTTTCCTGATTCCCCAATTCGGGGACTTTACCCGCGCCGGCTGGTTTATGACGAGGTCCAGGGATTGAAGTCTTTTGAGCCTTTCCTCTCTCGAGTCGAGAACCTGGACAGCTCTCAAATCGAGGAATGCATTTCGCAAATGCCCGACGAGTGGTGCGGACCCGACCCCGGCAAGTTGAACCAACTTGCGGAGACGCTGCATAAGCGGCGCAGAGGAATTCGGCAAGCGATTATTAACGCCAAGAACAGCAGCTTGAAACCCTTCCCCAATTGGCGTGAGACTAATGTGATCGCTCAACCGAGGCCGGACCCATGGTCAAAGAGAGTGAATTGAAGGAATGCTCGTACTTCCTGGTGCGCTACGTCCCGGACGTGACGAAGGAAGAGTTTATCAACATCGGTGTCTTCCTCTCTTGCCCTGGTGATCGGTTCCTGGATTGCGTGTTCAGCGACGACTGGCGGCGAATCAGCCGCTTTCACCAGGAGGCGGATGCGGAGTTTCTGAGGGATTTCCAATCGCACTTCAAACAGGAGATCGAAGATCACAGAAACGATCTCGCTGGTTACGTTGGCGAAATGCAACAGACCTTTTCAAATCTCATTCAATTGTCCGAGCCCCGCCCCTGCCTGACCTCCAACCTCTTGGCGCAGCTTCAGGACCTTTTCGAA
>Ga0181526_10003381_pt1 | contig 13050 bp, 11 predicted proteins | sample PEATcosm2014_Bin_35_FD_119750 | JGI IMG/M metagenome (GOLD analysis project Ga0181526, IMG submission 119750) | Peatland microbial communities from MTU Mesocosm Facility, Houghton, MI, USA - PEATcosm2014_Bin06_30_metaG | ecosystem: Environmental > Terrestrial > Soil > Wetlands > Peat | place...
ACACCGCGAATTCCATCCGTGCCGAAAAGTTCTTTTGCCATGAGGTCGTGAAATTCCGAGCAGGTGCAGCCTCGTGGCAGTCTAACATAGCGGCGAATTCAGTCTTGACGCTTTCAAGAAGTGGTTTTCCAAATTGTTCATGCGAATCGCCGTCTGCCGCGGAAAGCACGCTCGGGGGTTGAAAGATTGTGGCCGCGGGTCACCCCGAAACAGCCCGAATATGTTACCGTGTTGGGCGAACGGAGGCCGCTGGTGTCCACTTCGGAAACACCGCCAACGATTTATCGCGTATCAGCATCAAGCTTTAGCCTGCGTATGGTTGCAGCCGCGATCATTCTGCTTTTCTTCTACTATGCTGCCGGTGTCGTCATCACGCTGCTGCTCTCCGTCCTCCTGGCCTACTTTCTCGATCCGGCGGTGGAGTTCCTGGAACGGCTGCACCTGCCGCGAACGATTGGTTCCCTGATCATGGTCCTCCTGCTGATCACGGTGATTTTCTTGGTGGGCTATGGGCTGTGGACACGCACGGCGGATTTTGCCGCGGACTGGCCAAAATATAAGGGAACCCTGCAGGAAGCCACTGGTTCGGTGGAGAAAAAGCTGAACGGCATTGAAGGAGGCGTGGCGGAAATTACGACTCCGGCTGGCACCCCAAAACCCGTGGAATCCAGCTCCGAAAGTGCCGCGATCCACAATTTGCTGGTCCGTGGCATTGGTTCGTTGTACGCCCTGGTACTGGAAGCGACCTTCGTGCCCTTCCTGGTTTTCTTCATGCTGGCGGGGAAACGCGAGGCGTGGCATAGCACCCTGCAACTTTTTCCGGTGGCTCAGCGCACGCAAGTGAAGGAAACGCTGGAGGATTTGCGCGACGTTTTGCGGGATTACCTGGTGGGCATGACGGTGGTCTCGCTGGTGGTCATCGCCTTCAGCAGCATTTTCTTTCTTGCACTGGGTTTGGATTATCCCGTGCTCACGGGCATCGTTTCCGGCTTGTTCAACATGGTGCCCTATATTGGTGCAGTGCTTGCGTGGCTCCCGGCGTTTCTTCTGGCGATCGTGAAGTGGAAATCCATCAGCCATTTCGCGCTGATCGCCATTGTGCTTACGGGAATACACATCGTGGCGCAAAACCTGATCGCGCCGCAGTTGGTCGGGCGTCAAGTGCGCCTCAACGCCGTGGCCATCACCATCTCCTTGCTTTTCTGGGGTTGGGTGTGGGGTGGTATGGGGCTCATCCTGGCAATCCCCATTACCGCGGCGTTACGCGTTATTTGCGACCACACGGAGTCGGCGAAACCCGTCGCGCGCTGGCTTGGCGCCTAACCCTGGACATATCCGGATGGAAACCATGAAATGCGAATTCAGACGAACTCGACTCCTCGCCGGCGTTCCACTTCTTCTCCTCCTTAGCTTATTTGCGGGAACTCAGCCTGCTTACGCCTGGGGATGCAAAGGCCATCAGACCGTAGCACTGATCGCCGAAAAGTACCTGTCGCCGGAAGCCCAGCAATTGGTTGCGAAACTCCTCAGTGAAAATCCGGTTGATCCGGAACTCAAACGGTATTGTGGTTTCGCTTATCGCGACTTAATGGCGGACGCTTCCACGTGGCCGGACGACGTCCGCGGTGAACGCAAGAATGGTCCGTGGCATTACATCGACATTCCACGCGGCGCTCCTCACCATCCGTTGGAGGAGTATTGCGGCGTAGAGGGTTGCGTCACCAAGGCCATCGCCGAACAGTTGGCCATTCTGAAAGACGCCCATGCTGAGCCACGCAAGCGCGCTGAAGCCCTTCGTTATGTGATTCACTTTGTCGGCGATCTCCACATGCCTCTGCACGCCACCACCAACAATGATGAGGGTGGCAACTGTGTGCCGCTGCAATACTTCCGGCGCCGGCCGCATGAGGCACACGACTATTTCTCGCCCAATCTTCACGGAATTTGGGATACCACAATCCTCGAGCGCGATATGGAAGGCGCCGATCCCCCCGAATTCGCGGAGCATCTGGAGCAGCTTTTTGGCGCGGAAGTGGAGCAATGGCAGAAGGCGGGAATTCACGTCGAAGATTGGACTTGGGAGAGCCACGACGCGGCGGAATCCGTGGCTTACGGCGAATTGACACCCAAAGTTCCAGTGGAAGCACCTGTTGCAGTGCATTCTTGCGCCGACGACAATCACATTGGCGAGCGGTTGCTGCAAATGCATCTGACAGCAGGACAGGCATACCAGGATGCCGCCGCAATCGTTGTCGAGAAACGCCTGGCGCAGGCGGGTGTGCGGCTGGCGATGATCCTCAATGAGGCCGCAGCTCCGGCGCCTGCCTCGAATTAGGGCTTCTCGGGAGATTTGGATTCTGCTGGGGCTGATCCAAGTGACTCAAAGTGGCTCATTGGGTGCTTGCGCCGTACTCCAATTTTGCCTACTAGGCTAGGAAATCCGGTCCGCAACGCTGTGTTCCAAAAGCGGAGAAGTACTAGACCACTAAGCTGCCTGGCTCCCCCAGATTGTGGCGATAAGGCACGATGTACGGGCTCTCCTGGGAGTAAAAGGGATGAACACGAGAGACAGGCAAACCAAACCGGCGAAAAGAAGGAAACAGCAGCGCAGTGCAAACAAAAAGAAAGGGTTAGGAGTTTGAGGAGATGAGGAATTGAGACCAGTACGATCAGAATTCTGATGCAAAATTCTTGCGTCTAGCCGTGCCTTACTTCTTTCTGTGCATGCCACCTTGTTTCCCCCCACCTCTCCGCCAGTTCGGTGCTATGCTTGCTCCTACTTTCTTGTGGTTAGTGTTCTTCTGCGCCGCCTGACGGGCTTCCCCCTCTCGCCCCAGGATTTTCTGCTGCGAACAGCAACTCCCCCCGGTTGCGTTTACGTGTATATTTCTAGTTACGAGTCCAACGGGATGAACTATGTGCACCTCGCTGCCCTCTGAATCGTTGCTCGAGCACCTGCTCGCCGGCTCTGACGAGGCCCTCGTGGGCTTCCAGACGGACGGCACCATTGTCTTGTGGAACCGCGCTGCCCAGGACCTTTACGGCTATACAGAGCCGGAGGTCATGGGAAAGTCCGTCACGCAACTTCTGCCCCTTTACGAATTGCCCGCCCTCGAGGAGCTTCTGCAAAGTCCCTTGCGCATCGACTCCAGTGAAGGGGAAACCACGGAACGCCTCCACAAAGAAGGCATGCGTGTGCCGGTTCACTTGCAGAGGTCGCTGATCCGCACAGCGAGCGGTGAAATCCTGGGCGTTCTTGAACGAACACGCGCGATTTCTTCTTCCAGCGCAGGATCTCCCTCGCAAACTCATTTCCGGCTGATGGTTCAGCAGATGCCGGTGGTTTTCTGGACCACCGATCAGCGCCTGCGCATCACTTCGCATTGGGGCCCGTCGCTGGGCCTGCACCGGCGCATGCGCGCGAAGGTTGTTGGACAGACCATCCATGAATTCTTGCGCTGCCCACAGGAAGAAGAAGCACCCGTCAAGCAACACCTTGCGGCACTGAGCGGTATTTCTTCCCGCTTCGAGTACAGACGCCGCAATCATGTCTTCGACATCAGCCTCGAGCCCCTGCGCAATTCGGACGGCGCTATTCTTGGCTGCATTGGCGTGGCTCTGGACATTACCGAGCGCAAAAAAACAGAAGAAGAAATCCGGCACCAGGCTACTCACGACGGGCTGACGGGCCTTGCCAACTACCGCGAGTTCTACTGCAGCCTGGAAAAAGAAGTGCGCCGTGCCGAGCGCAGCCATCACTCCTTTGGGTTGCTTCTTCTCGACCTCGACGACCTGAAGGGGATCAATGATCGCCTGGGCCATTTGGCTGGCGACCGCGCCCTCCGGCGTCTGGCCCGCGTCATGACTGAAAATTGTCGCGTCACCGATCTGGCTGCGCGTTACGGCGGGGATGAATTCGCCATTCTGTTGATCGACGCCGACGCGGAGAGAGTCCTGCAGATCGCACAGCGCATCACCCGTCACCTCTACGAGCAACTCGACGAACCCCGCTTGTCCGCCAGCATTGGTTCGGCTGTCTATCCCTCAGATGGCCAATCACCCCAGGAACTTCTGGAAGCCGCGGATCGTCTTTTGTATCGCAACAAGAAAGCCCTCCGCTGGCAGACGGCTCACGCTGATTGAATTCTGGCCGGACATCCACTAGGTCCTGACTCGGATTTCGGTTCCTCTTCTTCCACTGCCTAAACAATTGTGTAGAATTCTGATTCCAGCCTGGCACCGGGTTCCACGTTTCACATGACTCGATCCCAGACATGCAAAGAGGCGCGCATGGCCAAAAATGAGCTGATCATGAAATTGCTTGCGGAGGGTTACACGCGACCCGCATGGCATGGTCCAAATCTGCGTCAAGCGCTGAAGGGCGTCACCGCGAAACAAGCGGCTTGGCGTCCTGCTCCCGGGTGTCACAATATCTGGGAACTCGCGCTGCACGCTGCGTATTGGAAATATGCGGTGCGGCGCTATCTCGAAGGCGGAAAACGCGGCTCTTTCGCCTTGAAGGGAAGCAACTTCTTCGCGCGCCCCGAAAAAGGGAAGAACACAGAAGCAGCGTGGCGCGCCGACCTTGCGCTGCTGGAAAAAGAACATCGCGCCCTGGAGCAAAGCGTGCGGCGCTGCTTGAAGACCAAGCCCTCGACCAAAATCCTTCGCTCGCTCTACGGCGCAGCTTTCCACGACATCTATCACGCCGGCCAAATCCGGCTGCTTCGCCGCTTGATGGAGCGCTGAGCGACTTTTTTCGGGGAGCTTCTGGCGAGACACAACCCGGCTAACTCCCGGCGGTGCCACGCAAGCTCAGGTCACGGATTGGGTTGTGGGGGAACCGGCGCCGGGCGCGAACTGAACATGCCAAAGGCCACAAAGATATCCAGCACGCCGATGCCGCTGACGATTCCCCGCATCGAGGGATGCAGCAGGATGGGCATCAGCCAGGGGAAACGGTGCAGGAAGAAGTTCTGCTCCCAGAAAGAGGACCACGGCAGATACAGCAGCAGCGCACCCATCTCAAACAGCAACACAACGGTCATGGCGCGCAGAATGCGGTTCATCGAGGGATGCAGGACCCCTGCCTAAGTTTGTATCTGTGTGGTCAGCGAGCGGGTTTCTGAAGCGCACTGATGCGCTCGGCAACGTCGCGATAATCGATGTTCACCGCGTAGACCTGGGAAAAGCTCTTGAGTGCCGAATCCAGATCACCGGCCGACTCCTGGGCCACTCCCAAATCATACCGCAAGGCGAGTTTACTTTCCGTGTCGATCCCGGGGGTCAGCAGGGCGCGGTCGTACCAGATGGCCGCAATGCTGGGCTGGCCTTTTTCCATAAAGGCGAGGCCGAGCAACGTGCAGCATTGCATGGCGTAACGAAAGGCTTTGCCGCGGTCGTTAGCCTTGGCAACCTTCTGGAATTCGCCGATGGCTTCTTCCAGCAAGCCCATTTCGCGGAAGGCAATACCCAAATTGTAGTGAGTCTCCAGATCTTCATCTTCGGCGCCCATTTCGCCAAGTTCCGCGCGAAATTCGTCAAACACTTCCTTCAGCGGGGATGATTCTCCGTTTACGCTAGCGGGCTCCGCGACCAATTCTTCCTTGTTGGCAACCGGAGCGGCGGACTCGGGTTCCGCGGCCGCTGGCTTTTGCAGTTCACCCAGGCCCAGTTGATCGATCTCTTTCGCCAGATCCGACAGGAAATCTTCGGAAGAGAATACGTTGCCGTTTACAGGTGCGCCGGCGGGCACTTTTTCCTTCGGTTGCGGCGTGTCCGGAGGCGTGCTTGCCGCAACCTCCTCCTTCTTCGGAAGCGTTGGCACGTGGCCCAACATTTCGTGGGCCGGCACAATGGGCTCCGGCTCGATCACCAACTCGAAATCCTGATCCAGTTCAAATTCGGGTTCTGGATGCAACGGCCCGGGCAAGGCGGCCTGCGGGAGTTCCAGGGCGGGTTCCGGCCCCTCGGCAGCCACTTCGCCATGTTCCGGCAGCGGCAAAGCGGTCAACTCTTCGTCGGGCAGCAATTCCTTATGTTGACCAGTTATTCCCTCAACCTGCGGCGCGCTCGGCACCACGGGCGCACTTGCCGGTGGGGCAGACGTTTCCTCGGGAACCTCCGCTACTGGCGCACCCCAGCCTTCCGGATCATCCGCATCAACAGGCACGGCGATTTTCGGTGTTCCAATATCTTCGGTCGCCGGCACCAGAGCCTCGTGCGGCAGCAACTCATCCGGGATTTGCACCGCGGTTTCATCTTCTAGCACCAAATCCTGCAGCTCGACCTCCTCCACATGCGAGGGCGCTTCGGCTCCTGGTGTTGGCGCTGCGACTTTTGCCGCAGGTTCCGGCTCTTTCGTCTCTTCCAGCAGCGTAGCCCACTCGGAAGAGAGATCAACTTCTTCGTGTGAAGAAGCGGCTGCCGCAGGCACAGGTTCAACAATCTCAATTTCTGGTATTTCTTCCTTCGTTTCCGCGGCGTGGGCTGGTGTGACCGGGCTTGCTTCCACGGGCGTAACTGCCGCCTCTTCGACCGGCACGGCGGCTGCTTCGACAGGAAACTCTTCTACACCCTCCGTCGAAACCTCGGTGCCCGGTTCCCCGACAGGGACAGTTTCCACGGGTTGCGGCATGGCGGCGGCCACGGCTGCGGCGATTTCATCGTCCGTCAAACCCGCCGCGCGCTGGAATCTGCGGCGAAGTTCGCCAAACCGTTCGCTGCTGCGTACATCGCCGCGCAGGGAATGAATGTGCTCGAGCTGTGCGGCAAGTTCCGCAGTTCGCCGGTCGTCGCCGGCTCCCAGGACGAAATCCAGCAACTTCTCGAGTGTCGGCGTATGCATCGGCGCGCGGCGAAGTATCGCTTCGAGCAGGCCGATGGCCTTCTGGGTCAGCCCGTAGCTGGCGAATAGATCGACGTCCGTCAGGGATTGCGCGATGAACTTCTGAGTCTCTTCGTCGAGTTCCGGCTCCCCCGGCGCGGACGCTGCTGTCTGCGCCGAGACTTCCGGAGTGTCGGAATCCATGTCGGGACGAAGCTTGGGTGCAGGTGCCTCGGGCAATTCTGCCTGTAGTGTTTCGGGTGCTTCCACCGCCGCGGCGGCAGGTTCGGCCACGGGTTCTCCCGGCAATTCGCCCAGCTTGCGGAGTACGTCGTTGAGTTTGCGTTTCGGCGAATCGCTCTCCGGTTCGCGATCCACCAGCTGCTGGAAAATTTCTTTAGCCCGCTGCAGTTTTCCTGCGGCGACCAGCGCATCACCAAACTGCGCCAAGGCGTCTGGCAACCGGAACGAATCGCTGGTCCGGCCGAATGTGTCCACCAGCCATTCCAGCGGCTCGAGCCGCCCGGGCAGACGTGTCGCCAATTCTGTCAGCAGGTGCACCACGCCCTCGTGCTCACCCGCGTCAATCATGGGAATACGAATGCGGGAAAGCACGGACATGGCGCGTTCACCTTGTCCGGATTCCAGAAGCGCTTCCGTTACCTTCTGCGTCGCCGTAAAGTTTTTCTGGTCAGAAGAGAAAATCTTCAACGCCAAGGCCGTGGCTTCGTCCCACTTGGCGTTCTTCAGGTACAAATCCATCAGCAGTTCAGCTGGCTCGCCGCCCTTATCCAAATCCGGCACGCGCTCCAGGATTTCCGCCGCCTGCGTGATATTCCCCGTGGTCGTCAGCACTCTGGCCTTGATGATCAGGGCATCCAGATTTTTCGGGTTGAGGTGCAGCGCCTTGTCGGCCAGCTTTTCACATTCCTGCATTTCGCCGCGGGCCAGGGCACGCTGTGCCGCGGAGATATAGGTTTCCAGGGCCTCGCCCGATTGCCCCATAGCCTGATACAGATCGGCCAGGCGCACTTGAATACGCAGGTTATCGGGTTCCGCCAGCAAAAGTTTTTTCAGCAGCGCCACCGCTTCCGGCTGCTTGTTATTCTTCAGGTGGAGTTCAGCAAGTTGCAAAAAGAGCGGCCGGGCCTCGCTCATGACCCCTTGCTGCACGTACAGGTCGGCAAGTTTTTCGAGTGGACGAATCTCTTCGGGGGCAAGCTTCGCAATGCGCTTGTAAACGGCAATAGCCTTCGTCAGGAAACCATCACTGACGAAGAGCTGCGCCAGTCGCTCGAAGTAATCGATAGCCTGGAACGTCTCACCCTGGCGGATATACAGCTCTCCGACGGTCATCAGGGTGACCTGGTCCCTCGGTTCGTACTTCAATATCTGCTGATACTCGGCAATGGCTTGCGTCACCTTGCCCTGATTCAGCAGTTTCTGTGCGGCTTCAACGAATTTGCTTTTGTTGTAGGCCATGCCCCATAGGGGACAGCTTCCCCGCGAAAGCCGTCCGCGACTTTCTCCCTGATGGCGTTGCGAATGCCGGGAGTTCTGCAACGCTACATTTTCACGCTACAGTCCATCGTGGAATGCGTCAATCAAAGCGCGGCAGGTTGTTAGCAGGCAGTTATCCCCGTGGCAGATACGCCAACTCAGGGGAAGAAATGGCGAAAGGGAAGTTAGTTTCCCGGTGGCCAGATTCCCAGCGGCAGCGCTTCCTGGACTGCTCCCGCAGCCCAGCACCCGGCATCGCGGACAGGTGCGAACGAATGCCGATGCAGCGGCGTCGGCCCATGCTGCCGCAGTGCTTCCAGATGGTCTGCCGTGGCGTAGCCTTTATGCCGCGCGAGGCCGTATTGCGGATATACAGCGTCCCACTCTTCCATGCGGGCGTCGCGGTGCGTCTTTGCCAGGATGGAAGCCGCGGCAATGGAGACGCTGCGCGCGTCGCCTTTGATTACCGATTTCTGCTCCGTCAGGAGATCGAGTTCCATGGCGTCAATCAGGAGGTAGTCGGGCTGTATGGCCAGTTGTAGCACCGCCGCGGTCATGGCTTGCCGACTGGCCTGATAGATATTCCAGGCGTCAATGCGCTGTGCGTCCACTTCGGCGACGGCCCAGGCGATGGCGTGCACGTGGATACGTTCGGCAAGCTCCACGCGTCGCTCAGCGGTGAGCTTCTTGGAGTCATCCAGGCCTACAATCCTGCGTTTGGGATTGAGAATGACCGCAGCGGCGACGACGGGTCCAAACAGCGCGCCGCGCCCGGCTTCATCGAGCCCCGCAATGCGGGTCCAGCCGAGCTCTCGCGCCGCTCGCTCGAAACGGGAAGAGCAGAGTCGCGCCATATTCGTGATATGCGCCTCGCATCTTACCACGCCCCTGTTTCTCGTTGGCTTCCCTATCGCTTATTCGTTGAAAGAAAAACGTTCAGTGTGCACCTGCTGGATTGTAGAGAAGAGCAAATCGTACGCGATCACCGGTTGGGGGGTGATCCATCGTCCAGAACACCACAAACTTGTTAGGGAAGGGGTAGTCAAGCCCATCTTCGCCAAGGACCTGGAACGCCTGCGCAACGATCTGCCCCGAATTCGGTGCGGTCTCGGCCATGATTTTGAGTGCGTACCTGTCTGCCTCGTGTTCGAGGTATCGGCTGTAAGTATTTGAGATTGGCATTGTGACAAACCAGAAGAAGCAGAACACAAAGCATAGCAGTGGCATCGCCGCCCAGTCATCCAGCCCTCGGATTTCCCAGCGCTCGCCCCATCGTCGCAGTAGCCAGTTCGCCAGTCTATACCCAAGATAAATCGTCAACAGAGACAAAAGAGTCGAAAACAAAAACTGCTTAATCCGATGATGTAGCGCGTAATGACCCAATTCATGGGCGGCCACGGCCAGAAGCTGAGAGTTACTGAGCAGACGAAACGACGTGTCCATAATGACAATTCGGCGCGTACTCCCCAGGCCCGTCGCGTACCCGTAGGGTCCGCCTTGTTTCTTGAGAGCAATCATTTCGTACATTCTGCTAGGCGGAATCTGCAAACCGCCCTTCAACGCGACATCTTCTAATTGGCTAGCGAAATCTGCATGTCTCTCCGCCAGTGGAAGAGAGCGGCTAATCAACGGTTCGATGATTAAAGGGGAGGCGTAGATTTCCAAGGCGTTGATGGGAATGAAAATAAGCCAGAGGTAGAACCACCAGCGCCGCTGGCTTCGCCGAATGAACCAGTACAGAATCCACAAACTAACCAAGGATAGCGGGGCCGCAAAGAGGAACATCACCATCCAGCCGAGGGAAAAACCGATCGGGTCGAAGCTACCTGAACCCGCCCACGCCGCGAAACATTGTTCGAGGTAACCTATCGGTGCTAATAGCAGCCACACGAGAAAGCACGCTACAGGAATAAGAACCAAGCCTTGCACGAATCGCGTTTCAAAGGATTCTTCGATCCAATCGCGGCACGATACCGACCAGCGTCTCCATAAGATTAAATAGAAAACACCGAACAAATAGACGTCGAGGACTACTGAGAAAGGCCCTCGCGTCAGGTAACTGACATACGATTTCTTTAACTTTTCCGGAGATAGTCGATATTCGGTCACCGGACCGAATTGTTGGCCTTGCGTATCACCGAGCCACTCACCCTCAATGCGAATTGATGCGTGCACGGCCTTCGGCGCTTGGAACAACCACAAGGAAAGTCCGACAAGAACACAAGAAATTGTCGCGATCCGTTTTAACATGCAGGGGTCGAACACGCTGTCCTCATCGGTCCCTTTTGTTTCACACTGTCAATTCAGGATTGCACCTTGACTAGTTCGATTTGCGCTCCTCTCCCAGCTCGATTCAAATTCATTGCCTGACACAGGCCATGCCTCAGTGCTGCCCGCTCGTAACGGGAAGAACAGAGTCGCCCCATAATAAAGTTGCGCGGAAATCTTACCACGCGGAACGACGCGCGGAAGTTGCGATTTGAGACGAATCGCTAATCTCGTTCAAGGGCAAATAAAAAAAGGGACAGGCGCTAGCCTGTCCCCGATGAATTCGAATTGTTGAAACTGCTTAGGCCTTGGCTGTCTCGGCCGGTTCGGGAGCGGCTTCCTCGCGGGCGGCGCGCTTGATGCGGGCGGCCTTGCCACGCAGATCGCGCAGATAGTAGAGGCGGGCGCGGCGCACACTGCCCTTTCCAACCACGTCAATCGAGGCAATCGAGGGCGAGTGCAGCGGGAAAATACGCTCGACGCCGGTGCCGAAGCTTACGCGGCGCACGGTGAACGTAGCGCTGCTGGCGCGGCCCTTCTTCGAGATCACCACGCCTTCAAACGACTGGATGCGTTCCTTAACCTTTTCGCCTTCGCCTTCCAGCAGGCGGACGTTTACCCGCACGGTGTCGCCGGGGCGAAACTCGGGGAGGTCTTTGCGCAATTGCGCTTCGTGCAACTTACGAATTACCGGATTCATTTTCTTTGTTCCCTGCAGACCCACTCAGGCGGGGCCAGCACTTCTAAGGCAAACTACTATTATAAACAGGATGTGGCGGAAATCCTAGTTGTTATCCGCGTGACGGCACGGCGCTTAGAGGTCTGGCCGGTTTCGCCGTGTCTTCTCTGCGGCCTGCTGCCGGCGCCACTTGGCCACCTCGGCGTGATTTCCGCCGATCAGGACGTCAGGCACTTTCCAGCCACGGTACTCCGCGGGGCGCGTGTAGTGTGGGAAATCGAGAAGCAGTTTCGCCGGGCGCGATGATGACCCAGCAACAGCGCTTGCTGGTTCCGTAGGTTCCAATTCGCTGAAGGATTCGTTTTCCGTGGAAGCTTCGTTTCCCAGCGCTCCCGGCAGGAGTCGCGTCACCGCGTCCACCACGATTGCGGCAGGCAGTTCCCCGCCGCTCAAAACATAATCTCCAACCGATATCTCTTCGGTGGCCAGGTATTCCGCTACTCGTTCATCCACGCCCTCGTACCGTCCACAAATTATGATCACTCGCTCTAGCTTCGCGTACCGCCTTGCAGTCTCCTGCGTGAACAATCTCCCCGCGGCGGACATCAACACAACGGCGGTTCCCGGTTGCGAAGGCATGCGCTTTTCCGCATCGCCCACGCCATGACCCAACAAACTTTCGACAGCTTCGAACAACGGCTCCGGCTTCAGTACCATGCCTTCGCCGCCGCCGAAGGGCCGGTCGTCCACGGTGCGGTGGCGGTCTTTGGTGAATTCGCGCAGGTCCTGCACGTGAATCTCCGCGATCTTCGCTTCGCGCGCGCGGCGCACAATGCCGTGGTCCAGCGGCCCGTCAAAGAATTCCGGAAAAATGGTGATGAGGTCAAAGCGCATTGCAGGCCAGTCTAACAGAGGCTCCGTATGCTCGATGCAGGAAACCCGCCGAGTCTTTACGTCGCATCAAGATCGGTTAATCCCTCGGGCAAACGAACTTCGATGCGCCGCCCGGCCACGTCGATCTTCACGCAAATATCCGCTGCAAGAGGGATCAGTGTTTCACCGGCGGCAGTTTCCACTTGAAGCAGCGGCGTGCCGGCCACGCCTTCTCCCGGGAAGAAAACATCGCGGACGGTCCCCAGCACGCGGGGCGCTTCTTCCGCAGCGCAAGCGGGCGAAGCCAATTTCGTCCCGCTTTGCGGCAGTTCAAACACCGTGCAGCCCATCAGATCGCTGATGAAATACCGGCCCGCGGGAAGCTCCACGCGGTCCGCCATGGGAATCAGGATGTCCATTCCGCGCAGTTTTTCCGCGGCATCAATGGATGTGAAGCCTGCTAAGTGAAAGATCCCGTGCTCCGGATGATTGCGATCCACCCAGAAATGAAGCAAACCGGTAGCCTGCGGCTGGTTCTGTCCGCTGCGCAGGTAAATTTGTTTGAAGGATGAAAGGCGTTCCGGGAAATCGGTGAAAAGCTCAGCCAGGACTTCCCCTTTATTGCCGCGCGGACGAATGATGCGCGCGATCAGCACCCAGCCTTGCGTTTCGAGAGGAGAGTTCAATCTTCGAGTATCTCGAGTGTGAAGCGTTTGTGGAGTTTCATGCCCGCCGCTCCCAGCAGTGTGCGGATGGCCTTGGCGGTGCGTCCTTGACGGCCGATGACTTTACCCAAATCTTCCGGGTGAACCCGCAACTCCAGCACGGTAACTTGGGAACCTTCCACCGCTTTTACTTGGACGCCTTCCGGATGGTCAACAAGGGCGCGAGCAATTTCTTCAAC
>Ga0181526_10003382_pt1 | contig 13049 bp, 9 predicted proteins | sample PEATcosm2014_Bin_35_FD_119750 | JGI IMG/M metagenome (GOLD analysis project Ga0181526, IMG submission 119750) | Peatland microbial communities from MTU Mesocosm Facility, Houghton, MI, USA - PEATcosm2014_Bin06_30_metaG | ecosystem: Environmental > Terrestrial > Soil > Wetlands > Peat | place...
GGGCGTGACTACGGCTAGATCGCCATCGCCGAGGAAAAACAGATCGCGGGTGTGAAACAGAATTGCGGGCACGTCGGAGGCGACGAAGTATTCGTCCTTGCCCAAGCCGATGACCGCCGGCGGCCCGTTGCGGGCGGCGATGATGGTGTCAAGGGCGTCGGCCGAGATCACTCCCAGAGCGAAGACGCCGGTTAACTGGCCGATCGTCTTGCGCACGGCTTCTTCAAGCGAGGGCCGGGTGCCATTGCTTTTGGCAAAATATTTTTCCACCAGATGGGCGATAACTTCAGTATCGGTTTCGGTGGTGAATTTGTGGCCTTCTTCGATGAGCTGTCTCTTCAGGGTGACGTAGTTCTCAATAATGCCATTGTGTACAACGACGATCCGTCCGGTGCAGTCGCGATGTGGGTGGGCATTTTCTTCGGTGGGACGGCCGTGGGTAGCCCAACGGGTATGGCCGATGCCGTAGGTTCCATCCAGGGGGTTGAGGCGGATGACTTCTTCGAGATTACGCAGTTTGCCTTCGGCGCGACGGATCTGCAGACCATCGCCGTTGCCACTGACCGCGATTCCGGCGGAGTCGTAGCCGCGATATTCGAGACGCCGCAGACCCTCGATGATGACCGGTACTACGCTCTTCTTGCCTACATATCCAACAATGCCGCACATGGACTGCTCCGATTAACCTCTTCGCACCGCGCTGTTGGGTGCGAGTTCCCTGATACTGGTGAGCGAACGACGCAGCGCCGGGGTCCTTCGACTCCGCAGACTCTCCGCCGGGCGGAGAATCCGCTGCGCTCAGGATGACATTTTTCTTTCGGTTTGTTCCTCTTTTACTCCTCAAGAGAGAAGCGGAATTCCTCGATGACCGGATTGGTCAGCACTTCTCGAGCCATGCGCGCGACTTCCGCTTCCGCTTGGGGGCGGGTGAGTCCGCCGTCGAGCGTGAGTTCGAAATACTTTCCCTGGCGCACTTCCTCGAGGCCCTTGTATCCCATCTTCTTGAGCGCACCCTGGATGGTCTTGCCTTGAGGATCCAAAACGCTCTTCTTCAGCGAAACATAGACGTAGGCTTTCATGGGGGATTTCTCATTATACTTCAGGCAAGACGCGAAGCGCGGTACACGACCGGCTTAGACCAGTCGTGCGATTTGCGAGTCCAAGTCCGCCAGCGCGCTTTGCAGGATTTCGCGGTGGCGTGGGTTCTGGGCAGCTTCGAGTTGTTGCAGTACATGGCGGCGGGACAAAAGCAGGCTTTGGCGTTGACGCTGGATGGCGATTTGCGCCGGAGTCAACGGGGGCTTGATGGGGCCGGGAGTGGAAAGTGCTTGAGCTTTCTGGTCCTCGACCGATTTGCTCTCCCATCCTCTTGCCACCCAGAAATTATAACTGCTTCGGAGCGGTGAAAAGGGCGGGTTTTGTCCAATTCATGGACAGCTCGTATGGGAGCGCAGCGAGGCATCGCCGCGCTGTTCCGAAGAATTCCGCGCCAATTGGCACGAAAAGTGCCAACCTGGCACCAAGCATGCCAATCCCTGAAAAAAAGGTGCTTGCGCATGGAGATTTAGGTTTATGATTTGCACAAAGTTGGATTTGGGTTTTTGCTAGGAAGGTTTGCTCGAGGGGGCTTCCTTACGTGGACTCGCGCAAATGGACCCTAGTCGCCACTTCGAAGTAGATGGAGATGTCGGGCGTTACGAAGCTTTGCTGCAGATGGCGGACCTGGTAGTTCACCATCGTAGCGTACCCGAGCTGTTGCCGGAATTAGCGCTGCGGTTGCGTAACGTGGCCTCTTTTGAAATTGCCAGTCTTTGTCTGCACGATCCCCAAAAAAATGTGATGCGGGTGCACTTCTGGGAAGGCAATGAGCGCCGTTCGGACCTGGCTGAACTGCCGGTGGAAGAATCGGCTTGCGGATTCGTGTGGGAAAAGCAGCGGCCGATTGTGTTGCCAGATCTGCACCAGGAAACGCGGTTTCAGCGGGCGGTAAGTCTGCTCAAAGAAAAAGGGGTTCGCTCCTACTGTGAATTGCCGCTGACGACCGCGCAAAGGAGGTTTGGGGCGCTGGGATTGGGAAGTGTCCGCCCCAACGCCTACGGTGAGGATGATGTGGAGCTTCTGCGCGGAGTTGCTGAGCTCGTGGCATTGGCGTTGGAAAACGCGATGACGCAGGCCGCTTTCCTGGAGGAGAAACAACGGCTGCAGATGTTGCTGGAAGTGAGTACGACGCTGATGTCGAATCTGGACGTGCAGCAACTGTTCCCCGCGATTTCAGATCTCATTCGAAAAGTAATCCACCAGGATTACGCCAGCGTGGCGCTGTATGAAGAAGGCAACCGTTCCCTGCGAGTGTATGCCCTGGATTCTCCGCTAGGGGAAGAACTCATCGGCCCAGAGGCGGTGCTGCCTATCGCGGAGTCCACTCCCGGATCAGTGTTCCTAAAAGGAGAGACCAAGGTCTGCAACCGCGAGGATCTGATCGCGATCGGCTCTCCGATCGTAACCCGAATGCTGGAGCTTGGAATTCAATCGTTCTGTTCGATTCCGCTGATCACCAGGAAGGGCAAGCTGGGGACACTGAACCTGGGCAGCGCAACGGACGGTGCGTTTGCTGCGCAGGACATCAGCTTTTTGAAACAAGTGGCGGCCCAAGTCGCCATCGCCCTGGATAATGCACGGGCATACCGGGAAATCGCGGAGCTCACGGACAAACTGAAAAAGGAAAAGCTTTATCTTCAGGATGAGATCCGCTCCGTGCTCAACTTCGAAGAAATCGTGGGTGAAAGCCCGGCCCTTAAGCACGTGCTGGCGCAGGTCAATACGGTGGCGCCACTCGACGCCACGGTGCTCATCCTGGGCGAAACGGGAACTGGTAAGGAATTGATTGCTCGTGCGATTCACCGCATGAGTTCGCGGAAAGATGGGAGTTTTATCAAGCTGAACTGTGCCGCGATCCCGACCGGGCTGTTGGAAAGCGAACTGTTCGGACACGAGAAAGGGGCGTTTACCGGGGCCGTGAGCGCCAAGATTGGCCGTCTGGAACTGGCTGACAAGGGAACGCTGTTTCTGGATGAGGTAGGAGACATTCCGCTGGAACTCCAGCCGAAGCTGCTGCGGGTGCTGCAGGATCAGGAGTTTGAACGGCTGGGCGGGGTGCGGACAATCCGGGTGAACATACGCCTGATCGCGGCCACCAATCGCGACCTGGCGAAGAGCGTTGCCGCGCGAGAGTTCCGCAGCGATCTCTATTATCGCCTGCACGTCTTTCCCGTACACATGCCGCCTCTGCGCGAGCGGGGGAAGGATATTGAGTTGCTCGTGCGTTACTTTGTGCAGCGGTTTTCCCGGCGCATGAACAAACAGATCGAAACGATTCCCACCGAAACCATGGGTGTATTAGCACGCTGGGAGTGGCCGGGAAACGTAAGAGAGTTAGAAAACTTTATTGAAAGATCGGTGATTCTCTCCGAAGGAACGGTTCTCAACGTTCCTTTATCAGAGTTGAGGCCCACCTACGTCGGTCGCCACGATACCACTCTGGAGAGTCTGGAACGGGAGCACATCCTTCGCGTGCTTCGCGAGACTGGCGGAGTGATCTCTGGTTCGCATGGGGCTGCAGCCCGGTTGGGAATGAAACGGACCACCCTGCAGTCAAGAATGCAGAAGATGGGGATCTCCCGCGGAGACTACGAAAACTAAGGCCAGACAGGCAAAGCCCAGTGCTTTCCTGACGAAATGTCGGCATTCTGCCGCGGCCCCGGCAGAATCGCATCAGGAAAGGTGCATTTTAAGTTCGATCTTCTCCTCGGTTCCTAAGTCTTTGCTGACAGTTGCGGGCCTATTCGAGTTTGGCATGTGGGCTGCGAAGGGGCCATCGAGCATACTCATCGGTCCGAGAATGCAGGGTTGCTCAAATCAGATCGAGGGCTAATGCGATCGAGAGAATTCGAGTGGCACGACCGCGCAAGGCTTATCCCCAAAGACACTTGCGCAGGATTCGAGGAGACAAGAGGAGAATTCTGTGCTCATCCAATTGGGCGCTGCGAGAGGCCGGGGAGGCGTCGAGCCAGTTTTAACTGGCAGAAACTTTCGAGGACGGTCCGATGCAACCGGAGTGAGGCCATCGTTTCCGACACTGGTTCAACCCGATTTAGCAAAACTGGAAGGCTTGGCCGGACTGACGCCGAAGGGAAACCGTGCGCAAGCGTTTTGCGAATCGGTCGATCCTTTGTATTTGTTTTCCTGCGGCGTGTCGTGGCACCGGGAGCGGGATGCCAGCGCAGGTTGGGAATTGATTCAATTCCTGCGATCGCAAGACAAAGGCTCACGGGCGATCGCAGCCGCGTTGTTGGCGAGGACGGAACACGCGCGGCTTTTGATTCGAGACTTACGTCGGGCCCGGGTTCGTGTGACTAAGCCGGCTGCACTCAGCGTCGAGAATCCCGTGGGGCAGACGCCGAGCAAGGTGGATGGAATGAATACGCCGTATGGGCTGGAAATCGTGGAGAGCTGTCTGACCTGCAAGTTGCGGAAGGATCACTGGTTCTGCGGGCTCTCGACCGAGGTATTGAAATTGTTGAGCTCTGCAAGCCATCTGAGCACGTATCCCGGCGGCGCTGTCCTGTTCGTCGAAGGCCAGACACCGCGCGGCGCCTTTGTGCTGTGCTCGGGAAAAGCCAAGCTTTCGACTACGTCGCGCGACGGCAAGGTGCTGATTCTGAAAATCGCCGAAGCAGGAGAAGTGCTGGGGCTGAGCGCTGTGATTGCGGGTGAGCCCTTCGAATTAACCGCCGAGACGGCGGGACCGTGCCAGATTAACTTCGTCGAACGGGAGGCCCTGGTGCGGCTGATCGAAAAGAATGGGGAGTTCGGTCTGCATGCGTCGCAGGCACTGAGCCGGGAGTTCCAGTCGGCATACCGGGACATCCATGATCTGGTGTTGGCGCGTTCCTCTGCTGGCAAGCTGGCGAGGTTGCTGCTTTCGTGGACTCCGATTCGGGAACAATTCGAGCCCCCTGAGATCCGCGTGCGAGCGAGCCTGACCCATGAAGAGATGGCGCAGATGATTGGTTCGTCGCGCGAGACTGTCACCCGGCTGCTGAGCGACCTCAAGAAGAAGGAGTTCATTCGCCTGGACGGTTCGACTCTGGTGATCCGCAATCGAACGGCGCTGGAAGCGCTAGCTGCATAGTGACGGATGCAGCCTGAATAGACGGCCGGATCTCCTCCCCGGCCGTCTATCCCACCGATGTTTTCCTAGAAATGAAAGCCTAACTGCGCGGTCAGCGTACGGGGTGTGACGTAATGGGTGCCGCTAAACGTTGACAGGAAGTTATACAGCACATAGTTGTTTGCTATGTTGATAGCGGTTAGTTGGAGACTCCACTTGTATCGGTCGCCGTGGAAGAGATTGTCGTGGCCGAGGGAGATGTCGAAAAGATTGCGGGAGGCGATGCGCGGCGGGTTGCGGTCGTCGTTCTCGGTTCCGGGCGCCGGCACCTTGATAAGCGAGGATCCGAATTGCGAGGCGGCGCAATTGTACGGTAGCGGCGAAGTGGGAGTTGCGCGAATGCCGTTGCAGGTGAACCCGGCCGCGGACTCCTGATCGGCAGAAAGCGGGACGCCGCCTACGTTGGAAGCGATCATGCTCACGTTCGGCACCCCGCCGATGAGGAGCGATCCTGGGCAATCGTTGAAGTTCACCGGGCTCCCGAAGCATGGTGTTGCGCCAGCGACGAGTCCGCTGTCGTAGCGCCAGTTAAAGCCCATCCACGGGCCGCGTTTCCAGGGCTGGTATTGCAGGTGGGTGGTCTGATTGAAATGCTCATCGTGGTCGATACGGAACGGGAGGCCGGCAGCGGTCGCCACCGTGGCACCCGCTCCACCGATTTGGGGCTGGAAGAATCGCGCGGCCACGCTGGAGAAGACCATGAGCGCGGAGAATCCGTGGATATTCGGCACGCTGACGCGGCCGGCATAACCGGGAATTTTCGAGTTGTGCCACTCGATGGGGAAGGTGATGGGAGTGTTGCCGAGCACGCTGAAATCGTAGCCATTGTGGGTGTACTTTGAAATCCACTCGCCAGAAAAGACCACGTACTTGCCGAAGGCCTGCTCGATTCCTGCGTGGAACTCATTGCGGAAGCCGGGGCTCAGGCGATCGGCCACCGGCGAAGTGCAGAGGAGCAGGGGATCCAAGACAGGATTGGCGCAGCCTAAGCTGGAAAGGATCAAATTTTCGTTGAAGGGAGACTCCAGGGTGCGGGCATAGGAAACCCGCAGAATCGTGTTGGTCTTCTTAACGTTGTACGCGACGCCGACACGGGGCTCGGCCTGGCGGGCGGTCGAGAGACCGTTGTAGAGATCGCCGCGTATGCCGAGATTTAAAGACCAGTTTCCCTTGGTGACGTTGTCTTGCAGGTACAGAGCCAGCTCCTTCACGTCAGTGTGGCCATCGAAGGTGTACAGGCCTCCGCCACGGGTCAGGTCGTAGGGAAGCAGGGTGGGATTGAAATTAGGGTAGAGAGCGCTGTTGGGAGCGTTCAGGTTCGCGGCTGTATTCGGCTGATTGGCGCCGATGCACTGCGAGGGATCGGTGAAACCTGGCACGGCAACGAACGGGAAAGGGTTCAGGGCTGTAACTGGTGACGCGGTGATGCAGGGTGCGTTGAAAGCTGGATCGACGATGCCAAGCTTGTCATTTTCGTTAAGGAATGTTTGTTCGTAGGTAACTCCCGCTTTAACGTTGTTTATGCCCTTGACGTACGAGATATCGGATCGAATCCCGGCGTTGGTGAGGGTTCGGTTCTGGCCGACGGACTGTCTCTGAAGGCTGGGGGGACCGAGGTCGGCGAACGGGTCGCTGCTCGGGTAGTAGTTGTAATCGTCGCGGCGCACGAATAGGCCTACAGTAAGCACGGTGGTCGGATTGAGAACATGCGTCCAGGAAGGGGCAATGTTGAAGGTGCCAATCTTGGAGCGTTGGTCCGACGGACCGACAACTTCGCCGTTGGGAGCAATTCCTCCGTAGTTTTCTACTGATGGAAGGACGCCGTTCAGTCCGCTCCAGGGCGTGGCGTTTTCAGCGTCGAATGAATTCGGAGTTTGAAACCAGCTGCGGCTGTACCCGAAGTTGAGATGAATCGAGTCGTTGGCTGAGAATTGATAATCCACGCGGTCGAACGCGTTCTGTTCGTTTCCCTTGTCGTGCAGCACGGTGAATTCCGGCGGATCGAGGAATCGACCGCTATTCAAACCGTTTACGGAAATAAAGTTGCCCCAGTTCTTACCCCCGTAGGCAAGATCGGCTGCCAGGTTGGACGACCCAAATGATCCGTATGAAGCGCTCACGCTGCCATGGGGTGTAGTAACGCCCTGGCCCGAGCGTGTGGTCGCTACAATGACCACGCTGGTCTTGCCTCCGAACTCCGCAGGCGGCGCCCCGGAAATGACTTCCATGGATTGCACCGAATCGAGGGGGATCTGATTGGAGAAGACTTTACTCTGCTGATCGGTAATTGGCTGACCATCGACCGAGAACGAATTCTCAGCGTGGTCACCGAGGCCGTGAAAGAGGCCATTGGAATCGGCCGCAATTCCCGGCGTGGAAAGAGTAACCAAAGAACTCAGGGATGACGAAGAGCTTTCCAGTGGAAGTTTGTCGAACAGGCTCCGGTCGATATCGGAGTGGAAAGTGGAATCGTTTTCCAGCAGGTCTTCTCCAGCTTCACTTTGCACCGTAACGGTCTCCGCAGACCCCGCTACCTGCAGGTTGATCTTGATTTCTAAAGGCACCGAGGAGCGAACGTCAACATCTTGCGCGTAGGCAGAAAACCCCGTGGCTGCCACGCTCAAATGGTAGGGATTGAATGGGATGTTTCCGAAACTGAAACGTCCGGAACCATCGGTAATGGTTGATCGGTCAAAGTGGCTCACCGGGTTATGAATTTCAACCGTTGCATTGGGAATGACGGCGCCGGAAGAATCCAAGACAGCGCCGCTAAGAGATGCAGAGTTGGACTGCGCGTTGGCGTGAAGGCCGGACGCCAAGTAGAAAACCACCACAAAAGCCGCAGAAAGCGACTTCTTGTAAGAAGCCAGCATGAATTCCTCCAAAGGAAATAGAGCTAGGTCGACGAGTGGGCTGACAAAGCCCAGATCAATTCTCGAGTGCGAATTCCCTAGACTGCGGGAGGAGGACGGATGCGAAGAGAGGAGACGAACCCAAACGAGCTGTGTTCGACTTGCGGCGATACCACCCGAACCCGGCGGACAAAGAGCGGAACCGGACGGTAGACCGTACTGATGAGAACTCCGGCATGGGCCACGGAGCAGATCGAACACTCATGGCTCGGCAGCTTGGAGTCGTCAGTGTGTACGTGGACCGCTTGGACGATGCCGGTGAAAGCGACCAGCAGGATACACAACAAAGACAGAGCTAGAGTCTGCGTGTCTTTGCGCGATTTGTATCCAAGTGCAATCAAACAGGACGCCCCATCTGCGAACGCAATCTAGATATACCACGGGTTAGCCGTACGATGCTCTACTTGGCGGACAAGTTGCCAGGTACGAAAGTCATAGACGGAACAGTTCCCGCAGGCGCTTGGTCTGGGCGCGGCTGACTGGGATTTCCGTTTGTTTCTTGTCGTCGAGCCGCAACTGATAAGAGCTCTTAAACCAGGGAACGACCTCTTTGATCCGGTTAATGTTTACCAGGTACGAACGGTGGGCCCGCCAAAACAGATTAGGATCAAGGCTGTCCAGCAGTTCTTCGAGCGTACGGCAGTTGGATTGTCCTTCCATGCCATTGGCGCCGCTCGTCACCACGGTGATGACGCCATCTTCGATGGAAGCGAAACAAATGTCTTTCTGATTTACCAGGAACAACCGGCCGGCGGCCTTCAGCAGGATTTTGGACGTCTGCGGCTTCTGGGATTCCAGCATCCGCATCAGAGTGTCGAGTTTTTCCGACGACGGGCCGGCGCTTTCCATTTTGGCGCGCGCCCGCTCTACCGACTGAGCCACTCGCTTCTTGTCAAAGGGTTTGAGCAGGTAGTCGACCGCATTCACTTCAAACGCTTTCACGGCATACTGATCGAAGGCCGTCGAAAATACGATCTTCGGCAAGAGAACTTTTCGATCCAGAAGCTTTTTGATTACGCCAAAGCCGTCGAGGCCGGGCATTTGCACATCAAGGAAAACCAGGTCGGGATTGTGTTCGCGAATGAGATTGACGGCTTCGACGCCGTTTTTACCCTGGGCCACGACGTCAACCTCACCAATACTCTTTAAGAGAAACGCGAGTTCGTCGCGAGCAAGTTGCTCGTCGTCCACGATTACAGCGGAAAGCGACATTAAGGCTCCGTTACGCTACTCAGAAGTATAGGAGCGCTTATGGAGCTAACGCAACCCGCGGCAGAAAGAGACGTAGCTCGCTGCGTCTCTAGCTTCGCGCCATGGTTTGCGAGGGTGAGAGTTGGGTGGCCGGGGCCGCGACGGCTCCTCCGCAATAAGGGCAGTAGACGTCGTTCCCCTGAACTGCGTGCTGGCAATGGGGGCAGGTTGGATGCAATTGATGATTGCATTTTGGGCAATAGTTGAATCCGCCTTGCACCGCCGTGTCACATTGCGGGCATCGACTGAGCAGCGGTTGGCGCAGAACCAGATACAGGATGATGCCGAGACCGTGAGTAATCACAACCGCGACGATCGTCCACAAGACCCGATTCATACCCCGGCGGGCAGAGTCTCGGTTGACGTAGACGATCAGCAAGAAATAGCAGCCGAGTATGGTTCCGGCAAAAAAACCGAGAAGGCTGCGGACTACGAGCGACGGGTCTTCTTTCCGAATCGCAATCACGGTCGCGAACAGGATTTGCACGGCAATAAAGGTTAGGACAGCGCCGCCGTAGGCCCATTTGGGGATGAGGCGCAATTCCTCCGTAAACTGGGTTCGTATGTCGCTTCTTAACTGCATATAAGATCTCCGTTTCCCATCCTCAACCGCGCGACGTTCCGTTGGTGTCGGTCAAGTGAACCCCACGAGCCAGAAAAATCAGGCTGGCGGCGAGTGCGGGCGAAATCCAAAAAACCATGAACCCCACTTGCCAAACCGGACTAGACACGTGCGCCCACTCTCCAATCCACTCGAAACCCCGCCATAAGAGTGGCGTGGTGATGGCCGCGGAAAGACCGACCACAATGCAGGACATCCACACCAGCCACAAACGTTCTTGCCTTTGCTGCAGTTGCTGAGCGTGTACGCGGACTCGCATTTGAGTTGAGCGCACCAGAGATGGATCGGCGGCGACCGGCACCGACCGCAACGAGCGGACGAACTGCTCCGCGGCTTGGGCGTAGTCGTGGCAAGATGCGCATTGGTCGAGATGGATCTGCAACCAGGTTTGTTGAGAGTCCGTGAGGCCTTGTGAGCCACAGGCAATCAACTCGCGTGCTTGTTGGTGTGGGTCGCGGTTCACGCTTGCGCTCCTTTCAGCCGTGGCAAGAGAGCGTTTAAGCCACGATAGAGCCGTGATTTAACTGTGCCCAGCGGCGCGCCTGTGACCGCTGCAATCTCGTCCAGGGCCAGTCCTTCCTGAAAACGCAAAACGATGGCTTCGCGGTATTCGGCTGCGATGCCCACCAATGCGGCGCTTATCTGCTCAGACTGTTCCTGTTGAGCGATCATTTCCAAAGCCGAAGGTCGAAGGTCGGGCGGATCCAGCGAAATTCCTTCTTCCTCATCCAGCAGTCCATCCAGACTCGTTGGTTTCTTCTTGCGCAGGTAATCCACGGTGAGATGCCGCGCGATGGAAAGCAGCCACGTACTGAATTCGTACTTGGGATCGTATTGGTGGCCGCGTTCCAGCACCCGAATCCAAGTCTCCTGAAACATATCTTCAGCGAGTTCGCGATTGCTAGTCAGATAAATCAAATAGCGCAGCAGACGATGCTGATACTGCTCGATTAAACGGTCGAGCAGATCGGGGTCGCGCCGGCGAAGACCACGGGCGATCGCGCTCGTCTCGGACTCCATGCCATTCACGAAATAACAGGCTGCGGCGTTCATGCTAACGGATATACGGTCGAGGAGAGGAAAAAGATGCAGGCTTGGCACGCGGTTTTTATATGTTAATGTAACTGTATTGTTTACTATTGTTTGCTTGCGATGTATAAACCGGCGCTTGATGCCTTATGTCAAATTTTCAATCGCCAGCGCCATACCCATGCCACCACTCACACACAGCGTGGCAACACCACGTTTGGCTTTGCGTCGAAGCATTTCGTGCAGGAGGGTGACGGTGATCCGCGTTCCGGTGCAGCCGATGGGATGACCGAGCGCGATCGCGCCACCGTTGACATTGAGTTTTGAGCGATCGAAATGCAACTCCCGGTCGCAAGCGAGGACTTGGGCGGCGAAGGCTTCGTTAAGCTCGATTAAATCGAAATCAGCCAGGCGGAGTTGATGCTTTTGTTCCATCTTGCGCAATGCCGGAACCGGGCCAATCCCCATGATGCGCGGATCAACGCCCACAGAAGTCACAGCGATAACGCGGGCCAGTGGTTTGAGATTGTTTCCCTTGGCAAAGTCTTCGTTCGCGAGCACTACCGCGGCGGCACCGTCAGTGATGCCGGAAGAATTGCCCGCCGTGATCGTGCCGGTTTTCGAGAAGACAGGAGAGAGCTTGGCCATCTTCTCCATCGTGGCTCCGACAAAAACATGCTCATCGCGACTGAAAGTCTGCGGGCCTTTCTTGGTTTCAAGCGTAACCGGAGCCAGTTCGCAATCAAATCGTTTGGCGTCGATGGCGGCCACGGCCCGGGTCTGCGAGCAGAGAGCATATTCATCCTGCTCTTCGCGAGTGATCTTGTATTGCTCGGCCAGAACTTCGGCAGTTTCACCCATCAACATTTTTGCCAGGGGACAGAAAAAGCCGTCACGATACATCCCATCGACCAGTTCCTGATTGCCCAGGCGATATCCCCAGCGCGCGCCATCAAGATAGTAGGGCAGGCGAGACATGGACTCGGCGCCACCGGCCAGGACGCAATCGAGGTTACCGGTGGCGATTTCCTGATAAGCCAGGGCGATCGACTTGAGTCCCGAAGCACAGGCCTTGTTCACGGTGTAAGCCGGAATGTCCTGCGGGATGCCGCTGCGGACGGAAATCTGGCGAGCGACATTCGGGCCTCCGCCAGCCTGACGAGCATTGCCGAAAATCGTTTCTTCGATCTGATCCGGACGAACCGCGGCGCGTTCCATCGCGGCTTGAGCTGCCACGACTCCCATGTCGGCGGCCGTCATCGAGGCTAACGAGCCTCCGAACTTGCCAATCGGCGTACGTGCAGCAGAGAGAATGTAAACGTCGGACAACACCGCCTCCGGTTTCAGTCTAGCATTTGATGAAGTATCGATTTAGATGCCACGATGAGTGGCAAGGCTTCGGACGCCAGGCCGTCCAGCGTGCTTACGAGGCGAAGAATCTCTTTATCTGGGGCCAATATTTCCGTACTACGTATTCGGTTCGGAGATGCCCACCTTGCGAGAGAAGCTTGAGTTTTATGCCCGCCCGCTCGGCAAAGCCATCCACCATTTTCCAAGGAATGTAGGGATCGTCTTTGGCGTGGAACATCAAAATCTTTGAGGGCGTAAGCTCTCGAATGTGATGCGCGGGATTGTAAAACACTCCACCATGCAGTTTGTTCCAATTCTTCGCGGAGAGCCGGTATCCGTTGCCGAACGCGGCGCGGATGTACGCGGGGTAGCTGGGGTTCGACGTCTCCTTCTTTTGTTCCTTGCGCAAAATGGCCCAATCTACGACCGGACAATTGGCAATCACTCTTGTGATCCGTCGATCCAGCGAAGAAAGAATGGCGGCCGCGCCACCGAAGCTTCCGCCAATGACAAAGACTTTATCGGGAGAACAACGGAATTTTCGTCCAAACGCCAGTTCCTGGAATCCTTTCGGTAGCTCGCTGACAATGTCGAGAATGTCCTCGTGAGGAGAGCGTTCGAGAAATTGCCCGCCACTCTCCCATGCTCCCCGCCA
>Ga0181526_10003383_pt1 | contig 13046 bp, 11 predicted proteins | sample PEATcosm2014_Bin_35_FD_119750 | JGI IMG/M metagenome (GOLD analysis project Ga0181526, IMG submission 119750) | Peatland microbial communities from MTU Mesocosm Facility, Houghton, MI, USA - PEATcosm2014_Bin06_30_metaG | ecosystem: Environmental > Terrestrial > Soil > Wetlands > Peat | place...
CCGGAGCGGGAAGACCCAGGCAACAAACAGTTTGGGCTGGCGCAAATTCCGAAAGTGGTGGGAGGAGTGAACCCACCCAGCGGACGGGCGGCGCAAGCGTTGTATGCACAGGTTGTGGCGAAAGTAATTCCCGTAAGCTCGACGCGCGCGGCGGAAATGGCCAAGCTGCTCGAGAACATCTTCCGGTGCGTGAATATCGCGCTTGTCAATGAGCTGAAGCTGCTGTGCATGCGGATGGGAGTGGACGTCTGGGAAGTGATCGAAGCGGCGGCGTCGAAGCCATTCGGATTCATGCCCTTTTATCCCGGTCCCGGCCTTGGCGGGCACTGCATACCGGTCGATCCGTTCTATCTTTCGTGGAAGGCACGGGAGTACGACTTCTCGACACGCTTCATAGAGCTGGCGGGCGAGATCAACACCTCCATGCCGTATCACGTGGTCGACTCCGTGGGCGAAGCGTTGAACCGCCACAAGAAGAGCCTGAAGGGATCAAAAGTGTTGGTGCTGGGCGTGGCGTACAAGAAAGATGTGGATGACCTGCGCGAGTCGCCGACACTCAAGATCATGGAAATATTGCAGAAGCGGGGTGTGGAATTTGAATACAACGACCCCTATTTCCCACATCTCCACAAAATGAGGCACTACGACTACTCGCACATGAAGTCCGTGCCATTAAACCCGCAGAACCTGGGCAAATATGACGCGGTGATTATCGCCACGGATCATTCCAGTTACGATTACGGAGCAATCGTGGATGCGGCGAAACTGGTAGTGGATACGCGAAACGCCACACGGCGGGTCATCCGGAATCGGGAAAAGATTCACCTCTGCTAGCTAAACCGGTCGGGGGATTGTCACTTCGATTCGGTGAGTTCGACGCGCGCGGTGGCCACGGGCAAAACGGCCTCCATCAGAACAGGCAGCCGAGTGCCATCATTCGCGAGATACAGCAGGAAATGGGCGTCCTTCATTTCCGTGCCATTGTCCAGGACATGGATTTCAATCTTGGTGGCATTGAAGTTGCCGGCGGGCACGCTGACTGCGGCGGATTTGCCAACCAAGACCGCTCGGACATCGTAGAGCTTGTGGCCGTCATAAACGGGGCTGCGCACTTCGACGGTGTGGCCCCAGTCCACGCTTCGCAAATATTCGAGCATACCTAAGGGATCGCGGGTTCCTGGCAAGACACGCGCCGCGCTGGTGCCCATCGGGGCGGGGTCATGCGCTGAGGACAGCAGGCGCTCCACACTATCCACTTTTTCTCCACGCTCGTTCAGATGCATTTCGTATTGAAGGCTGGTCATGCTCCCGGCGTCGCTATAGGAATCGAACTGGTCATCCAGCGCGAAGACCATACGATAGGGGTTTTCCGTATGAGCGAAGGCTTGAAGGTGCCAGGAGGCTTTACCGACAGAGCCTCTCTTTTCTGCGGCGATGATTCTCAAATTTGCGACAGTGCTATTGAGCTTGGGGATATTGGCGTTGTAATTGAGAGTTTCTCCCTGGCGGAGAGTGAAAGCCGTTTCTGGCGCGGCGTTTTCCTTCTTCGTTGCGGATTCGCCTGGGAATGGGGCTTCCGGGGTAAGGGTGGGAGGCACGTTCGGAGAGGCGGTGGGGCCGATGGCAGGCCAGGTCGAGACGACGGGTGCGTTGCGGGGCAGTGGGCGAGAGAACTTCCAATAAAGGAAGCCACCTGCCGTGAGAAGGAGGAGACAAATCAGCAGTAACCAGACCGGTTTTTTGATCATGCTCATTGTGCGACGTCGGAAAGAATCAAAGCGTTCGCGCCGCTAGTCCCATCGTACAATAAGACGGAGTGGTCGACAGGAGGGGTGATGCGGTACCTAGTTACAGGAGGCGCGGGGTTCATCGGTTCAAACACCGTGGATGAACTTGTCCGGCGTGGTCACAGCGTCGTGGTCCTGGACGATCTGTCGGCGGGGAAAGAAGAGAACCTGGCCGAGGTTCGCAGCAAGATCACGTTTGTGAAGGGATCGATAACCGACCTGGAGGCAGTGCAGAAGGCCATGCACCAGGCGGAATACGTCATACACCTGGCAGCTCGGACGTCTGTACCACGCTCGGTAAAGGACCCGCTGGAAACCAATCGGATCAACGTGGAAGGAACGCTGAACGTTCTGGTGGCGGCAAAAGACAACAAGGTAAAGAGGATGGTGTTTTCCGCATCGTCTTCGGCGTACGGCGAAACTGCGACGTTGCCGAAGGTTGAGACGATGCAACCTCAGCCGATATCTCCCTATGGCGTCTCCAAATACGTAGGGGAACTGTACGCGCAAACATTTGGTCGCTGCTATGGGCTTGAAAACGTTTCTGTCCGCTACTTCAATATTTTCGGCCCGCGTCAGGATCCTGATTCGCCATATTCCGGTGTGTTATCCCGATTTGCCACAGCGTTTCTGGAAGAGCAGCAACCTGTCATTTATGGAGATGGAGAACAGACGCGCGATTTCACCTATGTCGACAATGCAGTACAAGCGAATCTATTAGCATGCGAAGCGCCCACTGTCTCCGGAGGGGTATTCAACATTGGGACCGGAGCTCGAATCTCCCTAAACCAGACCTTGGAATATCTCCGGCGGATTTCCGGCAAGAGACTGCAAGCCAAGTACGACTCGCCCCGTGAAGGAGACATCCGAGATTCGCAGGCGGATATCGCCAAGGCTCGAGAGTTCTTAGGATACGAGCCCACGGTCATGTTTGAAGAAGGCCTGGGACGCACTTTTGCGTGGTACCGGCAGCATCACACGAAAAACGCGGAAAAGTAAGTCCGCCCGCAGCGCTTATCCTGCATCTACTGTTGGCAGAGGCAGGTGTCTGCTACAAATCCTCCCTTGTGCATGCTAGGCTAACTCTTCGTTCCTCGAGCGCATTGACCGCGTGAAAACAACTTCTTCCATTTCCAGGCCGGGCCGATGGCGCCGGCTGATCGTTTCCCTCCTGCTTGGATTCTTTTTTGCCCAGTCAAATAAGACGCAGCAGCCCCCATCCGGGCATCAAGGCGGTGGAATTGCGGAGATTACAGCGAGTGGTCCGCAACGGAAGGAGGGGGATTTGTACATTGCGGACAAAGATGTGGACGTGCACTACCTAGGGATGCACCTGCAAGCGGACCACGTGGAGTACAACACGGATACGTCGCAGGCCATTGCGCGGGGCCACGTGATCTATGACTATCAGAATGAGCACCTGGAAGCCGACGAAGCGCAATTGAACGTGGCGACGAACAAGGGCACGTTTCAAAACGTGCGGGGGTCCATCCTACTGGACCGCCATCCGAATCCGCTGCTGCTGATCACGGAGAATCCGCTGCACTTCGAAGCCAAGCAGGTTGACCGCATCACGGAGGACGTTTACCTCGTTCATCATGGATGGTTCACGGTTTGCGACCCGCGAAGCCCAACTTGGCAGTTCTATGCCCCCGAAGCAAAGGTGACGTTAGAAAAATCGGTGGCGCTGGTCAATGCGAATTTTCGGATCTACCGGGTGCCGCTATTTTGGTTGCCGTACGCCACGGCACCCGCTGGCGAGCACATCCGGCAATCCGGTTTTATGCTTCCGATCCTGGGAAACAGCAACACCAAGGGCTTTACCTTCGGGGATGCCTTTTACTGGGCCCCAAAAACATGGATGGACGCGACTGCGGGATTTGAGTACTTCGGGAAGCGCGGGCCGGGGCAACGAGCGGCCTTCCGCGCCCGTCCGTTCGAAAACACAACCATCCAGTATAAATATTACGGGGTGGAGGACCGTGGGATCCTGATTGACGGCGTGAACACCAAACAGGGGGGCTACACGCAGCAGTTGGAAGTCCAATCACTTTGGAATCATGGCTGGCGGTTCGTCACGGACCTCAACCAACTCTCTTCACTCACCTTTCAACTTGCGTTTGCCGGGACTTACAGCGAAGCCATCAATTCGGAAATTCGAAGTTCCGTGTTTCTTACCAACAATTTCCATGGCTTTAGCTTCAATGTGGATAGCTTGAACGACCGGAGCTTTCTGGAACTCAGCCCGCCGAACAGCGTTTTATTGCGGAGCGCGCCGGAGGTGAGTTTTTCGTCTGTGGAACAAGCGCCTTGGCGCAATCTGCCGGTATATTTCTCGTTCTCGACCTTTTCGGGGACGGTATACCGCGAAGACGAATTCATCAACACGCCAAATTTTGTGGCTCGAGCGGAATTTGCCCCGAAGGTCACGATTCCCATTCACTTTGGTGATTGGCTTGGCCTGACGACCTCGGCCACGTTTCGCACCACTTACTATGGAGATTCGTTCGACGCCAGCGGCAACGTCTCCGGCCAGTCGATCGCGCGGGACACCGGAGAATTCGAAGTGGAGCTTCGTCCTCCCACGCTGGAGCGGTATTTCGATCGGCCCACAACGCGGCACCGCTACAAACATACGATCGAGCCGGTGATTACCTATCATTACGTAACCGGTGTAAACAACTTTGCCGACCTAATCCGATTCGACAGCAATGCCACGCTGACGGACACGAGCCAAGTTGAGTATGGAATCGACCAGCACCTCTACGTAAAAGAGGGCGATGACCAGCCGGTGGACTTTCTTTCCTGGAAGCTGGCGCAAATCCACTACTTTGATCCGACTTTTGGAGGAGCGTTGGTGACCGGCCAGCGCAACGTATTTCAAGCGCTGGATTCGATAACGCCGTTCGCCTTCGCCGCGACACCGCGGGACTGGTCGCCGATCGTCAGCGACATCAAGTTGACGCCTGGGGGGCGCTACGATGCAGAGTCCATCATCGAATATGATCCACAGCTGAAGAAGGTGACTACCATCGGCACGCTGCTCAAAGTGAAACCCTACAGCGAGTTCTACGCCACTGTCGCGGATTTTCGCTTGCAGGGCGATCCCATCGTACAGCCGCCGTCTCACCAGATTCGCGGAATCATAGGCTATGGAGACCTGGTTCGAAAAGGATTTAACTTTTCCGCTGGAATCAGCTACGACATTCTCAGCAATACCCTGCTGAACCAATTCGTCCAAGTCAGTTACAACGGTGGTTGCTGCGGCTTGTCGGTGGAATACGGGCGCTTCAACCTGGCGACGGTTCGGTCAGAAAATCAATTTCGCGTCGGGCTGGTGCTCGCGAACATCGGCACGTTTGGAAACCTGCGGCGGCAGGAGAAGATCTTCTGAAAAACGGCGACAGCCAACTCGCTTATGCTTCGATCGGGGATATTGGAAAACTCTTCCGGCAAGGAAAGCTTTCGCCCGTGGACCTTACGAGGTTTCTGTTGGATCGCATCCAGCGAATAAACCCTCGGGTGAATGCCTATATCACTGTTTGTGACGAATTGGCGATGGAGATGGCGGGACAGGCAGAGGGCGAGCTCTGCACCCGAACGAGAAGAAAAAGCCGTCGTGACCGGGGAGCGCTGCACGGCATTCCCATCTCGCTGAAGGACAATATCTACACAAAGGACGTGCGGACAACCGGTGGATCCAAAATCCTGAAGGAGTTCGTGCCGTTGCACGATGCGCCGATCGTTGCGTCTATGAAAAAAGCGGGTGCGGTGATACTAGGCAAGACGAATATGCACGAATTTGCGTATGGCGTGACCACAGAGAACCCTCATTTCGGGCCCGTTCGAAATCCGTGGGATCTTGAACGCATTGCCGGCGGATCCAGTGGAGGATCGGCAGCAGCGCTGGCGGCGGGGCTGTGCTATGGAAGCATTGGCACGGATACGGGAGGTTCGATTCGGATTCCGTCCTCTCTCTGTGGAGTAGTGGGATTGAAACCGGGACTTGGACGCGTGAACGCAGGGGACGTCATACCGCTTTCGCCGACGCTGGATTTCGTCGGGCCGCTCGCTCGCAGTGTGGAGGATGCAGCATTGCTGCTGGATCCGATCTTCGTCAAAGGAAAAAAGGAACGGAAGCTGGTGCCCGGCAAGGTTCCCTCTTCCCGAGGGTGCCGACCCTGCCTGGGGATTCCGAAAGAGTTCTTTCTGGAAGTGCTGGACCCCGAAGTGGAGGCCGGGTTCGAAAACGCGTTGCGCCTCCTGGAGAAAGCTGGCGCGCGTCTCCGGGAGGTCTCGTTGCCGCGGTTGCTCGAGACCGAAGACGCGGGAAACCAAATTGCATGGGCCGAAGCAACGCTCTATCACCAGCAGGCGGGCTGGTTTCCCGGGCATGCGGCCGAATATGGCGAAGACGTTCGCACCCGGCTAGAGATGGGTGAAAAGGTCAGCGCGGTGAATTATTTGCAAGCGCGAGAATTTCGCGAAAAATTCAAGGAATTATTTCTTGAGGTTTTCACGGCGAATGCTTTGGATGCATTGGCCGTGCCGACCACGCCAATACCTGCGTCACGGATCGGCGAAGACTCAGTGCTGATTAAGGGCAACGCTCATCCCACACGGCCACTGCTTTTGCGACTCAACAGACCGGCCAACCTTGCGGGCGTGCCAGCCATCTCCGTGCCATGCGGAGTAACGACAAGCCGTCTGCCGATTGGCCTTCAATTCATTGCGGCCTGGACGGATGAGGCATTACTGCTGGAAATCGCGCGAGAATTTGAGCGGGAATCCCCGTTGACAGGGCGACCTGAGGTGGAATCGCTCGCGTAAGGTTCAGATAGACGCGTCATCGCGTGCAGTGGTTATGGCAGCAGGCCGCTTCATGATGCAACTGCCAATCAGATAGCCGAGCGTTCCCGTGATGATTCCGGCGAATACGTCCACGCAATAGTGGTATCTGCCCCAGATTGTCGAGAAGCACATTCCCAGATACAACGGAAGAAGAGTCCAGAAAAGCCAGCGGCGATATTTCCAGGCTCCCCACAGAGCGGCGGTGGCGCCGGTTACATGAGCGGAAGGAAACGCGGCACCGCGGACGCGGCCGTAGTGTTCGATGAAGCCCATCATTGCCGTGAACGGCCCGCCGTAAAGGGGCTCTTTCCACCAACCCGCCATAGAGAACCACGGACTTTCAATAGGAAAGAACATGGCGATGAAATAGCCGATCATGTAGCCGGCCATCGAATAGGTCATTACCGACCAATAGCCGCGCCAATCCTTGCGAACGTAGAGGACACCACCAACAATCACCAGGTACGTGAAATAAGTGAAGTAAACCAGTTGCATGGCGTCGTTCCGGAACGGTGTGGCGAATTGTTCAAGCCAAACGGAAGGGTGCACGCCGGTCAGCCAGTAATCGAGGGCGATGAGCTTGGCGTCCTGCCAATGAGGCGTGGTCAGGGTCATAAGGTGGGCCAGTTCTTCAAAGCAAAAGAGGAAAAGGAGGTGGGGATACCAGTGGCGCCAGAAATGCCACCAACGGGAAGAAAAGGAGGGTCCGTAGAGATCGTTCCGCGCGGCGGAGCGCGCTTGCACAAGACAGAGCGTAAGCACAATGGCGACGACGAAAGCCTGGGCGGCAAGCAGGCGAAGCGGATGAGCGAGATTTTCGGCAAAGATAACGATGAGCACGCTGGTCGCGGCGAAATAACCCAGCGCGAGCCACTCAAAAGCCCCGCAGGCGGCCCAAGCGCCAGAAATGGTTCTCTTTAACGTTCGCCACACGCAGGCTGATTCACTTTCTGCAGCGGGCAATGCCGCCACGGATTTATCGAACGGGCTAGCGGGCGCCCAAGTCGGGTCGATCGATTGCTGTCTCCATTCTCTGATGTTTCCGTACTTCATGCTGGTCCCTCGATGTGGTGGATTTCCTCAGGTAAGAATGCGTCTCGCTGCAAAGCAAGCTGCTTTTCGAGTTGCCAATGCCAGATGGGCCAATTTTTTTCGTTGGCGAGGGCCGCGAGCTCCCGGCCAGGATTGACGGCGTGGGCATGACCGACGGCGCAGAGCAGATGTCTGTCCAGCAAGCTGTTGCCATAGGCGTGGCACTGCTTGAGATCGATTTTTTCCTGTTCGGCAAATGATTCAAGAGCAGACGCTTTTGCGGGTCCATAGAGGACCTCCCCGGCAAGGTAGCCCGTCCACTGCCCACGGTTTTCCGCGAGGCGCGTTGCGTAGACGCGGGGGCGAACAAGCGCACTGTGAACTTGCAATTCGCATTCCAGCGCTGTCGCGGCCAAAAGCGCGAGTGCTTCCAAGGTGCCACTGAGAAGGACAATTTCGTGGCCCTGACGCGCATGCCACACCACCCGTGCAATTCCTTCTTCAAAAAAATCTATGGATTCCATATGACGAAAGACCAGGTCGGGGCAAACGCCGGACAGATATCGTTTGTTGTTGTATTGCGTAGCGAGAAGGCCCTTTGGAAGCAGGCGCAACGCCTCGATGCTCCAGAGGAAATAATTTGAGAATGGGATGCTTTGGCTGCTGCGCAATGCGGAAAAGAAGCGCCGTTCGAGGGATGGCTGTAGAAGAAGAGTGCCATCCAGATCAAAAAAAACTGCGATGCGGCCGCTGGATTTTGGCTCAACCATTATGCCGCATTCCCCTCAGGATGACGCTTCGCGGCCTGGCTGGGAAGCTTCTTCGCAAAGTATTTCCATCCCGCCAGGAGCACAGGTACACCACGCAAGACGCAAAATGCGGCCGTACTCCAAGCCAGCAACTGGGCACCCACTCGGATCGCCGCGTGGAGGTCCATGGTGACGGGACCGAGAAGAGCGATCGGGCCGCGCGTCAATGCCAGTTCCGACCCCAGATAGCAGAAGCACAGGCATTTCAGAGTGGCATACGCACCGCGGCTCCAACGAGATGCGACGAGCGTGCGCGCCCATGTGCTCTGGTACATAGCGTTCGCGCCCCAGCCGGAATGACCTGCTTTCATGGCAAGGCCGCGAAGAAAATCGGTGGCCGCTCCACGCGCAAAAAAGAGCATGGGCAGCCACAACGAGACCATGCCGGCTACGGCGAAGTAGGTGAAATACATGTTCTCGATTATGCGGTCGCCGAGGATATCGATCTGCGCGCCTTCGGGTGTGGCCATTTGCTTTGTGCGAGCGATGTGCCCATCCAGGGCGTCAAGAGCAATGGCAGTGATGGTCAGAACTACGGCCAGAAAATTCAGCCATGGGTTTCGGCCGAACAAGCCCACGGAAAGAAATCCCAACGCGACGCGAAGGAAAGTGACTTTATTCGGTGTCCAGATCATGGCTGCCTGCCGCATGACTCCTGGTGCTCAGAGAGAGCAAAGTGCCTTCCATGGCGCGAGCTGCTAAGTATTCTATTTTCAGCAGCATAGGAAGCATTTTGCTGGGCTTGCAATTTTTGCATGCCGGAAAAACACGCCAGTTGGCTGACTGCGCCTGTCATGCCTCCAGGCTCGTGTAACTTGCGTTGCCGTGGCGCAATCTCAAGACGAGGACTTGGCCTTCGGCGAGTTGGCCCGCAAAAACGCATGCTGATTTGTGCGAGAATAGAAGAGAAAAGGACACCCCGAAATGAAAGATGTTCCTCTAGCCGGTGCATTCCTTGCGGGGCTAATTTCGTTTCTCTCGCCGTGCGTGCTGCCGCTCGTGCCCGGGTACATCTCCATGCTTTCCGGGATAAGCGTGGAGCAGTTGCGGCAAGGGGAACAGCCTAAGTCCGGGCTGTTTGCATCGGCGCTTTCCTTTGTGATCGGATTCTCGGTTGTCTTCATCGCCTTCGGTGCGTCGGCGAGCGCCGTGGGTGGGTTTCTGCAGTCGCACAAGAATTTGCTGGCACCGGTGGCCGGTGCGCTGATTCTGCTGTTTGGCCTGCACTTGCTTGGTGGCCTGATTAAGATGAATGTGCGCGCGGGAATCATCCTGGGAGTAGTTCTGGTCGGACTGGGAGTTGCGGCGTTGCTGCACGGTGGGCCGCTCTTCGCGGGACTGGGTGCGGCGCACTTCTTCTCACTGTCGATCATCGGATTTTTCGGACCTATGCTGGCGCGGTGGTTGAACCAGGATGTACGACTGCGGAGCAGAGATACGAAGCCGGGAATTTTCAGCGGGTTCCTGCTGGGATTCGCATTCGCGTTTGGCTGGACGCCGTGCATAGGGCCGATCTTATCCGCAGTACTCGTGCTGGCGGCTGCGAGCGGCACGCTGGCCCGGGGAGTGTTGCTGCTGGCCGTGTATGCCGCAGGGCTGGCTGTTCCTTTCCTTCTCACGGCGGTGCTGTTGAATCAGTTTCTGCGCTTCTACCAAAATTTCCGGAAACATCTGCACACGGTCGAACTGTTCAGCGGGGCGTTGCTTCTATTTGTCGGCGGACTTGTGTTCTTCAACAAACTGGCGTGGCTGGCGGGTAAGCTGACGTTTTTAGATCGTTTCAAGACGTTGATGTAGATGAATTTTAGTCAGGTGAAGGACTTATGAAAAAAGTGCTGATCATTGTTGGTACGGTTTTCCTTCTTGTGCTTCTCACGGTCTTCCTTGACCACGCGACACGTTTGCCGAACAAGCCGAGCATCAGCATGACAACGGCTGCCTCCACCCCAGTTAGCAAACCGGCGCCGGATCTGAAATTGAAGGATCTGGATGGCAAAGACGTGGCGCTGGCGGACCTCAAAGGTAAAGTGGTGTTCGTGAACTTCTGGGCGACCTGGTGCGGTCCGTGCCAAGACGAGATTCCGTCCTTAATCGAGATGCAGAATAAATACGCAGGAAAAGGTTTCACGGTGTTGGGGATAGCGATGGATGATGAGGGGAAGAGCGTGGTCGCGCCGTTTGTGGCCAAGGAAAAGTATGAAGTGGACGGGCAGAAGTTGCTGATCAATTATCCGATCGTGATTGGGAGCGATGAGGCCGCGGACAAGTTTGGCGGAATCCTCGGCTATCCGACCAGCTTTCTGATTTCGCGGAGCGGAAAAGAGATTATGAAATTTCAAGGACCGCCGGATCCTGAAATAGTGGCGAAAGCGGTTGAGTCTTCGGATTAACCGGAAATCGCGCATGCTCACGGAACACGATTTTCAGAAAAAAGCCGATGCCGCGTTCGAGGACCTCAAGCGCCGCATGCTGACGCTTGGCGACGAGCATGGGTTCGACGTGGAAGGCGAGAGCGGCAAACTTGAAGTAATTTTCGAAGAGCCGGAGGCGGCGAAATTTGTGATTTCGCCGAACACCCCGATCCGCGAAATCTGGATTTCCGCGCTTTCGACTAGCTTCAAACTCGGTTGGTCCGATGCACGAGGAACGTTCGTGCATGAAAAAAGCGGCGAAGATCTTCACGCGGTGATGAGCCGTGTCATTTCTCAACAACTCGGAACACAGGTGACGGTGTGAAACTTATTACTGTTTCGTTCCTCTTTCTGGCGGTTGCATCCCTGGCCTGCTCGCCGGCAGCTAATTCTCAGGGCGTATCCGGTAAGGACGTACTGGCTCCGACGGCGTATCCATCTTACGACCCGGTCGCGCGAGGGATGGCCCTCCAGGTGGCGGTGGTATTGAAAATACGGCCGGGCTTTCACGTCAATGCCCACGAGGTTTCCGCTGACTATCTGATTCCGACGGAGATTCGCCCGGAAGTCCCGGCAGGATTCAAAGTGAGCGACGTGATTTATCCCCAGGGCACATTGGAAAGCTTCACATTTTCTAAAGACAAGAAGTTGAATGTGTACACAGACACGGTGACGGTGCGCTTGCCACTGACGGTTTTGCCCAGTGCGCCGCTGGGCGCGCAACACCTGGCAATGAAGGTTCGCTATCAGGCGTGCAGCACGGAAATCTGTCTGCCGCCGGTCACGAAAGATGTGGAGGCGACGATCAATGTCGTCGCCGCACCGTCCGGGGCAAGAGCTGCGAACGCGGCCGTGTTCGCAAAATAAGACCATATACTCGTTCGGCCTAGATCGTTTATTTCCACCCTTTCAAGGCTTCGCGCAGGCGGCCGACGACGCGCTCTTGACCAAGGACAACCATGGTGTCGAACAGCGGCGGAGCAACGGCTTGGCCAACGATAGCAACGCGGGTTGCGTTGATGAGCAAGCCCGCCTTCACGCCGGCGTCCTCGGCAACTTTGCGGGAAGCGTGGTCACAGGCATCATGATTCCATTCCGGGAGAGCCGCTAAGGCGTCCGCCAGACTCTTCAAGAGCGAGGGGACCTTCTCGTCTTTCCAAAATTTGGCCTTCGCCGCCGCGTCCAAAGGGAATTCATCGCTGAAGAACGCGCGCGACCAACTGGAAAAATCGGGTAACAGGCGTACGCGAGGCCGCAATAGGTCCACGGTCGTGGCGAACCACTCATGGCCAGCGCCGGTGGCCCATTCTTCCTTCCAGAGGCCGTCCTGCTTCAACTGCTGCTGCACTTCGGGAAGCAGATCTTCAATCGGCAACTTTTGAAGATACTGGGTGTTGAACCATTCGAGTTTGGCGCGATCAAAAACGCCGTTGGTGCGGCTGACGCCTTCGAGAGAAAATTTTTCGAGAAGATCCTTGGTACGAAGAAATTCCTCGTCTCCGCCGGGCGCCCAACCAAGCAATGCCAGGAAATTGCGGAACGCTTCGGGAAGAAATCCTTCGCGACGATACATGTTGACGTCCGTGGCGCCATGGCGCTTGGACAGACGCTTCTTGTCGGCGCCGAGAATGAGTGGTACATGGGCGAAGACCGGGGGCTCCGTACCGAGCGCGCGATAGAGCAAGACCTGCTTTGGCGTATTGGAGATATGGTCGGCACCGCGAATCACGTGGGTGATGCGCATGTCGATGTCGTCAACGACCACGCTCATCTGATACATGGCCTGGCCGAAGTCTTCGCCTTCCTTGCCGGAACGCAGGAGGACGAAGTCTTCGATTTCGTCATTGGAGAATTCGCTTTCGCCGAAGACCGCGTCAAAGAATTTCGTACTGCCGCCAATCGGCACCTTAAAGCGGATCGCTGGTTTGGTATCAGGCGAGGATGGCTTGCCGTCGCGACAGGAGCAGCGAACAACCCTGCGCACCTGGGATTTTTCCGCGCCTTCTTCGGCGTGATCGCCGCCGGCATATCGCTCCGGCGGGCAATAACACAAAAAGGCGCTGCCGCTGGCGAGAAGTTTTTTCGCTGCGTCGCGATAGAGTTGCGTTCGCTGCGACTGGTAAAAGGGGCCTTCGTCCCAATCCACGCCAAGCCAC
>Ga0181526_10003391_pt1 | contig 13031 bp, 12 predicted proteins | sample PEATcosm2014_Bin_35_FD_119750 | JGI IMG/M metagenome (GOLD analysis project Ga0181526, IMG submission 119750) | Peatland microbial communities from MTU Mesocosm Facility, Houghton, MI, USA - PEATcosm2014_Bin06_30_metaG | ecosystem: Environmental > Terrestrial > Soil > Wetlands > Peat | place...
GCCCTGATGGTAGTCGCACAACTTGGTGACCACGGGCGGCAGACCGAGCTTGACCAGGCTTGGAATGTCGGACGGTATCGAGCGGAAGGTGGCGCCGATGCCGGTGTCCTTGCGGAACACGTTGACCCGGAAGCGGCCGCCTTCGGATGCCACGTATGAGAAGTCCAAGTCATTGCCGCGCGCGAAGTAATCCTGCTGGTTCGGCGTCAGTACCTCCGTGATGTAGCTTTCCAGCTCGGTATCGCGCAGGTCGCGGAACTTGATCGGCACCAGGTCGCCGTTCATGCGCAGCATTGGCGGCACGCCCACGGCCAGATGGATGTCCGAGCATCCCTGCTGCGTGCCAAGTTTCAGGAAGGCATCGATACGTGCCACTGTCGATATCCTTGCCGGCGGCCCCCGGGTAAGTCCCAACGGTCATGTTTAACCTAAACGTGCGAGCCGGATCAATGCCTTAGAACGTGAAGTTTGACCCAGCGCACGGAGTTCGCTGCGGCGGGCAAGCCCTGGCGGACACCGCAGCGGCGCACACGGGCCCGCGGGCGCCACTCCGGGCAAGGATTACAGAAAACGCTCGAGCGCGCCGCGAAATTCGTCCATCGTCTGGAAGCGCTTCGCCTTGTCGACGGCCATGGCCTTGACGACGCACTCGGCCAGATTGGCCGACAGCTGGGTGTTGATTTCCTGCGGCGCGCGCGCCTTGCCCTGGACGTGCTGGTACATGACGGCCATGTGATCGCCGCGCGAGTAGGGCGGAATCCCGGTCAGCATCTCGTACAGGATGACCCCGAGGGCGTAGATGTCCGCGCGCTCGTCCACCTTGCGTCCGAGAATCTGCTCCGGCGCCATGTATTTGGGTGAGCCGATCACGTAGCCGGTCTTGGTGAGCTGCGTGTCGCCCTCGCGCTGGGCCGCCGCGACACCGAAATCCACGATCTTGAGCAGGCCGTCGTCATTGATCAGCACGTTGGCCGGCTTGAGATCGCGATGCACGATGCCGACCTGGTGCGCGACCGCCATGCCGGTGGCGATGTCGATACCGAACTGCAGCGCGCGTTTCTGCACCAGCGGTTTTTCGTTGATGATCTCCGAGCCGAGCGTGTGCGACTTGAAGTACTCCATCGAGATGGCGTAGTTGCCCTGGATGTACAGGAAGTCGTAGATGCGGATGACGTTGCGGTGCGTGATCTTGCGCGAGTAGCGCAGCTCGTGCACGAACCGCTTCATGATCTCCTCGTCCTCGGCGACGTTCGGATTGAGGAACTTGAGGATCAGACGCTCCTCGACCACGGTGTCTTCCATGAGCAGTACCGTGCCGAAGGCGCCACGCCCGATGCGCTCGATGTACTTGTAGCGGCCCTCGATCACATCGCCGGGATTGAGGGTGGAGATATCCAGCCGCTGCCCGCCTGCGCTCGCGACCTGCTGCACGACCTGCGCGACCTCTTTTTCCGGTATCAGCAGCGTACGGGCGGGTTGTTCGCTTGGACGTACGGCCGTGCGGCCGGGACGCGTCGAGCCGAGCTGGGTCTGCGCCGCCGCCAGCGCGCCGACGCCGGCCGAGAAGCGCACTTCCAGCTCCGTGAGCGCGCGCACGGCCGCGCGCGCCACCGTGGCGTCAGCGTTGTTCGACTGGCTTTGCAGCTGCAGGCGGATGTGATCCGACTGGTTCTCATCGCTGAGCCGGGCGAGCGCCTGGATGACCTCGACCCGTGTCTCCTTGTCGTTGCGCTGGAGCAGCGGCAGCAGCAGGTCGACCGACTTGGCATCTCCGAGCTTGCCGATCGCGCGTATGACGACCGGCATCTGCCGCGTGTTGCCGGCGCGCAGCATCTCGTACATGCGCGGCACGGCGCGCTTGCTGCCGATCTCGGCCAGCGCATCGACCGCCCGCTCGCTGACCCACCAGTCATTGTCTTTGGTGGCCTCGATCAGGTGGTTGATGGCGCGCTCGTCCTTGGTCTGATTGAGGATCTCAACGGCCGCGCGGCGAATGTCCTCATCGCGGTCGCGCACCAGCTCCAGCACCGCATCGATGACCTTCGGTCCGCCGATCTTGCCGAGCGCATCGCCTGCGCGACTGCGCACCCACCAGTCATCGTCCTTGAGCGCCTGCAGCAGGTACTTCACCGAGCGCGCATCGCCCACCTCGTTGAGCACCTCGACCGCGCAGCGACGCGCCTGCTCGGACTCGTCCTTGAGCACCGGCACGAGATGGCGAATCGTCTCGGGATCGCGGGCATGCTGCAGCAGCTCCACTGCCCGGTTCTGCACTTCGATTTCGGGGTCGCGCAGCAGGCCGCACACCTTCGCGACTTCGATCGGGCCGTCCATCTTCGAGAGCGCCTGCAGGGCGGCGCTGCGGATCAGCTTGCTGGGATCGGTGATCTGCGTCTGCAGCGCGCGCTGCACTTCGGGTTTGTTGAAACGCGCCAGGATATTGATGATGTGCAGGCGTGCGATCGGGTCCTTGCCCTGTAACCGGCCGAGCAGCTCCGGCAGCGCAGCCTCATCGGCCGCTTCCGACACGATGCGGAACAGCGCCGCCTTCTCGTTCGGCTCCTGCGCATACGCGGCGGTCAGCAGCTCGCGCACCGAGAAGCGCTGGCGCTGGCCATTGATGACATCCAGCAGCGCCGATTTGGCGATCCCCGGAGTCGCGAGCGCATCGAGCAGCATGTGGGGCGGGTAGGCGCGGCTGCTGGTCAGCGCCCAGGCCACGCCCGCGACCGCGCGCGGACTGCCCTGCACCAGCGCCTGCACGTACTGCGGAAAGGTTTTGGCAGTGGCGAGCGTCGAGAGCACATCGACGAAGGCCACGGTCGCGTGCTTGTCCGCCTCCGGCAACGCTGCGATCACCGCCTCGATGGCGCCCGGACCCACGTCCTTGAGCTTGCCGATCGCCTTTTGCGTCTCGGGGCTCATCAGGTCGGTGGTCGACTTGATCTGAACGATCAGCCGATCGGCGCGCAGGTTGGTGAAAAAACTCATTCCGTCGTGTTAATGTTGTGACGAGGCCCGCACACCCAGCCGTTCACCATTGAAGACATGGATTATGCCATGTTCGCCTGCGGGAAATGAGCACATGGCGACTACCGAGGCCAGCGTTCGCGCGGCCCTTGAAAGCTTTGTCGAACCGAATCTGCAGCAGACGCTCGCACAGGCGCAGGCGCTGCGGGAGATCGCGCTTGCGGGCAACCGCCTGCGCATCGGCATTGAACTGGGATTTCCGACACTGGGGTACTCGCACTCCCTGCAATCGGCGCTGCAAGCGCACTTGCGTGCACACGGCGTCGATGTACCACTCACACTCGAGCTGACCAGCGCCATTCGGCCGCACGCCGTTCAGAGCACCCTCAAGCCGCTCGCCGGGGTCAAGAATATCGTCGCGGTCGCGAGCGGCAAGGGTGGAGTTGGCAAATCCACGGTCGCAGCCAATCTCGCCCTGGCCTGGGCGGCCGGCGGGGCGCAGGTGGGGGTCCTCGATGCGGACATCTATGGTCCCAGCCAGCCGCTCATGCTCGGCCTGTCCGGCCAGCATCCCAGCTCCCCGGACGGCAAGCTCATCCGCCCGTTGCACGCGCACGGGCTGGTAGCGATGTCAATCGGCTTCCTGGTCGATCCCGCGCAGGCGGTCGTCTGGCGTGGACCGATGGTCACGCAGGCCCTCACTCAACTTCTTACCGATACCGACTGGGGGCAGCTCGACTACCTGGTCGTCGACATGCCCCCGGGCACGGGCGACATCCAGCTCACGCTCGCGCAGCGCGTGCCGGTCGCGGGCGCGATCATCGTGACGACTCCGCAGGACATTGCGCTCGCCGACGCGCGCAAGGGTCTCGCGATGTTCGAGAAGGTCTCGGTACCGGTCCTGGGCATCATCGAGAACATGAGCGTCCACGTCTGCAGCCACTGCGGCCACGTCGAGCACATCTTCGGCGCCGGCGGGGGTGCACGCCTCGCTGCCGAGAACGGCGTCACGCTGCTCGGCGAGTTGCCGCTCGATGTGCGGATTCGCGAGCAGGCCGACAGCGGTCGGCCGACCGTGGTCGCCGAGCCCGAAAGCGCGGCCGGTCAGGCGTACATCGCGGCCGCCCGGCGCGCCGCGGCGGTACTCTCGCTGCGCGCACAGGATCGCAGCGCGCTGTTCCCGAAGATCGTGGTTGAAGATACCTGAAGGGCACAATCCCAGGCGCGCCTCGATGAGCATCAAATCGGATAAATGGATCCGCCGCATGGCGCGGGATCACGGGCTGATCGAGCCGTTCGCGCCCGGCCAGGTGCGCGAGGGCGAGGGCGGCCGGATCATCTCCTACGGTACCTCCAGCTACGGCTACGACGTGCGCTGCGCGCGCGAGTTCAAGATCTTCACCAACATCAACTCAACGATCGTCGATCCGAAGCGGTTCGACGAGAAAAGCTTCGTCGATGTGGCGGCCGATGTGTGCATCATTCCGCCCAACTCCTTTGCGCTCGCCCGCACGGTGGAATACTTCCGCATTCCGCGCAACGTGTTGACTGTGTGTCTGGGAAAATGCGTCACGGCGGATACCCGGGTGGTCGATGCCGACACGGGCGCCTACGTTCCGATCACGCAGATGCGCTGGGGCAAGAAGACCCTGGCCCTCGACGGCTCGCAGCTTCGGGCGGCGAAGGTTTCGGACTTCATACCGCAGGGAGTCCGCGAGGTCTTCGAGCTACGAACCGGCGCGGGTCTGCGTATCCGCGCCACCGGCAATCATCCATTCCGCATGCTCGATCGCTGGGCACCGCTCAGCGAGCTCAAGGCCGGAGACCGCATCGCCGTTGCGCGCGAAATTCCGGTGTTCGGTCGAACGCCGTTGCCTGACTGGGAAGCCACGCTGCTGGGACTCATGATCTCGGAAGGCCAATGTGATACGCCGGGCCACAGTCCGACATACACCACTACTGATCCTGCGATGGTGAAGCTGCTCGAGCAGGCGGTAGCCGAGTCCGGATTGGGGGAAACGACATTCAACGGACGCTACGGTTATCGGCTGGTCAATCGCAAGGGCCGCGGCGGCATCCCGGAATCCAATCGTGCGCATCTGTGGTTGAAGGGTCATGGGCTGAACGTCGGTGCTGCCAACAAGTTCGTGCCGCAATGCGTCTTCATGGCGCCTGAGATTTCCGTGCGGCGGTTCCTGCAGGCTTTATTCAGCGGCGACGGCAGCGTGTACCATTCGGACGCAGGCGTTTTCCTCGAATACTATTCAAACTCGCGGCGCCTGATCGAAGATGTGCATCATCTATTGCTGCGATTTGGCGTGTTTTCCCGCATTCGGGACAAGTTGACGGCGGTCGGAACGCGCGCGTGGCGCGTAACGATCACCGATCAGCAGCAGATACAGCGTTTTGCGCAACGAATCGGATTCACTTCCGACTCGCTGAAACAGCGCGTGCTCGATGAGCGGGTGCTGCCAATGATCCTGGTGCAACCACGCCGCAAGAGTAACTTCGATACGCTGCCGCAGCAGGCCTGGGGGATGCTCCACGCCGCAGCGCGCGTGGGTGGCACAAGCCTTGCCGCCCTGAACATCAGACTGCATGCAACGCAATCGGTACCGCTCGCTGCTGCCAGGCGCGTGGCCCTGGCGACCGGTGGCCTGCATGTGAGTCCGCTCGTCGATGGTCCGCTGTGGGACGTCGTTGATGCAATTGAGCCTGCGGGCGAGGAAGAAGTATTCGACATTTCAGTTCCGGGCCCGCACAATTTCGTTGCCAACGACATGATCGTTCATAATTCGACGTATGCCCGCTGCGGCATAATATGTAACGTAACGCCCTTGGAACCCGAGTGGGAAGGGCACGTGACGCTGGAATTCTCGAACACCACGCCGCTGCCGGCGAAGATCTACGCCAATGAGGGCGTCGCGCAGATGCTGTTCTTCGAGTCGGACGAGGTCTGTGAGACCTCCTACGCCGACCGTGGCGGCAAGTACCAGGGCCAGCGCGGCGTGACCTTGCCGAAGGCCTGATCGGGTGAGCCGAATGTGCGCGGCGCCGAGCGCGCCCGCGCGCTAGTGCAGGTCAAGCGTCTCGATTTCCATCGTCCATTCGACGCTGTCGAGGCGCTTCTGCTCGACACGCATCGGCACGAATCCCTTGGAGGGCGCGCACCAGAAGCGTGTCGTACGCGGCGAGCCCTCGTGATGGCTCGCATAGACGACCGTATCGATGCGTCCCAGACGCGTATCGATGGTTTCGTTGCCTTGCTGCCGATAGGTGTAGTCGCGGATCGTATTCTTGTCGATCATCGACAGGTCCGAGGGCGCCTGGCCCCGGCGCAGCGCGTAGAGCAGCGCGATCTGAATCGACAGATCATCCTGCACACCGGGCTTGAGCGGCAGATCGACCTTGACGTTCTCGTAGATGCCGCTCGCATGCGCCGCCGCCCAGTCGAAGGTCACATCCGCGCCGCGCTCATTGGCGGAGCTGCCGTCCTGGGCCTGATAGTGCAGGGGCTCGATGCCCTGCGCGCCGATGCGCATGAGGCTCTCGAGCTTCGGACGCATGGGATAGAGAATCCCGAGACCTCGCGGCTCGCTGTGCGAGCGGTAGATCCAGGTGTCGGGGTCACGCTGCTCGAGCTCGAGCGTCGACACCGCAACGGTGGCGCCGTGCCAGGCCCACGAGTAGGAGGCTCGGAACGGTGCGAGCGGCGCCACGGCAGTCGGTGTGGCGGCGGCCAGCGTGGCCGATACCAGCACGGCCGCCGCCCAGCCCCATGGGCGCGTACGGGCGCGCACGCCATCGGCTCGAGATCGGCCCGGCTCTCTAGTTTGCATTGCCAGCGCTGTCAGTTGCATCCGTTTCTTCCTCCACGAGCGGCGCACGCAGCGCTTGCCCATCCAGCCGGATCGTCCGGCCCTCGAGCCGCAGGCGCCCGGCCGCGATGAGTCCGATCGAGCGCGCGTAGATCCGGTGCTCCTGCTCGAGCACACGCGCGGCCAGACGCTGCGGGGTGTCGTCCGTGAGCACCGCCACGCGCCCCTGGCAGATCACCGGCCCGCCATCGAGCTCGCCGGTCACGAAGTGCACACTGGCCCCATGCTCGCGCTCGCCCGCCTCGAGCACCCGGCGGTGCGTATCGAGGCCCTTGTACTTAGGCAGCAGCGAGGGATGAATGTTCAACAGGCGGCCGGCGTAGCGCTGCGCGAAGGCGGGCGAGAGCACGCGCATGAACCCTGCCAGCAGCACCAGCTGCGCACCGCTGCCATCGATGGCCTGGGCGAGCGCGGCTTCGAATGCATCGCGCTGCTCGAAGCGCGCGCGCTCCACACTCAAGGTGTTCAGACCCATCGCCGAGGCGGCGGCAAGTCCCGCGGCGTCGGCGCGGTCGCTGAGCACGAGCGCGATCTCGGCGTCGAGCCGCCCGGCCTGGCAGGCGCGTGCGATGGCCATGAGGTTGCTGCCGCGTCCGGAGATCAGCACGGCGAGGCGGAGTCTGCCGACGCGGCTCACGCTCTCAACGGTCACCTTCAATGACCACTTCGCGCTCGCCGCGGCGCACCTCGCCGATCAGCAGCGCGTTCTCGCCCTGCTCGCGCAGCAGCGTCATCGCCTCTGCGGCCCGATCGGCCGCCACGATGGCAATCATGCCGATGCCGCAGTTGAAGGTGCGGTGCATCTCGGCATCGGCAATGTGGCCGGTCTGCGCCAGCCATTCGAACACCGGCGTGCGCGGCCACGCGCACCGCTGCAGCACCACCTCGAGTCCGGGGCGCAGCACGCGCGGGATGTTGTCCGTCAGGCCGCCGCCGGTGATGTGCGCGAGTGCATGCACGGACAGCGAGCGCATCAGCCTCAGCAATGGCTTGACATAAATGCGTGTGGGCGTGAGCAGCTGATCGAACAGGGAGCGGCCCGCCAGCTGCGTGACACTCGTGGCGCCGGCAACCGCAATCAATTTTCGTATCAACGAATAGCCGTTGGAATGCGGCCCCGAGGAGGCGAGCCCGATGACCGCATCGCCCGCCTGCACGCGGCTGCCGTCGATGATGTCGTCCTTCTCGACGACGCCGACGCAGAAACCCGCCAGATCGTAGTCCTCGCCGCCGTACATGCCCGGCATCTCGGCGGTCTCACCGCCGACCAGCGCGGCGCCCGCCTGAGTGCAGCCTTCGGCGATGCCTTCGATGACGCGCGCCGCGATGTCGACATTGAGCCGGCCCGTGGCGTAGTAATCCAGGAAGAACAGCGGCTCGGCCCCCTGCACCACGACGTCGTTGACGCACATCGCAACCAGATCGATGCCGATCGTGTCGTGCCGGCCGGTATCGATGGCGAGCTTGAGCTTGGTGCCGACGCCGTCGGTGCCAGAGACCAGCACCGGGCGGCGATAGCGATCGAGCGGCAGCTCGACCATGGCGCCGAAACCGCCGATGCCCGCGAGCACCTCGGGGCGCATCGTGCGGGCGACGCGCGGCTTGATGCGCTCGACCAGCGCATCGCCTGCGTCGATGTCCACGCCGGCGTCGCGGTAGGTGTAGCTGTGCGGTTGGCTCATGCACGCGGCCTTCAAACGTTGACCGCCGCACGCGCAGCGGCCGGTTGAGCACGTTATAGTAGCCGAGGGAGCCTTTCGAAACATGCACCGCGCGCGCGAAAAAATATTCTGGTCCCGACTGCTGCCGCTGCTGTCGTGGCTGTGCGCCGCTGCCGCCTCCGCCGCGCCGGTGCCGTCGCTGTACGCGGCCATCGTGCCCGATTCCGATCCGCAGCGTTCGGCGCAATTGGCGATGCGCGAAGTGCTGGTGCGGCTGGTGGGTACGCGCGAGGCGGCCGATGATCCAGCGCTGGCCGGCCTGGTGGAGGACGCCAAGCGATACGTCCAGCTCCAGCGCAACACCACGCGCGGTTCCACGCAGGTCATCTTCGACGGTCCGACGCTGCGCGCAGCGGTGGCGGCCACCGGGCGCAGCGTGTGGGACCCGGACCGCCCGCTGGTGTGGGTGGTGCTGCCCGCGCTCGGCGGCACGGCCACCGAGGATCTGCGCAGCCAGCTCAGCGCCGCCGCGCAGGCGCGCGGACTGCCGATCGCACTGGTGTCGGCGGACAGCGCCGGCGCGCCCGGAGCCGATGCGGCCGCGGCCGGCCCGGCTGCCGTGCTCGCCGCTGCGCATCGTGCCGGCGCGGGCGCTGCGCTGTTGGCGCAAGCAGCCGCCGCGGACCAGTCCTTGCAGTGGACACTCGTGGCGCCGAACGCGGAGGGCCACTGGACCGGCACCGCGGCGGTCGCGGTCGACGGCGTCACCGATGCGCTGGTGCGCGCCGCGCGCGAGCTCGAGTCCACCCCGGCCGGCGAGTTCGATTGCCGCGTGGCAGGCGTCAACGATCTGCCGAGCTTCACGGCCGTGCTCGATTCGGTGGGATCGGTGCCCGGTGTCAGCGACGTCATGCTGCGCGCGGTGGATGCCGACCAGCTCACGCTGCATTTCAAGTCGCACAGCAATGCCAGCTCGATCACGCGCGCGCTCGCAGCCGGACATCTGCGACCGCTGGGCTCGAGCGGCGAGGGCGTTCTGCAATACCGCTACCAGAGCGGACTTTGATCGCCTCACATGCGCCATCTGCCGAACCTGATCTGCCTGCTGCGCATCGTGCTGATCTGGCCCATCGTGGTATCGCTGGCACAGGGCGCCTATGAGCGCACGCTGGTGCTGTTCTTCATTGCGGCTGCGAGCGACGGTCTGGACGGGTTTCTGGCCAAGCGCTTCCACTGGACCTCCGAGCTCGGCAAGATTCTCGATCCGCTGGGCGACAAGCTGCTGCTGGTGGCGGTGTTCCTGGTCGCCACCTGGTACGGGCTCATTCCGTGGTGGCTCACCTGGGCGGCGGTGTCGCGCGATGTGCTGATCGGACTCGGTGCACTGGCCTATCGGATCGGCTGGGGTCCGCTCAACGGCCGGCCGATGATCAGCAGCAAGCTCAATACGCTGCTGCAGCTGCTCTACGTGCTGGTCGTAGTCTCACACGCCGCGTACGGGCTGCCCTCGCAGGGCTGGGTCGACGCGCTCATCCCGCCCATGTGCATCACGCTGCTGGTGAGCGGCTTTCTCTACGTGCAGGAATTCACGCAGCGCGCCCTCGAGATAGCGCGCGCCTGAGGGTGACGGTGCGCGCGCAGCCCCGTTCGTCTGGACCAGCGGCATGGTGATGCAGCAGCTTCCGCTGGCGATGCGGCTGCGCGAGCGGGCCGTGTTCGAGAGCTTCGTTCCCGGCCCGAATCTCGAGGCCGTGCAGTCGCTGCAGGGGCTTGCCGCAGGTCTCGCGACGGGCGTGGTGTGGGTGTGCGGGCCCGCCGGGGTCGGCAAGAGTCATCTGCTGCAGGCGGCCTGTGCGCTGGGCCAGCGCAGCGCTCTGAGTTGTGCGTATCTGCCGCTGCGGCAGCTGCGCCCGCTGGGCGCCGAGGCGCTTTCCGGCTGGCAGGGGCGGCGCCTGCTTGCCATCGACGAGATCGAGTCCATCGCCGGCGATCGAGACTGGGAGCAGGGCCTGTTCACGCTCTATCGGGAGGCGCAGGAGCGCGGCGCCTCGCTGATCGCCGCGGCGAGCGAGCCGTCCGTGCGGTCAGGCCTGGTGCTGCCGGATCTGGCCTCGCGCTTCGCAGCGGCCACGCTGCTGCCGCTGCGCCCGCTGGCCGAGACCGAGCAGCGCGAGGCGCTGCGGCTGCGGGCGCGCGCCCGCGGCCTGGATCTGCCGGAGGAGACCGCGTTGTACCTGCAGCGGCGGTTTCCGCGCGATCTGCCGACGCTCTACCAGTTGCTCGATACCATCGACGATGCGGCACTGCAGGCGCAGCGCCGGCTCACGGTGCCCTTCATCCGCTCGGTGCTGAGCCCGGAGACGCCGGAGCCGCCTGCGCCTTGAGCGCGACGGCGAGCTGCGCGACGCGCCGGCCGAGCGCCTGCGCCAGCGTGCGCTCCTCCTCGGTCAGGTCCGGTTGTACGCTGGCCACGTGCGAGGCGCCGTAGGGGGAGCCGCCGCTGCGCGTCGAGAGCAGCGCGCGCTCGCTGTAGGGCAGGCCGACCAGGTACATGCCGTGGTGCAGGAGCGGCAGCATCATCGATATCAGCGTGCTCTCCTGTCCGCCGTGCATGCTGTGCGTGGCCGTGAATACGCCGGCCGGCTTGCCCGCCAGCGAGCCCTCGAGCCACAGCGCCGAGGTGCCGTCGATGAAGTACTTCAGGGGCGCCGCCATGTTGCCGAAGCGCGTGGGACTGCCCAGCAGCAGCCCGTCGGCGCGGCGCAGCTCCTCCAGCGTCGCGTAGGGCGGGCCGGTATCGGGCACGGGCTTCGGCGCGGCCTCGCTGCTCGCACTCACGCCCGGCACCGTGCGCAGCACGGCGCGCGCTCCCGACACCGACTCGATGCCCCGACAGGCCTGCCGTGCGAGTTCTGCGGTGCTGCCGTCGCGCGAGTAGTAAACCACGAGTATCTGCGCCATCGCTGCGCAGTGTAGCCGCGGCGGCGCGCGAGGGCGATTGACGGCCCGCGCGCCGCGGGAAATCATGGGCGCATGAGCGGCTCATCGGCAAGCGGCGAACGCAGGATCGTGCGCCGTTGTGTCGTATCCGGTCGGGTGCAGGGCGTCTACTATCGCGCCACGACCGCCATGCGCGCACGCGACCTGGGGCTGACGGGGCACGCACAGAACCTGCCGGACGGGCGCGTCGAGGTATTGATCTGTGGCAGCGAGCGAGCGGTCACCGAGCTCATCGAGTGGCTGTGGATCGGCCCCACGGCCGCCAAGGTGAGCCATGTTGCGGCCGAAGCGCTCGAGCTCGCGCACGAGCACTGGCCGGACCGCTTCAGGACCGGCTGAGGGCTGACTGGCGCCCGAGATCGTCGGCGCCGTTCCAATAGGTCGTCCAGCGAACGATCACGCGGTCCGGATAGTCGCGGTGCCCGACGCTGCCGTTGTAGCGCTCGAGTGCGCGCCGCACGTCACGGCGCTCGTTATCGAGGTAGTAGCGCAGGATCGCGCAGCCCATGCTGACGTTGGCGGCGACGCGCGTGAGCTGGTAGCGGCGCATGCCCAGCCGCTCGGGCCAGAAGGGCATCACCTGCATGAGCCCGACGGCGCCGGCGCTCGAGACCGCCCAGCGGTCGAAGCGGCTTTCCACGTCGAGCACCGCCATTACGAGGCCGGGCGGCAGCGGCGGGGCGTCGCTGCGATGCGTCTCGCAGTAGACGGTCTGCAGGATCTCGAGTCGCTCGGGGTCGTCCGGGACGTAGCGACGCAGCTTCGGCTCCATGAGCTTGAACCAGACCGCGGAATCGTACTGATCGGCAAAGCACTGCGCCTGGGCGATGGCGCGCTGCACGACCGCCTCGAGCTCGGGGTCCTGCTGCGCCGGCGCGTGCACCGTGCCGCCGGCGCCTGCCGCACCGCTCAGCGCCAGCCAGGCCAGCGCGAGGGCGCTACAGCATGAGACGCGCACGCAGGAATTCGAGCGCCGCATGCTGCGGAAAATCCTCGCTGTCAGCGGCGCGCCGATGGCGGTATTCGAGCGTGCCGGCCTTGAGGCCACGCTCGCCGATGACGATGCGATGCGGGATGCCGAGCAGCTCCGCGTCGGCGAATTTGACGCCGGGCCGCGCGTCGCGATCGTCATACAAGACCTCGATGCCCGCCTGCGTGAGCTGCGCATAGAGCGCATCGGCCGCGGCGCGCACGGCGGCGGATTTTTCGAGGTTGAGCGGTACCAGTACGACATGAAACGGTGCGATCGGGTCCGGCCAGATGATCCCGCGCTCATCGTGATTCTGCTCGATGGCTGCGGCAACGATACGCGTCACACCGATGCCATAACAACCCATGAGCATCTGCACCGGGGCGCCGGCCTCATCGAGCACCGTGGCATTCATCGTGGCCGAGTACTTGCGGCCGAGCTGGAAAATGTGACCGACTTCGATGCCGCGCACGATGCTCAAATGCCCACGACCGGAGGGGCTCGGATCCCCCGGTACGACGTTGCGCAGGTCCGCCGCGGCCGGCTCGGGCA
>Ga0181526_10003395_pt1 | contig 13024 bp, 12 predicted proteins | sample PEATcosm2014_Bin_35_FD_119750 | JGI IMG/M metagenome (GOLD analysis project Ga0181526, IMG submission 119750) | Peatland microbial communities from MTU Mesocosm Facility, Houghton, MI, USA - PEATcosm2014_Bin06_30_metaG | ecosystem: Environmental > Terrestrial > Soil > Wetlands > Peat | place...
ACGCTAGGACCTTATCGGGAGTGACCCGGCCCGACAATGCCTGACTGTGGCGAGAATCTACGCTCCGGGTCACTTCGGATAAGGCCGTTTGAAGGAAGCCGCCCTGGATTTGGCAGGGCAATTGCTTATTGGGTATTCAATCCAAATCGTGTTACGCAATGAAGCAACGTTGCTACGGAGTGGGTGATCGGTCGCATTGCAGTTGGCCTGCCAAATATTACCACGCACCAGCGTCCGCCGCTCTGCGGCTTCGTTCTAACGCCCGTCTCGCTGATCCGGTCCGGCGAAAGGCCCCGGAAGTCCGGTTGGGGGAAGTGCCGCAGCCACGGCAGCGCACGACATGACAGACCAAGCGTCCGGGGAATCGAGCGCGGGAGTGCGCGACGGCGGCGCGGGGGCGGCGGCCCCAGAGCGCGGCTCGCCCTACGCGGTTCCCGTTGCCACTTCGCAGCGATCTCTCGCGCAGGGACATGGCGCGTTGGCGTGCTGAGACATATACTCAAACATGAATTCGACAGGAGAACCCCGATGAACATGCCTGAAGACGTCGTAAAACCCGGTTCTGGGCGACGGCAGATCACTCGTGCTGCCGCGCTCGGCGGAATGTGGCTGGCGATGAGGCCGGGGATGGCCGCAGCCCCAGTCGCAGCGGACGCTGTCTTGAACGTTCATCAGTTCGGAGCGAAGGGCGATGGAAAGAGCGACGACACCAAATCGATTCAAAGCGCGATTGACGCCGCGGCTGCACGCGGTGGTGCCGTGTTCCTGCCGCCCGGCGTCTATCAAAGCTCAGAATTGCGAATGCGGCCCCACGTATCGCTGACCGGCATTCCGGCCTGGGATTACGAGCGTGGATTCGGCTCAGTCATCCGGCTGGCGGATAAACATGCCCAGTGCCTGCTGAATATCTCCGGCGCGTTTGGCGTGACCATCGACGGAGTCTGCCTCGATGGAGACAAACTCGGCGCGGGTGTTCACGGTGTCTGGCTTAACAAGCCGGATTACGGCAAGCAGGAAGACACGTTTCGCATCGAGCGGTCCCAGATCGCCAATTTCAGTGGCGATGGCGTGCGCCTGGCGCGGGCTTGGTGTTTCTCGATCCGCCACTCGATGATCGCTTACAACGCCGGTGACGGCATCTCGCTACGAGGTTGGGACGGATTCTTCCTCGACAATTGGCTTTCCGGAAACCAGGGCGCAGGATTTGCCGCGCGCGAAGAGAATGCCGCGTGCACATTCACGGGGAACCGCATCGAGTGGAACCGCGAAGGAATTCTGATTGTCGGCGGAGACGGCTACAACATTACCGGAAATTACTTCGATCGCGCGGGAACTTGCGGGTTGGCTGTGTTGGGCGGCGAGCAGATGAGTATCACCGGCAATTTCATTAAGCGCAGCGGGAAGACTGCGAAATCCGGCACATACGATTCGTCGCAGATGCGACTGGAGCGCACGCGCGGGATCACCTGTTCCGCCAACAGCCTCCAAGTCGGGCGCGACGATAACAATGCCGGTATTTGGTCGCCGTCTTACGGCATCGTTTACAAGGAGCTGCAAAACTGTGTCATCAGCAACAACGTCTTGCACAACGGCGCGCGCGAACAACTGATGGTGGATTTGGGTGGCCATGGCGAAGGAACCGTTGTGAAGGACAACCCCGGCTGTCTCTCGCCGCACGCCGGTTAAACTACTACCTCCTTTTCCGCCGTGCGAAAAAGCGGCAGCGCTGCGCGAAAATCGCGGACGGATGGCGGGATCTGCGAGCCGCGCGAATCCCGCGCGAGCACCGCAGCGCGCCGCTCGCCGAATCCGACGCGCACGGAATCGAATGTGCGATTGCCCCGTGCAAATACCGCGGAGAGCGACTCCGCGCGACCACCACGGCTCGGCGCTCCACGAATCCGACGTGCACGGAATCGAACGCGGGATGGCGGCCGGCCGTGCGGGGCGGCGTCTCGCCAGCGGCGGTGATGAGCGCAGCTCGTGTGCGGTTCCCATGCGGATCTCCGAGACGCTAAGGCTTCGGCGAATGCACCACGTCGAACGAATCGCCGCCGCCCTCGCCGAGCGCGCCCAGCCCGAATACCCCGGAGAGCGAGTCCGCGCGCGCACCAGGGCGGGCGAGTCGACGAGTCCCGCGTGCACGGAATCGATCGCGGGATTGCGCTGCGAAGGCGGAGCGGTGCGGGTGCGATCGAAGCTCAGCTACGGATCTGCTTTTCGGCCAGCATGAGTGCCGCGCGAAGTTCGGCGGAGCTCAACCCGCCGAGTCACCTTGCGGTGAAGAGCGGTCTCGCCATCTCTTCGGCTGATGTGGACTGCGGATGCTCGGCTTTCCAGCGCATGGCCGCGGTGATGCGCGTGCGGCCGCTGGGATGGCTGGAATGTGGCGGTTCGGACGGGCGGGCTTTGTCTGCTGATGACGGCTTGCGGGGCCGGACATGCCGGAACAGCTCCATCTGTTCCCAGCGGGTCTGCAATCACCTCGGTGACGGTGACGCCCAATCCGGCGACCGCAATCATCGGAACCCAGGTTCAGTTTGCGGCTCAGGTATCCGGAACCGGCAGTTACAGCAGCGGGGTGATCTGGTCGTTGCTCGCGCCCTGGGGCAGCACTCTGAACCCTGGCACGCTCAGCTCGACGGGCCTCTACATCACACCCTACCCGGCGCCGACGGCGGTAACGGTGACGGCCACCAGCATCCAGGACCCCTCCCGGAGCGGCAGTGTCACTGTTACCCTCGAACCGCCGCCCGCAGCGGTGGGCCCGGCGCTGACCGTGGACGCAGGCCCGCGGACCCATTCCATCAATCCCTATATCTATGGCATGAACGATTGGTTCCTCGCGCTCACCCCATCCATTGAGCAGGTCGCCAACCTGCCGGTGGAACGCTGGGGCGGAGACCAGACCACCCGGTACAACTATCTGCTCGACGCGTACAACAATGCCGCCGACTGGTACTTCGAGAACTCGCCCGGCTCTACCTCTGGCTATCCGGACACAAGCATCTTGAACACGCAAATAGCCATGGATGAATCCGCTGGGACCAGGAGCATGGTGACGGTTCCGCTCATCGGCTGGACCACCCAGCGCAGCACCGCATGCAGCTTCTCGGTGGCCAAGTATGGGGCGCAGAAAGGGTCTGATCCCAACCGGCCGGACTGCGGCAACGGTGTTCTTCTCAATGGCTCCCGCGTGGTCAACGATCCAAACGACACCAGCTCGCCCATCGATCAGACCTTCGATGCCGGATGGGTGCAGTTTCTGGTAGGCAGATTCGGCAATGCGGCCAGCGGAGGCGTGGCCATCTACGAACTGGATAACGAACCGGAGTGGTGGGATTCCACTCAGGCCGATGTCCATCCATTGCCCAACACCTACGATGAACTGACCAACGACGGCCTCACCTGTGCGCAGACCGTTAAAGACAACGATCCGACAGCCGAGGTCAGCGGGCCTGTGCTTTCTTGCTGGATATGTTTCTTTTACTCCAAGTTAGACATAGAGACCGGGTGGGCCACTCCACCCTGCTATTGCGCCAACGGGAACCCAGTTGACCGGCTGGCCCACGGCGACGTGCCGCTCATCGAGTATTACCTGCAACGCTTCGCCGCCTATGAAGCCCTCAACGGCGTTCGCCTGCTGGATTATCTGGATCTGCACATCTATAATCCCGATAACCTGGCTTTCACCTCCGCGGGCGATACTTCCGTGCAGCAGTCTCGCTTGAACTCTACGCGTGTCTTCTGGGACCCGACTTACACCGATCCGAATTACACCGATCCCAACAACCGCACCAGCTCCGCGCCGCCGGTTTCGCCGCAACTGATTCCACTGGCTCAGTCCTGGGTTGCAAAGGATTATCCCGGCACCAAGGTAGCTTTCACGGAATACAACTGGGGCGGAACCGACTCCATCAATGGAGCACTGGCGCAGGCAGACCTTCTGGGGATCTTCGGGAGCTACGGCCTCGACATGGCGACTCTCTGGTGGAATACCTACGACGCGCAGACGGCAGTGCAGGAGCAGCTCCCCGTCCTAATGGCGTTCGAGGTCTACCGCAACTACGACGGAAAGAACTCGATGTTTGGCGATATGGCACTGGCCTCGACCAGCGCCAATCAAGGCATGCTCTCGGTTTACGGAGCGCTCCGCAGCTCGGACAACGCAGTGACGTTGGTGGTCATCAACAAGACCTATGGAGATCTGACCAGCACAATCTCGGTCGCGAACCTGAGGCCCAAGGGCCCCGCGAAGGTCTTTCTTTACAGCAATACGAATCTGGCCGCAATCGCGCCTCAGCCCGACCTTGCCGTTACTCGGCCGGTGCCGGAGAGCACGGCCAGCACCCTCACGGAAACCTTTCCCGCACAATCGATCACTGTCCTCGCTGTGCCCACCGCGCTATCCGAACGAAGGCGACGTCCCCTCCTCTCTTCACGCCGCACACCGGCTTTCCGCTGATGATCGGAACCCTGCCGGCCCTCATCCTCTCCGCAATCGCCGACCTTACCTCGGGGCGTCGGGAACATCAAGCAAAACTGGGTATGGTCGGACCGGATCGAATCCACGACTTACGATAATCTTGGGAGGAACTCTATGCCTTCCAACGACCAAGACCCCAACCGTCGCGATTTCCTCCGCGCAACCGCTATCGCTGCGTCCACCTTCGCGGTCGCCGCGCAGCCAGCCGATGCCGCCGGTTGGTTCGACCGTCCCATGCGCTGGGCGCAACTCACCCTGGTCGAAAACGACCCAGGCAAGTACGATCTCAACTTCTGGCTGGATTACTTCCGCCGTACGCACTCCGACGCTGCCTGTCTCAGCGCGGGCGGATGCGTGGCCTATTATCCCACCAGGGTTCCGCTTCACTACCGCAGCCAGTGGTTGGCCGGCACAGATCCGTTCGGCGATCTTGTCGCCGGTTGCCGCTGAACATGGTGGTAGTTGCCCGAACCGATCCCCACGCCGCGCATAACGACGTCGCCGACGCCCATCCCGACTGGATTGCCGTCGACGCAGACGGCAAGATGCGCCGTCACCCAGTGATGCCGGAACTGTGGGTCACTTGCGCGCTAGGCCCTTACAATTTCGAGTTCATGACCGAAGTGACCAAGGAGATCGTCTCGACCTATAAAGTGGACGGCATCTTCAGCAATCGCTGGGCCGGGTCCGGCATGTGCTACTGCGAGCACTGCCGTCAGAACTTCCAGTCCGCCACGGGCATGGACCTGCCACGTACGACCGACCCGCATGACCCCAGGGCGTCGCGCTCACATTGCCTGGCGTCAGCAGCGCCTTTTCGACCTCTGGCGCCTGTGGGACGCTGAAATCCGCGCCATCAATCCCGCCGCGTGTTACATCCCCAACTCCGGCGGCGGCGCGCTGGCCGATCTCGACATGAAGACGATCGGTGAACGCGCGCCGATCCTGTTCGCCGATCGCCAGGGACGCAGCGGCGTCGCCGCGCCCTGGGCCAGCGGCAAAAGCGGCAAGGAGTTCCGCTCCACCATGGGTCGTAAGCCTATCGGTGGCATATTCAGCGTCGGGTTCGAAGAGCCCTATCGTTGGAAAGACTCCGTGCAAAGCGGCGCTGAAGTCCGCCTCTGGGCCCTCGACGGAGTCGCCAACGGTCTACGGCCCTGGTTCACCAAGTTCTCCGCCACCCTGTATGATCGCCGCTGGCTTCCCGTAGTCGAGGACCTGTACGGCTGGCTGCACCGTAATGAGCGCTACCTCCGCAACGAGCAACCCCTGGCGGTTGTTGTCGCTGATGGGAGCGGTGCCATCACCGTATGGAACCCCGCCGAGTGCTTCGACAAAGTGCTCGAAACCAACGGGTGTTTGCGTAGCGCTATTCATCACTTGCTCGCTAGGGCGGGTGTGTTGTGCACCGGATGGGTGTCCGCAGCCCCGTCCTTTAATAGAACCTTCTTCTCACGCAGCTTGGCGATCTGTTCGGGGCTATGTCCCAACCCCGCCAATACCTCACCAGTGTGCTCGCCCAGCAGCGGGGAGCTGGTAATCTCAGGAGTGAAGTCCGAGAACTTGATCGGGCCGCCCACGGTGAGATAGCTGCCGCGTTGCTTGTGCGGAACCTCGACGATCGTGCGGCTCGCGCGCAGCGCCGGGTCATACGCAATCTCCTTCATACTCAACACGGGCCCGCACGGAACACCGTAGGACCGTAATTTATCGATCGCCTCGTACTTGGTTTTGTCGGCAAGCCACTTCTCGATGTCCGCGAAGATCTCGAAGATGTGGGTCTGGCGTGCGCGGGCTGTCGAATAGGCTGGGTCGTCGATCCACTCCGGCTTACCAATGGCCTGGCACGTCGGTCCCCAGTCTTGCTCCTGGATGGTGAAGTAGATATACGCGTTGGGGTCGGATTTGCGATCGTCCTGGTCTATTTCTTGATTGTCGTTAATTCTCAGTCTTGGCTTGACTCATTCATAATCATCACGGCGCTGCTCGCCGCGCTAGCCGGCATCATCGTTTTCCTCCTTCTCACCCACACTGTTCTCAGCGTGCCCGCGCTCATGGGCGCAATTATGTGTATGGGTGTCGGTACCGCGAACAGTATTCTCGCGGTGGCATTTGCCACTGATCGGCTCGCAAGCCGCGGGGACCCGCTACTGGCTGCCATCGAGGCCGGATTCACTCGCTTTCGACCGGTTCTAATGACCGCCCTGGCCATGATCATCGGCATGATTCCAATGGCAGCCCAAAACGGTTCGAGGTGCTTGTTAAGTTCCATACATATTCGCTGAGCATGCGTTCTGTACGGCGCCAACGCCAGTGACCTTCTGTGTGCTGGCGGACACGTTCATGCGAGATCCTGTCACGCGGCACTCAAAGGAAACGAAGTCGAGCCTCGCTTCTTGCCCTGGTCGTCACGGGGTTCCGCCGACCTCACGCCTTCGCGATAACTCTGGCTTGAATGTTGATTAGCGTACTCTTCAGCCTTTGCCCTTTCGGGTAATGATTTGACGGCGTCGCGGTCCACCTAGACCGCGAGCAACAGGTTCTCGGCAAACGGCCACTCGTCGTCCACCCACTGCGCCTCCATGCGGAATCCACACGAAACAGCCAGTCTCGCAATTTCATGCCGGGTGTACTTGTGGCTGCTCTCCGTCCAGATAGTTTCACCCGTCGCTAAGGTCACGGCGAAGCCGCCTCGCCGGACATTCACCACCTGCCGCGCCTTCGACCGCAGATGCATTTCGATACTGCAAGTTGCCTGGCTGAACCGTGCTACGTGCTCGAACTGGCGAAGATCGAAGTCGCTGTCCAGTTCCCGATTGATCCGGCCCAGCAGGTTCTTGTTGAATGCCGCCGTGACACCCAGTCGATCGTCGTAAGCTTCCAGCATCCGCCCGATCGGCTTCACGAGATCGGCCCCGAGCAGGAGCGAATCGCCTCCAATCAGAACGCTGCGCACCTCGCGCAGAAAACGGGCATCCGCTCCCGCATCGAAATTGCCGATCGTGCTGCCCAGAAACAAAACCAGCAGGCGCATCGCGTCCGCCCGCTGCGCGACAACCTCTCGCAGGCCGTCCAGGTACTCTCGCTCGACGCCGACAATGCTCACGCTTTCGATGTCGCTCAGTTCGGATTCGCAAGAGGCGAGCGCCGCTCGCGAGATTTCGATCGGGTAATAGGAAACAGGCTCGCGCTCGCACAACGCGCTCAGAATCCAGCGCGTCTTCCTTCCGCTACCACTTCCGAGCTCGGACACCAGCGTCGGGCCCGGTACACGTCTCACGATCTCCCTGGCGTGTTGGCGAAGCAACCGCTCATCCGCGCGGGTAAGCCCGTACTCCGGAAGCAGGCTGATTGCTTCGAACAGCGCGAATCCCAATGCGTCGTACAGATACTTGGACGGAAGTTCCTTCTGTCCCGGTCTGCAGAGCCCTGCACGCACGTCCGAGACGAACTGCGTTGTTGGATCACTGAGGACCTTCGCGGATGTGGCCACCTTCAGTCTCTCCTTCAGCGCGGCCCGCCCGCGCAACGGAACCCTGCGTAGACGTACTGATAATGAGGCTGAAACCAATTGCGGAAACTGCGGCGCAGCATGCACGAGGCGGTCCGCACGCTTCCGCCCTTCAGGACGTAATGCTTCCCGTCGAAGAACTGGGCTGAGTACCCGGGGTAGCACGCGAAGGGCCGGAATCCGGGGAATGGCGCGAACTCTGTCGAAGTCCACTCCCATCCGTTGCCGAGCATTCCCTCCGCGCCGAAGGCGCTTGCGCCCATGACACCCGTATGATTCACTGGCACGGGGTCCCAGGCGTCGGGGAGCGGATACTGGCCCAGGTTGGCAGTCGAATCCGCCGACGGATATGTGCGTTCGTGTATTCCCTGCGTGCCATACGCCGCCCGGTGCCACTGCACCTCTGTAGGCAAGGCCTTTTCCGCCCATCGCGCATACGCGCTCGCTTCCGCGTGGCTCGTATACACGGGCCAGTCCAACGGAAGAGGGATCTCATCGAATATCGACCGGTATGCCCACGCATTGCCCCGCCGGACCCAGAACGCCGGGTGTGAGATCCGCCGCGCTGTTTTCCACTCCCAGCCGGCCGCCGTCCAAAGTGCTCGGTCCTCATAGCCGCCGTCCTCGAGAAACTGGCGAAACTGGCCGTTCGTGACCTTATATCTGTCGATGGTGAACTCCGGGACATCGACGGTGTGAGCTTCGAACTCGTTGTCCCAACCGAATGACCGGGAATCGCGGCGCTGTCCCAACGTAGCTCGACCGGCAGGAATGCGCACGCAACCTGGCGTGAAGGAGCTGCCCTGGAACACCCGCGCCGTGGCCGCGCCTCTCTTGTGCTCGAACGGCAGTTGATGAAACATGTAAGCGAGGGTTTCAGCGTGCATCAGCCGATGCTCGATTGCGACATTCAGCAGTTGACGGAACGAGCCCTCGCCGTCCTCCGTTAGCGATGCGGCCTCGATCGACCGGTCCAGAGCCCGGCGGGCGCGTTCCCGATACTCCTTCACCTCCCGAAGACGTGGCCAATCCTGGGGCCGGTCCGTCGGCAGACCTCCGCCAACGGGGTCGATGCCGAACGCGAAAAGGCGGTCGAATTCGCAATGAAAGCTCGCAAGATCGCAGGCGCCGCGGAACAGGTTCCAATCGAATGCCTCCAGGTGGCCGACATAAAACACGATGCGGTGGCGTTCGGGAATCGGCCGGTCATACATCGCCTCGGGCCGAATCATCTCGAACAGTGCATCCGTTTCCAGCCGCGCGTCGAGCAGCCGTGACAGAAGCCCCCGACGGTTGGTTGGTGCAGCCTGTGTTGCCATCGCTCGAACCCTCTCGGTGCAATCCAAGTACCTCCCTTAGGATTCATGTGCGCATCCCAGGTTTCAATCACAATCTGACTGTACGATTACGTACCGCAGCTCCCGTGTGCTGCGCCGAAGTTAACTGCTCTTGGTATAAACTGGCATCATCCCTGGGACTGAATATGCCGGCAGCCTGCACGCATCTGGATCAAATCAAGGTCAGAAGCACAACCAAGAAGGGCTGTGAAGAATGTCTCAAACTCGGCGACACCTGGGTGCACCTGCGCCTGTGTCTGTCTTGCGGTCACGTGGGGTGCTGCGACTCTTCCAAGAACAAGCACGCCACCAAACATTTCCATGCGACGAGGCATCCACTGGTTCGCTCCCTCGAACCAGGCGAGAGCTGGATGTGGTGCTATATCGATGACATCATACCGGGCGAGTTGGACAATTGAGGCGCGGGCGGCGGCGCGCCGCGATGAAGCGAGTTTCGAGCCATGAGCGCAAACAACCTCCTGTCGGTCGCTTTCCCCACCCTCGATAAAACACAAATCGGCCAACTGGCGGGCTGCACCCATGCTCAGCCGAAGTTGTTCCGGGATGGGCAACCGCTCTTTGCGGCAGGCGAACGGAACATGAACTTCTTCGTTGTGAAGTCGGGCGAGGTCGAGATAGTCGATTACTCGGGCGATGAGCCAAAGACGATCACAGTCCATCGTCCGGGCGAATTCACCGGTGACATCTCGCACCTCACCGGCCTGCCGGCCGTCGTCAGCGGCATTGCCCGGGGCGACTGCGAGGTGTACGAAATCACTGGAGACGCCCTGCGGCAAGTTCTCAATCAGTGCCCCTCTATCAGCGATATTGTTCTCCAGGCATTCATCGCGCGACGGCAGCTCTTGCGCGAATCTCCCAACTTCACCGGCCTGCGAGTGATCGGGTCGCGTTACTCCCCGGATACTTTCCGGGTGCGTGATTTCTTATCGAAAAACCGCATCCTCTTCACCTGGGTGGATGTTGAAAACGATCCCAATGTGGACCGCTTGCTCCGGCAATTCGGGGTGACCGAATCCGATACGCCCGTGGTCGCCTGCGGCCGGATGCTGCTGCTGCGGAATCCTTCCAACCGGCAACTCGCCGACGCCATCGGCATCCGGCAGCCCCTGGAGGATTTGGTATACGATCTGGTGGTTGTGGGCGCCGGTCCGGCCGGCCTCGCGGCGGCTGTTTATGGCGCCTCCGAGGGGCTGAGGACCGCCGTACTCGAACAGACCGCGCCGGGCGGGCAAGCTGGCGCCAGCATGCGAATCGAAAACTATCTCGGCTTTCCCACCGGTTTGACGGGCAGTGAACTGGCTGGCCGCGCCATCCTCCAAGCCAACAAATTCGGCGCCCATTTGTCGGTCCCCACTCTGGTGAACCGATTAGCCTTCGAGAACGCCTACACCCTGGTGCGGCTGGATGGAGGCGAGACGGTGACCGCCAAGTGCCTGCTGATTGCCACCGGGGCGGACTACCGCCGATTGGGGGTGGCAGGGGCAGACAGATTCGAGGGCACCGGCGTCTACTATGCCGCGACCCTGGCGGAAGCCCATCTGTGTCAAGGCAGCCAAGTAGTCGTTGTAGGTGGCGGTAATTCAGCCGGCCAGGCGGCCGTTTTTCTCTCCGGCCACGCCCACCGCGTGCTGATTGTGATCCGCGGCGATGACTTGTACAAGAACATGTCCAGCTATCTGGTGCAGAGGATTGAGCAGACGCCCAACATCGAGCTGCTCTGCAACACGACCATCCGCCAAATGAACGGCAACGGGCACTTGGCCTCCGTCGACATCGTCCAAAGTCAGACCGGCGAAGAGCGGACCGTGGAGACCCCAGGCGTGTTCAGCTTTATCGGCGCTGACCCGAGAACCAGTTGGCTCCCGCAGGAAATCGAAAGGGATGAAAAAGGGTTCGTCCGGACCGGCGCGGATCTGGCCCGCTCTCCTTACTGGAGCTCCGGGCGCCAGCCACTCCTACTGGAGACGAGCCGGCCGGGCGTGTTCGCTGCGGGGGACGTGCGGTCCGGCTCGGTCAAGCGCGTCGCGTCGGCTGTCGGCGAGGGCGCCATGGCGGTTCAGTTCGTACATGAACACCTCAGGCATATGTGAGAAAGCATCCGCGCCGCCCAGAGTCTCCGGGCCGCAGCGCGACAGCAGTCGGCCCGATGATGCAGAGACTCGCTGCGCCGCCAGCACGTGGGAATCGTCGCCTCGCCAACCATGAAGGCGTCAGCCGCGCATTTGAATCATCTTATCCCACGCCTCGGCGCCCCCAGCAGAGGGCGCACCTGGGTGACGCCAAGGGATTTGAGGCGCAGCGCCACGCAGGGCGTACTAAATTAGGAACTGATGCGACCAACGGTCACGTACCAACACCATGGAGCCGCCCGATGACCCAACCGGCATACCCAGCCGCGAGGGCGGCAGCCGCCCGGATCGGTGCCCATTTTGTGCAACACCTCGGAAGTTCGCCTCAGCAGTGCGGACAACTTGCGACGGCGCCCGACGCCGCTGCGATTGAGGCGATTATCGAGGCGGCTTTCTGGGCCAGCCTTCGGCGTGAAGAAGGCTACATGCCGCGCATCTCCCTGGCCTTCGTTGCGCCTGAAACAGTGGAATGGTCTCTGAAGTTCGAACGGCGGCTGCCGCTTGCGGCGCAGCCACTCACCCGTCTGGCGCCGGCCGTGGAGCGCCCCGGCATTCACCTCGGCGTCTGGCGGGACGGTGAGCAGTTCTTTGTCTGGGGAGCCACTCGCAACCTGCCCGCGTTCTGCCTCGTGCTTGAGGTAGTCGCGCCCGGCCTGTTGGTTGTCAAGCACAGTCGCGCCGACGAAGCCGAAAAATTCGTGAATATCGCCGTGATACAGGGCGACGAAGTGAAAATGATCGACGAGCAGACCGCGCGCCTGCCGGACTGCCCGGACCTGCTGACTTCGCTGCTCGGGTTCGATACCCAGCACGCCTCCAGCGAATCCGTAAGCGTGCTCATCCATCTCGCGGTCTCGATGCGCGCCGACGGCCGCGGCGGCTCGCTACTCGTAGTGCCCTCGAACACGGAGATGTGGCGGGAGTCGGTTGTGCAGCCAGTCCTCTACTCCCTCGTGCCGCCGTTTTCGGTGCTTGCCCAGCTCATGCGGGATCGCGTCGCTAAGGAATCGGACCGACGCTGGGTGGATGCGCTCCGGCGCGCCGTCGACGGTATCGCGGGCCTTACGGCCGTGGATGGGGCCACCGTGATCACCGACCAATACGAGGTGCTCGCGTTTGGCGCCAAGATAGTGCGGCGCGATGGATCGTCGCTGGTCAATGAGGTGATTGTGACGGAGCCGATCGAAGGCGCCCGTGCCGAGGTGGTCGAGCCGGCACAACTCGGAGGCACGCGACACCTCTCGGCGGCGCAGTTCGTACGCGACCAGCACGACGCGGTGGCGCTGGTTGCGTCTCAGGATGGCCGGTTCACGATCTTCGCCTGGTCACCTTGCGAGAACATGGTTCAACGCGCATCGCATCGAGACTCTGCTGTTGTAGAACACGTCAACCCATGTGTGTCTGCGTGTCTGCCAAGTCCACCAAGACCGTGTGCTCTCACACTCCAACGCTAAGATTTCGGAATTCGGGTTTAGATGGTGGGCGCGACAGGACTCGAACCTGTGACCTCCTGCGTGTGAAGCAGGCGCTCTAACCAACT
>Ga0181526_10003397_pt1 | contig 13019 bp, 7 predicted proteins | sample PEATcosm2014_Bin_35_FD_119750 | JGI IMG/M metagenome (GOLD analysis project Ga0181526, IMG submission 119750) | Peatland microbial communities from MTU Mesocosm Facility, Houghton, MI, USA - PEATcosm2014_Bin06_30_metaG | ecosystem: Environmental > Terrestrial > Soil > Wetlands > Peat | place...
GAACGATATCAGTTTGATTCGATAGGACTTTCCAGTGGTCGTGACCGTTCCGGCACGCAGGGCCTCTGGGCGCGCGCCGATCGACAGGCAGGCCGCCATCGCCAGAAGTGCCGGAATCCGCACTGAAATGCTCCTTGCGCAGATCGATTACAGCTACGTTACTAACATATGTCATTTTGGTGTCGATCACAATTATTTCGATACAGTCATTTCCTGTGTGGGGAGGATTCCGCGGAAATCTTCTACGTCTTGGCTCGCAGGAGCTGTCACAGTGCGCAGCGCGAGTTCCGAGGCACTGACCGCAGGTGTTCGTAAGCGCTGTGCGCTTCCCGAACCTGGAGCATTGGTGTCCTTCCTACAGCGAAGAAGAGACGAGGTTGTTGATCTGGAATCGGTGCGCGGCCGTCCAGCTCAGCGGCGGTCGTGTTTCAAGCCCGCTCGGGATCGGGCGAAGCGCCGGCACCGCGGGCCAGCTCGACTGCATTCGCGACTACCTGCATCGGATTCGCGATTCCGGCACGGGACTCATCATCCCTGCCGATGAATCATCAGGCGGAATGTCACCGACTTTGCTCGGCGCCGCGGATGGTTTGTCTGCGCGCCGCCTGGAACCCGAAAACGCTACCAGCCGCTAATACAACAGAATTCAACTGCCCAAAACGAGACTGGAGCGTTTCCTGCAGGCCTCCATCCACGAAATGTATCCATCCGCCTCAATGAGCGGTCGCGGACGATTCCACGGCTGCGCCTTCCACACTGAAGTCATCTATCGTCGCGCCATCCGGCGTGATGGCTTCCACGTGTGCCTTCTTTCCATCCACGCGCACGCGCACAAAGTTTTCGGTTTTGGCCACCTTCTGCGTGATGCCCTGAGGCGGCTTGTCCACGTCGTAGAGAGGGGCGCCGCCTCCGCCGGTGATCACATAGTGGATACCGTTCTTCAGATAGTGCTGGTAGTTGTGATCGTGCCCGAAAAACGCCGCCGTGACATGATACTGCTCAAGCAGCGGCGTCAGCGCGATCATGTGCGGATTGTCGCCCTGCCGGTTGGACACCGCCGTCATCGGCGGGTGATGTCCTGCCACGAAGCGGAATGCCGCCTTCTGGTTCTTCTCAAGATCGCTGGCCAGCCAATCGGTCTGTTCCTTCCAATAGGTCTGTCGCGCCAGTTCGCTCGGTGCGGCGTTGCCCAGGTCGGTGTCGAGGATCGCAAAATGCGCGTTACCCCAGTTGAAGGAGTAATACGGCGCGGCCTGCATGAAATCGGTGTAGTTGTGCGAGTGCCGTTCGTGATTACCGAGGGCCGGGTAATAGGCTACCTGGCGCAGCAGGTCGTGCTCGATATCGAAGAAGATCGGCCACAGCGCCGGGTCGCCGCCATCGTTCACCAGGTCGCCAGTCTGCACCGCGAAGTCCGGATGGCAGTGGTCCAGCAGCGCCGCGATCACCTTGCGGTGCACGTCGTGCCGCGTGCGTGTGTCGCCATAAACCACGAACTCGAATTGCCCCTCTCCGGCGGGGGGCGTCTTGAACGAGCCTTTCAGGTCCGGCCTGCCCGGCACTTCATACCGGTAACTATTCCCCGCTTTGAGACCGGTGAACCGCACCGATTCCGCATGCAGCACGGGCGCATTGTGAACTTCGAAACCGTCCGCCGTTTTCATCACGGCTTCGTCCGATTGCACGATCCAAACCACGGTTGCCGTTCGCGCGGTGACATTCACCACCAACGGGCCGCCGACCACTTTGTCCGCAGCCAGGAGCGGCGTGAGACCGGCGAGAAGCAAAAGCGAAACGAGCGTGTTTTTCATAAAGGGTGTCCCCTCGATTAGACCAGTGCATTCTAGGAAAGCTGCAGAACCGCGGCAGATTCACGTGAAATTCATATTGGCTTCGGTTGCGTGTTTTGCGCCCGGCTTCGCGCCAGCCACCGTCTTCAAGGCTGGCGGCGGCTAATTCCCACGCCGCGGGCTTCATTGGGAAGATCCTCCAACCATCGGTCTCTTTCCCGTCCCTGTGTGCTCAGAACGAAAAACGCAGCATGAATTGCATCTGCCGCGGAGTGCCGGTGCCGACCGCCGACGTCGTGTAGGGAGTCGTAATCTGGCCAAACGTGGTGCCCTGGGCGGGGTTAGTCCACGATACGCTCGGATTGCCGAGCTGCGCGCGGTTGAAGACGTTGAACACGTCCGCGCGAACGCTCATCGAAATGCGTTCGCGAATAGGGAAGCGCTTCTCGAGTGCCGTGTCGGCCTGCCAAATCCCAGGGGCACGCAAGATGTCCCTGCCGGCATCTCCCCACGTGCCCTTAGCCGGAGCGGTAAAAGCAAGAGGATTGAGCCAAAGCGTTGGGCCTTGGTCGGCGGGATAGAGTGGCTGCCCGAGTACGACGTCGGGACGCTGGCTGCTGTTGATCCCATCGGGCAGAGCCGAGGCACTGCGGCTGAGGGTCACGTTCAGCGGTAAGCCGGTGCGCGACATGCCGATGCCACTCAGTTGCCATCCACCGAGCAGAGTATCCACTAAGCGGGATGAACTGCCCAATAAGTGATGTCCTTTCCCCACCGGCACGATCCAGATGAGGCTCGTCGTGAAGTTATGGCGGACATCGAAGTCGGCGTTGCCGCGGCCGCAGCTTCGGCAATTGTTGTTCTCGAGCGAGTCGGACTCGCCGTCGCCGTTGGAGCCATCGCTGATCCCGTGCGAGTACTGATAGTTGGCGGAAACCAGCAGCCCGGTTTTGAGACTGCGCTTCAGACCTAGCTGCAAAGCTTCGAGATCGCTATTCCCATGGTTGCTCGTGTAACCGATGGTGGAGGTCGTCAGGCTGGCGAAAGGGCGTAACCCGGTGAGCGGATCTATGCCGTTCAGCGTTTGGCTGCTGTACTCGTGAGTTCCCTTCGTGCCGAGATAGGTCACCTGGAACATGGTGTCCTTGGAAACCTCTTGCTGAATCGACAACGTCCACTGGTCCACGGCGACGTCCTTGCGGTGCCTGTCTTTCCCCGAGTAACTGAGACTCGCCTTGGCGTCTGCCAGAAAAGGGTCAACCGGGAAGTTCAAATTCGGAATGGTCGCTTGCGACAGGCTGAAAGACTTACCGATGTTAGTCTGGGCCGCGTACAGCCCGCCGAACTGTCCATCGCTGTAGAAGATGCCCGAACCGGCACGGATGGCGGTTTTGCCATGGAACATCTCGGGAGCCCACGCGATGCTGAGCCGTGGCTCGAAATCATGCGTGTTCGGCAGGTAGAAAGAAGTCCCCGAGGGGCAGTATTGCAGCCCGCAGGAGAAAGGATCGAAAACCAACCCGATGTTGTGCTGGTCATAGTCCACGCCGTAGTATTCATAGCGCAGCCCGGCATTCAGCGTAAGGTTGGGACGGATCTTGAACTCGTCGAGGATATATCCATAATAGGGGTTCTTGCGCGCTTGAGTCACAACTCCGGGGGGTGTGTAAGTATAGGCATCCAGTTGGTTGTCGAGGAAGGCGGTCTCGCTGAGGTAGGTCAGGCTTTGTTCCGTAATGGGGTGAAGTTTATTCTCTTGCATGCGTCGAATCTCCACGCCCGCTTTGATGGTGTGGCGTCCCCTGGTATAGGTGAAGTTGTCGATGAAACTGTATGAATTGTCTCTGCGCCAGGAATGGTCGCCGAGCGCGTAGCTAGTGAATCCGGTTATCGAGAGCGAGTAGAGTGACTCGCCGTCGCCGACATCCTGATAATTGTCGCGGTTGAAGCCAATTCTCGCATCGTTCAGCATCGCAGGCGAAAAAGTGTGTTGGACGTCGATCACGGCGTTGGGAGTGTCCATCGTCGTGATCGTATTCTCAGCCACGGCCGGCGATACGTTATAGTATTGGTCCGTGTTGAAGCGAACGGAGAAGGCGGTCTTGTCTCTCATCGCGTAATCTACGCGAAACAAGCCGCCGTTTTCGCTGGTCGGGCTGCGGCCGCTGCTGATCCAGAGCAGCGCGTTGGGATCGGCGGTCGCGATACTTCCTTCCGGATAGGCGTCGATGAGCGGCGCCAGCGCGGACGACTTCTGAGCCACCTGCGCGCGATAGGCGCCGGTGGGCACATACCCGCTGATGGACTGCGAGAACGCTTGCCGGATGGCCTCGTAGTTGGCAAAGACGAACAGCTTGTTGTGGATCACCGGGCCGCCGAAGCTGACGCCGAAGTTATTCATCCGGAACGGCGCGACGCCGGTCGAGTCGAACGCGTGGGCGTCGAAAAAGCTGTTCCGAAAGTACTCATAGGCGGAGCCGTGGAAATCGTTGGTGCCGCTCTTGGATACCATGCTTATCTGGCCCCCGGCCATACCGCCCACATCGGCGCTGTAAGCGGCGCTGCTCGCTTTGAACTCGGCGATGGACTCCAATGGAAACTCGATGCGCGCCGCCACTTTCACGAATGCGTGATTGAGTCCGGTGGCATCCACGCCGTCCAAGCGGAAATTGTTGTCTTCCTGCGAAAGGCCGGAAAAACGGATGGTGTCCTGGGTGCCGGTTCCGGAGCTGATGGCGCCGGGAATCAGGGCCTCCAGACTCGCCCAATACCGGCCGTTGACCGGGAGCTCCTCGGTCTGGCTGCCCGTGATGACTCCGCCAACCTCCGCCGAAGCCACGTTCAGGTCGGGTGTCGCATCCACCACGGTGACACTTGAGGTGACAGAACCCACGCGCAAGGTAGCGTTGAGCGTCCGCGTCTCACCCACCTCCAGCGTGAAGGTCTGTATTTGAAGCGTCTCGAAGCTCGGAGCGGCGAACGAGGCGGTGTATTGACCTACCGGCAGACCGCTGAAGGTATAGACACCGGCCGAGTTGGCCAAGGCAACATATCCTATGCCGGTAGCCGCCGATTGCAGGACGATTCTGGCGCTGGGGACAACGCTCCGGCTGGAATCCATGACGACTCCCGTCAGAGTTGCCCGGTCGGTCTGAGCGGCCAGCGGGAATGCTGATATCGATAGCATGATCAGCGGAATGAGACAGCGCATGCAGTTCTCCTGGGTTCTATTTGGTCCGGCTATAGCCGGTTGAGCGAACTGGCCCCTTGTGGAAACGGAGGCACCAGCCCAGCCGGTTTAAGGCATTGAACCATCCCAGTCTTAAGACAATCTAAAGATCGACCGCCTTCACGAGAGCTTCATCGAACATGTTGCGAACCGAAACACCTGAGCGGAAACACCACCCTGAAGGTGGATCCCTCTCCCTCAGTGCTGGCAACCGAAAGCACCGCATGGTGGGCATCGGCGATCCACTTGGCGATCGCCAGGCCGAGCCCGGTGCCATCCACCTGACTGCGGGCGGGATCGACACGGAAGAAGCGCTCGAAGACGCGCGGCAGAAGCTCCGACGCGATCCCTATGCCGCTGTCCTTGATACTGAGGCGAGCTTCTTGGACGTTTCGTTCCAGGATGGTCTCGATCCGGCCCCGCTCCGGCGTGTACTTGATTGCATTGTCCAGCAGAATCCAGATGAGCCGGCGGAGACGCGAGCGGTCGCCGAGGACTCCGGCCAATGCATCGGAGGCGCCGGAAACCAGGAATTCCTGTTGCTTGAGTTCCGCGAAAGGCCGGACCTTGTCGCACACCTCCCGCACCAACTCCGTCAGATCCACCGGCTCGAAAACCAGGTCGGGATGCCCCGCATCGGCGCGCGCCAGCGTCAACATGTCTTCGATCAGACGCGAGGCTTCGGAGGCCTCCGCGTGAATATCATGAAGCGACTCGGCGGCATCTGCGTCCAGGTGGGGATCGCACAGCGCGAACTCGGCCGTTGCGCGGATAAACGAGATGGGACTGCGCAATTCGTGCGACGCATCGGCGGTAAATCGGTTGATCCGTCCCACAGCGGTTTCCAGGCGCGCCAGCATATCGTTACAGGTTTCGGCCAGGCGCGCGATCTCGTCGCCCGTTTGATCGATGGGAAGCCGGCGCGACAGGTTGCCGATGCTGATGGACCGCACGGCGCTGGTGAGCCGGCCGATCGGACCCAGCACACGGCGGCTCAGTAAGTACCCGGCAAGCGCCGAGACCGCCAGCAGCGCCGGGATGGCAGCTTCGAGACCGGTCGAGAACCGGGCCATCAATTGGCGGTTGTCTTCCAGGCCGCCGCCAACGAGAATCATGTAGGATTGCCCGCCGACAGTCACCGGGTGCTCGAAAATGCGGTAATGCCGTTCTTCGTAGACCACCTCAATATAGCGATCCTCTCTGATGCCGGCCGGCGCAGGCCATGGAAAGTCTGCAGGCATTAGTGCAACTGGAAGCAAGCGCGAGCCGCGCCGGTCAAGGAGTTGGATCAGGTTTCCTTCCGGGGTCGCATCGGCGAATTCGGAGAAACGGTAGGCGCGCTTGCCATCGGAGGCGTTCACCGAGGAACGCAGCAGGTCAACCAGGCGCGACGCGCGCCGTGCCAATGTGCGGCTACGCCCATTTGACGTGTAGTTCGCCAGATCGAGCCACATCACCATGCCGAAGGCGATGAAACCGGTCAGGAACACCGCGGAAAACCACACGGTCAGTTGCAAGGAAATCGAGAACCGGCGCTTCAAGGGGCCTCGTTCCGCATGGTGTAACCGATCCCGCGCGCTGTATGCAGCAATTGCAGCTCGCCCGCTTGCGCAATCTTGACGCGCAGGGAACGAATAAACACGTACAGCGTTCCGTCGCTGACTTCGGCGCCTCCACCCCAACCAGCTTTCACCAGTGCGTCGCGGGGAACGATGCAGCCGGCGCGCCGCATCAGCATTTCGAGAAGCAGGTACTCGATGCGCGTGAGAGACGCCACCCTGCCGCCGCGCCGCAACTCATGGGTGCGGCGGTCGAGCGACAGGTCCTCGAAACAAAGGTCGGCGGGGTAGTTCGCCGGACCGCGCCGCGAGAGAGCTCGCACGCGCGCCAGCAGTACATCGAGCGCGAAAGGTTTGGTGAGATAGTCGTCGGCGCCGGCATCGAGACCGCGCACAACGTCTGACATGGCGTCGCGCGCGGTCACCATGATGGTGGGGACGGTTTGTTTGGCGGCGCGCAGGTTCTGGATCACGTCAAAGCCGTCGCGTCGCGGCAGCATCACATCGAGCACCATGACGTCCAGTCCGCCCGCCATTCCCATGGCCAGCGCCTGATCTCCATCGAATGCAAGCGAAACGGCGTAACCCTCGCTCTGAAAAGCCCGTTGCAAAAGCCGCGCCATGCGAGGCTTGTCCTCTGCCACCAGAACTCGCATAACGGAAGTTTAGACCACAAACGATAAATTTCTCGTGACACAGGGGTTTTTTAAGCTTGTTTTTAGACTGGGATGCTTAAATCCGAAGGTACGCAACCCGAAAGGAGTTTACGCTTGAAAAAAACACACCTCATCGCCCTTTGCGCCGGAGTTGGCCTGATTCTCACGGCCAGCATGGCTGCCAAGGTCACCGCGGCTTACGCCCCGGGAAGCCGCATTCAGATTCTGTCGCACAACGCCTATCCGGACCATGGCAAGTTTGCCGACCGGCTCGACCGGGCTCTCGCCGCCAGCCTGCCGACGGTCATCGAGCAGGACCTCGCCTGGGTCGATGGAAAGTCGCTGGAGATCCACGGCGCCAGGAACGTCGGGGGGGACGATCCAACACTCGAAACCTACTTCTTCCCGAAAGTGAAGCCCATCATCGAAAAGGCCCTGAAAGAGGGAAACAAGAAGGGCAACTGGCCGCTCATCACTCTGTATCTGGACATCAAGAATGATCCGCCGGAGCACCTGGCAGCCATCTCGCAAGTGCTCGACAGATACGATGCGTGGCTCACCACCGCCAAGAAGACCGACGACATCAACGTGCAATCGCCGCTCGATCTAAAGCCCATGATGGTGCTGGTCGAGGACAAACAGAACGACATCAAACAGAAGTTTTTCTACGACGACGTACCCGTGGGCGGCAAGATTCGGGTATTTGGTTCGGTACCCAAATTCGACGAGAATCCGAACAAGCTCCCGAGAGACAAGAAAGCGGAGGCGATTGCCTTTTTGTCAACGCTTACGCCGGAACAACTGATTACCCATAAGGCGGACAACTATCACCGGTGGTTCGGCACCAACTGGGCCTTCGTGGAAAAGGGCGGCGAGACCGGCGCCGGCGATTGGACCCCGGAGGCAGAAGCGAAGTTGAAGAGCTTCGTGACCTACGGCCATCGTCTGGGCTACTTCGTTGGGTTCTATTGCCTGGACGGGTACACAGCAGCCGAAAACCAGGGCTGGGACAAGGATTACAACTTCGGAGGCAAAGAGAGAGTGATGCCGCGCTGGAAGGCTGCCGTCCGCGTACACGCAGATTTCATCTCGACCGATCAGATGGAAGATCTTGCAGCGGTAATTAAAGGATCGGACTAACTCCGCTTGACCTTTGAGCCGGGTGGGTAGGTGCCCACCCGGCGTTTCCTCATTTATCCTGAATAGGACGCTGTGAACAATCTCTTTTCCCCTCTTTTTCTTTTGTCCCTGGGCGCGATCGCCGGACTACATGCGCAAACAGCGTCGCTACACGGTCGGGTGCTCGACGAGAGCGGCGCCGTGGTTCCGGGCGCGACGGTTTCGCTGATCTCGGAACAGACCGCGGTGAAGAGCACCATCGCCGACGGACTTGGCGCATACTCGTTCTCGGGGCTGCCCATTGGAAAATGCCGAGTGCAGGCTTCCGCGCCAGATCTCACGCAACGCGAGCCATCCGCGGTGGTTCTGAAGCCCGGCGACCAGGCGCTCGATCTGGTGCTTCACGTGGCCGTCAAGACGCAGAGGATCGTAGTCCAAGCGGACACCGGCCCCATGCTCGGCACCGACCAGGCTTCGAACGCCAGCGCGGTGGTGCTCGAAGGCGCCGCTCTCGACGCGCTCTCCGACGATCCCGACGACCTGCAGGCCGACTTACAGGCTTTGGCCGGACCGTCGGCTGGTCCCAATGGCGGATCGATCTATGTGGATGGATTCAGCGGCGGGGATATGCCGGCCAAGAATGCCATTCGTGAAATCCGCATCAATCAGAACCCGTTCTCACCCGAGTACGACAAGCTGGGCTATGGACGGATCGAGATCTTCACCAAGCCGGGCAGCGACAAGTACCACGCGACCGCCGACTATAATCTCGGGACCGAGGTTTGGAACTCACGCAATCCTTATGCCGCGGAAAAGGCCCCGTTCTTGTTGAACGAATTCGAAGGCGGGGGCGGAGGGCCACTCGGCAAACGTGCATCCTTCACGGTGGATGCGCAACGTAACATGGTGGACAACGGTTCGATTTCGAACGGCGTTGCGCTCGATCCGCAGAACCTGGCCGTTAGCCCGTTCAACACCGTAGTCACATCGCCGCAGCGCTTCACCAAGGTCAGCCCACGCGTGGACTATGCGCTAAGCCCCAATCACACCTTGACGGCGCGATACGGAGTTACGCACGCGGACATTCGCGATGCCGGGATCGGCGGCTTCGACCTGGCGTCGCGCGGCTACCATTCCTGGTATGACATCGAGACTGCGCAGGTGGCTGAAACCGCGGTTTCCGGCACTCTTGTGAACGACATCCGTTTTCAATACTACCGGAATTCGTACCATACGGAGGCGGACAGCCCGGGCCCGCAGATCCAGGTGCTCGGTGCATTCAACGGTGGCGGCGCGCCAGCCGGCAAGTCCTTCGATACGCAGAACAATTTCGAGTTTCAGAACTACACATCAGCGCTCCGCGGCGCCCACTCATTAAGGTTCGGAGTGCGTGTGCGGGAACAAGGCGACGATAACTTGTCTACGCAGAATTTTCTGGGAACATTTACTTTCGGGGGCGGCGATCTGGAGCCGGTGCTGAACGCGGCGGACCAACCGGTGCTCGATGGGTCAGGCCAGACGCTCTTGGCGCCGATCAGCTCCATCGAGCGATACCGGCGCACACTGCTGGGACTGAGCAGCGCGTTGGGCGGCGGCCCCACTCAGTTCGGCATTGCAGCCGGCACGCCGGAGCTGTCGCTACACCAGGTGGATGTTGGCGTCTTCGCGGGCGATGAGTGGCGCGCCCGCCCGAACCTCACGGTGAGTTTCGGAGTTCGGTACGAGGCGCAGACAAACCTGCACGACTGGCGCGACTTGGCACCACGTCTTGGTTTGGCGTGGGCGCCAAAAGGCGTCAAGAGTGGGGGGCGCCCGAAGACCGTGGTGCGGGCCGGATTCGGCATGTTCTACGACCGCTTCGCGCTGGCCAACACACTGGCGGCGACGCGCTTCAACGGCGTAAACCAGCAGCAGTATGTGATCGCGAATCCCGATTTCTTCCCCAACGTGTCGTCGCTCCTGTCGATGGGCGTGGCCGCGGCTCCGCAGTCCATCGAACAGATCAGCTCCACCTTGCGCGCACCGTACCTGATGCAGTCGGCCATCACCGTGGAGCGCCAACTCCCCGCGAACACCACCATTGCGGCCACCTACACGAACGCGCATGGCCTACATCTGTTCCGCTCGGACGACATCAACGCTCCACTGCCAGGCAGTTACAACGCGGCGGTTCCCGGCAGCGGAGTTTTCCCGCTCAGCGGCAAAGGCCCGGTCCTGTTGATGGAATCCTCCGGCCTATACAATCAGAACCAGTTCATTGCCAATGTGAATACGAAAGTGAAGCCCGCGGTTTCCTTGTTCGGCTTCTATGTGTTGAATCACGCGCTCAGTAACACCGACGGTATTGGGACGTCACCCGCGAACCCGTACAACTTTTCGGGCGAGTATGGGCCTGCTTCGACCGACGTGCGTCACCGCATAACCGCCGGCGGATCGGTGGCGCTGCGCTGGAGCGTGCGGGTGAGCCCGTACCTGGTGGCTCAGTCCGGAGCGCCCTTCGATATCACTGCCGGCGACGACCTCTATGGCACCACGATTTTCAATAGCCGGCCTGGGTTCGCTAACAACCCGCTGAAGCCAGGGCTCATCGAGACGAGTTATGGGCTATTGGACCCGCAACCCGACGCGACGGAAACGCTTGTGCCCCGCAACTACGGCCGCGCGCCGGCGCTGATCTCGGTAAACCTGCGCATCGGGAAGGCTTTCGGTTTTGGACCGAGCAAGGAGAACGCTGCCAAGCCCGCCCAGGGCGGCTCCGGCCCGGCGCCGCTGGGCCCGGTGACGAATCAAGGGCTGCGCGGTTTGCTGGGTTCTCCGAGCGCGGGACGGCGCTACAACTTGAGCGTCTCAATGTCGATTCGCAACTTACTCAACCACACGAACCCGGGTCCCATCGTCGGCGATATCACCTCACCGCTGTTCGGCCGCTCCAACCAAATCGCAGGTGCACCGAACGGAGAGGGCTTCTTCGAGACAGCCAACAACCGGCGTCTGGAAATGCAGATTCGGTTGACGTTCTAAATGGTATGGGCCGGCTGACCCGCCGGCCCATTGGATCCCTGGTGCGCAGTTGTGAGACGGGACGCTAGAACTCGGCCCGGAACATGAATTCGATGCGGCGGGGTGCGCCGGTCCCAACGGCGCCGGTGTTGATGATGCTGGTGATGTCCCCGAAGCTGCCGCTGACTGACGGTGGATTGCCGGTGAGGGTGCCGATCTTGCCGGACGGCGAGCTGAAGATTGGGTGGTTCAGCAAGTTGTACACGCCGGCTCGGAAATTCAGTGCCAGACGCTCGGTCACCCTGAATCTCTTTTGCAGCGAGCTGTCGATCTCGGACATGCCGGGCCCGTTGGCGATGTACCGGCCGAGATTGCCCCAGGTGCCGCTGGCTGGCAGCGAAAAGGCAGCCGGGTTGAACCAACCGTTGATGCTGGGGTCGGCGGCATAGATGGATACGCCGGGCACCAGGTTGGGGCGCTGGCCGGAGGTGTTGCCGTCCAGCAGCGCACCCGCCTTCCGCGTCATGGTGATGTTGACGGGCAGGCCGGTCTGGGCGCTGGCGATGGTGGCGAACTTCCAGCCGCCGAAAATCTTGGACGCCGTGCCGTCTTGCAAGAACTGCTTGCCGTGCCCGAAAGGCAGATCGTAAACGGCATTGGCGGTCATGGTGTGCCGAACGTCGATGTTGGTGCTGCTGCGGTCGCAGGCGCGGCAACCCATGTCTTGGAAACTGACGGATTCGCCGGAGCCGATAGATGCGTCGGCAATGCCGTGCGAATACATGTAGTTCATCTGGAACAGCAGCCCGCGCGTGAACCTGCGGTGCAGGGACGCTTGCAGCGCGTTGAAGTTGTCGTTGCCGTCGTTGGCCTTCAAACCGAACGAACCGAAGCCGGCAAGTGGACGCGTGCCGGTGAGCGGATTGATCAGATTGACGGTGTACTTGTCGAACAAGTGGTGGCCTTCAGAACCGGTGTAGCCCACCTGCGCCATCCAATCTTGCGGCAATTGCTGCTGCACCACCAAGTCCCATTCATTGTAGGAGAGGTCTTTGCGATTGCGGGCAATCGCTTTCGGGCTGTAGAGCTGGTTGGCGGGATCGAGAAACGCGGTCAGCGGGTAGGCCAGGGCCGGAAACTCCGCCGACGTGAGCGAGTACCGGGGCACGGCACTTTCCGCCGGATCGCTGAAGTCATCGTTCTGGTTGCCGCCATAGTAGATGCCGAACCCCGAGCGAATCGAGGTCTTGCCGTGCAGCGCCGTCGGCGCCCACGCCAGGCCCAGGCGCGGTCCGAAATCCTTGGTGTTCGGAGCGTAGTAGGGCGTTCCTTTCGGACAGAACCCACCACAGCCGAGAATGTCTACCACAGCCGAGCGATTCAGGATTTCGTGCGCGACCGAATAGTATTCGTAGCGCAGACCCAGGTTCAGCGTCAGGGTCGGCGTCACGCGGAACTCGTCCTGCGCGTAGCCCTGATAGAAGGTCCGCCGGTTCCCAACCACGCCCTCGCCTTGCAGGTAAGTGGCAGTATCGGCGGAGTTGTTGATGAAGTCGGTAACGGTCGGATAGTCGATAGTCGACGTGGTCAGCGTGTTGCCGGAATTGTTCAGGCGGATGCGACGGAAGTCGACCCCGAACTTGAGTGTGTGGCGCCCGTGGTTCCA